>Ga0310343_10001764_pt1 | contig 11198 bp, 8 predicted proteins | sample HC15DNA2025_MG_FD_203519 | JGI IMG/M metagenome (GOLD analysis project Ga0310343, IMG submission 203519) | Marine microbial communities from station ALOHA, North Pacific Subtropical Gyre - HC15-DNA-20-25_MG | ecosystem: Environmental > Aquatic > Marine > Oceanic | place: Pacific Ocean: North...
AAGTATTATTCATTCAATGATTGAGATGGAAGATTCTTCAGTATTAGCTCAATTAGGTTGGCCAGATATGAAGCTACCTATTTTATATGCGATGAGTTGGCCTGAAAGATTTAAAACAAATTGGAAAGGATTAAACTTAAGTGAAATTGGGAAATTAACTTTTAAAGAGCCAGACAAGTTTAAGTATCCCTGTATGGGACTTGCATATGCCGCAGGAAAATCTTCTGGTACTATGCCTGCAGTCTTGAATGCTGCTAATGAAATGGCTGTTGAACAATTCCTCAAAGAAAAAATTTCTTTTCAAGAAATTCCAACATTTATCAGTAAAGCTTGTGAGTCACATATGGAGAATTTGAATTTAAGTCCTGAATTGGAGGATATTCTTGAAGTAGACAATTGGGCCAGACTTTTTGTTAATCAAGAAATCAAAAAAGGGAAAAAATACGTAAGTATTTGATAAAAGTTAAAGAACTTAACTCGAGTTCAAAATACTTGTTTACATGTAGTTATAAAAGGATATTAAATTTTGTTTTAATAATTTAATTCTAAAAAATATTTATTGGTATTATTGCCATAAAAAATTTGTCTCAAATAAGCTTTGATTATGAGCAACGAAAAGATATCTTTATCATTTACTGATGGTTCATCAGACAAAGTCTATCAAGCAGAACTTATAGAAGTTGATGGAGGATTCAACGTTAACTTTCAATATGGACGACGAGGTAAACCTCTTCAAAGTGGAACAAAGACAAAAACTCCAATTCCATATAAAGATGCTAAAAAGATATACGACAAGTTAGTACAATCAAAAACTTCTAAGGGTTATCTTCTTGAAGAAACTGGTATTGAGTATGCGGAAACAGAAAAAGCTGGAGAATCTACAGACTTTAAACCTCAATTACTTAACACGATAAATGAAGAAAATCTTGAAGAAGTTTTCAAATATTTCCCGAAAGTTTTTATGCAGACAAAACATGATGGAGAACGTCGGGGCGCAAGTATTACTTCCCTAGAAATCATTGCATCTAACCGTAGAGGTTTGCGAGTAGGTTTACAGAAACCTATTAAGGATGCACTGGAAAAACTTAAAGACGGAGGGTTTATAGATACAGAAATAGATACTGAAGACATGGGAGGGCATTTAGTTGTATTTGATGTTCTCAAGTTCAAAGGTTTAGATATTAAAGAAAATCCATTCAGCGAACGAGTAAATTATCTAAATCAACTAGGAGAAGAAATCAAATCAAAAAAACTTGATAATGCTTTAAAAGTTGATTCCCCAACCATTGCAGATAGCTTAGAAAAAGTTAAAGCTTTTGTAGAAAGAGCAAGATCAAAAAATGAAGAAGGGGTTGTTTTTAAAAATGGTGATTCAAATTATTACGAAGGCAGACCAAGCTCAGGAGGGGACGCACTGAAACTTAAATTTGTAGAGAGTGCAACTCTAAGAGTTGCTTCTATTTCAGAAGGGAAGCGTTCTGTATCTATTGAAATAAACGATAATGGCAATTGGGTATCTGTAGGCAAGTGTACGATTCCTGCTAATCAAGATATGCCAAATCAGGGAGAATTAATTGAAGTGGATTATCTTTATGCCATTAAAGATGGAGCACTTTTTCAACCCATTTATAAAGGGAAGCGGTCTGATCTAGATGAAAGTGCGGCGATAATTTCTCAGCTTAAATATAAAAAAGGCATCACTGGAACCTTTAATTAATTCAAAATCAGCAAGCACTTCAGGAAATAATATTGAGAAATATATATATTTTTTTTTGATTATTTTATCCAGGAATTAGTAACACGAAATTTTTTTGCAATTGTAGGTGAAACCATTTCGAGGTATGAGATATATCCACGAGCTACAGATAAAGCATCTTTACCTATTTTCTCACTCATAAAATCCAAACCTTTAGAAGAGCATTTATGAAAAAATGCACGCATACGTTTTAAATCTCTTCTACTTAGAGTTACTTCATTGTTAACAACTAAGCCAGTAACTGTTTGGCGATTGGGCGCTCTCATCAATCTTGTTTTTGATTGATTTACCTTAAAACCTTCTTCAAAAATTATGGATGAAATTGATTTTATTAATCTATGCGGTGCGCTATCTTCAAGAGTAGTAGAAAAAATTAAATCATCTGCATATCTGGAATATTTCCAGCCAGATTTTGATGAATATCCCTTAAGACGTGAATCTATTTTTCTGCAAATAAGATTAGCCAATGAGGGGGAAGTACAAGCACCTTGAGGCAGTGACCTCTCACTAATAGCAATAAAACGAGGGTAATCTTTATTGTTTTTCTCTCCTTCTATGGCTTCATTCCTAAGAATAACTTTAGGACTATCTGTACAAATCAATGCAAAGACTGTAGCGACACCAGGGTTATAACCTAAAGATTCGAAAAACCCTCTTACACGTGGGAAAGTGATAGTGGGGAAAAAGTCTTTTATATCTATACGCACTACAATTTTTGATTTGACATGTAAGGATGCATTATCAATAATTGATAAGCCTTTTTGAAAAGCCATAGCTGATTTATCACAATCAAGGTGAATTAAAATATTTTCCAAGATCCATTTCTGAGCTTTTTTCATATCTTTCTTTGGACTGGAAATTAATCTCTTACCTCCTGATTTTTTTGGTATCTCATATCTTAAATAATGATCAATATTACTTGCTCCTCTTTCATAAATAAGCCATTGCAATTTGGAAGAATTTAACTCTAAAGCATTGGCAACATCAACAAAAGAATTAAGTATTGGGATTTTAGTGGATTTAAGATCTGTCTTTTTAACTTTTTCAAAACTAAGTCTATTTGAGACCCCTCTCCCCAAAAATGTTGGGGAATTAATTTTTCGTTCTTTAATTTCTTTCGACCGTTTAATTTTTTCTTCTTGCTTCTTAATTTTCTTTTCTTTAGCAGCCTCCTTTACTCTTTTTATTCTTCGAGATCTTATTTCTGCAAGAAGTTCCTCTATACGATTAATGGAATTTATTTCTTTATCAATTTCACTTAATATTGCACTAGTTTTGGTTAACTGTTCAAAAACTTCTTTAGATTCCTCAATAGTCATTTCTTTATCGAAACGCTTAATAGTTTCCAAATCAATAAAGCCTAAACGAAGCATTTCTTCGAATTCAAAAGCTCCTTGTCCTATCTCTTCTAATCTTTTTTTCCATTCAATATTAAAAGAATTAACTTGATTGGAGTCTTGTTCTGACATCTTATCCTCCTCCCTTTAAGCTTAAACAAACAATATGTCTACAAGGTCCTTGTCTAAGTTTATGGAATCGAAAATGAGAACAGTCGCATCCAGCATTAATGACTCGACCATCCAAATCTTTGATAATGGAAGGTTGATTTACTTTCTCATCAGACTCTACGAGACCTTTAAGTTCACGACCCTTGGAAGTTATCTGGTCTGAAATAATCTTGATTTTATTTGACTTGAATATCATTAACCCTTTTCTCTCTTCCAAGCCAGCTTGAGATTGACTTTCAAGATTTAGAGATGGGAAAAGAGCCCGCCAACGATATTTCCCATTTTCAGGATCAAACATAGCTAATCCCTTAATACACAAACTCTGAAGAATTCGACGACAATCTCCTGGACTCTGATTAATTTTATCGGTTAATTCATGGACGGATAAAGCATTTTTTTTCTTCAGAAGAATCGATGCATTCTCAATGATATTTGGAGATAAATCAGATGCAGGAGTAATAGCAGAAAACCTTGCTCTCCCTGCCCAATCTTGTGAAGTCCATCCAGATATGCCAATTGTTAGAACTACATCCTCGATCTCAATACTCCAAAAAGATGGCATTCCCGAATCTATTAATCTGACTTTCAATTCTGGAACAATCGATAGTAAATTACTCAAGACACGAAGCCTGCGCCTTCCCCAGACTTTAATTTTTCGATTCTCTTTACCTGTATAAATTTTTTCAGACACTTTATGAATATCTCCCCAAGGTTGAATTTCTATTTCAGGCTTTTCTCCGGGTTTCAGATTAAATACTAATGCTCTTGGACCTTCCCTTTCTCTTTCTGATTCTAATCTTGCAAGGATATCAGCTAGATAAGAAGAGGATAAAGTCAGCTCAACTGGTGCTAAAGATAAAGCTGCCTGCACCTCAACCAAACCTCTTACCCATGATTCAGGAAGATCAATTTTCTTTTCAATAGTAGAGGAAACTCCTGTATCGACTCCAACTGAATCAGAGCCAACTGTCAGATGCAAAGGTCTATAGTTTCTAGTTCTTGCAAGTTCCCTTTCAAGCGAGACACTGAAATCTATATTCGTTGTTCCACATGATGGTTCTTTATTAGATTTTGTTGCCGAATGGGGAAGAGATACCCGAGCGTACGTAGATTCATCTAGTGAAAATGCTTCAAAAAAAGTAGCATCAGGCTGAACGCTAACAATAGGGTCGAGAACATACCATGCTTCTCGATTATGGTCATAAAGCCATTTCCAAAAAGTGTTTCTTTCCTTAATAAAATTCTTTGAATTATATTTATCACTTTTTCCTTTAAGAACCTTTAATGCATCTTTAACTTCATTCTTCTTTTCAATTAAACCTCTTAATTTAGCTTCCTTATCTTTCATTTCATCATTTAATTCCTTGAGGTATTCTCCGCGTACCCACTCTTGATAAGCAGAATGATCCTGCACCATTCCTGCATCTTGCATTCTTACAACATTTCCTAAAACAAGCATTAATCGAGCAAATGCATAACTTGGGATAACGTCAACATTAAGATAAACAGGTGATTGATCTACATCAACCCCAAAGGTTACAGAACTGTCTTCGGGAGAGGATCCAGCAACTGATCTTGTGAAATTTCCATTAAATGAAGTCATTTATATTCCCTCACATTAGTCTTAGAAAAATCGATTCCATCAAATTTGATCCCTTTCATGCTTAGGACAGCAATTCGATTAAGTGCCCATTCCCGATCTCTAACGTTTTTCCCATTAGCTAAATTTAATAGTGCCTCTATTCTCTTTGGAGCGAGTATTCCTTTATTTTTACTTTTTAAATCGGAATCGAGTCTATTCTTTATTCTTTCCTTTGCCTTTCTATTTCTCCTTCTCGTTATTAAGACTCTACTATCAAAATCCTCAAAAACCGAATCATTACTATTCTTAATAAGTAGCTCTTCTGCTACTCTTGCCTGAACTTTTTGATCATCAGAGGTTGATAATAATGCAATCAATTTATCTTTGTTTATCCTATCTGAATTTTTATCCAACAATTCCAATCCCATATCTCGAACAGCAAAAACTGAACTATCAATAGAGGCAAGAATACAATCACTTAATTCATCCTTATTAGATAAAGATTCTAGAAATTTACGAGCTGCAAGTATTGTTTTAGGTAACCCAATCTCAGCGAGTAAAAGCCATTTGGTTTTTAAAGCATTTATTTTCTTTAGTTGAGAAATTATTGTATCCTGTAAACTTGGATTAGGAAGAGCAGCTAGTGCTAAGCCGAAAGAAAGATCATTTTTGACTCTAGAGGGGTTATTTTCAATATATTTTTGCAAGACCTCTTGTTGATTAATTCCGCTTTTAAGAAGGTCATCAGCATCAACCAAATCGCCTACAATTTTAAGGAAATTTTTATCCATTAGAACAAGATCTTTTATATCACCAGAATTATCTTTATTTAGTGAATCCCAAACTATTCGAGATGTAACGGGATTTGAATTTTTTGAAAGTATAAATAACTTATCAGATGCTGTAAATGACCACATATTATTTGTCAAAATATCTGAAATTTTTTCCTCAAACAAATCAGGATAATTATCGAGGAGAGATGTAATAAGGTCAATTCTGCGACTATGCCATTTATCTCCAAATAAATTTGATTCTTTTTTATCTTTCAACCATGAGAAAATTGAACTTGCAATTGTAACTCCCAACTCAGAAAAATCTTTATTATTTTTAAATTTACTTAGAATTTCCCACCCAAGTTCCTCACTATAGTTGTTTAAGGAAGAAAAACATTTTTTGATCCCCTCGATTACAGAATACTGGTGTGATAACAAACATCTATTAAGGATAGTTTCCTTAACTATTTCTAAATTGCCTAAAGGTAATTTTTGATAAGATTGAATTTCAAAATAAATATCTATTAAGTCGTCAAAACGTATATTTATTTGTTCAAGTAATTTTTCAAAATTCGTCTTTTCCGAATTTAATGAATAAAAAATATATATTGCTTTTATCAATTTTTTATCAATAACTTCTGTGTTCCACCTATAACTTGGGAGGAAATTTAAATATAAATTTGAAAGAGGTCCTAATCTATCTGCATCTTCAAAAAGATCTGCCTCCCTTATATACGACTCAAGATAATTAATTAAAAGATATGGTATGTTTTCTATTTTTTTATCTGCTTTTAGTGCAATTAAATTATTGATCAGAGTATTAAATAAATCTTCTGCACTTTTTTCAAAAAAAGATTGCCAATCTAAGAAAGATAATTTTGGTAATAATAATTCTATGTGTTGCGGTAAAATTCTATAGCTGGCATTAGCTAATTCATCAATTTGTGAAGATAAACCCAAAAGAACATTTTTTATTGTCAATTCAGGAATTTTTTCATTATTACACTTTAATATTAAATAGCAAAACTTAAGAGTCTCTTGGGATCTTTCTACTGAATTGAATATCTCTTTAACCTTTGCAATATTTGAATCCCACGCATTTGGATGAGGATCTAAGCGTTTTTTTTGGATAATAGGTAAATACACAACCCTACTTTTTTGACTTTTATCTAAATGAGATTCGCAACCAGCTAATACATATGCGGGTAAATAAGATTTTTTGGTAAGTATGGAGTCCCATCTCATTAGCATATTTGATGCTATTAATGCATATAAATCAGGATTTGTTTCACCTATGATTTTTAATTGTCTGCGCATTCGTCTATTCATATAATCAATTGTTTTATTGCTTGGGGAATTTGGAATAATTTCTTTTATCCATGACAAGTTTTCAAAATGACATTCCACATCATTATCAATATTTATATTTAATATATTTCTCTCAGCCTTTAAACATAGACGTCCTAGACCTTGGCCGAATTCTACTGGGGAAAGATTGGGATTAAAAAATTTCATTAAAGATTTGAAAGCCCCCCAATAACCAAAATCAAGAGGTGCTTTGGTAAATAATAATTTAATTAAATCAAGCTCAGTATTGTCTAGATCTAATTGATCCCTAACTTTATCATTTAATTTTTGAGCAAAATAAAGATTTAATTTTTGCTTTGAATTTGAGTTTTCAGAGATTTTAATACCATCAACAAAATCAATAACCTCAGCTGTTTTTGATAAAGATTTAAACCTCTCTAGAAAGCCAACTGTAGGATCTGAATAATAATATTGTGAATCCTCCTTTCCTTTATCAAGATTTACATATTGACTATTTTGATTAAGTAATTCTTTAAGATTATTAAAAAATTCGGGTACAAGCTCAGTATTTTCTTCGTTATGTTTAGAAATATTTTTTCTAAGTCCAGTCAATATAGATTCATTCATTGAATCTAATTTTTCAGGACCATAATATAAGTAAATTGGTTGCTCAGGACCATATTCAAATTTATGAGATACTTTTAAAAATAAATTCAATTTATTGTTTTCTGCGCCTATATGCTTTGATTCAAGCATCTGCAACAGATAAATTATCGTATCGTACGGATTATATTCAGAAAAATATCCACCATAACTTCTATCTTTTTTTGCAACCAACCTCGCAGCATAAGTTATTTTTGAACTGATATTTTTTTTCATAGAAAAACATAATATGTTGTACTTGGTTATTACTATCCTTCAGAGATCGGTGCCAATCACTGTAGGCGAGAATAGGCCTCCCGGAGGCCATGGATATCAGGACTACATGTAGTCGACTCAGGGATAGAAATGGCCTCCGGGAGGCCTATTCTTGCTGAGAGACATTGGTATCCCGATGCTGTTGAAATGGCTTTACTGCTACCCAAGCGAAACACTTGGGTTTAATTGCTAATAACCAAGTACTGATAAAAAAACTAGCAAAAGTAGTTATAAATGAAATCCTAATTGTTACTTTCTGTAAAAAATCAATATTAAGATATAAGGAAAAATAGGCAAGCAGGTGTATGTTTGCAACATTCATTAGAATCAACCTAAAAAAGTATTAGCCTTTTTGTTAAGCAAGAAATTAAAACAAAGAAAAAATTATTTAAGTATTGGATAAAAGTGAATATTAAAAAGCACCTCCTACTATGCGCAACTCCTACAAAACAGAAATGCTCTAAAGGCAATGATGGTCAAAAAACATGGGAATGTCTGAAAAAGATTTTAAAAAAATTTGAGAATAATCCCTCTACCAAAAACGTACATATATTAAGATCAAAAGCTGACTGTTTAAGGATATGTAAGAACGGCCCAATTCTTCTTGTTTGGCCAGATGGTATTTGGTACGAGAAAGTCTCTCCAGAAAAAATTTCAGAAATTTTTACCTCACATATTATTAACGATAAGCCAATAGAAAAATGGATTTTTAAAAAAACACCATTTTTAAATAGTCCTAGATACTTATAAACCAGTTTTTTACAGCTTCGTCTGACCAGCAACCATTAATTGAGTGAAAACCATTATGACCTCCTTTTTCAGTTATAAAAATAGTAAATTTATCAATAGATTCTTTTCTTAAATTTAAAGTATCCTTATATGGAACCCAAGGATCATCCTTGGCATGAATAAAAAGCATTGGAGGTAATCTTTTTATTGAGTTTTGGATTCTAAATATTGGAGAAGCTTTAACATAATAATCTTCTAATGAATTAAACCCCCAACTAGGAGCTGTAAATTCTTGATCGAATTCCCTTATACTTTTTAAACTTCTAATTTTGTTTCTTAATTTCTCGTTATTAAGAATTTTGCCTTCATCATTAAATCCATCCCATAACTGATTTTTTAAGCGGTGAAGTAACCATTTTTGGTAGATATAATTTCTAGATTTTTCAATACATAGACTGCATGATGATAAATCTAAAGGGCTACTCACGCAGGCTAGCCCATCTAAAAGTTTTTCTCCTTTGTTTTCATCGTAATCTAAGCAGGCATTTAAAAAAATTGTTCCGCCTAAAGATAATCCAACTCCGTAAATTGGAAGATTATTTATTTTAATAAGATCTTTAAATTCTAAATTAATCAATTTTTTAAAATAATTAATTGCTGAAATAACATCACTGGAGCATCTAGCACAATAATTTCCTTTAGCTAGATATCTTGCAGATCCAGATCCTCTTAGATTTAATTTAAGAACTCCAAAACCATTATTTGCTAATTTCCTAGAGATTCTTCTTAAACCAAAACGTTTAGTTGAGCCCCCTAACCCATGTGTAACAATGACAAAACCTTTTAGGGAAATCAGATTTTCAGGTAACTCTAAAAATCCTAGAAGATAATCACATTCAAATTTTTTAGAAAGAATTTTGTTTATCGGAAAGAATATTTTTTTATTTTTTTTTGATTTACCAAAATCAATAACAAAAGTATCTCTCAAAGTCTGTAAATCTCCACCTATCCAAGGTAAGACTTCTCGAAATGGCTTATTTTTTAAGTAATCTGAAAAACTTGAAGATATGCTTTTATTTCTCCCCAACTCCAAGATCCTTTAATTCTCCAATAAGATCATTTAATACCTTCTTTGCATCGCCAAAGACCATAGAAGTATTTGGTAAATCAAATAAATCATTTTTTATTCCTGAATAACCTGCACTCATCCCTCGTTTAATTACGAATACTGTTCTTGCTTCCTGCACATCAAGAACTGGCATGCCATATAAAGGAGAAGAACTATCATTTTTCGCCTGAGGATTAACTACATCATTTGCTCCTAAAACTAAAACTACGTCCGTTGCTGGGAAATCAGGATTTACAACGTCCATCTCTTTAAGTTGTTCGTAAGGAACATCTGCTTCTGCTAAAAGTACATTCATATGTCCAGGCATTCTCCCAGCTACAGGATGTATTGCATAGATAACTTCAATACCGTTTTGTTCTAGTTTTTTTGTCACTTCCCTTAATGTATGTTGGGCTTGAGCTACTGCAAGACCATAGCCAGGAACAATTATTACCTTGTTGGCAGCCTCTAAAGTCAATGCACATTCTTCAACACTACAAGAAGTTATATTTGTGTATTCTCCTGAACCAGAAGATGCTGTACTTTGTGCAGATAAAGAACCTCCAAAAAGGACTGAAACCAAAGATCTATTCATACCCTTGCACATTACTTGAGTAAGTATTAAACCAGCTGCTCCAACCATTGCACCTGCCACTATCAAAAGCTGGCTATCTACAACAAAACCTGCTGCGGCTGCTGCTATTCCTGAATAGCTATTTAATAGAGATATAACAACTGGCATATCAGCTCCACCTATTGGTAAAGTAACTCCAATACCTAATAAAGAAGAGACTATAACTAAAAGCCAAATAGAACTTGTGTTGCCGTTTATCAAGTCAAAAAAGGCTATAAAGGAAGCAACTGCAAAAACTATATTTACAAAATGTCTAACTTTGCTCTGAGTCCATCCTGGCGTTGACAACCAACCCTGTAGCTTTGCCATTGCGACAATCGAACCAGTGAAAGTTATTGCTCCCACAAATATAGAAACAGATATAGAAACTTCGTTGATCAGTGACTTAAAAAAATCAAAATTTTCTGGGCTTGCAGATATAGGGAAAATAGCTACTCCCAAGGCCACTAAAAGCGATGACATTCCTCCACAGCCATTAAACAATGCAACTGTCTCAGGCATGGAGGTCATAGGTACTTTTTTTGCAAGGATTGCTCCGAACAAACTACCTATAATTGATCCAATTATTATCCAAATCCAAGACTGAGTAGCAATTCCAGATGTACCCAAATAATAAGAAAGTAATCCTACTACTGATAACGACATTGCAAATGCAGCTAGTCTATTGGCATCCCTTGCTGATTTTACTTTTGACAATCCTTTTATTCCCAAAGCCAGTAAAAGTACAGCAAGAAGGTCAATAACGAATTTAATGATTACAGGTAGATTCATGTTAAAAATTACTTCTTATTTGATGGTTTACGACTAAACATCGCGAGCATTCGATCAGTTACAAAGAAACCGCCCACAACATTAAAAAGAGCAAATCCAAGAGAAACTGAA
>Ga0310343_10001765_pt1 | contig 11197 bp, 7 predicted proteins | sample HC15DNA2025_MG_FD_203519 | JGI IMG/M metagenome (GOLD analysis project Ga0310343, IMG submission 203519) | Marine microbial communities from station ALOHA, North Pacific Subtropical Gyre - HC15-DNA-20-25_MG | ecosystem: Environmental > Aquatic > Marine > Oceanic | place: Pacific Ocean: North...
TTGTTCACTTTGCATCCGAGTATTGTCGAAAGTTGTTTAGGCCATGCAAATTCCTTCTTTACCTCTGCTGAAAAAGTAAAAGAGTCTCCAAACATATCAACGCATGTGGTCTTATAAATATCATTGTTTAATCTTGCACCAATTTCATCTCTCTCTGCTTTGGGTATAATCCATCCGAGATCATTTGAATAATTATCACTCTCAGAAGCTTTAAAATTTACAATAAGTTTGGGATCAAAGATTAAACTATTGTATTTTTGCTGTAAAAAATTAATACTGCTGAAAGACAAAATTTCCAGTAAAAGAAGTGCCACCAATAAAATAAAAAGATAACCCGTGAATCTTATCCAGTTCATAACGATACTCATATATAATTGAACAAGACTAATAAGTAAAATTTTTTCATTTTACCTCACTATGCTCTGGTCTTCCTCTTGTTAAAGCAAATTAATTTAGCCTTATTTGCTAATTTTAAAAGTAGACCACTTAAACCTGGTTTTCAAAAAAATGTCTAAAAAATGTATTTATCTACTAAGTAAAATATTATTCCTACTGCAATACCTAGTAATATCCAATGATAATTTTTTTTCATTAAGCTACAAACTTTTTTAAGTTAGGTTTAAAATAATTTGGACCTTTTAATACTTTACCTTTTTCATTATAAATAGGCTTTCCATCCTCACCTAATTTGCTCATGTTAGAATTTTGAACCTCAGTAAAACATTTATCTAAATTTATCCCAAAAGCATGTCCCGCTCCATACGTAACATATAAGATGTCGGTCAAAGCATCTGCTACTTCCTTTATATCTTTATTATCCATTGCTTCTTTCAGCTCATCTAACTCTTCTCGAATTAAATCGTATCTTAGAGAGGTAATTTTATCAGTCGGAAATTCAGCTTTTTCTTTAACTTCCTGACCAAAAGTTTTCATAAATTTCTTAACACTTTCAAAATTACTCATTTTAATTTCCTCTCCTTTATATTTTATAATTACCTAATAAAAGTGTATTATATCAAAGAATCAAAGATGAAATACAGAACAGAATTCGATAGTATTGGAAAAATAAAAGTTCCTGGTGATAAGTATTGGGGAGCCTCTACGGAAAGATCAAATAAATATTTCAATATAGGAGACTTTTTAGTTAGACCTTTAGTTATCCACTCAATTGCTATAATTAAGAAAGCAGCAGCTATAGTTAACGCAAAAAATAAAGATCTAGACCACAGAATAAGTAAATACATTGTCAGAGCTTCAGATGAAGTTTTAAAAGGTAAACTTGACAAACATTTTCCTTTAAAAGTTTGGCAAACAGGGTCCGGTACACAAACTAACATGAATGTTAATGAGGTGATTGCGAATAGAGCGATACAATTAATGGGTGGAAAAATGGGAACTAAAAAACCTGTACATCCTAATGATCACGTAAATAAATCTCAATCGACTAATGACGTGTTTCCAACAGCAATGCATATTGCCATAGCTTTGAAATCAAGAGAAAAGTTATTACCTTCATTAAAACTGTTAGAAAAAGAATTACACAAAAAATCAAAAGAATTCAGTAAAATTGTAAAAGTTGGAAGAACTCATTTGCAAGATGCTACGCCACTAACTTTAGGACAAGAATTCTCTGGCTATCATGCTCAATTGAGAAAATGTATTTTCAGGATTGAAGCTGCACTTAAAGAAATTTATTTTTTAGCCCAAGGTGGAACTGCTGTTGGCACTGGTTTGAATACTAAAAAAAATTTTGATAAAAAGATAATTAAAGAAATTAGCAAAATTACAAAACTCCCATTTAAACCTTCAACAAATAAGTTTGCTGCGCTAGCAGCTCATGATGAAATTGTAAATTTTTCAGGAACATTAAATACTACTGCTGTTTGTTTAATGAAGATTGCAAATGATATTAGATTTTTGGGTTCTGGCCCTAGAGCCGGTTATGGTGAACTTATATTACCATCTAATGAACCAGGTTCATCAATTATGCCAGGAAAAGTAAATCCAACTCAGTCTGAGGCAGTTACAATGGTATGCGTAAAAGTTATTGGAAACCATAATGGAATAACAATGGCAGGTTCTCATGGGCATTTTGAATTAAATGTATTCAAACCATTAATCATACATAATATTTTGCAATCTATTGAAATAATGAGTGACTCAGCAAAAACTTTTGCTTTGTATTGCGTTAGAGGAATTAAAGCAGATAAAAAACGAATTAAATACCTTTTAGACAATTCATTAATGTTAGTCACTGCTTTAGCTCCAAAGATAGGATATGACAAAGCAGCCTCTATTGCAAAAACAGCCCATAAAAATGGAACCACATTAAAACACGAGGTTATCAAATCAGGTCTAATTAGTGAAAGAGAATACGATAAAATTATGAGCCCTATTAAAATGACAAGACCAAAATAAACTAAGAGACTTCTTCAATGAAGTTTTTAATTTTAGACAAAATAAAAATATTTACAAAATTCTGCTTAAAGAGAATATTTTCAAATGTATTTTTAAAAAAACTTAGATCCTCCTTAGTGGCAATATAATCTTGGTTTATTTTAATTGATTCAAAATTTATCTTGTTATTTAGAATATTTAAATTTCCTTTTACATCCAAATTTAATCGTTCATTTTTTATTTTATATTTAATACCAAATTTTTTTAAAAGTTTTTTTTTGTCTTGAGATGAAAGATTGCAATCAAAAATTACTACAGGGTATTCCTCTAATAAATTTGTTTCACTCTTACATTTAAATTCGCTTTCTGAAATTTCAAAGTTTTTTTCAACATTTAGTCTTCCATACGCTAAACCTATTTTCATATTCAAGTTATCAATAATACTTCTACTAAATTTTTTTTGTTTAAAATTAAAATTTGTATTACTATTAATTTTTTTTATTATATCTTTAAAATTTAAAACCGACTCTAAGTTTATATTTTTAAGTAATTTATTTTCTAAATGAACTATTTGTGTTTCAAGATTAATTTGTAGAAAAGGATTTAATAAAATAATACCTTCACTATTAAAAGATAAATTTTTTTCTCTGAAATAAAACTTCTTAATTCTTATTAATTCTTGATCATAAATAAAATCTGATTTTATCTTTGCCTTTAAAATCTTGCCTTTAATATTACCAATTGTTTCATTTTGATTGTTATCAGAAAAACTCAAAGATATTGATATACCGGTTTCTAATAGTTTAAAATCAATTTTTTTAGGATTTTTTTTTAAATTTATTTTAAACTCTTTACCAAAAACTTCTCCTTCAATTTTATTTTGTTTGTATCCGTAATTAGAAAATCTTACATTATTAAGTTTAAATAAAGTGTTATCAAAATTCTTTATTGATATATTTAAATTTCTAATCTGAATTTTTTTTTCAATATTTAAAATATACTTATAAAGATCTTTCAATCTAAAAAAATTAGTAGAAATTGAATTTTTTTCTAATTTTATTTTCTTAGAATTAAAATTTTTAAAATTGTAGATAGTTATAAGTTTAGGATAAATAATCAGTTTTTTTGTTACTAAATCCACTTCACCAGAATTAAGACTCGTCACCACATCACTTAATTCTAGTTTTGCGAGAGGAAAAGGGTAAAATTTTATACTTTCTATTTTTTTTATTTGAAGATTATAATTTTCCTCTAAATGAGATTTAATTGCAGTATGTCTCTTATTGTAATCAAAGAACATAGGTGTCACTATAAAAACGACGAGAGAAATAAAGAAAATAAGCAAAAGATATCTAATAAAAAAAACAAATTTTAGGATTTTCGGGAAATTATTGTTAATTAATTTATAAATTTTATTTAACATTTTTTTTATTTTTACAACTAGTATATAAATGAAATTTCTCTCTTATGAATAACATAGTTAGCTTAATTGAAAACCTTAACAAAGAACAAAAAGAAGCAGTTCTAAGCACTGAGGGTCCTAATCTAATTGTTGCAGGAGCCGGCTCTGGAAAGACAAGAGTTCTGACGACAAGACTAATTCATATTATTAATGAGAAAAAGGCTTGGCCAAACCAAATACTTTGCGTAACTTTCACTAACAAAGCTGCAAAAGAAATGCAAAACAGAGTAATGGAATATGTAAAAGGTAGTTCTAATGCAGTGCCTTGGTTAGGAACGTTTCACTCGATCAGCGTAAAATTTTTGAGGAGGCATGCTGAAGCTTTAGGTTACAAAAGTAATTTTACTATTCTTGACACTGATGATCAAAAAAAATTGATAAGAAATATTGTTAAAGGTGAGGATTTGGACGCTAAAAAGTTTTCTCCTCAGTTAATTATGTATCATATTGATCAATGGAAAAATAAAGGTTTGTTGCCGAATAAAGTGAAAATTGAAAAATCAGGTTCAATTATTAAGTCAATATTAAAGGTTTACAAAATATATCAGGAGAAAACTAAAGATTTAAATGCGTTTGATTTTGGTGATTTAATCTTGTTTTGTGTAAAACTCTTTGAAGAACATAGCGATATTAGAGAAATATATCAGAAAAATTTTAAATACATTTTAGTTGATGAGTTTCAAGATACTAATTTTATTCAAAATAAGTGGTTAAATCTATTAGTAAACAAAAATGAAAATATTTGCTGTGTTGGTGATGACGATCAATCAATTTATAGTTGGAGAGGTGCTGAAATAAAAAATTTCCTCACTTTTGATAAACTTTATAAAAATTGTAAAGTATTTAAATTAGAACAAAATTATCGTTCTACAAAAAATATTTTAGATACTGCTTCAAATTTAATTTCAAATAATTCAAATAGAGTAGGTAAAAAATTATGGTCTTCAGCTAATCAAGGAGAACTAGTAAAGTTAAATTGTTACAGAACTGGAAAAGATGAAGCACAAGGTATCAGTGATATTGTGGAGCAAAAACTTAAAAAGAAATATTCTTTAAATGATATATCAATTTTAGTTAGAGCAATTTATCAGACAAGAGAATTTGAAGAAAGATTTCTTCAAGTTGGAATTGGATATCGTGTCTTAGGAGGAATAAAATTTTATGAAAGAGCTGAAATTAAAGATGCAGTTTCTTACTTAAGAATTATTTACCAAAAATTTGATGATCTTGCTTTAGAAAGAGTTATAGGCGTACCTAAAAGAGGAGTTGGAGAAAGTACCTTAAACCAAATTTATACTTTCAGTAAATCAAATAAATTATGTCTTGAAGACTCAATAATTAAATTAATAGAGAAAGATAATTTTAAGCCTAAGATTAAATCATCACTTAGTCAATTAATTAAAATGATTCAAAAATGGCGGAATGACTCATTAAAAATGAAACATTTTGATTTACTGAAATTAATATTAGATGAGTCAGGTTACTCTTCAATGTTAAAAAATAAAAAGGACTTAGAAAATGAAAATAGATTAGAAAACTTAAAAGAGTTACTTAGAGCCATGCAGGATTATGATAACTTGCAGAGTTTTTTAGAACATGTTGCATTGGCAACTTCAATCGATCAAGAATGGGAGGGCGCTAAAATAAATTTAATGACAATGCATGCTGCCAAAGGTTTAGAGTTTGATGTTGTATTTCTACCAGGGTGGGAGGAAGGTTTATTTCCTCATCAAAAATCTTTGGAAGAAAAAGGAGATTTCGCTTTAGAGGAAGAACGTCGACTTGCTTATGTTGGTATTACCAGGGCTAAAAAAGAAGCGTACTTATCATTCGCAATGAAAAGGGCTTACCATGGCGACTGGATGGATGCGTTACCATCAAGATTTATTAATGAAATACCAGACGACAGCGTGGAAAAAAATGAATTAAGTATAAATGATGATAATGGCTTTGAGTTTAATCAAGATAATTCAATTGAATTTGATGAAGAATATAGAAGTCCTGGATGGGATCGGTATAAAAAAAATAAAATGCTAAAATGGAAAAAATAAATAAGTTAAAAGAGTTTTTTGAGAGAGAGAAGATAGATGGGTATATAATTCCTAAAAATGACGAGTTTTTCGGAGAATATACTCCAGCTTATAATGATAGATTAAATTTTATTTCAGGCTTCACCGGCTCTTATGGTTTTGCATTAGTGCTTAAAAATAAAAATTATTTATTTGTTGACGGAAGATATACTTTACAAGCAAATAATCAATGTGGAAAATTGTTTAAAATTATAACTATTCCAAATAAAATGCCTAGTGATATCTTTAAAGAAAAAAAATTATCAATTGGTTTTGATCCTAATTTATTTACTGATAAATCATTATTTATTTTTTTTGGGAAAAATAAAATTAAGTTTAAGCCAATTTTTCAAAATTTAATAGATAAAGTTTGGAAAAGAAAGATTGTAAAAAACAAGAATAAATTTTATTTATTGCCAAGAGGTGCTGTAGGTGAAAATTACCAATTAAAAATAAATAGAATTTTTAAATATTTGAAGAAAAAAAAATCTGATTTTTTGTTTGTTACTGCAAGTGAAAATAACGCCTGGTTACTAAATATTAGAGGTAGAGATACAAAATACTCTCCTATACCACATAGTTACGTTTTAATTGAAAAAAATAGAAATATAAGTTTTTTTTGTGATTTAAAAAAAATATCCTCATCTTTAAGAAAAAGATTTAAACAAATAAAATTTTTGGATGTTAAAGATTGTACTAAAACTCTTTTAAAAATTGAAAACAAAAAATTTATAATTGATAGCAATTCTTGTTCTTTTCTGTTTAAGGCTTTAATTAGTAAAAAAAATAAAATTCTTAATTTACAAGATCCTATTTATTTTTTTAAAGCTATCAAAAAAAAACAGGAAATAGAAAATATTAAAAAAGCTCATATTTATGATGGGGTTGCTTTGACTAAATACTTATTCTGGCTTAAAAAAAATTTTTACAAAAAAAATATAACTGAAATAACTGCATCAAAAAAATTATTTAAATTTAGAAAAAAAAATAAGAAATTTAAATTTTTAAGTTTTCCAACGATATCGGGAGCGGGTCCCAACGGAGCAATCATTCACTATAAAGCAACTCAGGGGACTGATAGAAAATTAAGAAAAGGAGATATTTATTTAGTTGACTCTGGGGGTCAGTACGAATTTGGTACAACAGATGTCACTAGAACTATTTCTTTAAAAAATTCAAATAAAAGAATAAAAGATATTTTTACCAGGGTTCTAAAAGGACATATAGCTGTCTCAAATTTTAAACTTAAAAAAAATACCTCTGGATCAGAAATCGACACAAAGGCTAGAAAGTTTCTTAAACAAATAGGCTTAAATTATGCGCATGGGACAGGACATGGGGTAGGATATTTTTTAAATGTACATGAAGGGCCTCACGCAATATCCAAAAAAAATAAAGTTAATCTTCAAGGGGGAATGATTGTTTCAAATGAGCCAGGCTACTATGAAAAAAACAAATTTGGAATCAGAATTGAGAATCTAATTTATGTTAAAGAAAATAAAAGGAGAATGAATTTTGAAAATTTAACAATGGCACCTATAGATAAAGATTTAATAATTCCAGAGAGATTAGATAAAAATGAGAAAAAATGGATTAATAACTATCATAAAACTGTTTTTGAAAATTTGAAAAAATCTATGAATAAAGCAGAAGCTTTAGAACTTAAAAAAGCTTGTTCAGCTATTTAAAATTTTATTCCACTCTTTTTCCAAAATTATTTTAATTTTAAGTTGCTTAGCTTGCTCAACTTTTCTTTTTGTTGGCTTAGTATCACCTACAACTAAAAAGTCCAAATTTTTAGAAATTGAACCTAATACTTTTCCACCATTATTCTCAGCTATTGATTTTGCTTCCGATCTACTCATATTTTTGAAGCCGCCTGTAAACATCAACTTCTTATTGGAAAACTTTCCATCTTTTGTTTGTATAGTATAATTCTTAATTTTAAGTTTATTTATTAAATTTTTTATTATTCTAATATTAGTTTCATTAGAAAAAAAATTATCAATAGATTGAATTTGTGTTTCACCTATTCCATCCAAATCTACTAAGTTAGATAAAAAATTTTTTCGATTTTTTACAACAAATAATTTTGTAAATTCCTTGATTGAATTAAAAAAACTTGCAAGAATTTTGGCATTTTCTTGACCTATATGTCTAATTCCAATTGAGAAAATAAATTTATCTAAAGGGATCATCTGAGATTTTTCTACAGCTTTTTTTAGATTATTTATTGAAAGCTGGCCCCAGCCCTCTAGGCGTCCAATTTTCGTATAATCAAGATCAAAAATATCTGACGGTTCTTTTATTAAGTTCAAATCCCAAAATTGCTCAATTACTTTTTTTCCTAACCCATCAATATTAAAAGCTTCTTTTGAAACAATATGCTTAAGTTTTTCTTTAGCTATAAATCTGCAATCATAGCCTCTTGTGCATCTTCTTACAGCATCTTCTTTTTTTGTATTTTTACTAAATTCTTTTTTTGTTTCTGCGCCGCATAGACATTTAATGGGAAAATTAAACTTTTTACTATCTTGTTTTCTTTTTGATTTATCAATTGATAAAACTTGCGGGATGACATCTCCAGCTCTTTGGATCATTATTGTATCTCCAATTCTAATATCTTTTCTTTTAATTTCATCTTCATTATGTAGTGTTGCATTTGATACAACTACACCTCCAACCGTTACTGGCTCTACTTTAGCTACTGGAGTTATGGCTCCCGTTCTTCCTACTTGAATAATAATATTTTTAATTTTAGTTTCTGCTTTTTCTGCTGAAAACTTGTAAGCTATTGCCCATCTCGGTGAATTAGACGTGTTACCTAATCTTTTTTGTAAATTTAAATCATTAATTTTATATACTAATCCGTCGATATCATAATCTAAGGAAGAACGTTCTTTATCTAATTTATTATGTTGGTTTTCTATTTCTTCTAAACCATTTAAAATTTTAACAGAGGGATTTGTAATAAAATTCCATTTTGATATTTTTTCCAAAAATTCTGACTGGGTTTTAAATAACATTGGATCTACTGCTCCAAACCCATACGCAAAATATTTGAGTGGTATTTTAGCAGTTTGCTTAGAATCTTTTTGCCTTAATGAACCGCCAGCTGCGTTTCTAGGATTAGCAAATTTACTCTTCAATTTAGAAAAATCTTTTTTCCCAATAAAAATTTCACATCTTATTTCTAATATTCTTGGTACATCTTTATCTTTAATTATTTTTGGTATCGTATTAATTGTTTTTAAATTTTCCAATATATCTTCTCCAACTTTACCGTCACCTCTAGAAAGGCCTCTAATTAGAACACCATTCTCATAAATAAGCGTTGCAGAAATGCCGTCAATTTTTGGCTCTGAAAAAATTTCAATATTATCATCTTTAATATTAAGGAAATTATTTATTTTTTTTATAAAATCAATCATATCATTTTTATTAAAAGCATTTGATAAAGAAAGCATTGGCTTAAGATGATTGAACTTTTTAAATTTATTAGTTGGAGGTGCGCCGATTATACTTTTAAGAAGATTTAATTTTTTAATGGATTTATTTGCCTTTTCAATCTCAAATAATTGTTTTTTCAAATCATCGTATTCTGCATCAGAGATTATTGGCTTATCTTGATTAAAATACAACTCATTATGTTTTTTTAACTCTTTTACCTTTTCTTTGAAACTTTCAATTAAATTTTTTTTATTTGTCATTCTTTTACTTAATTTTTTCTATAATCTTTTTAAATAAATTATTATCCTTTTTAATGTCCTTCTTTTTAACTATTTTATAATCTTTATTTAAAATTTTATATGCCTCTTCATACCACTCGCTAGAATTATAATTATATCCTAAAATTTTTGCATATCTTTTTGACTCCTCAACAAGTCCTATATGATAATGAATCTCTACAAGTCTGTGTAACGCCTCTTCAATAAAAATAGTTTGGTTATAATCGTCAACTATGATTTTTAATCTATTAATTGCAGGTATCCATTTTTTTACAGAAATATAATATTTCGCAACATATAGTTCTTTTGCAGCTATCTGGTTAATAATTAATTCTTTTTTAAATTTTAAATCTATAGCGTAATCATTATCTGGAAATTCTTTTAAAAAAAAATCAATTTTCTCTTTTGTTTTAAGAATTGGTTCCAAATCTTTTTTTTCATCTTCTATTTGTTCAAAATAAATAAGTGCTTCTAAATAATGAGCATAAATAACATTTTTATCTGCAGGATATTTTTTAATAAAACTTTTTAAACTTTCTAATGCCTGAGAATAAAAATTTATTCCGTACAAACAATAACTAGACATTATTGCAGATTTTGAAGCTAGCTCTACCACTTCAAAATTTAATTCTGCCTCTGAAAATTTTTTTTGAGCGTAAAAATAATCACCTTTTTCGAAAGCCTGATATGCATCTTCGTATAATTTATAAGGATCTGATCTAGGTTTCGGTTCATACTTTGCTTCCTCTTTGGAACAAGATAGCAAAATTATAAAAAAAATAAGAAGTATTCTTGCAGTCATCTTTAACTAATAACAAATTTATAAGATTTGGTAAAATTTATTACTCTTTAAGCGTTTACAGCAAGTCCTGAGAAATAACCTTTTTGTGAAATTTTTTTTGTTTCTTTTTCTTTAAACTCGATAATTTCGAAATTGTGTTTATGTTTTTCTAAAATTTCTCTTATAAATAAATTTGAAAATTCGTGTCCACCTTTAAAGCACTTAACCTTGCCTAAAATATTGTAACCAGCTAAAATAAAATCTCCTGCTAGATCTAAAATTTTATGATTTACAAATTCTTTTTTATTTCTTAACCCATTTACATTTAAAATTTTTTCACCTTTCACAACAATAGCATTGTCAAGCGATCCACCCTGGGCTAAACCAACACTCTTTATTTTTTCAATATCTTCATACAAACAGAAAGTTCTCGATTCGATCAGGTCTTCTAAATTATCTTTTGTGAAATCAATTTTATTTCTCTGATTACCTATTATCTTATTATTATAGTGCAACTCAAAATCTACCTCAAAAGATGAGCTAGGTACAATTGATATTTTTTTATCTTTATCTTGATATTCAATTCTATCTAAAATTTTCAAATATTTTTTTCTTGTGGCTTGTTTTTTAATATCTGCATTTTTCAAAATATTGATAAATTCTTTAGATGATCCATCTAAAATTGGAATTTCCTCATTATCAATTTCTATAGTCACATTATCAATACCGCAAATATATAGTGCAGCAAGTAAATGTTCTA
>Ga0310343_10001770_pt1 | contig 11179 bp, 10 predicted proteins | sample HC15DNA2025_MG_FD_203519 | JGI IMG/M metagenome (GOLD analysis project Ga0310343, IMG submission 203519) | Marine microbial communities from station ALOHA, North Pacific Subtropical Gyre - HC15-DNA-20-25_MG | ecosystem: Environmental > Aquatic > Marine > Oceanic | place: Pacific Ocean: North...
AGGAATTCCTCTTCCATTGTCCCTGACTTCACAAGCGCCGTCTTCAAGAATTTCTACTTCTATTTTGGTGCAATGTCCAGCCATTGCTTCATCAACAGCATTGTCAACTACTTCGTATACCAGATGGTGTAAACCTGTTGGACCAGTGGAGCCAATATACATTCCTGGGCGTTTTCGTACTGCTTCTAAGCCTTCTAGAACCTGAATATCATCAGCACTGTATGAGTCAGCAGTTTGCGTCATATTTTGTTAATTTTCCTACCAAAGTTTTTTAGTGCTCTATGTCGAAATTCTCGTGTGTTTTTTCTATAAAACACGTGGTCAGAGGCATAAATTACACAAGGTATATTCTATCATTTTGGAGAGATTAGAAGGGGTTTTTGATTTATTAATTTTCGTTATATTTTTTGAATTATTTAATGATTTTATTTCTGTTTAATTGTTATTTTCATATCTTGAAGTTTGGCTTTAGAAGTATTTTCATTAGCCGCTTTTAGTGTTTCTGCTTTTCTCCACTCGACTTCTCTTGCGACGCCAGAATCAACGACCTGTATGTACAAAATTTGATTTTTGATGTGTGTGGGAGAAGAGAGTTTTGATAATGGTCCACCAATTATTAACTCCCAATTCTCGAGGATTTCTGTGATGTCTTGACTTGTCGATCCACTTAGTTTGTGGAGAAGCGAATCTAGAAGTACCTCTATTTTTTTAGGTTGCTTCTTTTTTTCGTAGGGTGACTCCCCTGTCATGCTGTTACAACTTTCCCATTTTGTATTTCGTAATATGTGTTAGCGTCAATATATTTTGGTTCTATTGCAGTTGTAATAAATGTTTGGTCGGCTACTAGCAGGTGAAGAAGTCTTTCTGTTCGTTCTGTATCTAGTTCAGAAAAAACATCGTCAAGAAGGAGTAAGGGCTTTGCTTTATGAACCTCATATAAGAAAAGGTGTCCTGCTACACGAAGTGAAAGAGCAATAGTTCGCTGTTCCCCTTGAGAGGCATGCGTTCTCGCAGGCATTTCAGCTAAAAATATTTCTATATCATCTCGGTGTGGACCGATTAAGGTCGTTGCTCTCCTTAATTCATCATTCTCTATTTCTTTTAAGGAAGAAAGAAGGCCTTTTGTGAGCCATTCTGGATTATAAGTAATTGTCAGGTCTTCGGGTTTTCCTGTTAAATCTTCGTACGCTTTTTGTGCGAGGTGTTGAAGGTTTTTTAATGTCTCTTTTCGTAATTGTCCCCACTCTTGACTGGCATCAGCAAATTGTTCATTCCAGACAGATAGAGTATTTTTTCCCTCGGTTGTTAGATACCCTTTTGCTTGCTTCAGGAAAGCATTTCTTTGTTTAAGTAATGATTCCAGGTCTAATCTCTTTTTAACATATTTCGGGTGTGTTCGAATTAGTAGCTCATCAATATATGAACGTCGATAGCTTGGTCCATCTTTCACAAGTGTTAGGTCATCCGGTCCGAAAATTGTCATTGGAATTAGTCCTACTAAGTTCCGGATGGGACGAATTTTTTGTTTGTTTATTGCAATGCTATTTTGCCGCAAATTAGAAATCTCTGCTTCAACCAAAAGAAGCCTATCGTCGTGGGTTATTTCTGCTCGTACAACGGCTGTATCATGGTTTTTTTGAATTAATGCTTCTGCGGGTGACCCCCTGAAAGATGTTCCGCTCCCTAAATATTGAATCGCCTCTAGAAGGTTTGTTTTTCCTTGACCATTAACGCCAAAAATAACGTTTGTTCCAGAGTGAAATTGTATTTCTTCTGAAAAGTAGTTACGGAAGTTCTTCACCCATAATTGTTTCAGCTGAACCATTACCGTTGTTATGAAATACGGACGGGCATTAACAGGTACAGAAATTCAGGGTGTTCTTCTGATTTAAGGACTGCAGGTTTTTGATTATCGCGTGTTTCTAAAGTGATGTCATCTCCGGGTGCAATTTCTAAACCTTTTAGGAGATATTCTGCGTTAAAAGCGATTGTTAGGTCGTCTCCGCTGTAGTTAGCGTCAACTATTTCGTGAGCTTCGCCTATATCTTGTGTTTTAGCTATGAGTTGTAACCCTGCATTGCCCATTTCTAAACGGATAGGTGTTGCTTCTTGAGCTAGTAATCGAACTCGTTTAACAGCGTCTCTGAGCTCGCCCCTGTTCGCTGTTAGTTTATTTGGATTATCGTCTGGAACGAGTCTTTTATAATCAGGGAATTCACCTTCAATAAGTCGGGTTGTCATTCGAACAGTATTAACTTCGAATGACGCTTCTTTTTCTCCTAAATATAGAGAGACTTCTGAGTCTTTCTCTAGAAGTCTAGCTAGTTCAGTTAGGGCTCGTGAGGGAACAAGTATGGGTGGTTGCCCAGCTAATAGAGCTGATCCTGGCATATCTCGGACAGCTAAGCGATACGAATCAGTCGCAACTAGTCGGAATCCTTCTTTTTCCGCGACCATATAAACACCAGTTAATATCGGACGAGAATCATCGGATGAAGCTGCTGGCGTAACTTGTTCTAGCGCGCTGACTAATAATGTTGCGTCAACTGTTACTGGCTCTGACGTTGGTCCATCAAATAATGGATATTCATCTGCAGGAATTGTACGTAAGGCAAATTCACTACGTCCAGCTATAACTTGTAGATCTGATCCGCCGACAGTTATGTCGACTGTTCCTGCTTCCACAGATCTAACGACATCAGATAGAAGCCTTGCAGGTACAACGGCTATCCCATCTGTTTCTCCAGCAACATCAAGGGAAACTGTTATTGTTAGATCCAAATCACTCCCGGTTATCACCAATGCGTCGTTTTCTAGGCTTAGGTGTAATCCATTTAAAACCGGCAACGTAGCTCTATTCGTTACTGCCTTGTTTGCTGTATTTAACGCTTCAACTAATGTGTCACGTTCACATCGAAATTTCACTTGTGGAGAACTCCTTCTGATCTTTGAGGTTTATAAATCTTTAGTAGTGGTAGTAGGTGTGTGGGTATGTGGTTAATCCTATATATGTCCTGCTCATAGCTATTTTTTTCTGTGGATTTAATGTTAATTACTTGCGTAATCCACAGCTTTAAAAGCTGAGGGTTAAAAATATTTTGATAATTTTCTTTTGTTATCAACAATTCTTATATTAGTCCACAACTGGTGTGGATTATTTATTTGCCCGATCGTATTGTTTGTACCAGGTCGGTAACATCATCGTAGATCTGTTGTTTTGCTGGCATCAGGTCACTTATTTTATCTACAGCATGTATAACAGTTGTATGGTCTCTTCCTCCAAACTCACGAGCTATTGCTGGATAACTTAGTTCGGTTAACTCGCGGAAAACATACATAGCTATTTGTCTAGCCGTTACAAGAGGACGATGTCGTCGCTGTCCAATAATATCTTCTTTCGAAAGACCAAATTTTTCAGCTGTTGCGTCAAGTATTACATCTGGCGTAATGGCTCTTGGCTTTCTCAAAGCTATCAGTTCTTGTAGAACTGTTTTTGCTATTTCAATAGTTAATTCTTGGTTATTAAGTTTCGCATAAGCACAAACTCGAGTTAAGGCTCCTTCTAGTTCTCGAATATTTTCTTTAGCATGTGTTGCTATAAACTCAAGAACATCAGCCGGTATGGGAATGGTTTCATTTTCAGCTTTTTTCCGAAGAATTGCCAGCCTAGTTTCTAAGTCAGGTGGTTGTATATCTGTCAATAATCCCATTTTAAAGCGACTACGTAAGCGGTCTTCTAGAGTAGAAATTGCATCTGGCGGGCGATCAGATGATAAAACTATTTGTTTGTTTGCTTGATGTAAACTATTGAAGGTATGAAAAAATTCTTCTTGTAGGCCTTCTTTCCCTTCCAAGAATTGAATATCGTCAACAAGAAGAACATCAATTTCTCTGTACCGACTTTTAAACTCTGATCTTTTGTTTGTTTTTATCGATTCAATAAATTCATTTAGAAAGGTTTCTGTTGAAACATACTTTGTTGAATGCATTGGATAGTTTTCGTGTATATAACTTTCTATTGCTTGAAGAAGATGTGTCTTTCCTAATCCTGCTTCTCCGTGGATAAAGAGTGGGTTGTAAGACTCTGCTGGTCTTTCAGCTACTGATAAAGCAGCAGCGTGAGCGAAACGGTTACTTGTTCCAGTTACAAAAGTTTCAAATGTATATTTTTCGTTACGAATAGACGGTTTTGTTGAGGTATTTAAAATTTCGCTATGATAATCGCCTATTGGCGCTACAGGGTTATCTTGTTCACTCGGAATTAGCACATCTTCTTTTACTAAGTCCATTTCATCGCTGTTCTTTGTGTCAACTTCAACGATTAGATCGATATGCGTTGGGGAAACTTCATCAAGCGCTTCAATAACAAGAGGGTTATATTTTCCTTCCACTTGAGCCTTAACCCATTGATTTGGAACAGTCAGAACTAGTTCGTTTTCTGTTATTGACTGTGGTCGTGCTTCTTTAAATGTTGATTGCCAAACACCATCAGAGACCTGGTCTCGAATAGATTGGGCACAGGCGTCCCATAATTGCGTTACGTTTGACATTTATTTTCTCTTTTCTACCTAATTCCACAAAGTAAACTTCTGTTTTTCAATGTGTGTAATCTTGTGGAGATCTTTTAAATTATTTAATGTGAATCTGCAACCTAGCACTATGTAAGCAAACTTGCCAGTGGAAGTTAAGTGGATTTGTTTTCCCTGTTCACAAGCATTTTTATGTAGTTATCCACAGGTTGTGGATATAATTATTTAGCTATAGAAGTTGAGCCTGTGGATAACTTTTAATTGTATTTTTATAATTAGATTTTTTAAAGGTTGTAATAGCTCAAGAACAGCCTCTAGCGTATGCATGTAAGGTTAATGCTGCCTGAAAGTAAAAAAGCCGGTGAAAAGCCTGGCTTTGAAACAGGGTGTGTTAACAACTGAACCATAAAGGCAATAAGGATTAAAAGTGAAGAGGACATTTCAACCAAATGTGCGTCGAAGAGCTAAAAAGCACGGGTTTCGGCATCGTATGTCAACAAGAGGAGGCCGAGCCGTTATAAATGGGCGTCGGCGGCGTGGAAGGCAAAAACTGTCAGCATAATCGGACGAGTCGCTGGAAGAGATAGACACGCTTCCCTGTTGAAACGTGGCATCCGAGTAAAACACGGATTTTTTGAGCTGATCTACCTCCTTGAGCAAACAAAGATTCCTTGCTTGGCATTTGCAGTTCCTAAGTCCGTCGGGACTGCTGTGGAACGAAATAAACTCAGACGACAATTTCGAGAAGCATTCAGGAAAATTGTTACAGAAAATCCTGAGATGGTACCAATTGGAAATTATCTAATAAAAATCCATTCGAAAAAAGTTGGGTTGTTAAACCCAGAAACAACATTACAAAAAACATTAAATGAATTACATCAAAAAATCGATAACTAAAGAAAACAATAGAAATATAGCTAAAAGTGCAGGTCAGAAGCTTATTTTATGCTATCAACGTGCAACTATAAACAAATTACCATCATGCAGATATGTTCCAAGCTGCTCAGAATACGCGTATGAAGCAATAGAAACTCATGGCATCATGCGGGGAACCTGGTATTCAACCAAACGACTTTGTCGTTGTCACCCCTGGGGTGGGTTTGGGTATGACCCAGTGCCAGAGAAGGAGACGCAATGCTAGAATTCTTCGGCAATATTCTAACGACGATCTACGATCTGTTTCCTAACTATGCACTAGCGATCATTGTTTTTACCTGTTTAGTGATGATTGTTTTGACACCAGTAACTTTAAAGCAAACTCGAAGCATGTTAGCTATGCAAAAAGTTGCACCAGAATTAAAAAAACTTAGAAAAAAACATGGAAATGATAGAGATCGACTAAATCAAGAGATGATGGCGCTATATCAAGCTAATGGAATTAACCCACTAGCAGGTTGTTTACCGCTAATAGCGCAAATGCCCATATTCTTTGCACTTTTTTATACTGTACGCGGATTAACAAGAAGAACAGGAGACGTTGGTCTCAGATTAGGTGATGTTTCTACAATAGACCCCTCCAATGCTTCATACATTCCCGAACTAAATGCACGTGTGTTTAATCCAGACTTTATTGGCACTGACACTGAAATGTATAGAGATTTATCCCTCTCCACAGAGATGTCTTCCCTAGGGATGGACCTTTCGCGCACCCCTTGGGATGTGCTCACAAATAATTTTGCTGAAGGGCTCCCCTACTTACTATTAGTGTTACTTGTTGGCTTATCAGCCTGGTACCAGCAACGCATGATTTCAACAAGATCATCGTCTTCAATGTCTGAAATGCCTGCTCAACAACAACTTTTAATGAAATACATGCCCTTTATGTTGCCAGTATTTTCATTTGGCTTTCCGGCTGCATTAGTATTTTATTTTCTCACATCGAATGCATTTCGAGTTCTTACACAACTATTTATCACACGTAAATATTATGGCGACAATGCCGATACTTCTGAAATAATTAAACCAACTAAAGAAATGGTGGAATCCGTAAAGAAGGAAAAGAGCGGGAGAGCTCCTGAAGCTGATGAAGTACATGGGAGCCGAAGACACATTACGAATCCACCAAAAAAACGCAATAAAAAAACAAAACCCCCTGCGGCTAATAATCCCTCAAAAGGGAAAGTCACAGAGCGTAAAGAGCCACAGTCTCGCCCAACATCAAAAAGGGTGACACCAAAGAAAAATATTCAACCAGACACGCCCGGCTCACGTCGTCGCAATAAGAAAAAGAAGTAACAATATGGAATGGGTAGAAGTAAGAGCGGAAAACATCGAAGCCGCAGAAGAATTAGCACTAGATCAACTTGGTGTTGCTCGAGAAGATGCTGAATTTGAGGTTGTAACGCGCGAAGAGAATAGGCTTTTTGGTCTGAAAAAAACAGAAGCGAGAGTTAGAGCTCGGGTAAAGCCGGTAGATCTTCCCTCAAAAAATACAAATAACCAGCGGAAACGCCCAAAAAGCAGCTCTAGGCCATCTAAAAATAACAAAGCAAACTCTAAAAATACTAATAAAAATTCAAATAAAACTAATCAATCTAAAAACAACAAAAATAATAAACCAAAACCAAGGAACCAGTCCCAAGATGATAGGGAACCGATGCCAATTGATGAACAAGAAAAAGCGGTTAGTGAGTTTCTTGATGGAATAACTGCGAGTTTTCAAATAGACGCTTCTACCAGTATTCGAATGGAGGATGAAAGAATTATTGGGGCTATAGATGGTGATGAGATTGGTCTTTTAATTGGGCCAAAAGCAGGAACATTATTGGCTTTACAAGATATTGCAAGAACTGTGGTCCAAAGACATGCATCTGGGCGAAAAACAAACCGCCTTTCTGTTGATGTAGGAGGATATCGCGAGAAAAGAAAAGCCTCACTCGTTGCTTTTACAAAGAAACAAGCGGCAATAGTTATCGATAATGGCGAAAAACTCGCTTTAGAGCCTATGGGAGCCGCAGATAGAAAAATTATTCATGATGCTGCTGCGGAAATTACAGGTATTGAAAGTAGTAGTAAAGGCGAAGAACCTCGTAGATATGTAATTCTCAGACCAGCTGAGTAAAAGTGCTTATAGAGTTACTTGAAAAAGCCCAAAAACTCAATTTTTTAGGGAACGCTCCTATTGCTGACCATGTAAAGAATGCAAATGGTTTTCTAGAAGTAATCCACACCTTTACCAAAGATAATAAAACCGGAAATATTATCGATATTGGTTCAGGTGGGGGAGTACCAGCCTTAATATTGGTTGAAAAACTAGAAAACTGGTCATTCGTTCTTCTAGAAAGAAAAGAAAAAAGAGCAGAGTTCTTGGCACAAGCAATAAAATCCCTTGATGTTGCTGAAAGGGTTGAGGTTATTTGTGATGAAGTAGAAAATGTAGCGCGGTCCCTGGATTATATGTATAGTGCTGATTTTGTTACTGCAAGAGCTTTCGGTCCTCCGGCGGTAACTGCAGAATGTGCTTGTCGATTGTTAAAAAGAAACCAATTTCTTGTTGTTAGCGAACCTCCTAATAGTGAGAATAGATGGGCTGATGGAAATTTGTCGTTGACAGGATTATCAGCAATAAAGTATTTACAGTTTGGGCTTTCTAGCTTTCAAATACTACAACTACTAAATCCACCCTCGGATAAACTACCTCGGAGACCTGGAATACCAAGGAAAAGGCCTTTATGGTGAGGGTTTCACGTGAAACCATGAAGTAATGTTTCACGTGAAACATTACTATTAGTCATGAATTGACAGATTTTCTGAGAGTGATAGACATAAGACATTACTAACTGTAATATGCTCTGATCAGGGGAAATAGGTGATATGGAAGATTTGTTAAGTGGGAAAAAGCACCCTTCTTCCTCTAATCCAATTCCTAGAGTTATCACTGTTGCAAACCAAAAAGGTGGAGTAGGGAAAACTACAACTGCTATTAATGTTGCTACATGTCTCGCAGAAATAGGCAATAAGGTTCTTATTGTGGATTTTGACCCACAAGCAAACGCAACTTCAGCTGTGGGAATTGAGCCAGGTACATTTCAAGAGTCAATATATGAGATCCTTTTAGAGCAATCAGACATAAATAAGTGCATTCTTTCGACAGAGTGGACAGGGTTGTCCATTGCTCCAGCTACTAGAGATCTTTCCGGTGCAGAAATTGAACTAGTTTCGGCTTTCAATCGTGAGAGATTCCTTAAAAATGTTATAGAAAAAGTGGTTGATCAATATGACTATGTTTTTATTGATTGCCCTCCATCAATTGGGTTGCTAACCGTTAATGCTTTGACTGCAGCGGATGAAGTGCTTGTACCCATTCAATGCGAATATTTAGCATTGGAAGGGTTAGGGCAACTATTAAGCAATGTGGAAAAAGTTAAAACTCACTTGAACGAAAGGCTACATATCTCGATGATAGCGTTAGTGATGTTTGATGGACGCACAAAGCTTTCAACTCAGGTAGTTCAAGAAGTAAGAGGGCATTTCGGTGATAAAGTATGCAACCAAATAATACCGCGCTCCGTGCGCCTTTCCGAAGCTCCATCTTATGGGCAACCTATTATTTATTATGATTCAAAATGCCGTGCATCAGTTGCGTACAGGGCGTTAGCAAAGGAGATAAGCAGTGGCTCGTGAAAAAACTGGTTTAGGAAAAGGTTTAGGAGCGTTAATCCCATCAGAACCAAAACAACAAGATAGATCATACTTCACAGAGACAACCGGCTATCAAGAGATCCCCATAGGATCAATTTCTGTTAACCCTTATCAACCTCGCGATATTTTTGAAGAAGAGGCCCTTGATAGTTTGTCGTTGTCAATACGCGAAGTGGGAGTTCTCCAACCTGTGTTGGTCAGGCGAAAAGACATAAACTCTTTCGAGTTAATAGCAGGGGAGAGACGTTGGAGGGCCGCAAAAAGAGCTGGCTTGGAGAAAATTCCAGCCATAGTTCGTGATATTGAGGACCTAGCAGCGTTAGAACATGCGTTAGTAGAAAATCTTCATCGTCAGGATTTGGGACCACTCGAAGAGGCAGCAGCTTATCAACAACTAATAGATGACTTTGATCTAAGTCAGCAATCAGTAGCAAAACGGGTAGGCAAAAGCAGATCAACCGTTACCAATGCATTACGGCTTTTGCAATTACCATCCTCCGTTCAATCATTTCTCCTCAATGGAGCAATAACCGCTGGACATGCTAGAGCATTATTAGGATTAAATTCACGAGAAGAACAAGACCTATTAGCCCATCAAATTGTGAAAGAAAACCTTACTGTACGTGATGTAGAAAAAATAGTTCGAGTGGGGGTAACTATCGGAAAGCGCGGCCCCAATAAAGGACGAACTAAGTCTGTGTCTGAACTTGAAGTAGAAAGAATACTAGAGGAGCACTTCTCTACAACTGTTTCTGTCAGTATTGGAAGCCGCAAAGGAAAAATCATTATCGATTTTGCAAATGAGGATGATTTGACCAGGGTAGTTAAAATTATTACAAGTTAAAAGACCCAATAAAAATATGGCTATTAGCATAAAGTCTATACTATAGATATAGACTTTTAAGTTTTTCAGATGTTGTTATCCCCAGTTTGGGGAAAAACCTGTGATTTTCGTGTAAAATACAGCCCTGAACAGGGTAAATACCGAAAAAATAGTAATTATGCAAGAATTTCTTGAAAAGGTTCAGAAAACCAAGCAGAAACACTACGTTCTAGCGTTTCAAATAATTGTTGCGAGTTTGATATTAATTCATCAGTTGGGCCAAATCGAACAACAACAGCGGGCATTCTCGTTTCTCTTAACACTCTCTCACTATGACCTATTATCTTTATATTATTCCCTGTAAGAGCTAGAAAATGTTTTCCAAACAACTCAGTAAAATAAGTTCCCCCAGGAGATTCGAATCCTTTAGCTGAATAAAACGAGACAGACTTCTCACTCTTTACTGTGGGATATATCCCGATATAAAGGTCAACGTCATTGTTGTTGCAGAATTTGGCATGCATCGATTCATCGTAATGATCAAGGACGGCAACCTTGATGTGCGCTTCACGCAGCTTTTTCGCAAAACCATCAACAATTGCAGAAAAACCACCCAGATGGCCAAGCACAATAGATGGCATTTCAGTTGATTTTCCCTTTGTGATGATCCTTTCTTTTTCTTTTATTACTGCTACGGAACCTTGTTCAACTCGTTCCCCTAGTCTTCTTAATGCAACCATACAATTTGGTCCAAAAATAGCATCAACTACCAAACCGGAGTTTCTCTGGAAAAGCTCTACCGCTTTTTGAGTATCGGGACCCAGAATGCCATCTACTTTTCCAGCATCAAACCCCAATGATCCCAGAGAACGTTGAAGCTCAGCAATATCTTCTCCTCGTAACATTGGTCGCCCAAGGTACAAAAGTCTGTCGCCAAGAACATAACTATTTTCAACCAGAAGATCCCACGTTTTTTGGTCGCATATTCCAGAGGGGTCTAGGCCTCGGTGCTCTTGAAATTCTTTAATCGCACTCTCAGTCTCATGTGAGAACGTTTCGGTTTGCTCGTCGATTTCATAATCAAGCGATTTAAGCATCCTATGTAATTCCTGGACACGCGGGCCAACATCACTTTTTCTGAGCTCGTTATGACTGTTAATTTCGTTTTCCATAATTTCGCATTCCA
>Ga0310343_10001771_pt1 | contig 11175 bp, 3 predicted proteins | sample HC15DNA2025_MG_FD_203519 | JGI IMG/M metagenome (GOLD analysis project Ga0310343, IMG submission 203519) | Marine microbial communities from station ALOHA, North Pacific Subtropical Gyre - HC15-DNA-20-25_MG | ecosystem: Environmental > Aquatic > Marine > Oceanic | place: Pacific Ocean: North...
GCTGGTCATAAGCATCTATACGTTGCTGTAAATCTTGAAAATCTCTTGAATTCTCTACATTGGAGATGGCTTTCTCAGCATCCGCTTCTCTTTGACAACAGATAAAACAAGAGCCGCAACTCACTAGAAAGAGTACTAATAAACCAACTATCCAACCTATTTCATCTCCTCCTCCTAGGACGTAAAACAGAAGTGCCAGTAGCGAACCCAATCGTAAAATAATATTAACATAAAAGTTATTAAGCCACCAGTAAGCACTACTTTTTATTCTTTCTTGTTTCTTATCATTTACATATCGCCTATAAAGAACTGCTTCGTCACCTGATAATATCATGGGTGCATCCCAGTACGGTTCATTTAAAACCCATTGATCCATTTTATTAAGATATGTAACAGTTAAATACAATCAAATTATTGAAAACTCCAATGAACACGATCTGGTAATGGTTTGAAACAGCTAAATGTTTCACGCCCTGGTACCCATTTTTGTAAATGTGATGAGTGAAATAGATCACCATCATATATGATAGCTCTGTTCTTTTTCATTTCCACTCCAAAAAGCAGTTCCCATCTATCGTTGGAAGATGATATATAACCATCCGTTTCCTTAACATATTCCAATTCATCCTGCATCAAAGAGCCTGCTTTACCAGGTAATATAAACTGGTTGGTCGCTTTGTGTTTATAAAACCCAGTCCCATCCCACGGTCTATCCTCTAAGTATACCATAAACGCTCTCCATTTGGCGCCGTCGGAGTGGGGGATTTTTTGAGGTGGAACCAATTCTTCAGGCGGCATTGTAAAGACACTAAAACCACATTTCCACCCTTCGAAAAATGGGTCATCAGGCTTCTTTGTAATTTTATATCGAATCCCTGGATAATAATTATCATCTCCTGGTGGAAGCGCTACACGTTCAACAGTGTTAAATAAATCAAAATCTTTAAAAAAGTTATCAATAACGATAACAGATTTGTCAACAGTGATCGGGATCTCTTGTCGTATAGCGTCTGGGTTTAGTTCATAGATAGAGGACGCCATTACAATAAAGGTAGAAAATATAATAACTCGTAGCATTTAAATGATAAAGCATAGCCCTTTATAGTAAGGGTTGCCGTTAGGTTTAGGAAACTGGAGAAAATTCTTGTTAGCTTCCACCCATTTTTTTTATTTACTATATATATCACAAATTTCACTTTTTAGATAACGCAAACGGCAGTAGCCCTGATGGGTCGCTATATAAAAAAAGGTGGTCTGTTCTAAGACCATATACAGCAAATAAAACCATTCACAATCGAAAAAAAGCGATGCTATTACTGAACTGCAATCTTAAGGTCAAAAGCCAAAAGGTAAGGTCTCAGTATTATAAGGTTTGATTCCCTTTGCTGCCACCTAACTCTATAGCATATTGATAATGCACTGGCCTCATAAGTCAGAGAATGGTATGGTTTGATTCCTCCTAGAGTTATCCTTAAATATATTTTTTTCCAATGCTATTTCAGTGCTGGAGATTTCATATTGGCCAAAAAGCGTAAGTACCAACCCTCTGGCTCTTTTTTGATGTCCCCTCCCCTATCAATACAATACTGTGCCAATCTACTATCATTATGTAGTACCGCAACATACAGTAAAAATTGAATAGCACGGTGGGTTAACTGTTGTGTTAGCCAGGTATTGCACATGATTCTAAGTGTTGGATGGTATTCTATAGATTTATCCAGCTCCATTTGATGGAAACAGTGATCTATATATACCAAAATATTTATATATAAATGAGTTGGAATACAAGGTACAGTGTAAGAGTGATTCAGAAGCACAGGAGTCAATTGGACCCTATTCCATGGCAGATAATACGTTTGAATCGAAAAAACCAATTGACATGGGGAGTGATAAAATTTTTAATAGCAAAAAAGATGGGACAGTTCAAGAACAAATCATACACTTACGATATCGATGGTAAGTATTATGATGATTATGCTAACATAAAAAATGAAATATTTAATCTAGAGACACCTGTACTTAATAATTCTTGTATTATTTATTCTGTTGTACCAATTCATTACAAAGAAACCATTCATTTTATTCCACATAATGCTATTGATTTCACTCTGGATATCGATGAAGAAAAAATAAAAACTCAATATTACTAAACAGGTACTACAAAATATAAGTTTGTTTTTTTAAATCTTTCTATAATACTATAAATACCTGATATCAGATACATAAATATGAGCCAAAAACTCCCCAATTTATTAATTATCGCGTTAGTTGGAGCAGCAGTCATTGTTCTAATATCTCTCGGATTAGAGAGTGTTATAAACAATCTCGATGACATGCTGGTCCCCTGCCAACACGGTACTAGTTATAATAAAGCCACTGCTAGTTGTAACTGTATGAACACACCTTTCAAAGGAAAATACTGTGGTGAATGTGACTGTGCGCATGGTCAGTGTATGGTTGGAGGTACCACACCTAAAGCAGGATCATTATATGGATGTAGATGTCCTATAGCCACAAAACGTTTCGGTCATAAATGTCAGCTTTGTTATGCAGAAAATACAACATCATGCAAAGGTGTTTGTCAGAATGGATTTTATGGAGCCCTCTGTGACAAAACCTGTAAAGCGAATATAGTTCAGTCAGATTTATTTGCTTCAACACTATCAACAGATGCCGCTGTATGTAGAAATATACAAGATAACGGTGGTACGTGTAACTTTTGTTCTGGTCATGGCTCATGTGGGGCAATAGGAGATTGTGAATGTGAAAAAAATTATTTTAACGGCCCAAACGGTGGATGTTCTCAAACATGTGCCATAGCGGACAATGGAAAAATATGTAGTGGCCATGGTGTGTGTGAGAAGATAGCAGGGGTACCTACATGTGCTTGTGAATATGGTTGGAGAGGTACAGACTGTAGTGTACCTTGTCCTGGAATGGAAGTGAACGGTGTGCCGTGCTCAGGGCATGGTCAATGTTTAGTCAATTACACTGGTACCCCCACTACCAGATGTAACTGCAATCAGAAATTTCGTGGGGATGCATGTGAAATTGAATGTCCTGGAGAGATAGTGGCATGCTCAGGGCATGGTACATGTGATGATGCTGGTGTATGTGCATGCAACAGTCCAGCTGGGGGAGTGACATGGGTTGGAGAAGCCTGCTCTTGTTCTGATTTCATCACTTGTAGCGGAAACGGTAATTGTATGGGCAATGCTCAATGTCAATGTATTGGTAATTGGGACGGTTCTCACTGTCGCCAATGTAAGGAAAATTATTACGGATCCAACTGTCAATTTTACTGTGATTCAGATGGTCCGCCTTCTCAGGATGGAATCGGATGCTACGGTAGAGGTACATGTAGTATTCTAGACTTCGGAAAAAGTCTAGAACGGGTTGTATGTGAATGCTTCGGTGAAACCAAAATATTTGATGATGGAAAGGTTACTACACACACCTCAAATTACGAACCGTTGGATAACTGTTTAGATTGTGCTGCTGGATATGTGCCTAAGATCACAGCAGTTGACGCGTATGGATTACCAGATGGTATTAAGGTTCCATGTGAACTGTATTGTTCGTCGCAAACGTGCAACAACTTAGGGGACTGTAATGAAGAATGGGGCATTCCGGGTGAAACTTTATGTAAGTGTCATCATGGCCCTGAAAATAGGAAACATTTAGACGACAATAATTTCTGTTTAAGTTGTGAAACAGATTGGTTTCCTGAAGATATTCGTAGTGAGCACGGTTGCTCCAACTTTTGTACCACAGACATCGCGAATGCTCCTTATAACGGTAACTTTCCTGCTATATGTGATACTGGTGTGGTAGATTGTGTTCAGTGTTCAGGACATGGAACATGTGGCCCACGCGGTGCGTGTTTGTGTGAGGACGGTTATACTGGCACTGAATGTAATATTCAATGTACTGGTGCAAATGGTCTCACTTGTTCGGGCCACGGGGAGTGTAAAGTCAATCACTTACAAGAATTAATGCAATTTGAGTATGAGTTTGTCGGCAACAGTGGTGCTCTTTATTCATGTGAATGCAATCCACAGGACCCGTATACAGATGAGGAAAGAAAAGATTTTAGATTGAGGGTAGCCAATGGAGAAGTAAATGGGACGTTGGAAGATCCTCCTATTAAAACCTTTTATGGTGAAATGTGCGAATATAATTGTAAGTCGCCACCATGGGCACAGGCAGAAGTATGTAATGGCTTTGGTGACTGTGAAATAAATAAGATACAAGATCCAAATGGAAACTATGCATCATGTACTAGCGATGATGACTGTAAGACAAACATGGCCATTCAAGCTATTCTTAGTGGGTCTGCCGATTGGAGTGCTGAAAAAGGCCCATTTTGCCACAAAGCAGAGGCGCCGCCTGGATGTGTTACCTCCAACTTTACCAACGAGGATTGTTTTTACATTCTTTCATTGCAACGTCCTGTCAAAGCGAGGAGCAAAGAATGTATGAGAGATGCCACTTGTAGAAACTTCTTAGATGGCACTGACTGGCATGGATGGTGCGACGGTATTCAGACAGCTCAGAAACCACTGCCGGTATGTGAAAGTGATTGGGAAGCGTATTGTCCATTGATTAAAGATGGACAAACCATTGGTGCATCCTGTGTAAACTATGTTGAACAAATTAATAACAGTGACTACACCGTCACACATCAGCTAAATTATTGCTACGAAAAGGATAAATCGAGGTTTCCATTGAAGGTTACCGAAGCGTATAGAGCAGATTCTGGCTATGAACGACATGATACATTTGCGACAGAGTTTGAGGCATTTGCACGTGCATCTTTTCTAAAAAAGAATGTAGAAATGGATGCAACACAGTTTTGTGACAATTATCTGAAAATGTTTGAGGTGGAAGTGTCTCACATTCGAACCGACCAGTTATACATATGTAACAATAGAATACAACATACTGATAATTGTTCAACAGAGGCATTGGCTTTAGACACAGTGTGGAAACCATTTTACGTGGACTGTGATGGACAGCAAACACAGTATACTACATTAGAAGAAGCGATTGATAATAGACATGAAGGATGTATCGTTGTAGAAGAGGTAGTGGACGTAGATAACGTTACTCTAACCAATCTATTTTCTGTAAAATCACAGATGGGTGAACACTGTGTGGACAACAATGATTGTGCTTCCAACGAATGTTACGAAGGCACTTGTTGTGCTACTGGCACCAATACGACGAATATCGAAAAATGTAGACCGAAAACGAACTTAAAACGCTATCTAACAGGTGTAGGAGAAGATGTAACAACTGCCGCGATGTGTCAACAATATGCGGAAGGTGAAGCAGATTTAGAATGGAAGTATACTGGGAATTGGGGCAGTGATCCTATAGGATGCTTTATCGAAGGGGGTAATAAAGTATATTATAATACTAGAAGTACCACCGTGTCCTGTAGTGCCGGTGATATTTGCATACGAAACGACGGTGATGAGGATAGTTATTATGAACCAGACGGTATCAAATGTTTGCCGGGTGCGACAAAAGTTAATTCTATATGCACCTACGACGGTTCTTCCTGTGCTCCTTATGTTGAGATGACGAGTGGCGCGCCGGATCTGAGCATGACGGAGGAACAGTGCGAGGCGTATGCGGGTACCTCATGGGGAGGTGCTAATAATATTGCCTCAAGACCCCTCGGATGTTATAAACGATCAGATACTAATACAATATATTACCAAACAACGGTCAATAATAATATCGATTGCGATGCATCATGGATCTGTATCCAAAAGTTAGCATCATACTGGTTAGATAACGTTGGATGTGTGAATGCGGCAGTTGGAGAGACTTGTATCAAAGACGCTGGATGTCAATCTGAAGTATGTATTGGCGGGAAATGTGCCTTACAAGAATCACCTAACTGTGCTCAGGTCAATGCCGCTGGTGTATGTATACAGTGTATTGCCGATGCTACATTTTCAACTGGTAAAAAAGTCACGACTGGAACGAATGAAAATTCAATATCACAGGCCGCATGTGAAGCATACGCGCAAACGGAGGGTATTACATTTAATGCTTCTCCTTTTGGAGCTACTGGTGTGTGCGGATGTTTTTATTTTGTAAATGCTAATATAGTATATTACAATACGAATACAGACTGTAATGGTGGTTGCAGTGATAATAATCAATGTATCCAACAAGGACCATGTACACCAAACAGCTGTCCATCAGATAAAATGTTTGTCACCGATGAGGGTTGTGTGGATCGACCATCGGATGCGTTGGAACATCAAGTTCAAACATTATTGGAAAAAACATGCTCCAATGCGGAAGGTGTATTCCCTGTATGTCAATACCCTACGGATGCTTGTAACATTAACGGTGTAAGTGCCTGTAACGATGGAGATTCATGTCATACCTTCGAAAGAGACGCCATATGTTCAACAACAGGGGTATTAAATGCCACATGTAAATTTGGTATAGTGTCTGAGCCGCTCAGCTTTTCCACATATAAATGTCCTTTGCCTTTAATTTTACCAAATAATACATGTACAGATGCTGCTAGAGAGTTTAATTGGTTCAAGTACTGTAAGGACAGTAATGCGGTGCTATTTCACGATAATTTTGGAGTAGATGCTATTCAAGAAAATGAACAACCAGCCGTCATTCATTTAGAGGAGCATCAACGTAATGGTGACTTATTTTCCTTCTGGGTAAAAACCAACAGCATGATACGATCGTCAGCATCTATTTCTGTGAAGAGTGGAAGCCATGAGATCTTTCGAGTTTTTTTGCACCAGGGACAAATACAACTAAATGCTATAGATACATTACAGTCATGTCCAGTCGATCAGCCAACATGTAATGATGACTTCATGTACAATATAAATGAATGGTTGAATCTAAAGGTAGCCATTCACTACAGTTTGACGTCTAGCTCTGTTACCTTACATTATAATGGAAAGACAAAGACTGATGGATTTTTATGTACTGGGTGTGGATCTGTAAATTCCATATCCGCCATTTACATAGAACCTGGGGCAGCCGACACATATTATGACGAAATTATTTTCTCAAAAGCCATCGCTGCTCCATCAATTAAGTCTACATGTAGTAACTTTGAATATTGTGACTTCGACGTAGATTATAGAGATAAATGTATTGATTTAACTACCAATGTACGCTACCCACGCACGGTAGAACCACAACAAGACATAGTAGACGTATGTGAGCATAGAAAAGAGATGAAGAAGTATGTTGGGTTAACTGGACCATATGATATTATAGTGGAACAGGAAATGGATAAACTTAACTGGACTGCCTACTGTAAATTCAAAGAAGAATTAAATGAACCGATTACGTGTGGTTCATTGACTTACGACTTGTTAGAGGATTATCCAACGGAATGTGATCCATGGATAAAACCTATTGATAATTCAAAAGCATGTGTACTAGCTAACTTACGTGTAAATTGGCAGACACAATGTGATGCAATTGACGATGCTTTTGTCACTTCCAACATGAAGACATATTGCGACCCAGCATGCTACGAGCATTTTATCAATTACGATCAATGTGACGTACGAGATACCATTTTTTCTGGTAACAGCGAAATACCTTTGTCGGTATCTGGGTGTAACAATGTAAACTGGTTGAATTGGTGCAATGATGTAGCACAAAATAAACATCCAGGTATTTGTTCAGCAGTTGAATGTGACTGCTCTCGTCAACAGGGTATGACTGGCGATTCATGTGACTTATTCTGTAACATAGCAGCGGACGGTTCTCCATGTGGTATCGACAGTGGTGCTGGAATATGCCGCTACACGAAGGAGCAACAAGAACAACTAGCTCAAGGACCGTTCCCAAATGAACTTATTGAACTCATTGGAGAATGTGAATGCTTTGTTTCAGAAGGCACATCCAACTGTGATCAGGAGTGTGCTGCATGTGTGAACACTACTTACTCCTACACTGCTACACCTAACTTGTTGTCTTTTGGCAACAGTGGAAGTGATCATTACGTGTACAACGGGGAAAACGACCCTGAGATAACAGTTTGTTCCAATACACCAATTACATTTGAGAGGAGTGGAGCAGGCCATCCTTTACGTGTTGTGTCCCACGCGGATTGTACAGAATGTTATACTGGTACATGGTTTTCACTTCCTACATCCTCTTTAGGTGGTTGGACGGACGCCACACACAATGCTCCATCCACGGTTATATTTACAGAAGAAGGTACTTACTATTACCTATGTACGGCTCACCCAAATATGGTGGGTAAAATCAATGTGAGAACGTGCGGGGGTCAAATTGGAGTATGTGATGCATCCAGAGGACTATGCCAATGCTTACCACCATGGACAATAGAGAAGCATGTAGAATACGAGACCTGGAAAGGAGATATTCGACGTAAGTTGGAACGAGTGTATGAGATACCAACTAGTTTGTTGAATGTGCAGCCTTCTTATGTTGAGGTGACGAGTGGTGAGCCAGATTTGAGTGTGAGTGAGGCTGAATGTCGGGAATATTTCACAGGATTAGGATATGGTTTTAGTGTAGATTTCTATAATGATGTTCCTGGATGTTTCATAAATCACCCAAATCCTGATAATTTTAAAGGATTTTATAATACCAATCCCGCAACGGTTTCAAATGGAGTTACAAAGACATGTTCATCAGGAAAAAGTTGCATCCAAAAAGGTGATAATGAAGCCTACGACAAAGCACAGGAAGATATCTTTAGAATTCGTTTGATGCAGGGTCGTGAGGCATTCACCCGTTACTATTTAGATACTTCAACCACAGAGGACAATTGGAAAACGGTGTACGATGCCTGGAAAGCCGATCCTTCTCAATACCAATGCGCTGGTAAACCATGTGATTTCCATGATACAGTATTGTTAGGTAATTTACATGAGTCTAGCTGGAATTATAATTATGATTGTGGTAAGGAATGTCCTGAAGTAGACCCAGCAACAAAGATTCCATGCAGTGGTCACGGTCGGTGTGCGATCACTGGTAGTTGTGTATGTGATCCTGCTAAGGTGATTCGCGGTACCGATGCTGCTACTGGTTCAACCTTCCAAATCAATATCTTTGGTGGTGAGAAGATTGAAGACAGTGAATTCATGGTATCCAAATTGGATCAGACTGGATACCGTGGGGAAAACTGTAACTTAACCTGTCCAGGCTATCATCCAGAACGTCAGGATATGACAGAAGTATGTTCGGGCCATGGTGTGTGTAATTTAGAAGCTGAATGCCAATGTGATATAGGGTATACGGGAGAAATTTGTCAGTTCACGTGCCCTGGCTTCAACGAAGGTGATTTAAATATATGCTCCGGCCACGGTACATGTGGAATGAGTCAGGTACAAATTTACAGAGACATATTTGCGCAATTTAATGAAACATTTTTCATCAATGGAACCGAAGCGGTGAGAATAACAAATGAGCAACGCGCCTGTCCACTCCCTGCATCGAAATCAGTTGGATTAGGTTACTCTGTGATCAATGATATAGGCTTTTTGGATTTAACGAAGATTTATATGTTACGAGAGACCACATTGTGTGCATCAGCATCAATAAATCAATGTAAGCGATGGAAAGATTACCAAAATCTGTATTACGTGAACAGGCACCCATTTACAATTGACGACTACACCAAACCGACTGGTTGTATCTTAGACGGTAACACCATCATGTTCAACGATAGAACAACAGAGGTAACATGTGAAAATGGATGCTTATGTGAAGGGATAGAGGAAGTACCAGGGGTACTTAGTATTCATGATTATACAGGAAAAGAGGGTGGATTTTATGAAATTAACACTGGTCCTCCTGATCTAAGTGTATCAGAAAGTGAATGTGAGAATTATGGACGTTCAACTGATGGTATATTCTGGCAGGGAAATTTAGGGGGTCAATCTGCTCGCCCATGTGGTTGTCTAAGATTCAATACAAATCAAATATGGTACAATCCATCTGGCTGTGGGACAAATAATGACTGTTCTTTAAATAATATGTATCACTGCGTCCAAAGATCCAACTTTGCCTACCAGCCTTTGACCGAATGGGATGGATATCTCTTTCAGGATACTGGTATGCCTGGTGTAGTGTATAGAACTTATGGAAAGGGAAGTGTAAGTCTTAATGCAGCTGAGTGTCAGTCCTTTGCTGGTAGTAATTGGGGAGGCAATTCATGTTGCTCCTTAACCCTTCACCCAGCTGGATGCTATGCTTCGAATGGACAGATATTTTATAACAGTGTAGCAGGTACAAAGGAATGTAGTACGGACAAGCCATGCATCGAAAAGAACTCAGAGGTAATAATGACACAACATGAGTGTTACTTCTACGCGGATAAGGTACTGCTTCAACCATACATTGAAGTAATGAGTGGCTCACCATCCATGGAAGTAACTAGGGAAGAATGCCAACGCTATGTAGCAGAGAATTACGGTAGTTCCATGTACGAAGATGCAGATGACAGTGCAGTACCAAAAGGATGCGTGACCATAATGAACGGTAATGTGGTACAAAAGGTGGTATACAATACCAATGAGAATACAGTAGCATGTTCATCCACAAAGAGATGTGTTGAAAAGCCGTATGAACGTATTAGTAGCTCTGCCAAACCATCTGGATGCTTGAAGATTGGTGATGACATTAAGTTTAATGATGCGGCTAGTTCAGTGGGTTGTGGAGGAGGAGGTTATTCTATTGTAGCTAGCACAAATCAAGGATTGGGGGTAACTCAAGCGGAATGCCAGGCTGAAGCAACGGCATTAGGATACAATTTTGGTACACAAGATTCAACAGGTAGACCTCAAGGATGTTGGTACTACAACGCTGGTACACCAACCCTTTATTGGAACTCAGCTTCTTCTTCCACTGTAGTATGTGATTCAGCTCAACCATGTTTGGAAAAGGGAGATACCAACATATGTATCGAAAAAGAAATTAAACAAGTAGATCCAGTAGTCATTTACCACAAACAAATTGGATTCAACTACAGTGAGAACGTAGGCAGGTATGCGGAGCAGTCATGCTCGGGGAACTATCGCTACCAACCTGATCAGTTGGAAATTGTCACCACGGGGGATGAAGATCTACTTGTCGGACAAGATGATTGTGAGGCGTTTGCTGTAGCCAACGGGTATAGTTTTACTTTGTACC
>Ga0310343_10001774_pt1 | contig 11164 bp, 9 predicted proteins | sample HC15DNA2025_MG_FD_203519 | JGI IMG/M metagenome (GOLD analysis project Ga0310343, IMG submission 203519) | Marine microbial communities from station ALOHA, North Pacific Subtropical Gyre - HC15-DNA-20-25_MG | ecosystem: Environmental > Aquatic > Marine > Oceanic | place: Pacific Ocean: North...
CCGGTACAAACTCTATAGGCAATTAACACTTTACTTGAAGCAGATGACGGTGTAATAGCAACTGATAATCCAATATCAACAAAAGTTGTTTGACTATTGGAAGTAAAAGTATCTGTTTTAATACCTTGAACTATTTGTAATATATGTCCTGGCGCGTTCAATACATGACCACTTGCAACTTGAATCTTATTACCGCTAGTTGATGAACCTTGTATATTTTGAACTGTTAATGTACTCATCCTGCGATCTCCATCAAAGTTAACGTAGAAACTGCACCAAACTTTGAGTTATCATCACCCCATGTTTGACAAGAATTAATATACAAATATGAACTTGCTTCACAAAATGCTTGAACCTTATATGTCAAAGCAGATGTTGAACTTGGTACATCTAATAATTCTATAACTGACGGTTGTGTAGGTGCATTTGAACCTCTTCCATCTCCAAAAACATGAGCAGCCGTTCTACTACTTAATGATGTAGGTGTAAATATCATGCTGCCGTCTCTCACTATACGAACTCCAAATCGTTGATTAGCATTTGAAGAAGCAGATAATACACATTTAGCAAGTATCTTATTTGATGTTGAACTTGGCGTAATACTAAGTGTTAAATCTGTAATGTCTTGATAAGATGCATCATTAAAATTATAGTTACCAAGAAATTGTGCTTGTTTAACTTGTAAAATACTGCCTGAAGGCAATCTTGCGCTTGCAACAGTACCTGTTAGTTTTGTTGCGGCCATTGCAGCAATTTTTGCATCAGTAACTGCACTAGCATTTATATTTGACGTACCAACTACGTCAACTGGTAATCCTGTCGTAGCTATTGCTTTTCCTAAAAATAATACATAAAAATGGTCAGAAGCGTTTACAGCACCTGTCATAGTTAAAGTCGTACCGCTTGCAGAATAAGCTACAGTTGGTTCTTGTCTCGTGTTATTAATAAATACCGCAACGTCTAAAGCACTACCTACGCTTTGTTGTAATGAATAGGAAGTTCCACCGTTACCCGTTATGGTTTGCTTTTGTAAACTTACGTGCTGTGTAGCTGCTTTTTGACCAAGTGTCGCCATGTTATGTTTGCTCCACGTATGATACTATAACATCTAACGAATTTGAATCCGATGAAACTGCTTTAATAATATTACCTGCCTGCATAATAATTTTATGATCGCCACCTACTATGACTTCTGTACCACCCGGTGCTATCGTGACGTTTTTAACAACGTGCGTGACTTTTCCCGTGGCAGCAGCAGAATCTTGAATGCCAGCACTAAGATTAACGTTCTTGTTCGTTAACACGTTTGCCGCAGACATTCCAATAATAATAGTTTTAGTAGCGCCAGGGCAGGTATATAAAGAAGCAGAATCTACACTTAACTGCGTGCGTAATAGATTTTTTAAAGTGTTTGCCATTTATTATCCTCCAAAAATTAACGAATTAAGTAAGGCTTGATTGTCTGCTATCGTTACTACTTCTGCAGAGTCAGTAGATAGTATTTGTATTTGTGCCGAATCTGTAATTCCACGCACTTGCATTTGTCTGTCAAAATCTACTCTGTGATCATGAACTGTTACTGATCTTCCTAATTCTGCTAATTCTCTTGCTTTTGTCATTTTTCTATCCTATTAAGTAACAACTAAGTGAAGACTTATCATTATCAGAATTCCAATCAGAATATGTATTATCCCAACCAACCAATACTTCATGACCAGCTGTTAAAGGATATATTAATGAACCACCAATAGTATATCCTTTGTAATCGTTACCAGAGTATGAGCGTATCAATATTGAATAACTACTACCATCGTAAACGGCAAGAAAAAATGCACGATAATTCGTACTAGCACCTCTGTGTGAGTAACCTTCTAAATGGTAATTGCCTGTAACCGGTGCAACAAATCTACCACTTGATAAACCACCTCCAATATTTAAATCTGTTATAGTCCAACCAGTAACTTCTTGAAAATTTGTATATACAGCAGAATTAGCTGTTGATGAACTAAATCCTCTTACAGACATCATTGGTTTTGCTGGCTGAAAAACACGACCAGTGCTATCAATCGTCATAGCAGATGTTCCTGCTTGATTCTTAATTGTATCAGTCTTTACTTCATTTACTTTTAAATCGCTCATAATGCTATTTATACCTCATTAATACCTTATACTTACAAAACCGTGACCGCCTCGTTCAGAATAACCGTCTCTAGCTCCGTAAGCAGTTCCTACACCACTACCTGTATCATAGTATGCGCTGCTAGTTCCTGCTGGAGTTCTGGTTGCCTCACCAGTTCTAAGCGTTTGTGAGTTTGTATATGTTCTAGTACCATTAGTTCTTGTAGTTGCATCTATGTAACCATCATTACTTTGATTTGCACTTAACACAGTAGAAGTAGAACCATCAGCGAAACCGATGAAACTAGATCCGCCACCACCACCATTGTTAGAGCCAGCACCTCCATAAGTAACACCACCACCGTAAAATCCGCCGCCTCCACCACCAGAGCCGCCGTTAGATTGGTTAGCAGTTTCTTGTCCACCTCTAAATTTAGTACCAGAAGTTCCGGAACCACTACCTGCACCACCTGCAGATTGTGTGGCACCATTAGAGCTTATACCGTTACCACCATCGATTCCACCGCCAGCGCCACCGTGTCTATCGTTTATGGCGTACCAACCAGCTCCACCGCCACCGGCTGCAACCAGCACGACATGTGTTGCCATTGTTTTACCAAGAAATTCAGAAGTAGGTTCATAAATTCCATTTCCACCGCCGTATGTTAAGCTGCTCCCAAATGCATTTGCGCTTAAATTAGTACTTGGAGAAAGTAGAAATGAAGCTCCACCTCCGCCAGACCCGCCATTGGCGCCACCGTTACCACCGCCCCAGCCGCCGGCACCATTATATAAACCGCCAGAAGCAACGATAACTTTCCAATCTTGATTTCTTTCAGATGATAATATATTAATTGTAGATTCTAAGAAACCACCGGCACCTCCCTGGCCAAGGTCTGAAGTTGCAGCTCCATAAGCGCCTCCGCCTGCACCCCACATTGCTACTGTAGCGCTTGTTAAGTCAGCGGGCGGTGTCCATGTTTGCATATTATTACTTGAATAAGTGAATGTCTGTTCAATTAAACCTTTAACTGCAATAGAGAACTCTCTAGTATTCGTTTTTGTTACAGAATTATCTTCTGCTGATGTTGCGGTACAAGTAACAGTAAATGTCGACGTAGTCGTTTGTCCTGCAGAAACTTGATTCGGTGTTCCACTAATTACACCTGCAGTGCTCATTGACATGTTAGATGGAAGAGAACCCGCGGTAACAGCGAAAGATAAAGTATCTTGTGGATCCGCACCTGTAGCAGCAATCGTAAATGTTTTACTACCTCTTTCAGTTTCATAGATGTTTCCTATTGAACCAGCAGCAGTAGTAAAAGTTGGTGAAGCTGAAAAATCTAATACTTCTGATAGATCAGCAGATGCAAGTCCGGATGTATTAGTAAGTCTGACACTAAATTTATCATTTGCACCAGAATCACTTACCATAGCGCTTGTTGGAACAAATGTTACACGAGTAGCACTAATAAAAGTTGTAGTACATGCAAATGTAGTACCATTAGTTCCTATGCAAGTTATGATAGCTCCAGATGCAAAACCGGTTCCGTTTACTGTAATAGTGTCATTGGTAGCATCAAAAGTAGATGGAGTTATGTTAGTTAATGTTGGCGGAGAGTCAATACTCTTCCATTCATCACTAGCATAATACTGCATGAGATTAGCGGTACTGTTATATATCATCATTCCGTTTGCTGGAGTCAAACCAGCCTTTCCAGCAGAATCAAAAGAAGGTACTTTTACAGTGTTTTGATTTCTAAAAAAGTGTGTATCAACGTTTGAGTGTAAATTTGATGCTTGTATTTTTGTTGCCATTATAGTGGAGTCCTTACGCCTCTAAGTTTAACACCTACGTTAGTCTTTGTTGGACTAAGTTTAAGTTGTACGTTTGATCCGCTTATCAGCGCGTCAAACGAACCTAGGTTTGAATCGAGTAAAACTTGACCATAAGTCGTCATGGCCACACTAGTTCCATTATGTACTAGTAATATTTCTTCAGAATGAAAACTGCTACTCGCGTTATGAGATAATTGTGCTGTAAATTTAAAAGTTCTAAATGCGGCTTTATCAAAGCTGTATATATTTTGTGCAGAATCATTTGTGGTTAAATTAATATCTACCTGAGTTAGTTCTGGAACTAACACTGTAGCTTTAGAATGAGATACTACTTCAATTATATTGCCAGCAGTAAAGGCTGAATCGAATACGATTTGTGTTCCATTTCCAGCTGTGTAATCTTTTCCATTTACTAATCTTGCACCGTTCACGTAAACGTCAACTAAGTCCGCGTCATAAGTTAAAGTTGCACCAGCTGAATCAGCACCACTTACTGAATCTAGTGAAGAACCTAAAGTATAAATGTAACGTTTATGGTCTCTTAAAGATAAAGAAGAAGATTGTAACATGTGCGTTCTAAATTCTACCTGAGCTGAAGAGTCAGGAGCAGAGTCTAGTGTTACCGTACTTCCAGATAAGCTATAAGCGTTTGTATGTTGTAGTACTCCATTTATGAATACTAAGACGTCATCAGAATCTGACGGAGTTACAGATAAGTTAAATACTTTGTTAGAACCATTTCCAACTCTAGCGTCAGCTTTTACATTATTAATAGTACCAGTTACTCCAGTCGATCTCGCCTGTACGTACGCGGAATCTATTAACGCAATTACCGCAGCCGAGTCTGTACCACCACTTGTAAACGGTGCGTTGTTAACTCTTATAGCACCAGTAATGTTTACACCAGAATCTGTAGTTTCTAATCTATCTGTAGTACTGTAATAAAGTGAGACTCCGGCGTTACCACCATATATTTCTGTTCCTGCATAAGCACCTGTGCCTGATTGTCCAAACTGTAACGCTGAACCCCAAGTGGCATCTGCAATTGTTCTAATAAAACCATTCTCACTTAATACAATTCTTTTGCCACTAAATAATGCTAAACCTACATTAGCAGAAGTATCTGTACCACTACCACCAACAGGATCGTAAGTAACTCCTCCTTTGCCTTCAAGAATGCCTGCATTTATTTTTCCAGTAATAGTAGAAGAATCAGCATTAACAGTTCCATTAATTGTAGCACCATACTTATTAGCTGTAATTCTATCTGTACCTGAAGGTTTTAAAATTATAGTTTCATCAGCAGTGCCATAATTAGCAATTATTCTATAGTTGTTTACGCTATTTTTATTAGTCCAAACACCCCAATAAGTTCCTGCACCATCAACTTTAGCTGTAAATGTATTTGATTGATTACGAAACTCGAGTGATGCAATTCCATCATTAGCATTTCTTTCTCCAATAACTGCAGTTGCAAAACTACTTGAATCCTCGCTGTTCATAGAAAAAGCTGCAGTTCTTGATTTTATTCTATCAGAAAATATCGCAGAATCAGCACTTAATCCACCTGATATTTGTAGAGATGATATGCTATCGTCTGATCCGACCGAGTCACCTATGATAACTCTTCCGTTAAACTCTGCGAGTTGTATGATACCTTGATCGTTTACTGAAAGTGATGGTATACCAGAAATATCATTTACTGAAAATATCGTGCCAGTCAAGTTATTGGTGATAGAGAATAACTGACCAGCAGTACCTGAAAAACTTAACGTACCTGAATTTTCTGGATTGGCAAAAAGAGTAATGGCTGAAGAATCACCGATACCAGAGTCAGCTCCGGTAAACACGATCTTTGGCTGAACGTTACCGACAGCCGTACGATTTGGAGTTATTACTATATTTCTATCTGTTATAGCCATTTAATTACCTTTACTCTCTATTTATAGTCCAAATCTAGAACGGGTTGCTTCGAAGTTTTCTTTTACTTCAGCTGCTGTAAGTGCTCTTCTATAAAGTGCATAATATCCAACTCTGCATCCGCTATCAGAATTAAAATGACCAAGCGAAGCCTCGTCGATATCTCCATAACTTGTTAAATCTTCAGTCGTCGTAGGAGTAGTAGTCTTAAGTTCACCGTCTCTATAAACTTTGTGCTCTGATTCTTGTGCACATGTTATTGCGGTACACCACCATCTCTCATTAGTCTGCCATGAATCTGGAGCAGAATTATCAACAAAATTAGTCTGTGCCCAATCATTGTTATTATAATCTTTTACAAAAAGGTGCACATATTCAGTTCCAACGAGTCTAGTGTCACATCTAAAATAATAACCAGCTGCCGGATTATCTGTTGTGTTAGTGCGCCATATATCGGTATAATTACCGGATTTACCACTTTGACGCTTTATCCAACAAATTACACTAAAATTATATTTTGGAATTACTGGTGTGATAGACGCTGTACAAAGTCCCATCGATGCATCTAAACTAAAAACTGTACCTGCGACAGAATCTTGTTTTACCGATACCGCTTTGCCAGCTTGGGATACTGTAAAATCATTATTTTCTCCAGCAGCATTACTAATCTCCGTTGTAGAGCCAGTTACACTTTTACTGTTTCTTGGGTCAGCAACTATGACTACATCGTTTACTGGTATTTTTGGTCCTGCGAACACTCCCATTACAATCCAAACCTTCCTCTAATTGCGTCAAAATTTTGACTAACTTCCTCGTCAGTTAATGCTCTATTGTACAACTTAACGTTTGAGTATTCTCCTTCAAATTCTTCAGACCCACTAGGATTTGAACCTATAAAAACGTTTTGATTCTCATAACCCGAGTAACTGATAGTAGCTGCGCTATTAGTATCAGTATCTTTTAAAACTCCGTCACGATAGTACTTTACTGCTTGATTATGAAAGCTTATAACTAAATGATTCCATACGCCAAAGTCGTAGAGACCATTAATTGAAGTATGCATGGCTCCGCTTATTCTCGTGTGTAAAGGTCGACTGGTTATATTACCACTTGGATGCTGTAAATATATTGCGTATATCATCCATGGAGATTGATGAGCATCATCGTTTGGTGGATACGATATGACGTTAGTATAATTTTTATTATTATAAATTGGTTTGCACATAACTTCCATTGTTATTGAAGCAGGTTGTAATGAAGCCGCAGCATTTATAGTTGCAACACTGTTCGCGCCATCTGCCGTTAAAGTCCCACCGTTTAAACTTCCTACACCGAAGTTTGAAAGAGTTGCATGATTATTTTCTTTACTTAAATCGGTCCAAGTAGTTCCACTACCTGGGTAAGATTTAGTATTACCTGCATCCAGATTTAAGATTAATCCATCAGTTGCAATCTTTGGTGAATGAAACAATCCCATTACAATCCAAACCTTCCACGTAAAGCCTCAAAGTTACTTCTTACTTCGCTCTCTGTTAAATCTCTTTTATAAACTCTTACTAACGCGATATCTCCGTCCATATAATACGGACCTCCTATTAAAGTGTTTGCAGTAGAAGCTGTTGTTTTTATATTGGCGCTATAGATGGCTCTACTTAATCCATTTTTATCGTACCATTTTACAGTTCCGCTAGTAGCGCTGTTTCTTGTGACTGCGCAATAATACCATTCTCCTGGGACGACAGGCGAATTATTATTTGTAGAGTTACCTTGACCAGTATATCCTATGTTGACCGCACCAGTGCCAGCCGTACTAGTATTATTTCTAATGTGACAGCCAAGACCTGCAAACTCATTATGACGTATGACAGCATATCCTTGACCGCCAACACCAGCTGGTGCAGTTTCAATTCTAATAACAAACTCTATCGTAAACGGTAAAGCCTCAGTTCCAGAACCACTATGACCCATCTTTGTTAGTATGTTGTGTGATCCACCATGATCGTTTTCAAAAACAATTCTATTGCTTTCACTTCTCGTAAAATGAAAATGAGATCTCTCTCCCTCGTTAACAAAATCTGGTCCGTCACCACTCCCTGTAAAAAAGAATAAGTCATTACCTGTTCCAACTGGATTAGGCGTTAACTCTACAAATTTAGTTTTAATCCCAAGTCCATTTCCTGCGTAACACTTTGGATTGGCCATGTCGATATGAAATACACAATCATCTGTGATTGTTCTTGGATTATAGTTAACACCCATCTTTAGTACTCTACAGTTAGTTTGTCGATGTCTTTACGTTCTCCGTAAATCGTGTAAAAACAGTTAATATCTTTCTTTATCATGTTGTCATTACCAATAGTTACTACGTTGTTTGCAATATCCTCTACGTATAGTTTTTGATGTTTTCCTATCGGTGTTAATTCGACAGTTATTGTTTCTTCGTCAACGAGTCCAGTCCAGTAATCTGGTAAATTGATCTTAGAAGAATTTGCGCGGCCTCTGATGTAAACTCCGTTTTCAGGTCCCTCAAGAGATCCGTATCTTAATCTCTTACCTTTCTTAGTCGGATGCTTGATATCAAATGACTTACTAGTCGCTATTAACGGTCCACCGATGGTGAGTGTATTTGAAGTTTTGTTAAATGTAAATTCACCATCTGCTCCAAAGTTACCACCATCGTTAAATTGTACTTGTGTATCACCACCAGCTACAGCACCACCACCGCCACCGCCGCCACCACCGGATATAGTGATAGTTTTTGTTGAACCAGATCCAGAAGCCACCACACCGGCTCCAACAAAATTTAATGTCGTTGCGAGAGTCGATAAACTACCACCGGAATCTTGTATCGTGATACCGCTACTTATACCTAAGTTAGCCGGAGTGATCTTCTTCATAGTTCCGCCGTCGTCTATTAAGACGAAGTCAGCGTCAGAAGCAGAAGTTGTGGTCGTTGGTGCGTTTGAATTAGATGTTGATATAAGTGTACCAGTTGCAGAAGGAAGCGTTAGTACTACGTTACCACCAAATGTTGCGTGTGCTGGAGCTTGTATAGCAGCATAATGTTGATTGTTATCTTCACAGTATAATCTAACCTGAGACTGCTCTCCAATATTTTTTATGTGAAGTACACCGGCTTCTATCGTGGCAGAATCGGTAGTAAGTTCGCCAATTATATTGACTCCAGAGTCTGAAGTTTCTAATTTCTTTACGTTATTATAATATAACTCTACTGAACCGAGTTGATTAAATACTGCAGATTTTTGTCCAGAAGTATTTGAAGTAATATGTAAAGGTTGCGCAGATTGTCCATAAGGTCTACCAATAAACCATTCTTCAATCGGAGATGATGCACCAATACTATCTCCAAATATTGATAAACCAGCCTTACGGAAAAAATTAGCGTAAAGTTCGACGGCAGCTGCATTTGTACCAATTGAGTTATTATTACTTGAAACTTTTAATTTACTGGCACCACCGTCTACGTTAAGTATTTGTACGTTATCTACACCTGTTTCAAGTCTTTTAAGATTATTGTAATAAAGTTCTACTTGACCATTTTGAAGAGCTGTTATATAAGTTTCATTATTAGCTGGATTTTTTACTCTAAAATCACTAGTTAATGCTCTAATTTTAGTACCAGCAAGTTGTGATTGTGTCCCGCTATATTGTATAAAGAAATCATTTGCACCGCTATCACCTAATATTATTCTACCATTATCAGGAAGGTTTATATTAGTAAACGTAGCAGAATCAGCATTAATTGTTCCAGTAACTGTAGCACCATACGCTGTAGTTTCTAATTTTTTAGAATTATCATGATAGAGTTCTATTGCACCACCTTGATTGGCAATAAGTCCTGTTTTACTTCCATTTACATTTGCAAATTTTACTGTGCTTCCTCGTAACTCTAAGTTACCAGTACCGCCATCTCTAATAACACTATGACTTCCGTTATGAAATATTTCTAAGTCACTATCATCACCAAATGTTATTCTCTTATCATCTGGCAGATGAAAATCAATATCCATATTAGTAAAGTTTGAATCAATCATCGCTTGAGCTTCAGCAGAATCTAAACTTACTGCTCGAGCTCTGGCGTCTGTATAATATAAGTTACTACCTTCTGATAGATTAGTAGTAGACTTTGAAGCAAATCTTGTATCAAATCTACCATCGGTGTAATAAAGATTAGTACCTTCAGTTAAATTTGTAGTCGTAAATCCTGTAAAGTTACGTGTACCGATCTGTAAAGCGTGACCCATAAGTGGATGAGAAGAACATTGGTAATGTAGTACTGGAGGAGTAGCACTATCAACAGCTATTTCTGCATAAGTTGATGTTGTTGACACCCCTGTAGTATACTGTGATGCTCTTGCAGCGTCATAATAAAATCTAAATGGGTGACTTGACATGTCACTTGAACTAAGAGTAAAACGATAAGTTCTTCCCATTTTTAAATTAATTATAGGTGATTGTGTTCCATCGATTACATAAGCGTTTCCACTACCTTGACCTTGATAAACGTGTCCGCTTTTTGCTGCAACTGTTACCGCAAAATTTTTCGTAGTGGTGTCATGTTTATTTCTTTCAACTGCAGTATTAGCTGAATCTTTTGCTAAGAAGTAATCACTGTCAAAATTTGCTTTAGTATAAACATCTTCTACGTCAAAGCTAAACTGACCAGTACCAGAGTTATATGATAAGTCTCCACCAGCAGAAAACATTCCACGTACGTTAGCAGAGTCAATATCAATAGTTCTACTTGAAGCAATATTACCACCACCAGTTAAACCTTTACCAGCTACGATAGAAACTCCAGTGTGAGCTACGTGCTCATCAGCTACAAAATCACTGAAGTCATCATGCTTATATAGAGAATATAATTCAGCAGAATCAATTTTAACTACCCCACTGACGTTAAGGCTGTCTGCTATACCAGCTCCACCGGAAAAATAACTTCTTATTAGTGGACGATAGTAAGTGGTTAACTCAGATGAATCAATCGCTAGATCTCTGGTAGATGCAATCGTACCACCGCCTTTTAGACCAACTCCTGCTGTTATCGATACGGTTGTATGATCTATATGCTCATTTGCAACAAATCCTGATAGGTTATCGTGGACTATTTGTCCGTCATTTGATGTGATAACACCTGTGGTCGCGTTATAAGAAATTCCTGTACCACCAGATACGTAACCTCTAATAGTTTGTCTTGAATTAATTCTTGATAAAGCAGAGTCAAAATCAGAGTCAAAGCCTAAATATTCGCCTTCAAAGGGTTTAT
>Ga0310343_10001775_pt1 | contig 11164 bp, 8 predicted proteins | sample HC15DNA2025_MG_FD_203519 | JGI IMG/M metagenome (GOLD analysis project Ga0310343, IMG submission 203519) | Marine microbial communities from station ALOHA, North Pacific Subtropical Gyre - HC15-DNA-20-25_MG | ecosystem: Environmental > Aquatic > Marine > Oceanic | place: Pacific Ocean: North...
TATTTTGTTCTAGCTAACTCTTCATCTATTCCGTACCAATCAATTTCGTCAATTGCAGACTTATATGAATCGATAATTATTTTTTCATTTTCTAACTGTTTATCAGTCAAAGGTAATTTTTCTTTTATTCCTTTAAAACCCCAATACAAACCAGTTTGGTGCTTATGATGTGAAGGGCTGTATTCAGTTATATTGGAATTACCATCAGGAGAAATAATAGGATGAATAAAGGGTCTAAAGTTCTTTCCAGCATTCTGAGTTAATATTGGCTTATCCAAACCGTTTCTATAAATTTTTATTGAATTACCTTGATCACTAATAGATGCAGTAAGTAATGGAGAGTTTGAGGTCTTGTTTTTAACTTCATTATTAACATTCATTGATGTTTGTGAAGTATTGCATGAAAATAAAAAAATGAAAAAAAATGAAATATATAACTTATTTTGTATACGAAACATTTAACCTCCTAAAGTAAAAGGAGGTAAATAAACAATTTCCCCACCTTTATTTGTTGATTCGTGAGCACATAGACCAACACATGTCCAGTTTGCACTTGTAATTGCATTGGGCCAAGGATCTCGATCTTCAATTAAAGCAGAAATCATTTCATGTGCTAAATGTGGATGAGAGCCACCATGACCACCACCTTGAATAAAAGAAAGATGGTCAGCATCTTGAACATGAAAGGGATTTGTAAACTTTCTTATTTCAGAGGGCAAAAGATGTGCAAAATCTGGAACAATTACTTGAGTGGGTATTTGAGCTTCAGGCTTTTTAGCAGTATGAATAATATGGTCGCGACCTTCAATTAAGGACCATTCAAATGATTTTTTTGATCCATATACATCAAAAGATTCTCTATACTGCCTCGCAGTATCAAAAAGAAATCTCCAAATATGAGCTGATGCATCATTATCTTTTATTTTAATATGACAGGATTCAACTGAATACGAATTATTTGACTTTTTTGCTATATCATCATTTACAGAACCTGAACCAAATGAAGATACATATTCAGCTTTTCCATCAACTAGACCTAAAACAGGTGATACTACATGGGTTGCATAATGCATTGGAATCATTTCTTCCCAATAAGATGGCCATCCCTCCATATCCTGAGGGTGTGACGCTTTCATATATTGTATTTTTCCTAATTCACCTTTTTCATACATTTCTTTAATAAATAAAAATTCTCTACTATATACAACAGTTTCAGCCATCATGTATTTAAGACCAGTTTCTTTTACTAAATCAACAATTTGTTTACATTCTTCAATTGATGTTGACATTGGAACTGTACACATTACATTTTTTCCAGCCTTTAATGATTCTATTGACATCCAACCATGGTCAGGAATTGGAGAATTTATATGAACAAGGTCAATATCTGGGTCTTTTAACATTTCATGAAAATCTACATATCTTTTTTCAATATTAAATTGATTTGCTATCTTATTTAATTCAGACTCATTTCTTCTACAAACAGCATACATTTTTGCATTAGGATGAGATTGATATATTGAAATAAATTCAGCTCCAAAACCTAAGCCCACAATAGCAACATTAATTTTATCTTTCATTAAAACCCTCCCAAAGTTCTAATTAAGTAAATTTTAAAAATTTACCTTAATTTACGTAAAAATTTATTAACACTAAAATAGTTATATTTAATAATAAGAATCATTCCACTTTAATTGATTTTTAATATCAGGCACTGATGTTTTTTCATTAATAATAATTAATTCAATATCATTCATTTCAGCAAAATCAATTAAATGGTCAATTTCTAAATCAAAAGTTAAACAGGTATGATGAGAACCTCCACATAAAATCCAAGAGTGTGCTGCAATATCTAAATTTGGCGATGGTTTCCAAAGAGCTCTTGCCACTGGAAGGTTAGGTAAATTTTCTTTTATTTCAACTGATTCAACCTTATTTACAATCAATCTAAATCTTTTTCCCAAATCAATCATTGATATATTAAGCGCTGATCCTTTTTTTGAATCAAACACCAACCTAACTGGATCATTTTTTCCACCAATACTCAAAGGGTGGATCTCACATGATATATTTCCATTAGAAATTGATGGACAAACTTCTAACATATGAGAACCTAACACCAAACTTTCATTTGAGTTTAAATGGTAAGTGTAATCCTCCATAAATGAGGTTCCACCATTTAAGTCATAAGTCATTGACTTGATTATTCTTACTAAAGATGCAACCTTCCAATCACCTTCAGCCCCAAAACCATAACCATCATTCATTAGCCTTTGCACTGAAATTCCAGGCAATTGTTTCAAATTGCCTAAATCTTCAAAAGTATCTGTAAATGCAGCATAACCACCATCAATCAAAAAATTTCTTAAAGCTAACTCTATTAATGCTGCATCTTTTAAATCTTCATTTCTTCTTCCATTATACATCAATTCATCACTGACTTTATAATTTTCATAATATTCATCTAGCAGAATATTAATTTGTTTATCACTAAATGACTTTATTTGATCAGATAATTTACTAATTCCAAAACCATTGACATCAATGTTGAATCTAATTTGAGCATCAATCTTGTCACCTTCAGTAACTGCAACGTTTCTCATATTATCACCAAATCTAGCAACTTTCATTTTTTTCATTTCCATTGTTCCAATGGCTGCTCTATTCCATTTTGAAATTTTATTAATCAATTCACTATTTTTATAATGTCCAACAACTATTTTTCGAGGAATATTCATCCTAGAAGTTATATAACCAAATTCTCGATCCCCATGAGCTGACTGATGAATATTCATATAATTCATATCTATTGAATCCCACGGAATATGTTGATTGTATTGTGTATGTAAATGTAAAAGGGGTTTTGCAAGCGTTTTCAAACCATCAATCCACATTCTAGATGGAGAAAATGTATGCATCCAACAAATAATCCCTATGCAATTAGAATTATTATTTGCTTCAGTAAATAAATTCTTTATTTCATTTGTGCTCTTTAAGATTCCTTTAGAAATAATATTTGTTATTATAGAGGAATTTGAGTTTAGGGATTTTGATATAGCAACTGAATTGTTTTCAATTTCAATGAGAGCAGAATCACCGTACAAATTTTGAGTACCAGCTATAAACCATATTTCATAATTCTTGAAATCCATTTATAAAAAAACTATCCTGAAAAATATATGTAGGCAAATAATATTAATAATAAAACAACAATGGTCATTACAATATCATTTGTAGAAACGCTTGAACGGTCCTTATTTTTTTGATCGTCTGATAGTGTAAAAAAAGTAAGTCCTTTAATACTTTTTTTATCTGGTTCTTCAGTAAAATAACTTACAACAACCATAGTTATTGCACTTACAATAAAAATAAGGAGGCTATAGTATTGAAAAAAAATATTATTAACCACCCAAAAGAAAGTACCTTCTTTGTAAGAAAAATCAGACATTAGTGAAACTGGAGTATCTACTGCTAATCTAAACAAACCCATTATAAAGCCTATAGTTAGAGCAGATAAACAACCTTTAGCATTTAAACGTTTATTAGCTACACCAAAGAAAAAAACTGTAAAAATTGGAGGTGCTAAATAACCCTGCACAGATTGTAAATAATTATACAATCCTCTACTTCCCTGGATAACTGGAATCCACATTAATCCAATAAAAATCATTATAATAGTGGCTATTCTGCCTACTTTTACTAATTCTTCTTGACTCGACTTAGGTTTTAATTTTGAATAAAAATCCATTGTAAATAAAGTAGATGATGCATTAAAAACACCAGCTAAGGAACTCATTAATGCAGCCAACAATCCAGCAACAACCACCCCTCTAATACCTATAGGTAAAACAGCAGAAACAAGTAAAGGGAATGCTTGCTGTGCATTTTCATTAATTGTTTCTCCATTACTATCAAGTAAAACATTTGAAATCATATCAATCTTACCAGTTTTTGCAAGAGCAATACATATCATACCAGGTATAATAAATATAAATACGGGCAATAATTTTAAAAAAGCTGCTGCAATTGTACCTTTTCTTGCTTCACTTAAATTTGAAGACCCTAATAATCTCTGAACAATATATTGGTCAGTACACCAATACCATAAACCAATGATTGGAGCAGCAAATAACATTCCAAGCCATGGATAATCAGAATTAAAATACCATGCCATTACATTTTCATTTTTTATGGGAGACCATGTACCAATCATTCCATCTGGAACCAATGGTCTCCATAAATTAAACATTTCTGAACCAAGAACCGTTCTAAGTTCAGACCAACCACCTAATGCTTGTAAGCCAAAAAATGTTACTAATATTGATCCAAAGATTAAAACAACTGTTTGAATAGCTTCAGTATATGCAACAGCTTTTAATCCACCTAAAACAGTATACAAACCAGTAAAAACGATAATTATAATTGAACCCAACCAAAAACTATCTAAACCAAGAAAATTCAAATCTGGGAGTAAGACACCAAAAACAATTCCACCTGCAAATATACCGACAGCAACTTTTGTTAAAACATAAGCCACTAGAGAAATTAAGGAAAGAAGCCATCTAGCTGTTGATGAAAATCTTTTTTCTAAAAACTCAGGCATAGTAAATACTTTAGAACGTATATAAAACGGAGCCATCACCCAGCCTAAAATTAATAAACACCATGCATGAAGTTCATAATGTGCCATTGCAACGCCATCAGTTGCACCAGAACCTGCTAATCCAACTAAGTGTTCTGAACCAATATTTGAAGCAAAAATACTTGCCCCAACAACAAACCAACTCAAATTTCTTCCTGCTAAAAAATATTCATCAGAGTTTTGTTTTTGCTGATTAGTAACTTTCCAAGCAACAAATAAAATTATTGCAAAATAAATAAAAATTATTACCCAATCTAGTATAGCAAGTGTGCTTTGCATAAATTCAAGTTAAGATTTTTTTTACAAAAATGCTTGTTTTTTGTCTTTGAATTCAAAGTAAAGAACAAAAAAAAAGCCTCAAAAGAGGCTTTTTTTTAATAAGAAGAAATTAATTATTCACCAGCTACAGAAGCTTTTCTATAATCTGTCACAAGTTTTTTAATCTCACCAACTGCTTTTCGTGCCCTACTACCAGCGGCTTTATTTCCATTCATATTTTTTTCATGCTCAGCTTCAAAAGTTTCATAGTGAGCTTTAATTTGATCAAAAAGTTGTTTTGTTTTTGACATATCTATCCTTTTATTTAAAATGTTATTAAAAATTAATTGAGAGAAATTAGTGTTATTTCATCGAAGATAAAAAGTAATTATTTATTTTTTTTAAATCTATACTTTGAAAAAAAATTAGGTTCACTTACAATTAAAAGATCATGGTTTTTATTATAGAAACTCAATCCTTCAGGTTGATACATTTCATCAACATTAAGCGAACCAAGTATTTCTCCAGTCTTATAATTTATATCAATTATTTTTTTGCTTTCATCACTCAAAACTAATACCCTGCCTGATCTATCATCATAAAGTGCTCCTGAAAGATCAGTAAATATACTATCATCCCATTTATTGATATCAAAAGGAACAATTGGGTCAATTGTTTTTTTATTAGTTTTTAAATCGGTTAGTTGAAAATAATAAAACACCATTGGATTTTTTTCTTTAACACTAAAGAAAATATTTTCTCTTTTGTCAAAAGCTAGTCCTTCGGGTCCTTTATTCCCTGTATGATCCATATATTTAATTTTATTAAAATTTTTACTATTTATTGAAATATCATTTTCACCTAAAGGTATATTGCCTAAAAATAAATAACCTTCTTCATTTATAATTCCAAATTCTTGGTTTCCAAGGTATACTATATCCTCACTATCCCCAAAATCTTTTCCATTTATAGTTCTAATAAGATTCATATTTGTGTCTGATTCCCAAATGGTATTATTTCTGTTCTCAATGAAAAATAAAGTTTCAGTATTAAAGTTTAAAGTAACGCCAGATAGATCTCCAGCTGTTATCCATTCAATTTCTCTAGATTTAATTAAAGGGGTATAATTGTTTAAGGGGCTATCATACTGTAAATTATTATCTTGACTAGAATTTGAACAAGAAATAAAAACTAAAATTAAGAAAAAATTATAATATTTATTTATTTTCACATTATAAATTAACAAATTAGTTTTTGAATGTAAATTTGAAACATAAATTATTTTAATATGAAAAAAGAGATTTTATATAATATTATAGATAGAAAAATACTCATTGATAAACTTAACAATGAAACATTTAAACGAAAAACCTGTTCATTTTACAAATACGTCAAAATTGTTAATCCAAAAAAAATAAGAGATGATTTATATTTAAATTGGTCAAAATTAGAAATTTTTGGAAGAATTTACATTTCAAAAGAAGGAATAAACGCTCAATTATCCTGCCCTATACATAATTGGAAAAACTTTATTAAAGATCTTAATCGTATAAATATTTTCAAAGATATTTCCATAAAAGAAGCAATAGTTGATGGACAATCATTTTATAAACTTACAATTAAAGTAAGAGATGAAATTGTCTCTTATGGTTTACAAAAAAATCAATATGACATGAAAAAAACAGGTAAACACATAAACTCCCATGAGTTTAACAAAAAAATTGAAAATGAGAATACAATTGTAATTGATATGAGAAATTATTATGAAAGCGAAGTTGGAAGATTTAAAAGTGCCATAATACCTGACCAGGAAACATCAAAAAAACTATTACCTCAAGTAAAGAAAATCTTAAAAGGAAAAGAAAATAATGAAATATTAATGTATTGCACTGGTGGAATAAGATGTGAAAAGGCTAGCTCATATCTAATTAAACAAGGTTTTAAAAATGTAAAACAATTAAAAGGCGGAATAATACAATATGCTCATGATCAAAAAAAATATAATTTTAAATCTAATTTCATTGGAAAAAATTTTGTTTTTGATAGAAGAATGAGTGAAAGAATCACTAAGGATGTAATTGGTAAATGTCATATATGTAACAGTCCAGCTGATAATCATGTTGACTGCAAGAATGATTCATGTCATATATTATTTATTCAATGTGAAGAATGTAATAAAAAATTTAAAGGATGTTGTTCTAAAGAATGTAAAGATTTTTATTTACTTCCAAAAGCAAAACAACAAGAATACAAAAAGAACTCAAATAAAATTATTTCTAAAACTATCAACTCTACTTCCATTAAACCAAGATTAAATTCAATCACAAGGAGATATAAAATTGAACAATAAGTACTTTTATAAAATTCTAATCTTATTAACGATTCCTTTAATTATTTCTTTGAAAAATGCGAATGAAAACAATTATTATATTAAAAATCAATATCCTTTAAAAAGCACACCTTATTCAGAACTCCCATTGGGTTCGATTAAACCCAATGGTTGGTTAAAAAATCAATTAGAAATAATGGCGAATGGTTTAACGGGAAATTTAGATAGTGTATATAGTAAAGTTATTGGTGAGAGAAATGGATGGCTTGGTGGTGATGGTGATGGATGGGAAAGAGGTCCATATTGGGTCGATGGTTTGCTTCCATTAGCGTATTTATTAGATAATGAGAAATTAATTGAAAAAACAAAACCATGGATTGAATGGAGCTTAAATAATCAACAAGAAAATGGGTATTTTGGTCCTATACCATTTGAAACTGAACCAATTAAAGAACAAGGATTACAAAAGGGGAATCGACGAGATTGGTGGCCACATATGGTAATGTTAAAAGTTTTAAAACAATACTACATGGCCACAAATGATAAACGAGTCATTGAATTAATGACAAATTATTTTAAATATCAACTTAAAGAATTACCTAAGACACCATTAGATCATTGGACTTATTGGGCTAATCGAAGAGGTGGCGATAATTTAATGATTGTATATTGGTTATATAATATTACAAAAGAACCTTTTTTATTAGAACTAGGTGAAATTTTATTTAATCAAACCCATCCCTGGACAGATCATTTTTTAAAAGGAACATTAATTGATCATAATAGCTTTCATTGTGTGAACCTTGCACAAGGAATGAAGCAACCTATTATTTATTATCAAAAAGATTCTGATGAAAAATATATAAAAGCAGTAAAAAAAGCTTTAAGTGATTTAAAAAAATATCATGGTCAACCCCAAGGTATGTACGGTGCTGATGAGCACTTACATGGTAATAATCCAAATCAAGGATCAGAATTTTGTTCTTCGGTTGAATTAATGTTTTCATTAGAAAAAATGCTTGCTATAACTGGTGATACACAATTTGCAGATCATTTAGAATTAATAACTTTTAATGCTTTACCAGCTCAAGCAACTGATGATTTTAATAATCGTCAATATTTTCAATCAGCAAATCAAGTAAAAATTACACGTGCTAACAGAAATTTTGAATGGAATCATGGTCATAAACAAACGGATGCTGTTTTTGGAAAATTTACTGGCTATCCATGTTGCACATCTAATATGCATCAAGGTTGGCCTAAATTTACACAAAACTTATGGTACTCTACTGATGATAATGGTCTTGCAGCATTAATATATTCACCAAGTACAGTAAATGCAAAGGTATCTGATGGAATAGACATCAAATTTACTGAGACCACAAACTATCCATTTGATGACAAGATAAGATTTTCTTTTGAATCAAAAAAGAATGTTAAATTTCCATTACATCTCAGAATTCCTAAATGGTGTAAAAATCCAGTATTAAAAATTAATGGTAAAAAAACTAATTTTGATGTTTCAAATCAGATTATTAAAATTAATAGAAAATGGAAAAATGGAGATTTTATTGAACTACAACTTCCTATGGAAATATCTATAAGTAGATGGTATGAAAATTCTTTGGCTGTTGAGCGAGGTCCTTTGGTTTATGCATTAAAAATTGATGAAGAATGGAAGAAAATTAATAATACAAAAGATCCTGAGGTTTATGGTGAATACTACTACGAAGTTTTTCCAAAATCAGATTGGAATTATGGTATTTTATATAATTATAAAACAGGTTTGAATAATTATGAAATAATAAAGAAAAAATTCACTGACAAATACCCTTGGAATATTAAAAATGCTCCAATTGAAATAAAAGTAGCAGCAAAGAAAATAAACGAATGGAAAATATACAATGATACTCCAGGTCCTATTCCTTATAGCCATCCATGGGAATTTGATAATCCTGGAAATTCTACAATTGTTAATAATTTTCCAAGTAACGAACCAATTGAAATGATTACATTAATTCCATATGGATGTACAACACTCAGAATAAGTGAATTTCCAATTGTTAGATAATTAGGAAGTTAGTTCTGACCAATTACCTTTAATTGCAATGGTTTGACCATTTGATTGTAAATTGACAAAAAGAGTAGTGCCAACTGGAGAAAAACAAGCACCTGCAAATTCGGATCCACTATAATTATTTTCAGCAATTATATATGGAATTCCAGTTTTTGACATTCCCCACAATCTATTGATATCTTCATTATCTTCACATATGATAAGGTCTCCCCACGGAGCAACAGAAATATTATCTGGCATGTTTAACATATCATTATTAGAAACTTGATACCAAAGTTCTAATATATTTGAACTTGTATCTATTCTCCAAATTTGACCTTTTTTGAGTGGACCACCAGTTGTACAAATAAAATATATGAAATTATCATTTTGAACTATTCCTTCAGTTCTAGCAAAGATTGAAGCTCCTAAGCTAGCGCCTTTTAATCTTAGAATATCCTTGGATGGATCGGGGTCATCAATTGGTATCCATTTAATATTAAATTTTTCTCCAATATTTATTTTATTTTCATTCCAATTTCTTGTATCTTGATCATTAGAATTAGTAGTAGACAAATAAAATAATTTTCCCTTTTGAAGATTTTGATACTCTTTTGGAGAAAACATATATAACATACCATCATTTCTATCTTCAGTAAGATATAAATTTCCATTTAATCCAAATGCAACAGCTTCATGGCAAAAACGTCCTAGTGATTTCAATGGTTTTGGTGTCTGTACTAAAGGTTCAAGTGATGGTTTAACCTCAAATACATATCCATGATCAATATTCTTTGAAGTTCGTTTATTGATTGTTTCTTCACAAGTTAACCATGAATTCCATGGAGTAACTCCTCCTGCACAATTTTGTTTGGTTCCACTTAAACTAAGATACTGTTTTTCTATTTGAGAATTTTTCTCATCGAAAATTATTGAAGTTGTTCCACCGTAATATTTTGGGTCATAATGGTTGTTTTTGAGCATTTTAATATCTTTTTTAGGTGAATTAAATGGACTTAGTTTCCATCCATCATAAAACTGTAATTCATGATTCCTAATGAGAATAGTTTTATTTTGATAGGAAAAAGCTCCCATCCCATCTGCCAAACCAGGCACCTTAAAACCATCATCCATTTTATCTCCATAAGTTGAAATAATTTTATAATTTAATGAAGGATGAATATCTAATATCTTTTTTGGATCTTTTTTTAATTTTTTGTTGGATATTTTAGAAAAACTCTTGGCTAAAATTGACTGAGAATTAAGTGCAAGATGTAAAAATCCAAAGGACAAATAACCAGTTTTTTTTAAAAATGTTCTACGAGAATAATTATACATAGATTAGCCTCCAAAGTAAATAATAAGGATATAGTTAATTATAAAAAATCGTAAATAATTGATCTCAATTTATGGATCATTTTTTTGGAATGTGGAATAGATCTTGTCATAAATAGACCATATAAATTATTTTCATAATCTATCCAAAAATGATTATTGTGGTACCCAGCAAAACGATAAATACCTTTAGGAGCATTCGAACCATCAAATAAAGGTTCGTTTAATATAAAAAGAGAAAATCCAATATCCCAGCCTGTATAAAAACCATTGTCATAACGATCTTCTGTATAAGGTTTAGTCATAATATCAAATGAATTTGGAGATAAAATTTCTATTTCATCAAACTTGCCCTTGTTTAATAACATTTCTGAAAATTTCATCATGTCAGGTATTGTGCTTACAAGTCCACTTCCACCAAAATGACCATTACCCTCTTCTAAATAAGAATTTTGATCAAGTTCGAATGTAAAATATCTCTCATTATCATCTTTAACATGAAGAATTTGAAAATACTGTCTTTCATAATCAGTAATGAAAAATT
>Ga0310343_10001776_pt1 | contig 11163 bp, 10 predicted proteins | sample HC15DNA2025_MG_FD_203519 | JGI IMG/M metagenome (GOLD analysis project Ga0310343, IMG submission 203519) | Marine microbial communities from station ALOHA, North Pacific Subtropical Gyre - HC15-DNA-20-25_MG | ecosystem: Environmental > Aquatic > Marine > Oceanic | place: Pacific Ocean: North...
TAACCGCAATGCAGGTGTGGCGAGAGCTAAAGGTGAATGGATCGTTTTCATCGACGACGACTGCATCGCACAGCCAGGCTATTTGGCGGCATATGGAAGTGCCATAAAGTCAGACCCAACCCTAGGGGCACTGGAGGGAAGGATTTTTCCCGATCGTCCGCGTCGGACTTGGGCTGAAGGATGTCCCGCCAATGAAACGGGGGGTATGTTCTGGACAAGTAACCTTTGCGTAATGAAGAGCATCTTCCTTGAAATTGGGGGGTTAGACGAACAGTTCCAAGTTGCTTATGAGGATGTTGAATTTGCATATAGAATCCAAAAACAAAAAATTCCCACGAGTTTTGAGCCGAAGGCGGCTGTTTGCCATCCATGGAGACCGCTGATAGGAGACAAAAATTGGAAATGCCAAGGATATGAAAATGACTCCCTTATGAAATTTCTGAGAAAACATCCTGAGGCCAAGCAAGTTTACGGTAACCCCAAAACTTATCTGAGAAATTTATTTAGAATGATTAGTTCTGACCTTTTCTGCTGTCTTATCAAGATGAGAGGAAGAGGAATTCGGGAACTTTGTAGGCAAATCATCGTTACTTCCTCGACCTTGGCAGCCCTTGTTCGCGGAAGATCGAGATGAGTCAAAATATCAGTTTGGTCATTTTGTCCAGTTTTGACTGGTCCGTGCCCGGGACCCCGGAGCTAATTTCGGAAACCGCTGAATATGCGGGGATCAGCACAGTTCATTTCACAAAACCAAGTTCCATTCTAAGGTATTGGAGAAGAGATTCTTATAGACATGATAATGTCCGGACGAGTGATCTCAAAATCTTTTCCGCACGGTTCTCCAAGTTCCCTACTTTAAGAAAGATTCAAAACAAGTTCGTGGTTAACCAGGTTGAGAAAGCTATGATTGAGGACCTGTCATTAAAGGAGAAATCCACCCTTATATATACAAACCTAGAATGCATTGTGGGAATCCTTCCATCTTTAAGAAAAAAATTTTCGAATTTACTCTATGTTTGTGCCGACTACTCTGAAATCGGAGCTGAATTTGATTCAAATGCAAGATTAGCGGATAATATCCTTACCATACCTCAAAGCATGTTGGCCCCGATTGAGGAAAAATATCCAGGCAAACCGATACTTTGGCCCCAGATGACGTCAAGCATTTCTGACAAAAGGCCTCTCTCAACACAATCAACCGAAATATTAAGAGGAATCCCTAAGCCTAGAGTCATATACTCCGGTCCGGCTTACCCAAGGATAGATCAAAAGCTTTACGAAAAAGTTTCGAATGCACTTCCCGATGTTTCTTTCATTTCTTTCAGCAGCGAGAACAAATGCAGAACTGATGGAAACCGACATACCGTGCCTTGGCTTGAGAAGAGAGAACTTTTCACCTTTCTGGAGAATTGTGATGTCGGATTCATGCCGTACGATGTCAGCAATCCGCACAATCTTCATTGCGTCCCCCTGAAGCTATTTGAGTACTTCAGCTTGGGATTGCCGATAGTCTGCACGGACCTGCTAAACATTCAGAGGTTTCAACCACATGTTAAAATAGCCTCCAACGCAACTGAATGCGTAACTGCAATCAGGAAATTCCTTAGTCAGAGCCAAAACCCTCAAGCCATCGAAAAGAGAAAGGAAATTGCCCAAAGACATTCCACTCAAAACATGAAGGGGAAGCTCCTGGATTTGTTGAACGGCAAAGTCGGCGACTTATGAACGCGATCAATTTAATTAAGGGATGGCTGATGTTAAGAAAACGAAAGCCCAACTATGAGAAATCTCTATATTTCTCTAAAGTCAAAAAAGGATTCTCCGTACTAGATCTTGGTGCAAACCATGGATATTTCAGTTCGATATTCGCTCAACTCGTCGGACCGAATGGTTCAGTGCATTGCTTTGAGCCAATTCCAGAAAACATAAAGCTTTTGGAGGAAAAGGTTAGAGATTTTCAATTCGTAAAAGTCAATCAGCTTGCCGTCGGCAATCAGCAAGAAAAAATGCCCATGACATATTCAACTGATGAGCTAGAAAAAGCAAGCTTGGTTGAGAAACCTTCTTCGAATGATTTGAAAACCATAAATATTGAGATCACGAGCATCGACTATTATTTATTAAACAACCATCTTGAAAAACTCGACTTCATAAAATGCGATGTCGAGGGCTATGAGTTGAATGCAATTGAGGGAATGCAATCTACGCTGCAAAATCATAAGCCTCAACTATCCATCGAGATATCCATCCCAATCAAGCAAAGAAAGATACTCTTCAATCTCCTCATGAGCTTCGGTTATGACCTTTTCAGAAAGATTGAGAAAGGCTTCCCCTCATTTGATCCCTCAATGGAGATACCTGATGACCACTATTTCTACCTTTATGCTGCATCCTCCTTGGTTACCTAGTTTCTTGCTCAGGCATAAAGTCGTCAATTTTCTATGCAAATTTGGGCTTCTGGCAAAAGTTGGGGAAATAGAGTTCAACGACGGATCCAAAACAATTATTGATCTTTCTGATCCCGAACCCAGAAATGTTTTCATAAAGGGCGAGTTCGAGCCTCACTTCTTTGAAATCGCAAATGCATTGTTGCCTAGCGATGGTGTTTTCTTTGATTTGGGAGCTAACGTAGGTTTTTGTTCTTTCGGCCTGGTGCCCTATCGACCTCGAGTCTCCTATCACCTCTTTGAGGCAAGCCCGATGATGATCGATCTTCTTGAGAGATCAATCCGTTTGCATCCGGAACAACCGATGTATCTCACTCATGCCTGTCTTTCCGAAGTCGACGGAACAACTCTTTTTCACTTGGAGGAGAAACAATCAGGGCAATCGCGCGTCGCCCTTGAAAGCGAAGGCGGTGTTGCAGTCGGAAACCTTAGGCTGGACCAATACTGCGCCAAGAATTCAATTGAGGAAGTGGCTTTTGTAAAAATGGACTTGGAAGGACACGAACTGCCCACGTTGCGGGGTTGGAAAGAATTTCTGGAGCAGAAAAGGGCGAAGGCAATCTACCTTGAGATTATTCCGGAAAACCAGTCAAGATACGACTTCGACAGCCAAGCCCCACTCACCTTCCTCGAATCCATGGGCTATACCCTTTTTCTTTGCAAGGCAGAGGACTTTGGAGCCTTCGGTCAAGAGCCATCCGAAAAGCGGTTCGCCAACGGCCCTCTGGTTGTGTCCTCCTTCAGGGCGCACGAATACCCTCCGCATTTTGCGACCGACGTTCTTGCGGTCGCGGAAAATGGATAATCGACCCAAAGAGAAAATCTTCATCCTCCGAAATAACGATTTGGGAGACGTTTTGGTTGCCACCCCCCTGATTCAAGGGCTCAGGCAGGCATTCCCCGGGGCCAGCTTGTCCATGGGCGTGGGCAAGTGGGCGTTCTCCCTGCTGCAAAACAACCCCGAAATCGACCAAGTGATTCCATGCAACGCGCCTTGGCACAACAAAAGCAACTGCAGATACCCGGCCAACTCCCCGAAAACCTTTCTAGAGGGGCTGCTTTACGTAATGTTTTCGGGGGAAGCTAGACGCTTGAAATCCGAGTGCTTCTCCCGAGGGATAGACGTACTCGGCAGTCGACAGGGATCCTGGCTCATGAGGAGGGCCAAGATTCCTCGCCGATTTGGAGTCAAAGGCTATGCGGGTGGAGACGGCTGGTGTGAATCATGCGTGGCTTTCCGGGAGGACAGGAACGTTGCTCTTGCGGCGCTCGATTTCCTTACGATCATGGGGAAGAGCGTGGAGATCGAGCCTCGACCAAGAATTTTCCTGACCGAAGACGAAACCTCCGAGGCGGAAAAAAAATGGGGCACAAGGAAACCCGATTCCCTTAGAATCGTAATCGCTCCGGGCGCAGGTTTCCCTGAAAAAGGATGGGGGGATGAATCTTTTGGCGAACTGAGCCGGCTTCTTGTCCAAGAATCCACCAACCAACTAACCGTAATCGGCGGTCCTGAAGATTCCCACAGGATACGGGTTGATCCCGCCCTCTACTCTTCCGGACGAATCGCCAACCTCTGCGGGCAGTGCTCGGTTCGTCAATCTGCAGCCCTCGTTGCGAGGGCTGACTTCGTAGTTACGAATAGCTCTCTGGCCATGCATTTGGCGGGGGCTTTCAAGATACCCTCTCTCACTCTGCTGGGAGATTGGTACGATAGCGCAAAGCTCCATTCCAAGCAATGGGGTTACCCCGAGTCCTCGGTTCTTGGCAGGGAAGTCGAGGAGGGTGTTTTCAGGACGCCTTCCCCGAATCAAGTCTTTGCCAAGATCCGAGATCATGAATCAATCGTGAAAGGAGCTTGATTGACCGAGCATTACCACTCGCTGCAAATAATCAGAGGCATCGCCGCTCGGCTCGTCGTCTTCTATCACTTCATGCAGATCATCCACCGATTTCAGGCGGATTGTAGGCTTGGAGGCTTTTTCTCATCACATGGCATGGTGGGCGTTAATTTGTTTTTCACGCTAAGCGGCTTCGTTATGTGCAAATGCATCGAGAAAAAGACCTACCACCTGCTCGAAAGGAACAAAAGCCTGCTGCATCTAAGGGTAATTGTTCTCAGAAAACTTTCGGCATAACTTGAAAATTGTCTTCATTCTTGGGAAATACCAACCTGGTAGGTGCGGAATAAGCGACTACGTTCGCCTGCTTGCCGCAGAACTGCAAAGAAGGGGACACCACTGCAGGAAAATCTCCGCCGACCCCGAGTCCGGGCCATCCCTTTCAGAGATCTCACAGAGCCTGCCGAAGGCCGACTTGGTGAGCCTGCAATTTGCTCCCTATGCCTTTTCAAAAAGCGGGATTTCGGGACATGACCTGACCGCTTTGGCAGAGACGCTTTCCCTTAGGAAAACCCATGTTCTCTTTCACGAAATCTGGATAGGTTCCTACCCGGCGGCAAACTGGAAGCAAAAATTCAGAGGATGGCGTCAACGCTCGGAAATTATCCGTTTCCTCGGACAAGCAAGACCCTGTTTGACTCAAACCACCAATTCAGCCTACCTCCACCGATTGAACTGCCATGGGATTGAAGCGAAGTACCTTTATCTTTTTGGCAACATTCCCTTTAAACGCACAAAGAACAGTCGTCGGCAAAACAGTAATAACGAGCTCGAGGCAGTTCACTTCGGAACCCTTTATGACAACTTCCCCTACGAAACCCTCGTTTGTCGCCTCAGCCAACTTGGGGAAGGAATGGATATCAAGTCGAGAATCCTCGTTCTCGGAAGGCAGAGGGAGAGATCGGGTCTCTCCAAGCTAGAGGGAGCGGCCGAAGCGAAAGGGATCGAGATTGAAGTAACCAACGAACTCCCCGATGACGAAATTTCCAGACGCCTGCAACTGTCCGACCTCGGCTTTTCCACTACTCCCTACGACGTTCTCGGGAAAAGCGGAGCAACTGCCGCTATGCTCGAGCACGGTCTGCCCGTAATGGCTTACGACGACGGCGACACCCCCGATTGTTTTCTTTCCCCCCCAGGTCCCTTCTTAAGCCGGATTGCCTTACTCAACGATCCTGGGTTTGATGACTCCATTCAAGCAATCCTTAGGAAACCTCGGCCGGAATTCCTGAACGGCGTCTCCCACACCGCGGCAGAATTTCTCGACTCGATCTAACTTCACCAGTGGCAGCTAAGACCAACCAAGCTATTCGATGAAGGACAGTAATGTTCTCATCACCGGTGGTTTGGGTTTTATTGGGTCAAATTTGGCCCGCAGACTCGTACTACAAGGAGCCAACGTCACCATCCTCGACAGCATGATTCCCGAGTACGGCGGAAATCTTCATAACCTCGTAGAACTCGAGGACCAAGTGAAGATCGATTTTGCGGATGTCCGTGAACCCGAGGCCATGCAACGAGTGATTCCGGAACAGGATTTCCTCTTTAATCTGGCAGGCCAAACCAGTCATCTTGATTCAATGGAAAACCCGTTCACCGACCTTGACATCAACGCAAAGGCGCAATTGTCGATCCTGGAATCCTGTCGTACCCATAACCCGGGCATACGAATTGTCTTTGCAAGCACGCGCCAGATCTACGGCAGACCGCAGTACCTACCCGTCGACGAGAAGCATCCATGGCACCCGGTCGACGTGAATGGAGTGAACAAGATGGCGGGCGAGTGGTACCACATCGTCTATAACGACGTTTATGGGATTCGCTCGAGCGTACTCCGTCTTACGAATACCTATGGACCGAGAATGAGGATCAAGGACGCGCGTCAGACCTTTCTCGGGATCTGGATTCGAAACCTCCTGGAAGGAACCCCCATCCAAGTGTACGGTGATGGTATGCAGAGGCGAGATTACAACTTTGTCGAAGACGTGGTGGACGCGCTCTTGATTGCGGCTCAAGAGGCAAAAGCGGATGGGAAGATCTTCAACTTGGGCGCATCCGACCCGATTACCCTGGAAGAGACGGCAAAACTAATGTGCGGAAAAGTCGAGGGGGCAACCTTCAGGAAAGTTCCCTTCCCCGAAAACCGAAAATCCATCGACGTGGGTGACTTCATTTGCAGCTACCAAGCCTTTCGAAATGAATTTGGTTGGGAGCCCTCAACCACTTTTGACGACGGCATCACCAAGACCCTTGAATTCTTCGAGCGAGATTTCCGTTACTACGTATAAGCAATCCTTCGATGATTCCCCTTAACGACCCTTTGGCATCCTACCTCTCTAGAAGGAGCGATATAGACCAAGCCATCAGGCTGGTCCTCGAATCTGGATGGTACGCCCTTGGCAAGGAGGTCGAAAGTTTTGAAAACGAGTTTGCAGACTTCCACGGCGAGGAATGCAAGGCAGTAGGCCTAGGAAATGGCACCGATGCCATTGCCTTGGCCCTGCTGTCTTTGGGATTAGGTGAGGGGGATGAGGTGATCACCGTTTCCCACACCGCCGTGGCCACGGTAGCCGCAATCGAGCAAGCTGGTTGCGTTCCGGTTTTCGCCGACATTGATCCGCTCACCCGCTGCATCTGTCCTCAGTCAATCGAAGCAAGGGCAAGCGAGTCAACCAAAGCCATCGTCCCCGTTCATATCTATGGCCAACCCTGCTCAATGAAGGCGGTGATGGAGGTGGCGCACCGGCTCGACCTGCCGGTTGTCGAGGATTGTTCGCAGGCTCACGCTGCGCAAACTGATGGACGGAAAGTCGGCACCTTCGGGGTTTTGGGCACCTTCAGTTTCTATCCCACCAAAAACTTGGGAGCCATTGGGGACGGCGGCATGATCCTCTGCAAGGATGCGGAGAAAGCCGATCACCTAAAAAGGTTACGCCAGTATGGTTGGGACGAAAGCCGGCAAAGCCTTCATCAAGGCGTCAACAGTCGCCTCGATGAACTTCAGGCTGCCGTTCTCAGGGTCAAGCTAAGACATCTGGAGGAAGACAACAGGAAGCGGCGCCAAGCGGCCGATCTTTACGACGATTCCCTGAACGGGCTCCCCCTTGTCAGACCCTTGAGAAAAGAGAATGAGCTTCATGCAATGCACCTCTACGTGATCGAGTGCGAAAACAGGGACGGCTTGGCAACGCACCTTCGCGAAAAGAATGTCCAAACCGGCTTGCACTACCCGCTTCCCGTTCACATGCACCCGGCTTATGCCGGCAGGATTCGAGGGGAGGATGACCTTCCCAATACGGAAGCCTTTTATCAGAGAAACCTATCTCTCCCTCTCTTTCCCGAAATCCCCCGGGAATCCATTGGGAAAATCGCGTCGGAGATCATCTCCTGGTTCGAACTTCATTGAACGCCAACCAAAACCTCCAGAACCCAGTGGTCGTTCAATCTTTGATTGGCGCCAAGGGGCTCCCCTTCTACCTCCGATGCCTTCAGTCGCTCCTCGATCATTGCCGGGAGGAAATCTCCCTGCTCATTCACCAAGACGGCACCTTGAACGAAAAGCATCGGCAAGATATCCAAGGACAACTTTCGGACAAGGCGAACTTCACGGATCCAAATAGAAGTCTGGAAAAGACCATGGACGGTCTGCGGGGGCGCCGCCATTGTCAGTCCATAAGGCGTGAATCCTTCTGGGGTCAGGAGTTCTTTGATCCTCTTTTCGCCAACCCCAATGACTCCATCAGTTTCTACCTTGACGCCGACATTCTCTTCCTCCGTCCGTTCTGCGGGTTATTCTCCCCCTCCAGCGTCAATAACGGCGCTCTCTTTCTTCGGGATACCCAGTGGGATGCCTACTGCCTGCGTCCTTGGCAATTTTTGGGATTCGGGGATCGTCCGAGCATCGTTCAAGGAATCACTACCGCCGTGGTATGCTGGGACAAGGAAATGATCGACTGGGAATACCTGGAGTGGTTCTTGGGAAGGAAAGACTTTCATAATATCCCGGAATGGGTTCTTCCCACGGCTCAGGCAGGCTTGGCCTCACGCTGTCAGGCCCGGGTTGTTTCCCCTATTCAGCTTCCCAACCTTTATCCCAATGCAAAGATTTCCGAGAAAACCTTTGGGGTTCATCTCTTGGGCTCCTACCGAGAACATTGGCTACCCATCATCACGGGGATGGAAGAAGAAATTGAGCCCTTGGAGCGACCGATGGAGGTCCTGCTCGAGCCATGTCGACCCCGTGGCCCCTTATCCTACGGCAAGAATCAGGTCACAAGATGGATTAATACGCGCCTCGACAGATGGTAGGCAAAAATTCATCCCTTGATTTATCGGGCCTTCGCATTCTGATGCTGGCACCCTGCCTTGGCAAATTCGGAGGAATCGAGACGTTCTGCCTCACTTTGGCGGAGAATTTGCTTACCCGGGGAGCTTCGGTTCGCCTGTTGAGAAAAAAAGTCTCGGGATACTCGAACGACGGCTCTATTGAGAGTAGCGAAGAGGAAATCCGTAAAAGCTGGACGCCCCAAGAGGATAATCGTTTCTCGACCGATTACGTCGATGGAGTCAAGCTCCTTGCAGGCACCGCCTTTGACGAATGTGATCTCGTCCACCTGCATAACCCCATGGTTGAGGGAGTATGGCTGGCCAAAAAAAGAAACCTACCCTGCGTCATGACCGTCTACAATTGGCGAAGACGGGGGTTGCATCCTCGACTCTTGGCATGGCGATGGGCGGTAAGGTCCGCGAACCGGAGGTGGTATATATCCGAATTCGTATGGGACACATGGGAAAGAACCCGCAGGAAAGGCAGCGCCCGCCTGCCGGTGGTCTCCAGAATGCCGAGTGGCGAAACTGAGCTTAGCAAGCGGAGGGGATTTCTTTTTCTGGGAAGATGGATTCCAAACAAAGGATTGCGGATCTTGATCAAGGCATACTCCGAGTTGGCTCCGGATCCCGAGGTATGGCCTCTCACCGTACTTGGCGACGGGCCTTTGCGTCCTGAAATCGAGCGAATGCTTTCTCAGACCAAAACGAAAGGAGTCCGCCTGCTTGGTTTCGTCAGCGAGGAAGAGAGGCAAAACCAGACTCGAAACGCAAAATGGATGGTGACGCCACCTCATACCAAGGAGGACCTGGGATTGACCCCGCTCGAGGCGCGATCAGTTGGCGTACCCTGCATCGTAAGCGCAGATGGCGGCGTGAAGGAGACGGGAGGAACCCATGCCCTGGTGTGCGAACCGGGCAAGGTAGACTCCCTGATGAATTGCATGAAACGGGCCGTTGAAATGGAACACGCTCAATACGAGAGAATGTGCAGACTCACCAAGGAAGGATTGGAGAGTTACGTTCGCCCACTCGACGAATATGCCTCTGAATACTTGACGCTTCTTGGTAGAAAATGAGCAAACTCGAACGCGTTGCTTCCATTGATTTCCTTAGAGGCCTTTCCTGCTTGGGAATCTTGCTCTATCACGTCAGGGTAGACTTGTGGGTGGGATGGCGGGAAATCTCCAACTTCCCCGAAAGCTACACCGCGTTCGAGAGGGCCGTTGCGTGGTTGTCCGTTCCCGCCCCCTTTCTAGGTCATGCCATCCTTCTCTTCTTTCTCATCAGCGGTTTTTGCATCCACTACCCTCAGACGAATGGAAGTACCCCCAACTGGAAGAGCTATCTTCTTCGCAGATTCTTCAGGATTTACCCCCCTTACTTCTTTGCAATCGCCCTAACGGCGGCAATCACCTACCTTTGTCACCTTCTATGGAACGATGAAACCTGGAATCCGTCGAGAATTTGGAGAGTTCTTTCCCTCACCCAGAATTATCCTCCCGGCAAAGGCCAACTCCTAAGCAATCCCTCCCTCTGGACGATCCCCTTGGAAATGGAATTCTACGTCCTTTATCCCCTAGCCTTCATTTTCTTCTCCAAGCTCAAGTCTTCGATGCTTTGGATCGTCTCGGGATTCCTGAGCGCCTTAAGCGTATATCTTTCGAGCCAAGGAGGGGCATGGACCAGTTTCACCGCCCTTTTCTTTTGGCCGGTCTGGTTGCTTGGGGCTTGGGCCGCCCAGCTTTATCACGACAATAGGCTGAAAAGCCTTTCGTACTTGAACGTCGTCCCGGTATTGTCCCTGAGCCTCGCCCTCTCTCTCGCCAGCCGGCTACAAGGTTGGGATGCCTGGATACAATACCTCCTGTGGACTTGTTTTTATCTCTGCCTACTATTCCTCTCGCTAAGTTGGCGCAACCCCTCGTCAAATTCGGTCCTGCGAGCTCTATATCGCCTTCTTTCCTGGTTGGGAAAAATCTCCTTTTCCGTATACCTCGTTCACTTTCCACTGTTTAAGCTCTTCGGATACCTGCATATCTCAATTTTCACGGAGAAGCCCGCAAACTTCCTCGTTTCTCTGGGCTATCTTAGCCTAGTCTGCCCATTGGGATGGCTGTTCTACCTTTGCGTGGAACGTCCCATACATTTTTGGTCAAGAAACCGCATCAGGGCAAAATGATCGCCCGAAGAAGGTTTCTCGTATGCCATCCCACTGGGAATACGTTCGTTCGGGCTCTTCTGCTGGAGCTTGAAAGCCAAGAACTCTTGCAGAAGTATTATACAACTTTGGGAATTGGAGAAGAGGCAAATCCATTGATGAAAAGGCTTTTCGGGCGGAGGGCATACTCAATCAGATCAGAGAGGCTTTCCAGCCAGTGGTTTCCGGAAGCCTTTCGACTTCTCCCATGGAGCAACAAGTCCCAGGAAGAGAGGCGTCGGCAGGTTGACCGATCCTATCATGCCTTGGACCAAAAGGTCAGCCGGAT
>Ga0310343_10001777_pt1 | contig 11159 bp, 8 predicted proteins | sample HC15DNA2025_MG_FD_203519 | JGI IMG/M metagenome (GOLD analysis project Ga0310343, IMG submission 203519) | Marine microbial communities from station ALOHA, North Pacific Subtropical Gyre - HC15-DNA-20-25_MG | ecosystem: Environmental > Aquatic > Marine > Oceanic | place: Pacific Ocean: North...
ATGTTTCTAGGGACAGTGCGGATGTCTGGAGTAATAAATCTCTATTCTCAATTTTTAAAAATGGAGATTTAATCTTTCAAAGTGGTGTGCCACCTGATTATTTCTCATCAACTGGGCAATTATGGGGTTCCCCAACCTACTTTTGGTCAAAACATAAAAAAACTAATTTCAAGTGGTGGAGACAAAGATTCAAAAGGCAATTTGAACTTGTGGACTTATTAAGATTAGATCATTTCAGGGGTCTTGCAGGGTACTGGAGAGTTAATGGCAACTCTCAAACAGCAATTAGTGGTAAATGGATAAATTCCCCAGGGAGAACACTATTAAATAAAGTTAAAAATGATTTAGAGGTTGCAGACCATCTACCAATTATCGCGGAGGATCTAGGATTCATAACACCAGATGTAGAAAAATTAAGGAAAAGTTTTAAACTCCCGGGAATGAAAATATTACAATTTGCTTTCGATGGGAACGAAGATAATCCCTACTTACCAAAGAATATTGAAGGAGAGAATTGGGTCGTTTATACAGGTACACATGATAACTCTACTTCTATCTCATGGTGGAAATGTTTAGACGACGAATCTAAATCAAGAATAAGAGATGAGTTTAAATTTTCAGACAACCCTTCATGGAATCTAATTGAAATTGGTATGAACACAAATGCTAATCTCTTTATTGTGCCAATACAAGATATCCTGTCTCTAGATGACTCATGTAGATTAAATAAACCTGGCACAACAATAAACAATTGGAAATGGAAGTTGAATCAACCTTTAGAGGGGATTGAAGAAAATATAAGGATTTTTAGCAGGCTAGGACGTGATTCTGGGAGAATTAGGAATTAGGAATTTATGAACATTATTTTTGAATAAATTCATTTTCAATATTTTGAATCTCAATAATATTTGCATTTAAAATAAAATATTTCTTTAAAAAAAATATAGTAAGAATTAATACCAAAAAATAAAATAAAGTACCTTGCCAAGTATTTATAAGATCAAATTTCCTAAAGATAAAATTTTGTTTTCCTTTCTGAAGAACTTCTACTTTTTTAATTGCTAATTTTACTAGAGTATTTTTTTTTAAATATAAACATTCTTCTAGTTTAATTAAAATTGACCTTATAAAAGGATATTTTGGTATGTATTTTGAGTTATTATTTTCAATTGAATTTATTGTTTGTTCAGGAATTTTTGAAATTCTTGATAAATCTTGTATGGATAAATTTCGTTTAATTCTTGCTTCTTTAACTAATTTAGCAATTTCTCCATACTGATTAAGTGCGTTTTGATTTGATCTTTCTTTAATTTCAACTTTTTTTTTAAATAAAAACAGATTCTTCATAATATTCGTTGAACTTTCTTAAATTTTTTATTTTGCATTATTTCTAAATAAACTACCTTTAATTTACAAAGATAAATATTAGAAAAATTTATTTTTTGACTATTCAATTTTCAAAATTAGTTTTTTTTATAAGTTTAATCAATTAATAAATTAAAAAACATTAGTTAGTTACCTAATATAAAACAAAAACTAAACAGGTTCAATAATATTTTGAACTGCGCTTCTAGCAATATTTAAAGGGCTAAAGGTATTTCTAATTAAAATTAAGAGTTTTTTTGCATCACTAAATTCTAATTTGTCATCTTTTATAAGGCTTAAGAGAAGATTTTTTCGAACTTCTGATCCTTGTTTACTAAGAAATAATTTAAATCCAGCATTGGCAACCGGTATGAGATCTGCATTTATATTTTCTGTATCTTTAAATAAAATATTAAATAAGCTTTCAACTTTTTCTATTTGAATTCGACCTTCATTATCAAAAACAACTTCTAAAAGAATTTCTAAAATCTCTTCAGAATTATCAGTAAGTAGTTTTTTAGCTATGTAGGGATATGCAATTTTTAAAATTTTAAATTCAGGATCTAATCTAAGTGCTAAACCTTCTTGACTAACAACTGCTCTTATTATTAAAGCGAACCTACTTGGAACTCTGAATGGATACGAATACATAAGTTTTGAGAATTTATCAGTTACATTTTTAAGATTAAAATCACCGACCTCAGCGCTTAGAGATCCTCCTAAAACTTCTTTTAATGGTTCAACAAGTATCTGAAGATTTTGTTCCTTGGTTAAAAAACCTAATTTCTGAAAATCTTTTGCAAGAAGATAATATTCATCATTTATTATGTGAACGATGGCCTTAATGAGGGTGAGTCTATCCGAATTTGTAATTGTATCCATCATTCCGAAATCCACATAAGCTAAATTTCCATACTCAGCATTTCCTCCTTTAAGAGCAAACATATTCCCAGGGTGAGGGTCAGCATGAAAATATCCATATTCAAATAACTGCTGCAGACCACTGATTACACAAGTTTTTATAAAAGAGGAAGGTAATAAGTTATTTTCCTCTAATAAAGCCCTATCCCTTAACTTGACTCCATCAATCCAGGAGGTTGTAAGGATTCTTTTTGATGAAAACTGTTTTTCAAATTTAGGGATAAAAACATTTGGGTTATTCTTAAATAAATTTGCAAACTTTAAAGCATTTTCACCTTCTTTTTCGTAGTCAATTTCATCAAAAAGTGCCTTGCCGAATTCATCTATTATTTCTCCAATTCCAACACCAATATTCAATGGTAGAAATGGTGACAAAAAAGTTGCTAAAAACCTTAATATCACAACATCTCTTCTTATAAGAAAGTACAAATTTGGCCGTTGTACTTTTACAGCTAAATAAGTATTATTGTTTGTTTTTGTTTTGTAAACTTGACCTAAGCTTGCTGAGGCAATAGGACTATCAGGGAACTCATCAAATAATTCATCAGGTGGTGCGCCAAGTTCCTCTTCAATAATTCTTAAAGCAATTTTGTGATCAAATGCTGGGAGATTATCCTGTAAGTTGGTAAGTTCATTCAGCCAGTCTTGTCTAACAAGATCCGGTCTTGTTGAAAGTGCCTGTCCTAATTTTATAAAACAAGGTCCTAAATCTGTTATTACATCAAAAAGATATTTTGAGAGATTTTTTTGTACATTTTTATTTTTACTGTTACCTTGAAAAAGTATTCTTAAAAAAAGAAAAACAAAAGTTAAAAGGATATATAAAACTCTTGGGATGAAAATCCATGGTCTCAAAATCAACCAAATCAAGTCATCTTTTGCTGAGTATTGCGAATAAGACCTTGTCATTAAAATTAAAAAATATCAAAGAGGGATATTCATTAGTTCATTCTATATATGTCAATAATACTTTATGAGCATTTCATCTTTTCTAACGAAAAAGTTTTTAAAGTCACTTTTCTTTCCCGCTCATAACAGAGGGGCAGCTTTGCCTAAGGAATTAGTGAAATTATTAAAAAAACAACCTGGGTATTGGGACTTACCGGAACTACCAGAGATAGGATCACCTCTATCCCAAAACGGATTAATTGCTAAAACGCAAAGAGAATTCTCTGAGAAATTTGGAGCGAAAGGATGTTTTTTTGGAGTTAATGGAGCCTCTGGATTAATACAATCAGCTGTAATTGCAATGGCAAATCCTGGTGAAAATATTCTGATGCCTAGAAATGTCCATATAAGCGTTATAAAAATCTGTGCGATGCAGAACATACAACCAATATTCTTCGACTTAGATTTTTCATCAGAAAACGGTCATTACAAACCAATCACAAAAAACTGGTTGGGAAATGTATTTAAAAAAATAAATTTTAATGATAAAAAAATTGCAGGTGTAATTCTTGTAAGTCCCTCTTATCATGGTTACGCGGGAGATTTAGAGCCTTTAATAGATCTTTGTCATCAAAGAAATTTACCTGTTTTGGTTGATGAGGCACATGGTTCTTATTTCCTTTTTTGCGAAAACCTTAACCTACCAAAATCTGCTTTAATTTCAAACGCTGATTTAGTTGTTCACTCATTACATAAATCGCTAAATGGTTTAACTCAAACTGCAGCACTTTGGTACAAAGGGGATCTAGTAAATGAGCAAAATTTAATCAAGAGTATTAATTTGTTGCAAACTACTAGTCCAAGTTCCTTATTACTTTCTTCTTGTGAAGAGTCTATTAAAGACTGGCTTAATAAAAAAAGTTTATCAAAATATCAAAAAAGAATTTTAGAGGCAAAAAATATCTACAAAAAACTAATCCAAAAGAATATTCCTCTAATAGAAACACAAGACCCCTTAAAAATAGTATTGAATACATCTAAGGTTGGAATAGATGGTTTCACTGCTGATAAATTTTTTTATAAAAATGGTCTTATTGCTGAATTACCAGAAATGATGACTCTGACTTTTTGCTTAGGGTTTGCGAATCAAAAAGATTTTCTTAAATTATTTGAAAAGTTGTGGAAAAAATTGCTATTTGATTCCAAAAAATTAAAAAGTTTAGAATTACTCCAATCGCCCTTTAAATTAGTTGAAACACCAGAAATTCAAATTGGAATTGCTTGGAGAAGTGAGACTCGGAGTATTCCTTTTTCGCAATCATTAAATAAAATATCTGCAGATATTATTTGCCCTTATCCTCCTGGGATTCCTCTACTAGTTCCTGGAGAGAAAATTGATATTGATAGATTTAATTGGATAAATAATCAAAGTTTATGCAACGAGGATCTGTTAAATTTTAATATAAGAGTCATAAAAAAATAGAAATTTGATATGAGATTGAGAAGTGGATTACTTATAGGAATATTTGGATTAATTGTTGTTTTGTTAGGGGGATGGTTTTTTACATTATCAACAGCCTTGCTAACTTATCTAGCATTATTAGAATTTTTTAGAATGGCGGAATTCAAAGGAATAAAACCAGCGACAAAAACCACATTATTTTCATCTTTTGTAATTATAATTTCCACTTATCTTGAGACAATAGGTTTGATTGAAGGAGAAATATCAAATTCAATTTTGCCTATTTGTTCAGTTATAATATGTACTTGGTTACTTTTGCAACCAAAGCCTGGAACTATTTCCGATATTGCAGCTTCTATATTTGGGTTATTCTATTTAGGTTTTTTACCTAGTTACTGGATCAAGTTAAGAGGATTAGAATCAGCGATTATAAGTTCAAATCTTGGTATTATTTCGTTTGAAAACTTATCAAATACATCAGGTTTTCATTTAACTTTAACTTCTTGTTTTTTAATTGTAGCTAGTGATATTGGTTCTTATTTTGTTGGCAAGTCATTTGGTAAAACATCTCTTTCTGCAATATCTCCTAGCAAAACAATAGAAGGTTTAATTGGAGGAATATTCTGTTCAATTTTATTAGCAATATTTTTCGCATTTTTACTTAATTGGGAAAGTCCACTATTAGTTGGAATGTTATATGGAATTTTGATTTCTCTTATGGCATTAGTTGGAGATCTAATTGAATCAATGATGAAAAGAGATGCAAAAATAAAAGATTCTGGAACTTTTTTACCAGGTCATGGAGGCATTCTTGATAGAATTGACAGCTATATTTTTACTCCATCTGTTTTGTATTACATTTTTATAATTCTCAAGTATCTAAATTAATTATGAGGTTTTTTATTCCAAAAAATAATCTTGAATAATTTTGCTAGATAATAGTGGTAAATCTACATGAGGTAGATGACCACAATTTTGCAACCCTACATAATTTAATTTTTCAATTTTCCTTATATTTTTAATCTCTTTTCTTCCAAGAATGCGATCATTTTCTCCACATAATGCTTTTATTGGAATATTTTGAATATATTTTTGTGTTCCAGCAAACCCTCCACTTTTTGCAAATGATGCAAGTGAATTCCTCCATCCTTTACAACCTAAGTGAATTGAAGCAATTTGTTCTTCCATTTCACCAACACATTCATCTGGAAAAGCAAATGCTTGCCTACAAAGACTTTTCCTGACAAGCTGCAATCCAAGAAATGATGCTCCTATTTGGTTAAGAGGGAAAGGTATACTCTTAGGTTCACCAAACAACCCGGCGGGAGATAAAAGAATAATTTTATCAACAGAAACAGGGATTTCGAAAGCTAGTTTTAAAGCTGTGGAGCCTCCCATAGAGGCACCAATAATTTTTAGATTATTTGTTATTTGTAAGGTATTGAGGAGATCAATTAAATATGAAATAATCTTGGAGGGATTGTATTCATTTGTTGCACACCTAGGACTAAAACCAAATCCTAATAGATCAGGTATTATAACCTGGAAATTTCTTTTTAATGATTGATATATTCTCCTAAATTCTAAAAAACTACTGTCAAAGCCATGCAGAAGAAGTATAGGTTCTCCTTTTCCTCCAATAACAACAGGGAATTTCAAAGAGTTCCAATTTTCATTTAGTTTGATCCACTGTACATCGTTTGCCAAATAAATACCTAAAGGGTCTAAAAGTGAATTTTTGGCACTCTCAAAAAAATCAATATTTAAATCGCTAAGTTGTTCGAAATGGGTTTTAGTCAAAAAGATAATTATATTTTAATTTTTTGTTGTTCAAAATTTGCAATAACCTCAATTATATCTTTCTTATTAATTTCAAAAGGCAAAAAGTGAATCTCAGATTTATCTCTACAGGAAAAATCAGCAATTTTTTCTAAATTTTGATTTTCAAAAACATTTATTCCTAATTCTGAAATAGTAGTTGGTAAATCTAATTCTTTCATGAGTAATAACAATTGTTTAATAGACTGATCAGCTAATTTATTATTATTTTTCATTTCTTCAATTCTTAATTGCAATAACAATCCAACTCCAACAATCTCGCCATGTAAGAATTTATTTGGGGTGATAATCTGAGTAATTGCATTATGAATAGCATGAGCTGCAGCTGTCCTACACTTTTCTCCACCGATACCTCCTACTAATCCTGCTGTAAGTCCACATGCTTCTATAGTATTTCGCCAAGAAGAACTATTTTTAGCTTCATCCTTAAAGGCTTTACCTCCATTTATTAGTAATTGATCTCTTAAAACTCGTGAAATCTGAATAGCTTGTTGAACAAGACCATCATCTATAGTTGAGCTTGTTATTGAGGATTCATACCACTTTGCTAAGGCATCTGCTATTCCACTTGCGAGTGTTCTTGATGGAGCTGTTTGAATAAATTTATGATCGAATACTAAAACTTTTGGACAAGATCTCAATGCAACATCCTTTATAAATTGACCTTTTTTTGTATAAATATTTGATAAAGCCGTCCAACCCGCACATGTAGACGCGCTGAGAGGTACTGTGATACATGGAATATTAAGGATTTCTGCAATATATTTGCCGGAATCAAGAACTTTACCTCCTCCGGCTGCGATGACGGCATCATGATTATTATTTAAGATGATGTCCTTAACTTTTGAAATATCTTCATAGCAGCAATCAAATTGTAAATTAGTCGAATTAACATTAAGTTCTCTATTTTTTAAATCTCTAAAGATTTTATTTTTAATATCCTTGGTATGAACACTTCTACCTAAAATTAATGGGCTTTTCGTTAAATTAGTAATTTGAGGTAAGGCTTTTGCCCAAGCGTCATTTCCCCTAAAAATAATTTCTGGAGAAATAGACTGCATTTTTAAGATTATTTACTAGAAGTTAGCACCTGCCAACTCTTGTTGAGACTCTTCAGAAGAGATATTTATTGTAACTTTTTTATTGTCATCTATGTCTACCAGAGCTTTATCACCATTTTTTATTCTCCCTGAAAGAACTTCTTCTGCCAAGCTATCTTCTAAAAGGCGCATAACTGCTCTTCTTAAAGGCCTTGCTCCATAAGAAGGGTTATAACCTTCCTCAACAAGTCTTTCTTTAAAGGCATCAGTCACGCTTAATTTAATGCCTTTATCTTGTAATCTTGCAAAAACTTCTTGAAGCATTATCTCGGCAATTTCTTTAACTTCATTCTTAGTTAATTGCCTGAATACAATTATTTCATCAAGTCTATTTAGAAATTCAGGCCTAAAATATTGTTTTAATTCTTCATTAACTAGGGATTTTATTCTATTGTATTGGCTATCTTCAACAGAATCACCTGAAAATTCAAATCCCAAACCTCCTCCACCTTTTTCGATAACTTTTGAACCAATATTAGAAGTCATAATTAGCAAAGTATTTTTAAAATCTACGGTTCTACCTTTGGAATCTGTTAATCTTCCATCTTCAAGTAGTTGCAATAATAAATTAAACACATCTGGATGAGCCTTTTCTACTTCATCAAATAAAACAACTGTATATGGACGTCTCCTGACCGCTTCAGTAAGCTGACCACCTTCATTAAAACCAACATATCCTGGAGGAGAACCTATGAGTTTACTAACTGTATGTCTTTCCATGAATTCAGACATGTCCAATCTGATCATTGCTTCTTCGCTTCCGAAGAAATATGAAGCTAATGACTTTGTCAATTCTGTTTTACCAACACCAGTAGGGCCTGAAAAGATAAAACTTGCTATCGGTCTATTAGGATTTTTTAATCCAACTCTTGCTCTTCTAATAGCTCTAGAAACAGCTTTCACTGCTTCATCTTGTCCTATTAATCTTTGGTGAAGTGTTTCCTCCATGTTAAGAAGCTTGACTGATTCAGTTTCTGTTAATTTTTGAACAGGTACACCAGTCCATGATGCAACTATGTGTGCAACATCCTCTTCAGAAACAAGAGGGTTTTGTAAAAGTTCCGAATCATTTTTAACGGAGTTAGTATCAGAATCGTCTCCTACTGTAGATTCTTTTTGATTTTCTAGTATTTCTTTAATTTTTGCAGACAGTTCCATTTCTTTTTCTCTTAATTGTCCTGCCTTATCAAAATTTTGATCTCTTACAGATTCTTCCTTTTCCTTTTGGATTTGTCTTAGCTCTTTGTCTATTTGTTTAGCTTCAGGGGGCAGTTTTGAATTTATTAAACGAACTCTGCTTCCTGCCTCGTCTATAAGGTCGATAGCTTTGTCGGGTAAAAACCTATCAGATATGTATCTATCTCCTAGGTGAGCTGCAGCTTCTAAAGCGTCATCAGTAATTTTTAAACGATGATGTTGTTCATAACGCTCTCTTAAACCTTTTAAAATTTCAATTGTATCTTCAATAGATGGCTCTCCAACCATGACAGGTTGAAATCTTCTTTCTAGAGCTGCATCTCTTTCTATATGCTTTCTATATTCATCAAGTGTTGTTGCCCCGATACATTGCAGTTCTCCTCTAGCTAATGCCGGCTTCAAAATATTAGCAGCATCTATAGCACCTTCTGCAGCTCCAGCTCCAATTAATGTATGTACTTCATCAATGACAAGTATTACGTTGCCTGCAGATTTAATTTCTTCCATTATTTTTTTTAATCTTTCTTCAAATTCACCTCTATATTTTGTTCCTGCTACTAAAAGTCCTATATCTAAAGTCAAAACCCTTTTATCCTCAAGTATGTCAGGGATATCACCCAACTGAATTCTTTGTGCTAAACCTTCTGCAATAGCTGTTTTACCTACACCTGGTTCTCCAATAAGAACAGGGTTATTTTTTGTCCTTCTACCTAATATTTGAACTACACGATCTATTTCTTCATAACGGCCAACAACTGGATCAAGTTTTGATTCACTAGCTAATTTTGTTAAATTTGTTCCAAATTCATCGAGGGTTGCAGTTTTTATATTACCCTTACTTGAATTTGCTCCGGAACCTACTTCAGCGGTTTCCCCTAACATTCTTATTACTTGGGTTCTTACTTTAGTGAGATCAATACTAAGATTTTCAAGCACTCTTGCAGCTACTCCCTCACCTTCTCTTATTAAACCAAGCAATAGATGTTCTGTTCCGATATAGTTGTGACCAAGTTGACGAGCTTCTTCAAGTGATAATTCTAAAACTCTTTTTGCCCTAGGAGTGAAGGGTATTTCTACAGCGACAAACCCTGAACCTCTTCCAATTATTTTTTCAACTTCTATCCTAGAATCCTTAAGGTTAACACCAAGTGATTTAAGTACTTTCGCTGCAACTCCCGTTCCTTCCCCAATTAAACCTAAAAGAATTTGTTCCGTCCCAACGAAATTATGACCAAGTCTCCTTGCTTCTTCTTGAGCAAGCATTATGACTTTTATAGCCTTTTCTGTAAATCTTTCAAACATTAGAAGTTTAAATTCCTACTAATAACCTACCAGTAATATGTCAATTTTGTGTTCAGAATGAGCTTTTGTGAATACCCAAAAGTTTATTTTATGCAATTAAATTTGACTTTTTTAGCGATATAGCTATTAAATATAGTATTTTCAAGCATTCTGGTTATCCGAACAATTAAATTTTTATATTATTTTGTTGTTAATTTTTTTTCTTTTAAAACTGCATCTGAACCATCTTTGTAGTAATTTTTTCTTATTCCCACAGTGGAAAAACCAAAGCGACTATAAAATCTTTCAGCAGAAAAATTACTACTTGAAACTTCCAATAGTAATTTATTTAAGTTTAATCTCTCACATTGTTTTATTAAATAGTTCATAAGTTGAGATCCAAAACCTCTATTTCTAAATTTCTCGAGAACTACGAAATAATTTATTTGGGCTTCATCAAGAACAACTTGAAAAACGCATATTCCAATTACTAAATTTTTGATAAGTAAACCAAAAATTTTTGTATCATCCTTTTTGAATTCCTTAGTCCATTGTTTTTTGCTCCATAAAGAAATCGTATTTGAATCTAATTCAAAACATAAATCAATATGATTCTCATTTATTTGTTTAATGGATATCATCCTATAATGGTTTTATATTCAGAAACTTTAGATTTAGACTCATTATATATATGACATCTTTATCATAACCAAGTGTAAATTTATTCCATGGAAGAAAAAAAATCATTTTTAAAACAAAAAATCGACATAGAAAGTCCAAATAGAAATATAGTACCTATTACTACATCTATTGGAGAAGATGGGAAGTTATCAGTAGGTGGATGTTCTATTGAAGAATTAGTTAAAAAATATGATTCTCCACTTTATATTTTAGATGAAATCACTCTAAGAAACTCTTGTAGAGCATATAAAAGTGCATTAAAAAAATATTACCCAGGGAAATCACTCCCTATATATGCCTCAAAAGCAAACAGCTCTATCTTCATGAGTAACCTGATTTCCTCAGAAGGTTTAGGACTGGATGCAGTCTCAGAAGGAGAATTATTAACTGCTCTTAAAGGTGGGGTACCAAATGAAAAAATTGTT
>Ga0310343_10001778_pt1 | contig 11158 bp, 8 predicted proteins | sample HC15DNA2025_MG_FD_203519 | JGI IMG/M metagenome (GOLD analysis project Ga0310343, IMG submission 203519) | Marine microbial communities from station ALOHA, North Pacific Subtropical Gyre - HC15-DNA-20-25_MG | ecosystem: Environmental > Aquatic > Marine > Oceanic | place: Pacific Ocean: North...
TTCGGAGCTGCTGGTGCGTTGGACTTACGCGGAACGCCTGGTGAAGTTTACTTTAATGGAATCCGTCGCTTGGAGAATCCAGGCAATTACTCGACCCCAATTGGTGCAGCGGATCGAGTGGATATAGTTCGGGGCCCTGCATCCCCCGTTTCAGGCCCGAGCAGGATTGGCGGTTTCTTAAATTTCGTACCTAAATCAGCGAGAGCGGAAACCGGACAGTATCTTGAAGAACCAACGGGTGAAATTAGCTTTACGGGTGGAAGCTTCAAGAAAGCCGTCTTGTCCGCTGAGGCTGGCGGTCCTGGCACGATCAGAGGCAAAGAGTTTGGCTTTTACGTTTATGGCGAAGTTGAGGATTCAGATAGCTACTACGATAACACGGAAGTTGAATCAAATTTACTTCAAGCCACCTTCAATATGGATTTAAACAGCAAAAACCGCATTGCTTTTGGAACCATGTATTACGACTTTGCGAGTAACCAGGTAGCTGGTTGGAATAGACTTACCCAGGAGCTTATCGACAACGGAACATACCTTACTGGAGACGCTCAACCACTTGATGTTGATGGTGATGGATCTATATCCCATCAAGAATACTTCGCCCTTGATGGGTTTTCACCAGCGGACAGCCCATCTACGGCCACCATGGAGTTATACACCGACATGTGGGCCTTAGTGCCTGAGACAGTGGGCACAGCAATTTTGAAAGGCAATCAAGTACTTGTCGCTCCAGATGACGAACTTCTTAGTGAGAGTATTGTTGTTTATTTCGACCATTTTTTAGATATAAATGAAGATTGGGCAATGACGAACAAAGCCTACTATGAGTGGTATGACAACTATGGTACTAACGCATACGGGTTTTCCCAGCAGGGGATAAGTTCCGTTTACGAACTGCAAAGCCAGTTTGCATTCAGTAAGGAATACGAGGCTTTCGAGCTCAACGCAATAATATCGCCCTCCTACCGCTACACGGAGTACGAAAGAGGGAACGACTATTTTAACGAATACTTCGATAGAAGGGACTTGACCGGCCCATCGACCGCGTTAGACCGACGTCTCTTGGCAACAAGAATCGATGACGATTACAGCGAATATGCGGTCGGTGATTATGGAATCCTCGGTTTAGCTGTACTGCTGGATTTTAAATCAGACACAGGGATCAACCTGATGCTGGGGGCAAGACAGGACATCATAGATATGACTGCCGAGCAGATAGGAGAAAAGAAGCTGTTTGGTGGTGACGAATATGCCTCGGATGAAGATGACGCTTTTTCATGGACTGCTTCATTATCCTATGACACCCCTATTGGAGTGTCCCCATATGTAACTATTTCAGAGCAAGTGACGGTAATTACCAGTCAGATGGCGGACCAAGATGCTAGCTCGGTTGGTAGCGGTGACGCGGTCGCATCTTCCGAGTTGACCGAATATGGCATAAAAGGGTCTTTTCTAAAGGATCAACTGTTTATTCAGGCTAACTACTATGAGCAGGAGAGGACAAATGTAAATTCGCAGGACACGGTGACGAATCAAGTCTCGTACGGCGAGGGATACGAATTCGAGCTTAGGTACTTGGTAAATGAGGCTTTGACCCTCACCTTTGGCTATTCTGATCAAGAGGTCCAGAATCTTACTACGCTTGATCGTGGTGGACGGTTTAGTTTCTATGGCGCGGAGGACTTACCGCAAATAGATCCGGCTCTGATTTATGGGGCTGCCGCTTCGGGCACCATATTAACTTCTGAGGCAAATCCCAACGCGATCCGTGCCGGGATTCCTGACCAGATAATCGCCGCAAGCGCAATTTATGACCTACAGAATGGAGTATCTGGATTTGTGAGCATCACGGACGTCGCTAGCGTTTATTCCGGGTTCTCACAAGCGGTAAAACTTCCGGCCTACACACTAGTCAACGCTGGCGCTAAATGGGACGTGGGCCAATGGTCGTTTACGTTAAACGGAAAAAACTTGACGGGCGAGAGATACTTCAGATCCAATTTTCCGAATTTGTTTGGAGGCGTGATCGTACTACCTGAATTGCCGCGGCATTACCAATTCAACGCGACCTTTAAATTCTAACAAAAAAGTAAATGAGGAAGTACGGGCGAACGCTCTTATAGCGAGCCTCGCCGAGAGAGCACTTGTGGGGTTACCTTGGGTCAGAGGTGTCGGGAGAAGAAGCGTACCGGGTGTCCGATGCAAGTCGAAGGGAGGGAACCCCTAGGCAATCATCACTCCACACCCAAACGCGCCAAAGCATTCTATTTAGATCCTCGTAAGGGCTTCTGCCGTGCATCAGACGATAGTTATCAACTATGACAACCTGACCAGGCAGTAACTTGAACTTCGGAGCGAGCGTAGAAGCCTCATCAATGCTGTCGCGCCAGACCTTGATCATCAGCTGATCTTTCTCAGGATCTACCGAAGTCTCTGCAGGACGTTGTTCCAGCGTGCGCCTGACCATTGTCCTTCCGTTACCGTTGTCCATACAGATCGGGCTCAGTGACTTTTGCATCCCGGTTTCTGTTTGATCGATTTGGCGCTCTCGCAGCGCAATTGCCGCCCAGGCCAACTCGGGGTTGGCTGCCAAAGCCTCGAGTATTTTATAACCGTCCACTAGAATGCTTTCGCCGCCAACTTTCGATTCCCGCACACAGCTCAGCAATATGAAATCGGGATAAAGGTCACCGTAAGCAAACCCGTCTGTATGGCAGGGTGTGGTTTTTAGATTGGTTGCCTGAACGCGAGTAATATCATGCTCGCCCCCCTCAAAAACTCTGGCGCCTTCTGGAAGCGCACGCAGGTTGTCGGCAAACATTGTTTCAGCAAAGGCCCTTGTGCCAGCCTCAGTACAATTGATGGGCTCGTAGATTACCGCCCCGGACTTTACTAGCTCTGTTCTGGCTTCCTGAAGGTCAGTGACGGTTCGTGGAAGTACTCCGCAAGATTCAAAATGCATTAGACCTCATTCCCTTTGTTTTTCGATGGTTGCTTGATTTATCCCATGCCAGTTCTAGAGGTTAATGGCAGAGTGATTTTCTCATAGGCCGCCTCAAGTGCTCTGGTGTCAAAAACTTCTGCTGCGGGGGGCAGATTAGTTCTACCTGTCGCTCGTAGGGATGGGTACATATTGAGTTCTACATCTTCAGGGTCAATCCAAAAGATGCCTTTTTCAGCTGTAATCGCACTATGCATGTATTCCAGCTGAATCTTGTTTTGAATCCGCTGTTGCTCGATTTCTAGCCCAAGGTCTTTGCCTGGCCCATCTAATACTAGCTTTGGAGCCAAATTGGGGTTATCAGCATTATAATACCAGCCTTTTATCGTAGCCCTTAAAAAGCCAACTACGGTGTCAAATTCCGTTTCTAGAAACTCTCGTTTGCAGAACATCATATTACCATATCCTGCTAAGCCTAGTTCTGCCCAGCTGATAAAGAAAAAATCTTTACCTTCTTCCATACCGTATTCTCTTTGCAGGGTAATAGGTTGATTAACGGCGAAGGCCGAGTAGGCGTCGCCTTGTCCTTCGACGAGGGCGGCGACCGAATAACCCGCAGGGAAATAGTCGTACTCAATAGGTAGCCCTGCCATGGTTAGTACCGCATCGACGATGGTTTCCACACCGTCTTGTCCTAGAAATCTGCTACCGACTAAATCCTCTGGCGTTAGTATCGGGCGCTTGGCTAAGGAAATAATGCCGCCAGGTGAGCGTTGGTATTGCGCCCCCACGATGACGAGGTCGTTGCCCAAAAGTACTGCGTCCATGAAGCGTCTGAAATCATTATCGAAACCAATCTGTGCATTGCCCGCTGATACGTTGACGGAAGGCATAGGTGAATTAGGTCCGCCAGACAGAAAATTCGGTGTCATGCCTTCCGCTTTGTAGTAATTAAGATGATCCGCTATGAATAAACCTGCATACTCAACGTTTTTTATCCAGGCAAGTGCTACTCGAGGGGCCTCTACGTTGTACCGGGGCCCAGTGTTTCCGCCACAGCCTCCAATAGCTGCTACCAATGGGACTGCTGCTAAACCTGTAATGAAACTTCGTCGATCAAGATTCATGCTATCGGCTCCTAATTTGCCTCAAATAGGCGTTTTCATGTCTGCCAATTTTTTCGATATTTTGTATCAAGCCAGCTGAAAATCACAAAAAACATTATTGAAAGGGCGGACGCGAGTAAGGCTGCAGCCCAGGATTTGTCCATTTGCATATCGCTACGCGCCCGAATCATGACGTATCCCAAGCCATCGCTGCCAATTAAAAACTCAGCGACCAAGGCTACCAGTATTGCCATAGGTGCGAGCAGACGCAGGGCTGTAAGAATGTTTGGTACGGCACTGGGCATAGCAACGTAGCGAAAAAAGCGCCAACCGTTAAACCCTCTGGTTGAACAACCTAGTGAAGTGCAAACATCCTTCCTTATCTGTGCTACTTCTTGAAATCCAGAGAGGGCGAAAACGTAGCATGGAAAGAACGATAAAAAAGTCGTCACGATTAGCACTGTATGCGTCCCGTATCCTGCGATACGAACTATAATGGGCACAAACGCTACAATTGGTATAGATCGAATAAGTAGGGCGACCGGAGTCAGTAAGCCACTCATGGCAGGAGCAGCCCAGGACAAACAGGCCATGGTAAAACCCAAAATAAGGCCCAAAGCTAGTCCACCAGTCGCGGTTAGGGCGGTTCGTGACGCTTCAGCCGCAAAGAATTCTGCCTCATTGACCAACGCTAACACCACCGCATGAGGTGACGGCGCAACGATGGTGTTTAAGTTGTTCATAGTAATTAAGGACTGCCAGATTACCAGCAATAGCAGGACACCCCAGTATCGACTCCAAAACTGTTTTAGTTGGTCCACTACCATCCGAAACGAGGCAAAAGCTTTTTCTGCACCAGTGCCAAGATGAGGAAGCCGATGGCAGACATAGCCGTACCAAGAAAAGCAGCGGACCACAGTAAGTCGATTTGAAAGTTTTGCATTGAGCTGACGATCAGAACGCCTAAGCCTGCTTGCGCGCCAAACCACTCTCCTAGAATTGCGCCCAAAACAGCAGAGCTCGCAGCGAGCTTTAAACCATCAATCAGACTGGGTAGAGCATTGGGAATCAGAACGAGAACAAGGGCTCTCCAGCGGTTGACCCCATAGGTATGGATCACATCGTGATGCACGTTCGGGAGCCCTTCGAACCCTCCGAGCACGGCAACAAAGACCGTAAAAAATACTGCTAGCGCAGCAGTTGCCATAGGTGTGAGCTGCTCACCCACGGTAACGATCAGCAATGGTCCTAGTGCAATAAGAGGAATCGCGTTAACGAAGGTCGATAGGGTGTCTAAGCCTTTTTTCAGCAGCGGCCAAATCTGTCCAGTGCAGGCCAAAACCCAACCAATCATTGAGCCGATAAAAAAACCGTATATGGCGTTGGTCGCAGTGATGAGGGCACTGCGTGTTAAAAGTTCGTAGCTGTTAGGCTCCAGTGCATACGAAATAATCGATGTAAGCGGAGGAAGGCCCTTACCAAGCCATACTTTCTGGCCTGCAAATTCCCAACAGAGGAATAAAATCCCTAATCCTGCAATCCACCTAGCAGTATCTGCGAGGAGGGTCACACGCCTTCCTTAGACATGCAAACTTCGTCCAGCGCTGCAGTGAGTTTAGCGAGTAGACTTAGGAAGGGCTGCTCTTGCATGGTCTCTAGACTGCGTGGCCTTTCCAGAGTGATGGGTTCTATCAACGCGAGATGGCCAGGTCGCGGACTCATCAGGCAAACGCGGTCCGCGAGAAATATAGCTTCTTCTACACTATGGGTGACTAAGATTGTCGTAGTTGGCTTTTGGCTCCAGATGCGTTGTAGTTCATTATTCATAAGGCGACGCGTTACTGCATCCAGAGCCCCAAAGGGTTCGTCTAGAATCAGGACTTGAGGTTGTAAGGCTAACGCTCGAGCAATACTGACGCGCTGTTTCATGCCTCCCGACAATTGTTTTGGTAGGGCCTGAGCGAAGTCCTGGAGGTCTACAAGCGTGAGTAATTCATCGACACGATCTTTGTCCACTGGCAAGCCCGCAAGCTGAAAGGGAAGAGCTATGTTTTTCCTCGTGGTTAGCCAGGGCATGAGGCCATGTTCCTGCATAGCAATTCCCAGTTTTTGCTGCTTGATGCATTCTTCAGGCGTCTGTCCAGCTATAGAAATAGCCCCATGACTGGGTTTTTCAAGGCCTGCTATCATTCTCAATAGAGTGCTTTTGCCGCACCCCGAAGGTCCAATCAGCGCGATGAATTCACCCCGGGCGATGTCGAGGTCTACATGTCCGACGGCTTCGATAGATTGGCCCCTAGCTAATTCAAAACGCTTACGCACTCCTTCGATTACAATGTCGGAAGTGCGTATTTTGTCAGTCCCCATACCTTCCTCTTCTCGACTCAAAAAAACTTCCGGATCTCCTGCAGCGCGCTGATTCAACACTGTATAAGATCTATTGAGTTCGGCTTGATATCCCATTCAGCGAGACGCATTCTTATAAAAAGTGCCAATGCCATGGTCTAATGCATAGCGCTCTCCGGCGTACCACGAGCCTCTCACATGTCGACGTCTTCCGGAAAGTCCATCTGCCGTGCCCCTTGCAGCGGCATGCCACAGACGATAATCGTGTAAAATAATGTCTCCACGATCTGCGAAAACCGGCACTTCGCCGTTAACATGATCAAAGGCCCAAGAACCGATATCATCTTTGTCCACTTCGACTTTGTGAGAACCAGGAACAACACGAAGGAAACCATTTGCAGCGGAGGTTCCGTCGATATGGATCGTGAAGGCAAATCCTGGCCAAGCTTTGCTGTCCTCATCGGAATTGTAGTCTGCATGCCAGCCAATTCTGGAGTACTTAGAACCCTGATCCGTCCGAGCGTCTTGGTACACAACGCCAAAACGCGCGTAGTCGTTTAACCAGACTTCTTTGCCTTCGAAGAGTTTTTCAGCAAATCTTTTAAGTAGAGGAGATTTAGCAACGGACGATGCTGTAGCTGATAATTCAGTGCAGTTAATGACGTAGTGGCGGAATGCTTTTCCCGCGAAGGTTGCGCCTGGTTCGTCCAAAAGATCTGAGCCATATTTATTGTCCAGTTTGCCATCGATTAGCTCACGTTGAGCGGCTTCAAGGTCTGTTTCAATGGTATCTAAATCCGATGGCGATACAGCTTCTTTTAAGACCACAAAACCATATTCGTTGAAAGCGTTAATGGCGCCCTCTAGGTCACCAGGACTGTAGCGTTTTTCATGTCCCATATTAAGTATCCTTGTAGCTTCGGCCCAGGACGCAGAAAAAAATGTTCTAACCTCAGAGTCAATTTCTGAAGTGATAATTTAAACTGTCTATCTCCTGAAATGCTGCAAAAAAAATGCCATAGAAATTAATGTATTTGACGCACCTTTCGGAGCACTGAAACACGGTGTGCAAAGAATCTTGCACTGAATTGAACTTAACACGCTTTACATTGGTGCGTGGCTTAAGGAAATGACATTATCTAGACTGCCCATTTAAATTTCAAAATAGAAGGTTTCCTCGTTATTGAAGCGGCTACGCAAGAAAAATCATTTTGCGAGAGGCTTATCATTCAATCGAGTTTTATGCCAACAGCAGGTTTGGCTTCGTTTTTGCAGAGTTTCATTGACCCAGTAAAGTGAAGGGTTTGGAAGCATTATTGTGGGGAAAATCGGAGATCATGGTGTTAGAAAACCTATCAAGAATGAGACTTTGGACTAGCTATAGCCGAGCCCTAAACTTATACCTGATGACTATTTTGCTCTGCGCATTTGTCCCTGACACGTTGGCTAAAAGTGCGGCTACAGGATTCGCTGCAGCGAAAAACGATCCAGTGAAGCTCCGTAATTTTTTATTGAGAATGCCGAAAGGTGGGGATCTACATAATCACCTTACGGGAACAATTTATGCTGAGTCTTATCTCGGTTGGGCTGCTGAAGATGGGAAATGTTGGGATATTACTCAGAAGGCTATCGTGTCTGGTCCGTGCGTCGGGGATATGATCGCCTTCTCGGACATCTATCCGGGAGGGCGTTTAACGCCTCGCCTTACAGTTGATCCAATTATCGACATGATGTCGACTCGCAATTTTCGGCTTCGGGAGGAGTCAGGCCATAATCAGTTCTTTTCAACTTTTTCACGATTTGCAGAGGCCACAGTCGGTCGACGAGGAGAGATGCTGGCTGAAGTGACTCATCGTGCAGGCCGACAAAACATTTTATATTTGGAGCTAATGCAAAGCGGCGGAATGCTTGAAGCGGCTTTGCATGGCAAAGCTAATGCAGATTTGAGCGCCGAGCTTGGGCAGCGTGTTAATCATGTTGAACTCAATGCGATCGTCGCAAACGTTTTGGCTCAAATAGATGCGATGGAGGCGAAGGCAAATCAGCTAAACGGATGCGATAGCGAGGAGGCTAGTCTTGGTTGCAGTGTGACCGTGCGATATTTAGCACAGGTATTGCGAATCTGGGATCCCGAAGAGGTCTACGCTCAGACGGTTCTTGCTTACAAACTGATTAAGGCTGACCCACGTATCGTTGGTTTGAACTTTGTTGCGCCAGAAGATCACCCCGTTGCTTTGCGGGATTACAAAATGCACATGGGTTTTATTGCGGATATTGGCACCATGTTTCCAGAGCAAACGAAGGGAATCACTTTGCACTCGGGGGAACTGGCTCTGGGTCTCGTGCCTCCAGAACATTTAGGTTGGCATATTACTGAAGCGATCGAAGTAGCTGGTGCTCGTCGCGTTGGGCATGCAGTAGATATTGCCCATACGCCCGAACTATACAAATTGCTCAAGAAAATGGCAAAAGATGGTATCTTGGTAGAAATTAACCTTACCAGTAACGACGTAATACTCGGGGTTAAGTATCCAGATCATCCGTTTGAACTTTATATGGAGTACAATGTTCCTATGGCGCTGTCGACGGACGATGAGGGTGTTTCTCGAATTGATTTAACACATGAATACCAGCGCGCAGCGCAGACATTCAATCTTAGTTATGCGCGATTGCGCGAACTTTCCAGAAATTCTCTCCAATTCAACTTTCTGCCAGGTGCTGCATTGTTTGAGGATACCCTTGCCGGCGATCTAGTAGCTCCGTGTGCAGGAGAATCGGCTGCAGACGATGAACTTGCTGCAGAATGCCAAGCTTTTCTCGATAAAAATGAAAAAGCCGCTTTGCAGTGGGATCTGGAAAAACGCTTCGCCGCCTTCGACAGCTCATTTAAGTAACCGGCTGTTTCGATCATCTTATTGGTGGCAATTGAGCTTGTAAGTGATGATTGGCATGACGACTCTTGGCCGCAATTTTCGAGCTCAATCGTTCATTAAGACCGTTTCAGGCAGAACAATCGAGAAATAAAGATATTGATCTAATACATTGATCCCCTTGCCTCAGTTCCTTTACACGGAAATCCATTAATAAGTTTTTCAAGGGCTATATCCAATTCGGTACCCGGCTGAAATGCTGAATTTCACGAGGTAAAAACCTGATTTCTCAAAATTTGACTCTCACCTCAGGGTACCCCACTTATTCAGTTGGGACTCCTAGTGTTAGCTAGTATTTGTAATTTAGATGAGCGGGTTTTGCTCATGGGAAACACTTAGGTATCGATAAAACTGAAACTGGCACCTCAGTCCAACTTAAAGTAGAGACGTTTAGGGTTTCGTTTGTGAAGAAATGGTCTAGGAGTAGGAAAAAATATTTAATTGGATATGCTCTCGCTCAATACTTCCAGAGTAGGAGCTAGCTCCTCGCCAACCTGCGACTCCAAAGCAAGGTGCCCAAACGATTTAGCAATCGCAACTAATTGGAAAGAAATATTTTGGACGAAGTAATCCCGTTCGATCGTTCGAACAACATTGGCCGCGGGTTTAGATAAAAGCTTGTTAAGGAAACTGAGAAAGGTTGTCAGCCTCCGAGAAATTTCAATTAAATGTTGTAGAAAGCTCGAAATGCTTCAAAATTTCTCGTATGGAACTTAATAAATTCGAGCGCTATCCTCTTACGTTTGGTGAGACCCATATAGAACATCTACCGCGGCTTACAAAGGCTGTAGGTGCTGATATCCAGATTTATGCTAAGCGAGAAGATTGTAATTCGGGACTTGCAATGGGTGGAAACAAGCTCCGAAAGTTAGAGTACATAGTTCCGGATATTATTGCTTCGGGCGCAGATACTCTTGTATCTATTGGGGGAGTGCAATCTAACCATACTCGAATGGTTGCCGCCGTAGCGGCTAAATTAGGATTGAAATGCGTTGTTATTCAAGAAAGCTGGGTTCCTCACAGTGACGCCGTTTATGATCGAGTCGGAAATATTCTAATGACTCGCCTAATGGGAGCTCAAAGCAAGCTGAGTAACGAAGGTTTCGATATCGGCATTCGTAAAAGTTGGAAAGACGCAATGCAATCTGTAATAGACGCCGGCGGGAAACCATACGCGATTCCTGCTGGTGCATCAGTGCACAAGTTTGGTGGGCTTGGTTATGTGGGCTTTGCTGAAGAGGTTAAAGCTCAAGAAGCTTCGATGGGTGTTACCTTTGATTATATTATTGTTTGCAGCGTAACGGGCTCCACCCAAGCGGGTATGATAGTTGGTTTCGCAGCGCAAAATAGGGCGGATAGAGTTATTGGAATAGATGCTTCCGGAACGCCAGATCAGCTTCGTGTCCAGATGAGGGAGATCGTTGACCAAACTGCCAACCTAGTCAAGTTAGGGCGGAAAATAGAAGATCGCGAAATTATTCTAAATCCTGATTACGCTTATCCAGCTTATGGCGTTCCCAGTGAGGAAACAAATGACGCTATTCGTTTGGCAGCACGAACCGAAGCTATGATCACTGATCCCGTATATGAAGGAAAGTCGATGCAAGCTTTGATCGATTTAGCTCGCAAGGGCTTCTTTGAGAGAGGGTCCAGAGTCCTCTATGCGCATTTGGGTGGAGCTCCAGCTATTAATGGATATAGCTACACTTATCGCGAAGGTTAGCGATCTCTAGATTGAAGAGACGCCTTTCTCTGGCTCATCGGTTGTTTGACGTTGAGAATCGACCTGTTTTGAATTCAATTGTTTTGGTTTTTGGTTTCAAGCGAGTAGTGCA
>Ga0310343_10001779_pt1 | contig 11156 bp, 11 predicted proteins | sample HC15DNA2025_MG_FD_203519 | JGI IMG/M metagenome (GOLD analysis project Ga0310343, IMG submission 203519) | Marine microbial communities from station ALOHA, North Pacific Subtropical Gyre - HC15-DNA-20-25_MG | ecosystem: Environmental > Aquatic > Marine > Oceanic | place: Pacific Ocean: North...
CTTTACCTATTGGCCGGTTCGACTTGACGAGGGAGGGCGAGTGCTAGCGCCAGGAAACCCGGATCACGCGAACCAGGTCATTGATCAACGTGATTTAACTGAGTGGATCGTACGGTTGGCTGAGAATCGGATGGTTGGGAATTTCAACGCTACAGGGCCGGCCGAGCGAATGTCGATGGGCTCAATGCTCGATATGATCGGTCGAGCCACTGAGACCCCACACGAGTTGACTTGGATCCCGGAGTCATTTCTAGAGGCGCGGGGCGTCTCCCCTTGGCAGGATCTTCCTGCTTGGATCCCAGGAGACCCTCTGATGTTCGTGGATGTCAGTGACGCTGTTTCTTCGGGACTGACGTTTCGGCCGCTGGAAGAAACTGCTAGGGACACTCTGGAGTGGGATAAGGCGCGGCCCACGGCCGAGCGAGCAAATCGACGCTTTGGCATGAGCCGGCAGCGTGAGCGCGAACTTCTGGATGCTTGGAGCGCGTTGCAGGGTTGAAATCAGATTAATCAGCTGATGGTGGCGTTACCGGTTTATAACTGTTCCTGCGTCAGATTCTGTTGGGCTCGGCCAAGTTTAACCGATAGTAGCCCCCAAATACCTGCGATCGGAGCGGTTGCCATAGCCACCATCGGCAAGGTAAAGCCCATTGCCGCGAACAAGCCATCTACTCCAACGCCAGCTACATCTCCACCACGATACAGGAACACGTCGACAACCGGCTTCGCCTTATACTTGTCGGCCGGCGGGATGACGCTGAAAAGCGTTTCTCGGGACGGTCTTGATACCGCGTACCGGATTGCCCGGTGGACGGCCTGGAATACGGCCATGACACCATACACAGTCCATACTGATAGGATTGCAAAGCCTACCATGGTGACCAGCGGGAGGATCGCCAGAGTCCATCCGATACCCATGCGCCGGATGAGATGCGTGGTAATGAACATCTGGGTAAGCAGTGTCACGAACTGAGCAAGGGCATCGAACAAGGCGAAACCTGCGACTCGTTGACTGAACGTGTCGGCTTCCCCGAGAACTATGTTTGCCTGGGTGAAATAAATCATAGTGTTCGAGGTCGCCATGAAGACGATCCAGACGCCGATGCCGAGCAGGTATGGTGAACTCATGACTGCTCGCAAACCACCCCAGAATGTTCCGCCGATCGTTCTGCCCTCAAGATTGTTCGAAGCTAGAGGTGCCGAGCTCTTGTTTGACAAACGAGACTTGGATGATGCAAGTGCGACTCGGTCGAGAGCGAGCATCATGATTATGCCCACGGCGAAGAATACTGCTCCGAGGAGCATCAAGCCGGCTGGAAGCAACACGGACGTCGTCATACTGCTAATAGCTGTTGTCGCGGTGCCACCTACTAGCGCGCCGAGTGTCCCCCCAATCCCTATAAAGGCGAACATTCGCTTGCCCTGATCGACGTCGAATACGTCGACCATGAAGGCCCAGAAGATGCTAGTAGTGAAAAGGTTGATCGCACTCAGCCATACGTAAAACGAGTACCCGATCGCACGGGCCATAACCGTTTCAGTATCGGACCCGATAAGTCCCCCACCGGCCATCCCGTCCCATACCAACAGACCTGAGAACGCTAGGAGGCACACGATCACGAAGAGGTATGCGATCGGGATGAATCGACGTCGGTTGGTACGTGCTACCACCCCGCCAAAGGCGAGGACTAGTGCTAGAGACACGATTGAGGTAACGACGAAGAGCCACCGCAGGTCACTCATGCCCCGTGAAACGCCCATGGCATCTCGGACTGGCCGGAGGAAGAAGTACCCACATAACACGCAGAAGTGGAATCCTACTGCGAGGAGGGCGAGCGGAAGCTCTCCCTCTTTCATGTTCAGGGCACGCGCCAATCGGTCAGTCAAGTCAACACTCCAGGCAGGTTTGGGTCACCCACGTCCGGTCAAGTTGAAACTATGGTAAGTATCTTGTGCTCGCTTGCTAGTGACCGAGGCGGCCACCTCTTAGGACCAGCAGCGGGCCATAAGGCGGCGAGACTTGCCGACGTTGGCCAGATACGGCAGTGTGCCCAACTGTTCGATTCTATCCGAGGTGTGTTTATGCGTGTTTGCCTTGCTGTTGCTGCTGTGGCCGCTGTTCTCAGTATGACTGAGCCCGTCGAGGCACAGGATCTAGACGCCCCACGCCCTATCCCAGGCACTGAAACAGTTTTCATAGAAGAAATGACCTGGATGGAAGTACGTGACGCCTTGCTTGGTGGTATGACCACAGCAATTGTGGCGACCGGAGGAGTGGAGCAGAACGGGCCCTATGTCGCTTCAGGAAAGCACAATTTTGTTCTAAGTGCGACGACTAAAGCAATTGCTGAGCGACTGGGTAATGCGCTCGTGGCGCCGATAGTGAAGTTCGTTCCGGAAGGTGGCATTGATCCGCCGAGTGGCCACATGCGGTACCACGCTACGATCTCTGTGCGACAAGAAACGTTCGAGGCGCTGCTGACAGATGTTGTGGCATCTCTAGAGGCTCATGGATTTCGAGACATTGTTTTAATCGGGGACAGTGGCGGAAACGTGCGCGGAATGGAAAACGTGACTGCTTCACTGAATGAGCGCTGGGCCGATGGCCCGGCGACTGTACACTTCATACCCGAGTACTACACGGAGGATATGTACAGCTGCGACTTTCTAAAGGAGGAGTTGGGCATCTTCCAGCAGCCAGACAATTGTGTAGCGACACGTAACGAGTATCACGACGATTACCACTACTCCTCCATCATCTCGACTACTGATCCAGAGCGAATCCGGGCGAGACAGCGTATCGAGGCAGGGCTCTTCAGTATTAATGGGGTCGACCTTAATCCCCTTGAGCAGACCATAGAAAACGGTCAACGACTAGTCGATTATCGGGCAGAGATAACTGCAAGTGCGATCCGGGAGTCGATTACGGCTAGGGGCTCTAGTTAGCGTGTGCCGTGAGAGTCGTGTAATGCCGTGGCTTCTGTTTTTGAAACTTCAGTCGCGCCGGAGACGTGAACCCGAGATGTGGCGATACCCATGAAGCACATCAGTGGGGCCTCACTCCCTCATAAGCCGGCTGACCCAAAGAACTTCGTATTGCCTGCTACCATGCAGAGGCTACTTGGTCGTGAAGACGACGAGTCGGTCAGGCTCTATCGAGTATCATTTGAAAGTGGCGCTCGAACGAATTGGCACACACATAACGATACACAGCTACTCTTCGGCCTCAGTGGGAGATGTATTGTGATGGATCGAGCGGGTGAAGAGTGCGTGCTGGATCCAGGTGACGTGGTGGTCATTGAGGCGGGGCTTGAGCATTGGCATGGCGCTGCCTCAGATGGTCCCGGGGCCCATCTCGCGATTAACGTGGGCACCGAGACCGATTGGCTTGATTCATCGGCCGGCTAGGCTTCGGAGAACGTGGTGGTTTTGATAAATGGACAGGTCCGTCGGTTTTGTGGGACAGCACTGGCGTCACTCTTTCTCATGCTGGCTAGCTGTGACTCAGTGCCCGATCTAACAAATTCTTCACCCGAGACGTTCAATGTCATTTTCGGGACGAGCGCGGGCCCTTTCGAGGTTGAATTTGTTCGGGAGTGGTCACCGGTCGCTGTAGACAGGGTTTGGACCCTAGCCCGGATGGGATATTGGGAGGGTTCTCGGATCTATCGCGTGAACGATAATTACGCGCAGTTCGGATATTCAGGGCAGCCATCTCTCGACGCCGAATGGGTGCAGAAAGGACTAGTTGACGAGCCGACCAGGGAAAGCAACGTCCGTGGTTCGGTTTCTTTCGCTAGAGGGGGCATTGGATCTAGGTCGAGCATTCTATTCATCAATCGAAGCGATAATTCATACCTAGATGAACTCTCTTGGCTTGGAGTGGTCGGATTTCCACCTGTAGGTAGAGTTATATCCGGGATGGAAGCGGTCGATGGGTTATACGCAGCGTATGGGGACGACCCCATGCAGTGGGAAGATTCGATAGCGGCCTCTGGCAACGCTTTCCTAGGTAGGAGATTCCCCCGACTAGACTCGATCATGTCGCTTGAAGTGCGATGAACGCGGATCCGTTCGCTCGCATTCTCAAAGCCCGCGGGCTGGTGGTACTCGATGGAGGACTCGCAACCGCGCTGGAGGACCAAGGTCATGTGTTGGCGGATGAGCTTTGGTCGTCTAGGCTACTGCTTGACGACCCCGAAGCTATTTCGATGGCACATACACGATATTTGGATGTCGGGTCTGACTGTATAACGACGGCGAGCTACCAGGCTTCTTGTGCCGGTTTTGCTGCGGCCGGAATCGGGCCAGATGAAGGGGCTTCATTGCTTGCTCGATCAACTGAACTCGCGCGTAAGGCAATACACGAGCAGAGGCCTTCACCTGCTCTAAGGCCCATAGTAGCAGCGAGTATCGGACCCTATGCAGCATTTCTGGCCGACGGATCAGAATACAACGGACGATATGAAGCCGACTTAGGCGCCATAAAGGCTTTTCATCAAGATCGCTGGACAGTCTTGGCTGAAAGTGGCCCTGATATCATGGCGTGTGAGACGATTCCGAATGGGATGGAAGCAGAACTGCTTCTCGATATTTTGGAGACGGACGGCCAACGCTGGGCTTGGATTAGTTTTTGTTGTGGTGATGGGGGTCACTTGTGGGATGGTACACCGATCGAAGAAGTAGCGGCGCTATGCGATCGAGCTTCGCGCGTCGCTGCGGTCGGGGTCAACTGCACGGCACCGCGTCTGGTCCCCAGCCTGATTCATAAGATCCGCTCTACGACGGATTTGCCGATTATCGTATACCCTAATTCAGGTGAGTATTATGACGCTGCCACAAGGTCGTGGAGGGGGTCTGACGAACCATGGATGACCGCCATTAAGGATTCGATCCGGGCTGGCGCAAGCATTGTCGGAGGATGTTGTCGTATCGGTCCAGACAGGATCCGCAAGCTGAGAGAGTGGGTTGACACTGGAGAATGGAAAGCTCTGTGAGCACGACGATGCTGCCCTGGTTACTTGCATGAAGCATCACCTGACCACTGACCAGATAATCGAACTTCGGGCTGAACTGCAACGTCAGCTAGTCCGACTGGAACAGAGCATGAGAGTGACCGAAAAAGCCGTCAAGATCGTTGAACTTGATCAGACCGCAGTTGGGAGATTGTCGCGGATGGACTCACTGCAGAATCAGAGTCTCTCGAAGGGCTTACGGGAACGAGAAGTGGCACGCCTCTCGCAACTGAGAGAGGCAATAAGTCGTATCGAAAAAGAGACCTTCGGTCTGTGTATCGCATGCGGAGGTGAGATCCCTTACGAGAGGCTCTTTGTGTTTCCCGAGGCTCCCGCATGCGGTGAGTGCCAGATTTGACTCTGGCGGCTACTAGACCGCCCTAACTCTCTAGTATGAGGACCGATGCCTACTAGACCTTAGGTGGCTAGAAGGAGCGATCCAGGCTAGAGATCAGTTCTGAGTATAAATACTTGCCAGAGTGATTCTTGTCAGAGCAGGGAATTCGGTGTCCAAGTATGCGTTACCTCGCGCAGCGGCCATTGCCTGATATGGCCCGTCGCCCCTTGGCGGACCGTCGCCATAGCCATCATAGAAGGCGTCCACCACGTCCATACCCTCGATCACCTCACCGAACGGGGAAAACCCCTCTTCGTCGAGTGCCTTGTTGTCTTTGTAACTGATGAAGACTTCGGTCGTTCGTGAGTGTCTCCCCCCCTTCGCAAAGGCGATGCGTCCCCGTGAATTGGTTTCTATTACCGGATCGTCTACTAGGAATTCCGACTTCCAAACCTGATTTACGTACGGATTTCCATTGAGCCCGAATTGAGCCATGAATCCCTCAACGACTCGATAGATCCGAGCGTCGTTGTAGTAGCCGCCGCGCACTAGGCTGTAAAAACGGTCCGCCCCTATTGGTGCCCATCTTCGATGAACGTCGATCAGCACGTCTCCCGCAGATGTCTCCAAGCTCACCTGAAAACGGGCGGGTGCGGTTTCTTTGTAATTGTCCGCTCTCAGCAGCGGGTCTCGACGCAGCTCGGCATCGGGATCTGGCGGCACCTCTTCATTGGCGCAGCCTAGAACAGCCAGTGCGGTGAGCATTACTGTAGATAAACGGATAAGCCGTCCTCGGCGTGAACTGTTTTCTGGGAAACGGGGCATTGGGTAACTCCAAGCGCAATTTAAGCCTCTTTCATCTGAGGGCGTGTGACTGTCCCGTCAAGTTCGACTCCATTGTAAGCCACTACCTTTGGCGTCTTGCCATGCTCTCCCGGACGGTGGAGCTTCGGGCGCATCTGCACCATTAGAGGGACCCCCAATGATCGATCTGCGTAGCGACACTGTGACGAAGCCAACGCCGGAAATGCGAGAGGCCATGTTGAGTGCTGCAGTCGGCGACGACGTTTATGCTGATGACCCGACTGTGAACAAACTGGAAGCCGTTGTTGCTAACCTTTTGGGCAAAGAAGATGCTGTGTTTGTTCCAACTGGGAGTATGTCCAATCAGATTGCGATTAGGACGCACACCGAGCCGGGCGACTTGGTCGTGCTAGAACGACGAGCGCATATCGTAAGGAGTGAAGGCGGCGGCGGGGCAGCACTGAGCGGTGTCACTATGCGACCGCTTGATGGAGTGAATGGTGTCTTCACAGCCGACCAGTTGATAGAAACTCTTGGCAGAGCGCATCCCTTTAATCCGTCGACCCTATTATCACCGCCGACCCTCCTTTGTATAGAGAACACTCACAATGGAGCGGGCGGCACTATTTGGCCGCTCGATGAACTGCGGAACGTATGTGACACTGGTAGGGCTCACGGCATGACACTGCACCTCGATGGCGCGCGCTTATGGCATGCATCTGCTTCGTCCGGTGTGGATGTTAGCGTCTACGCTGAGCCGTTCGATACCGTGAACGTATGCTTCAGTAAGGGTCTTGGTGCCCCGATCGGGTCAGCTCTTGTGGGTGAGAAGCCCTTTATTGACCGTGCACGGCGTTTCAAGCAGCAGTTTGGCGGAGGCATGAGGCAATCTGGGATAGTTGCGGCCGCAGCTCTTCATGCCCTAGAGCACCATCGTGATGACCTTCGCATTGATGTGGAGCGAGCAATGTTTCTCGCGAGGGGTTTGCAGAGCACCGCTGGCTTCTCTGTGGACATGGGCAGTGTTCAATCCAACATCGTCCGCTTTGGGGTCGAGATGGATGCTGGTGATTTCGCTTCTGAGTGCTATAGCCGCGGCCTGTATATGTTACCGAGCGGTCAGCATGGAATGCGTGCGGTGCTCCACCGTGACGTTTCGGAAGAAGATGTGGACGCGGCACTTCAGATCATGAAGCAGGTTGTTTCGGGGGCGCCAAATCCGTAAGCCCTGAAGGCCGAATGCTTGACTTCTTGCGTGCGGTCACACGTTGAGTAACGATGTGGCCCCGGATTAAGATTCAGGAGGATACTGTGCGCAACGTTCTGGCTTTTCTAGCGTTCTTTCTCGTAGTGGTACCCGTTGACGGTCAGGATCGTCGGCCAATGACGACCGACGATGCCTTGGACATGGTTCGGGTTGGCGGTGCCCTCATCTCCCCGGATGGCAGTTGGGTACTTTTCTCGAAGTCGGAGCTCGACTGGGACGAGAACCAGAGGAATACCACTTGGTGGAAAGTGCTTTCGGATGGAAGCGAGGAGCCGTGGCCGTTCATTGGAGAGGAGGGGGGAAGCGCGTTTCAGTTTTCGCCCGACGGCGAGTGGCTTTCCTTTACTCGGATTGTGGATGATAAACGACAGCTCTTTATCATGCGCACGAACGGTGGGGAGGCTGTGCGGCTAAGTGATCACGAAACAGCGATTGGCTCGTATCAGTGGACCGATGATGGCACACGAATTGTCTTCCTGGCATCACACAGGCGAACCGATGAGGAGGATAAGGAGCACAAGGCCGGGAGTGATGCGATCTTCGTCGACGAGGGGCCGAACGGTCAGACCGAGGGGGAATGGAACGACTTGTGGAGCCTCGAGGTTGATACCAAGCGAGAGACTCGGCTGACGGAGTCTGAGAACCGCATCGGGTCGTTTTCCGTCGCTCCTGATGGGAACTCGATTGTGTTCACGGCGAGAACAGAAAATCGCCGAAATCAGGGCAACCTCTCAGAGATTTATCTTCTGGATGTAGAATCTAGGGAGGTCCGTCAATTGACGGATAATCGTTCTCCTGAGGGCAGATTGACGTGGGCCCCCGATGGTCGCCGTATTGCTTATGAAGCACCAAGCGATGGCGAATGGGAGTTGCGACTAGACAAGATATGGGTCATGGATATCGAGTCCGGACGTACGAAGATCGTGTCAGGTGCGTTTGACGGAAATATTCGCCAGTTCGTCTGGGCCTCCGATGGCTCAGCACTGCTATTCAGTGGCCTCCAAGGAACCAACAACAACCTTTACCGGCTCGATCTCACAAGCGAACGAGTTGAGAAGGTGACGGAGCACGAGGGTTCCCTCGCTCCCTCCTCGTTCTCGGCGGACCGGTCCATGATGGCCTACGTCGCTGAGGACTGGAGCACACCCCCGGATGTCTGGGTTGGACGTACGAACGGAGGTGATAGCATGAAGCTGACTGACGCCAATCCTTGGGTTTCGAAAGATCTAGCTTTGGGGCAGTCACGACTCATGCAATGGAAGAGTCGTGACGGACGGGAGATTGAGGGGATTCTTATGCTGCCGGAAGGTGCCTCGGAGGACCTTCCTCTGCTACTACATATTCATGGAGGTCCGGCGGGTGTTTTCACTAATACGTTCAACGCACGGGCCCAAGTTTGGTCTGGCCTAGGTTACGCCCAACTATTTCCGAACGTTCGTGGCAGTTCTGGATACACTGATGAGCTTCTCCGCGGCAATATGAATGACATAGGTGGAGGGGACTACTGGGACCTCATGACTGGTGTCGATGCGGTCATTGATCAGGGCATTGCCGACGAGGATTTACTTGGTCTCCGAGGATGGAGTTACGGCGGTATTCTCGGAGGCTGGACGATAACCCAGACAGAGCGATTCAAGGGTGCCTCGGTGGGCGCAATGGTTTCCGATTGGACATCCGAGTATGGCCCAGGATTCAACCACGACGTTTCACTTTGGTATATAGGCGGTACTCCTTGGGATAACCCAGAGGAGTGGAGGTATCGGTCGGCGCTAACTCATGTGGCGAATGTCACGACACCTACGCTTATCCTGCATGGTATGAATGATCGCACGGACACAGAGCCGCAGAGCATGATGTTCTTTCAGGCTCTGCGAGACCAAGACAAGACCACACGATATATCCGCTTCCCGAGGGAGCCACACGGCTTCCGAGAGCCGCGTCACCAGCGCACTCGTGATGTTGAGGAGATCCGGTGGATTCAAAAATACGTGAGGGGCATTGAATGGGAGCCATGGGCTCGCCCCAGCAAGGATAGTCCAGAGGTGATCTCGTGATGGGATCCGAGTTCGCGACCCTTGGGGGTGGGTGTTTCTGGTGTCTAGAAGCGGTTTTTGATCTAGTCAGGGGCGTCAAGGGCACGCAGTCTGGCTATACCGGTGGGCACACATTGGATCCTACTTACAAGCAGGTCTGCACAGGCACCACTGGACACGCTGAGGTCGTTCAGGTTGAGTTTGATCCTGACGTCATTGGGTATGCTGATCTGCTAGAGATTTTCTTTGGGATCCATGACCCAACAACACTCAACCGGCAGGGTGGAGATGTGGGTACGCAATATCGATCGGCAATCTTTACACACTCCGATAGGCAGGCCGAAATAGCTCGCGAGGTGATTGCTGAGCTAGGTGTGGAAGGTCCTTGGCATGACCCGATTGTTACCGTGATAGCTCCCTTAGAAGTCTTTCATGAGGCCGAGCCTTATCATGATGCCTACTTCGAGCGGAACGGTGGACAACCATACTGTGCGGCTGTAATCGCTCCCAAGGTTGTCAAGTTTCGTCAACGTTTCGCTCATAGGATAATGGCGGCCCAGTAGCATCCGTTAGCTCCGTGTTCCTCAAGCTTGATCTATCCGAACCAAGAGCTTACAGCGATTTCTTTAACCTTTTAGTAAGGAACTGATTTAGGCGAGAGGTATAAGTGGGCTATGTTTTATATACTTCCAATAGAACAAAGTCGATTTAGCTAGCATGGCAAAGCCAAGCGAGAAAGTCGTTAGAGAGTGGCGGAAACTGGCGGAAAAAGGACACCTGTATACGGAAATATCGGAAAAATTTCCGGGGTTCTCAGTAGATCAGGTCCGACACTACTGCCTCGGTCATACAGGCCGGAAATTTGGTGGTCCAATCCAAGAGGTTGGGCGGTGGAAGGGGTCGAATGTTTGGCTTCGTGGGGAAAAATCACCTCACTCCGAGTTGACTCTCAAGCAGGCCAAAAAAATTCTAGACGATTGGGACGAGAAAAAAGACAGGTGGCGTAGTCCCGGGTCTGTCTGGGCAGAGAAATTCGGTGTCTCGGCCAGCACGATCTACATGCTCCGTCGAGGTGAGACCTGGAAACACTTAGGCCACCCGAATCAGGGTCGTCGTAAACGAAAGAAACGTAAAAAGAAGGCCTGAATGCTTAAGAGTGCAGTGCTCTTGGCCTGATGACGTGCTCTCGAGGGGGGTACAACGTATCGGGGTCTACTCTGTCCTTGAAGTACGTTGGTCACTCGAATGAGATGCCTTGGGCCAGAGGGAGATCCGTGCTCCAGTTCACCGTATTCGTTTGTCGACGCATGTAAGCTTTCCACGCATCCGATCCAGATTCACGGCCTCCACCGGTCTCTTTCTCCCCGCCGAAGGCGCCACCGATTTCCGCTCCTGAGGTTCCGATATTTACGTTGGCAAGCCCACAATCGGAGCCTCGGTTTGAGAGGAAGTACTCCGCTTCCCGGATGTTGTCGGTAAAAATCGATGATGACAGACCCTGCGGGACATCGTTGTGTATCTGGAGCGCCTCACCCATTTCGTCGACTGCTTTGGAAGGAGATGAGTCTGCGTTTCCGTACTCGATGATGTAAAGGATCGGCGCGAATGTCTCATCTTGAACAATTTGAAAATGGTTCGCAGCCGAAGCGATGCACGGTCGGACATATCTGCCTCCAGGGAACTCTTCTCCTTCTAGCACT
>Ga0310343_10001780_pt1 | contig 11151 bp, 7 predicted proteins | sample HC15DNA2025_MG_FD_203519 | JGI IMG/M metagenome (GOLD analysis project Ga0310343, IMG submission 203519) | Marine microbial communities from station ALOHA, North Pacific Subtropical Gyre - HC15-DNA-20-25_MG | ecosystem: Environmental > Aquatic > Marine > Oceanic | place: Pacific Ocean: North...
TCTGCCCCTTGTCTTCGTAGAACTGTTTAACAATTAACACGTTGTCAGTTAGTGTCTGAATGATCTGGTTCTCCGCCTCATCCAGCATTCTGTTGAACATAACGGGATCCCCATTGGAATCTGCCTGTATCTGGTCGACCAGAGGCATAATTTGACGGCGAACATCCTCAGCCGTAAAAATTCGCTCTTCGGCGATTGCAGTAATTCCGTTGGCGTAACGAGCATTCACCATGCGCTCGGCGTCTTCATCGCTAATCTGGGCGAATGCCGCCAAAGGCAGAAGGGAACTTATTTGGGCAAGACTCTTGGCGTTTCGTATAAGCATAGGTTAATCTTCGGGAAATTGGGAGCTATGCACTTTTTGGAAGGTTTCTCAAGAACACAATGATTTCGTCCAGTCGTTTGAGCGCGGCTTTCGAACTTAGGCGCGGGAAGCGGCTTCCCAACTTAATGTAAGCATCCTTGCCATCTCGGTTGATCCGGCACTTCAATCGACCGTCCTGCGAGGCGACCGAGAGGACTCCTTTTTGCTCCGCGAGCGAACGGATTTCCGCCATTTTGATCAGGGCCTTCAGTTCTTGAGGGAATTCCCCAAAACGGTCTTTCATATCCGCTTCCAATTCTCGGATACGATCCGGAGTTTCGGCGATGGCTAGGCGGCGATAAAAGTCGATACGCAGTCGTGTCTCTTCCAAATAACTTGCCGGGATACGAGCTTGAATCGGCTCGCAATATTCCATCGACGATTCCGCGTCCTTCAACGCCGTGTAGCCATCTTCGTAGCGGTTGGTGGATTCCGCTTGGCCCTCGCCTTGATAAACAAAATCCAGTTTCACGCTGGCCCGAATAGCCTGAGCCGTCTCTTCGCTTTTGAGGCGGGCTATACTTTGACGCAGCAATTGGCAGTAAAGCTCGAATCCCACACCCACGATATGACCGCTTTGCTCCGAGCCTAGCAGGTTTCCCGCACCCCGCAGTTCGAGATCCCTCATGGCGATTCGGAAGCCCGAGCCCAACCGATTGTGCTGACGAATCGCCTTCAGGCGTTTTCGGGCGATATCCATCAAGTGCTTATGCTTGTGGAGTAGGAGATAGGCATAAGCTTGGCGTTTGAAACGCCCTACGCGGCCACGAATCTGATATAGTTGTCCCAAACCAAATCGATCGGCTCCCTCGATAATGATCGTATTGCAATTCGGGATATCCAGTCCGGATTCGATGATCGTCGTGCAAACGAGCACTTGGAATCGCTTATCCACAAAATCAAGCATGACTTTTTCGAGTTGCTTTTCGTCCATTTGTCCATGGCATACCTGAAAGGAGATCTCCGGCATTAGTTCTTGCAAGTGCCAAGCCACCGTATCGATCGTCTGGACACGGTTATGCAGATAAAAAACTTGCCCGCCACGGGCGATTTCCCTACGTATCACTTCAGTCACGAGCTTCTCATCGTAACTTTTGACGATGGTCTGGATGGGCTTGCGCTCGAGGGGGGGCGTTTCGATCACGCTCAATTCCCGCGCACCCGTTAAGGCCATGTAAAGCGTTCGGGGTATGGGCGTTGCCGATAGAGTCAGGATATCGATCGTCTCTCGCCAATTCTTGAATAACTCTTTATGTTTCACGCCAAAGCGCTGCTCCTCATCTACCACAACCAATCCGAGATCCTTGAAAGACACATCCTTCTGGATCAACCGGTGGGTGCCGATTAGGATATCGACATTCCCATTCCGCGTCGCTTGTAGGATTTTGTTGATTTCACCCGGCCTGCGAAACCGGCTCACCAGCTCAACGACAATGGGATAACCGGCCATGCGATCGCGAAAATTAAGAAAGTGCTGCTGAGCTAATACCGTAGTTGGGACCAGTATCGCGACCTGTTTGCCACCCATGACGGCCTTGAAAGCCGCTCGAATGGCAACTTCAGTTTTTCCGTATCCAACATCTCCACATACAAGCCTATCCATTGGCTTCGACAATTCCATGTCGTGTTTCGTATCAACGATGGCCTTCAATTGGTCGGGTGTTTCCTTGAAAGGGAAGGCTGTTTCGAACTCTTTCTGCCACTCACTGTCGGGAGTACAGGCCCATCCGGCTGTCGAATCTCGCTTCGCTTGGATCTGGAGCAGCTGAGCTGCCAAATCTAGCGTCGCCCGCTCAGCCGCTTCTCGAGTTTTGACCCAACGATTGGAGCCTAGCCTTCCCAATTTAGGGCGCGTCTTGGTGATCCCAACATACCGGCTCACCAAATGCGATTCCTGAAGCGGGACGTGGAGAAGGATGCCTTTGTCGAATTCCAAAGTCAGGACCTCGCGAAGCTGCCCGCTAATATCCACGTGCGTTAACCCGCGATACACAGAAATGCCGTGCTGCAGATGAACGACGAACTCGCCCTCGACCAGCTCGGCGAAATCGAGTAGCTGATCGACTTGGGACTGAGCGACGAGTGCTCGTTTGCGAAGGGTCACTTTTCGATTCCGCCTTCTTCCATACAGCTCGGTCTCGGTCACAAACACGGCTCCTTTGCAGGTATCCAAGGAAGGCCAATTAAGGCGCCCCAGATTTTGGCGAAAGCGGATCCGGAACCCCTCGTTCAAATCACCACGCCAAAAGACGGGCTTCAGCTTTCCCAGCGATTTCGTTTCCTGAAAAATCTCCTTAATGCGACGTTCGTCGTTTTCGCTTGGGAGCACAATAATGATTCGCTCGTCGTTGGATTCCCATTCCTGCAGTTTCTCCAGAAAGCGAATACGGGCCGCTTGCTCATCGGCTAGGCGCTCGTCTGCCAATTTCGATTCATCCGGATACGAACGGTAGAAGTCGAGAGACTCTGTCTCGAAGGTTGTCGAGATTCTCGAATCCGCATCTGTTTCCAAATCGAGATCGGAAAATGTAGTCCATGTATCGCTTTTATTGGATCTCGAAGTGCGAAGACGGTTCCAGAATCTTCCCTCTATTCGGTCAGTCCCTTCGGGACTGTAGCGATCCAGGCTTTCGACCAGACTTTCCGGTTCTGCCAATGCCCAGGCGACCGATGTCTCGAGATAATCGAGAATTCCATTCTTCGCCTTCTCGATATCCATACGTGGCGAAGCGGTGAGAGCGATCGAGTGGACGCTCTCGCCCGATCGTTGACTTACCGGATCTATGGCCTTGATTGATTCAATCTCGTTCCCGAAAAAATCGACCCGGTAAGGAATGTCAGAAGTGATTGGATACACGTCGATCAATCCGCCCCGTTTTGCGAACTGCCCTGGAGCCTCGCATAAGCCCTCATGGTCATAGTCAAGCCGTGCTAGATCTTCAAGCAACCGATGGAAACCGTACTCAGTTCCGACCTTCAACTCTATCTGCAAGGCTGCTAGAACCTTTGGATCGGGAGCGCTTTGGGCGAGCGCTTCGATAGTGGCAACGATGACCACACTCGCGCCTTCTTTTGCGACACGAATCTCGTTGAGAACAGCAAACTGCTCACTTCCGGCATCGAATTGAGCCGCCAAGTCCTCAACATAGGTTTCGATGGCAGGCAATTGATGGATAGACAAGCGACTGCGATTTTCCCCGACACGCTTATTGAAAAAGGCTAGATCGGCAGCGGTCTTCTCAGCTAGCCGTTCGTCCGAGACGATCACGATCTTAACCGGTTCCTTGGACCTCGTTGCCCAATCTTCTAGAACCGGACTCAGCGCTTCGGAACTCACGCCAATGAGCCTCTCGACCACCATCGTTGACGAGGAGGGAAGCAAACCCGAGGAAATGGTCATTCTCTAGACTTGAGGATGGCTACGGCCTCGATCGCCGCCTTTTCTTCCGCCTCTTTCTTGCTCCGGCCTTTGCCCGTTCCCAGCTGCTCGCCATTACATAAAACCGCTATCTCGAACTCTCGATCGTGAGGCTGGCCGGTCTGGCTGAGCAGTTCGTATTTGAGTGCGAAGTTTCCATACTTTGGTTGCACGAACTCCTGAAGGGCTCCCTTGGGATTTGCCACCTTGTCTGAGCCAGCGGGTTTGCTGCTCAAGGGCCCGTAATACTTTAAAGTAAGCTCTCGAGCCGTCTCCCAATCGCTATCCAAATAAATCGCTCCGACGACTGACTCAAATGCGTCGCAGAGAGCTGAGTCCTTATCAGCAACGCCCGCATTGCGGTCCTTTTCTTTTAGAAGCAAGTACTGGTTCAATTTCAGTCGACGGGCTACCCCGGCCATGTAATCGCCTCGAGCGTAGCATGAACGAACGCTAGTCAACATTCCTTCGCGATCGTTGGGGAATTTCTCATACAAGGCTTCGGTCAGAGCTAGTTGAATGACGGAATCCCCAAGAAATTCCAGTCGCTGATTGTTGTGAATCTGATCGCGCGAATTGAGCAGGTAAGAAGGGTGGGTGAGACTCTTGGCTAGCAATTCCTTATTCTTGAAAACGTAGCCCAAGGAACGTTCGACTTTTTTGATTAACGATGGCGGGAGAACCGCCGCCCCGCCGCCGTAAGCTTTTTCCCTACGTTTCGATGCCTCGCTATCGCGGGCACCGAAGAGCCGTTTCAGTTTTGAGCCAACCATGCCCTCGAATTCGAATACGCTCGTTCGGTTACTTCAACCCGAATCGTGCAATGAGTTCCTTGCCAAGGTTGCGATAGGCCGTCGCACCAGGATTCCCCTTGTCATATTCGAATATCGTTTGCCCGAATGAGGGAGCCTCGCTGATTCGTACCGTTCTCGGCACTACAGTATCGAATACCTGATCGGGAAGGTTCTCCCGAACTTCGTCGACGACTTCTCGAGACAATTTCGTGCGGACGTCGAACATGGTCATAATAATGCCGCCAATCTCCAGCCGTTCATTCACGCCTGCTTCATGCAAGCGCTCGACCACGCTAAGAATTTGCCCCAATCCTTCCAAAGCCATGTATTCACATTGCAATGCCACTAGAAGGTAGTCGGCGGAAGCCAGGCTGTTCATGGAAAGCATGCCAAGAGCGGGAGGACAATCGATGATGATAGCTCGATATTTATCGGAATCGACGATTGGCTGAATTGCCTGAGCCAGTTGCCCCAAGTAGTTCTCTTGTTGAGAAAGCTCAATCTCCGCCGCGGCCAGGTCAACCTCAGATGGAAGTAGGCTTAAATGCTTACGACCGGCGGAAATGATGATTTCCGATGCATCGCCTTCGCCCATCAACGCCGCGTAGACGCTCCTGCCTTCCTCTTTCTCAAAGCCAAGCCCACTGGTTGCATTCGCCTGCGGATCCAGATCGATGAGCAAGGTCTCCACGCCCTGACTGGCCATAGCGGCCGCCAAATTTACCGCTGTCGTGGTTTTGCCGACACCCCCTTTTTGGTTAGCGATCGTAAATACTTTGCACGCCATCTTGGGCCGGGTTTATGGATCAATTTCCGAGCATGGCAACGGCTAAAAATAATTAGTCCTTAGAAGAGCAGAGAATCGTCAACGGATTTCGAACTAGCAGCCTCGCTAGGCGAGCAAGTAGTATCCAGCGGAGCCCGAAAAGGGTTATAGCAAAAAATATTTGTACAGAAAAAGAGTGGGTGAGATTTCTTCAATCCGACACAGTAACCGACAGCTGTTTATTATTTAGGATTTCAGACAATAGCAATTAAGTAACTAGCGAAACGAATATCTATTTTTTCTTCTTCTGATGGTGAATGTCGGTGGGCTTCTCAAAGCCGATCATCACGAAAGCCGAATTCACCTTAGCCCTTTAAACGCCCAAAACTGTGTGATTCTAATGCTCGGCGCTCGTCGTTCGCGTGAAGGTGAATGGTTGGATCCATATACCTGTAGAATCAAAAGCCACGTATCTTCCAGCCTTCCTATTATTATCGACCGAATCCGTTCCGCCTCCACCACGCTTCGAAATATTCCGACATCCGTGCCACGATCTCTGGGCGGTCTTCGGCCATATCGCGTTCTTCCGAGGGGTCCGACTCAAGATCATACAGTGCCCAACGGTCCAGCGCAGTCAGCTCGTAGTGCCACTTGTCCGCGTAGAAACCCGCCATCTCGGGATCGAGCAATCGTCTGTGACTGTTCCTGCAAATGGAGGTACGCAGTTCTTCGCCGCAATGTGGATTCGTGCAGGGGACCTGCCGAAGCAAATGATATTTACCCCAGCGCACGCCGGCTTTCACGTATTTGTGCTCTGCGGACTTGCTCTCTGGGTAACGCGTGGCGTGGTGGATCACCATACGGTCACGACCGCTCCAGTTGGTGCTGTCTTCTTTAAATAGAGGCGACAGATCGTGTCCCTCCAGCTTATTGCTATGTGTCCTCTCCAGCTCGATGCCCGTCACAGCAGCCAGCGTTGGCAGCACGTCGTGATGCGCCGTCAACTGTTTACTAACGCTCGGCTCAATCTGTCCCACCCAGCGCCAGAACGAAAACGTACGAACCGCGCCCAGGTAAGCGTTGCCCTTGGCCCCGCGCATACCTGCATTCCAGGTGTCGATACCGAAGGTTCCACCGTTGTCGCCCATCACGATCAGAATGGTATCGTCGGCGATATCCAAAGCGTCCAGTTTCGCGATAAGGCGCCCGAGGTTTTCGTCCACATTCGCCACCATACCGTGGTACTCAGGGTAACCGCTTTTGCCGATGTACGGCTCGGTGTACTTTGAGGGAACTATCCTCGGGCTGTGTGGAGTAAACGTCGCCAGATAGCAAAAGAATGGCTCTCCACTGTTCTCGCCTTGAATACGATCCTCGATGTACTCCATCGCCTCGTTGAAAAAGACGTCCGTGCGATAACCGGTGTGTTGCTCTTCGACACCATTGCGGATCAGCACCGGATCGTAGTGCGAACGCTGGTTATCGCTCGGCTCATTCAGCGCCACATCGAACCCGCGCCGGTACGGTCGGTACGCCTCATCTTCGATTCCCAGGTGCCACTTACCAAAGATGGCTGTGTGGTACCCCACGCGCTTGAGCACTTGCGGCAACGTAATCGCGTCGAGATCCATCCGATTGCGCCCTGATATGGTGTGCGTCACGCCGGAGTGCAGCTCGTGCATGCCCGTCATTAAAGCGGCCCGCGTGGGCGAACACGTCGGGCTGACGAGGAAGTCATCGAGGCTCAAGCTCTGTGCGCGCAGACGATCAAAGTTTGGGGTATTTAATAGCGGGTTCCCATGTGCGGCGATATCGCCGTAGCCCATGTCGTCGATCAGCACGAGCACGATGTTAGGCCGAGGAGAAGAAGTGCCTATAGATAAGCCCCAGGCACTAACGATCGAAGAGATGATTAATTTTTTAAACATGGATACTCTCAATTAAGGATGACTACGAAGCTGAAACCAAGTTGACGATAATCCAGTATCCAAAACATCTACGTCAACGAACTTCAAAGAAGAAGATGCCTGTGCGAAGCGCCGAAAATTTCGTAGAAATACAGTAGAACTGCCACACAAAATACACGTTAGTGGCTGATAAACAGTGCTTAATTCCTTTTAGGCACAGACACCCCTCTGTCTAACGATGAGCGTTCGTGGTTAGGCTATCGCTCAAATCAAACGAGTCCGTTTTTCCTTTTCTTTTATAAGGTCTTAAGCAACCCTCCAGGTTGCTCTCCCATGCCTACACTCATTGGGCCGTCTACCCAAATATAACTAAGATGACAGATGCATCCTCCCTCCAAAAATCCACCAGTCCGCTCAAAGGCTGCATCATTGCTCTGGCAGCGTTTTTGCTGATCCTTTTTCTGCCGGTTTCGGATTCTCTGAGCACTGAGGGACATCGTTTGATGGCTCTTACGGTCGCCTGCCTTATCCTTTGGATCACCGAGGCATTGCCTATTCCCGTTACATCGATACTCGCGTTGGCCGGCCAAGCCTTGGTTGGATCGGCAACGATCCGTGAGGCAACCAACAATTTCATCAGTCCTGTTTTCTTTTTCGTATTGGCTATGTTCTTGTTCGCCGCGGCGGTGAGGCAGACAAACCTCGATAGCCGTTTCGCCCATTGGCTCCTGTCAAAGTCCGGAACTAATACGCGAAAAATACTGTTGGCTTTCATGATTGGGACAGCCGTAGTTTCGTCGATTATGTCGGACGTGCCGGCCTGCGCACTGTGGATGGCTCTAGCACTAGGTATCTTGCAGCGGGAGAATCTTCAGCCGGGGTCCTCCAATTTCGGAAAAGTCCTGATGCTTGGCGTTACGATTGCCGCATTTATTGGTGGAATTGCTACGCCTGCAGGAAGTTCGATAAACATCATGGGTCTAGTCATGCTTGCGGATTTGGGAGGAGGAGAAGTCCCGTTTCTGAAGTGGATGGCCATTGGTATTCCCATGGTCGTTTTCCTCATACCCATTTCCTGGTTCGTTCTCCTGAAATTCTTCCCGCCCGAGATTTCGAATATATCCGAAAACGTGGATGAACGAGAGGCGTCGAAAACGCCTTTCGCTGTTGAACAGAAAAAGGTGATGGCTATTTTTGGAATAGTAATTATTTTATGGATACTTAGTAATTGGTTTCCCAAAGCTCTTGATGTAACCATGATCGCCCTTATCGGTTCGGTATTCCTGTTTTTACCGGGTATCGGTGTATCGAAATGGAAAGATGCTTCCAAATCGATTGGCTGGGATATTCTCTTGATGATCGGTGCGGTCACTTCGATAGGCTTGGCCAGCCGCGATACTGGTCTGGCAAGCTGGGCGGTTTCTTCAATCTTCAACGGAGCTGATGGGATAGGCGTTGTTTGGCTCATCATTGCCATTAGTACCATTACCGTCCTCATTCATTTCGTCGTTCCGATTGGACCTGTAGTAAACGCGGTGATGATTCCACCCATTGTGGCGCTGGCAATCGCTATCGGCCAGCCGCCATTGCTGTTGGTCCTGCCGGTCATATTTACCGCATCCTGCGCTTTCCTGCTTCCTCTGGACGCCGTAGCCCTTATAACCTATTCGAAAGGTTATTATCGAATGACCGATATGCTTTGGCCGGGTTTGGTGATAAGCGTATTCTGGGTAATTGTTCTTACCGCTTTGATGCTGGTAGTAGTCCCTTTGCTGGGGCTGGTTCCCTAAAAGAGCGTCCAAAAATCAGCAAGCAATTCCGGAATAAATGTCAATTTATTGAGATACTAAAATAAAACGATGGATACGATACAATGGGATATTGCACACATAGCTCATGTGGAATTATTGACGCCCAAGTTGGAAGAGAGCGTTCACTTTTTCTCAGAAATAATGGGATTGTCTATCAGCGAGGAAAAAGGTGATTCTGTCTACTTGCGTGCGTATGATGACTATGAGCGTCATACCTTAAAGCTAACCGCCCATACGCATGCGGATCTGGGTCACTATGCCTGGCGATTAAGAAGTCCCGAGATTCTGGAACGCAAAGCAAAAGCGATTGAGGCGACTGGGTATGGTATGGGTTGGACGGATGGAGATTTGAGTCAAGGCCGTAGTTACCAGTTCAGAATGCCAAGCGGGCATTTGGCGGAAATCTATTTTGAGACTGAGAAATACCAATCGGGTAGAGAAGATACTTCAGCTCTGAAAAACACCGCATCCAAATTCCCCGGCAGGGGTATGAATGTGCGCCGCCTTGATCACATTAATCTCTTGGCTCCCGATGTCGCTGCCTTTCAGGATTACCATCTCAACACCTTGGGTGGACGATTGACAGAGACCATTATCTCTGATGATGACAGGGTGTTGGGTGCTTGGTTTTCGGTAAACTCCAAGTCTTACGATCTTGCTGTTACGGAAGACCACCTGTCGGGAGGGCGAGGGAGATTTCACCATGTGACCTATGCTGTCAACAGCCGGGAAGAAGTTTTAATCGCTGCCGATATCGCTTTGGAAAATGGCATCACGATCGAAACTGGCCCTCACAAACATGCTATCCAGCAGACCTTTTTTTTATACGTATATGAACCGGGTGGGCACCGAGTAGAGATCGCGAACAGCACTGCCCGACTGGTCTTGGCGCCCGATTATGAGCCGGTCGTCTGGTCTCTCGAAGAACGCAAAAAGGGACAGGCCTGGGGTTTGCAAACTGTTAAGAGCTTTCATACGCGGGGCTCTCCCATGCCGGAGGATTTACAAGACAACGCCTGAATGGTCAAACTGATCGAACCATGCCAACAAAAAGAAAGTTACTAGTCGTCGGTGCCCATGCCGCGGATTTCGTTTGGAGGGCTGGAGGTGCTATTGCTAAGACGGTAGAGCAAGGCGGAGAAGTCCTGAACCTGACGCTATCCTATGGAGAGCGGGGTGAATCAGGAGTTCTCTGGAAGGAAGACCCTGATCGCTCCATTGAGGAAGTGAAACGGCTGAGGCATGAAATGTCTGCTGAGGCGTCCGAAATTCTGGGTTGCGAATTCCGGTGCTTGAATTGGGGCGACTATCCCATGTTCTTGAATGATGATCGTATTCAACAGCTAGCGGTAATCATTCGTGAATTTGAACCCAATGTTATCATAACCCATTCCGCAAAAGATCCGTTTAATCCTGATCATCCGCTAGTCTTTGAGGCGATTGAGAAAGCGCGACTCCTTTCTGCTGGAGCAGGCGTGGATGCAGCCTTTAAGACCATCACTCCGCCTATATGGTACAGCTTTGAGCCGCATCAGCCTGAGTTGTCTGGCTTCGTTCCCGATACCTTTGTCGACATCACCTCTGTATTCGATAAGAAGAAGGCGGCTATGGGTTGCATGGGGGCACAGGAGTATTTGCAAAGTTACTACACGGAATTGGGTGGTAGGCGCGGAAATCACGCCCGGCGTATTTCCGGGAAGAAACATGTCAAATTCGCGGAAGCCTTTCAAAACAGGGTTCCCGTCGTTCTGGACTCTATTGTCCCGGATATCCATTTCGATTAATGCAATGGGCTCAGGCGATCCATTAAAAATCCTCTCCGGATTCGGAACGGCAACGCTACACGAAGCCCTAGGTCAGATTGGAGACTTGCCGCACGGGATCAAGCCACTACATCCCGCCATGCGTATTTGTGGTCCTGCCTACACAGTTAAGGCCAAGGCCTACATGAACGTCAATCTACACCGGGCGTATGCGTACGCGAAACCGGGAGACGTGATTGTAGCGGACTGCTCCGGAGCCTACGATGCGGGTTACTGGGGAGACCTGCTCACCTCGGGAGCTATGAGACAAGGGATTGCCGGCCTGGTT
>Ga0310343_10001782_pt1 | contig 11149 bp, 12 predicted proteins | sample HC15DNA2025_MG_FD_203519 | JGI IMG/M metagenome (GOLD analysis project Ga0310343, IMG submission 203519) | Marine microbial communities from station ALOHA, North Pacific Subtropical Gyre - HC15-DNA-20-25_MG | ecosystem: Environmental > Aquatic > Marine > Oceanic | place: Pacific Ocean: North...
TGAGGATTATTTTTTACAGATTGATTCACATACAATCTTTGAAAAGGATTGGGATGATTACTTATTAAATTATATTAAGACTATTAAAAAAAACTATAGTAAGCCAATTATTTCAGCTTATCCAAGAGGTTTTGAAGTTGTTGATTTTGAGAATAAGGTCTTTAAGAAATCTCAAGAAAATGATTCTTCGACACATGTTATGGTTCTTGATGAGAATAAAGTTTTTAAAGATGGATATTTTTCAATGCAGAAAGGTCTTCCAACACAATCAAAACAAATATATAAAGGCTTTTTACTATCAGCAGGTTTTTTATTTTCGACTAAAGAGTTTGTTGATACAGTTCCTTATGATCCACATTTATATTTTGAAGGTGAAGAAACAAGTTTAGCTCTAAGATCATTTACTAGAGGTTTTGATATATTTCATATACCAAAAATTCCACTATTCCATTGTTACGTAAATGATACAGAGCAGTTTAGTAGACCAATGCATTGGAATGAAGATGAAGATAAAAATAGAACTATAAAATGGGCAGAGCTACAAAATAAAAGCAAAAAACGGATTGAGGAAATAATAAAGGGTAAACTTACAGATTCTTTTGGTCTTGGCTCAAAACGAACTCTGAATGACTATAAGGATTTCAGTGGTATTGATATAAAAAATAAAAAGATTGTAGATCCAGATAATGCTTTTAAATTTGAAAATCTTCTTAACAAAGATTGGGAAGTTCAATCAAATCAGAAAAAAGGATTTTTATGGTAAATAAAATAAAAAATATACTTTTAATATTTCTTGCATTTAACTTGAACTCAAATGATTTTCCTATAGAAGGAAAAACAATCCAAGCCAATCAATCAATGGTTGTAACAAGGCATTATTTAGCATCTAAGGTAGGTAATGAAGTATTAATGAAAGGTGGTAATGCAGTTGATGCTTCAATTGCTATATCTTTTGCACTATCAGTAGTTCTACCACAAGCAAGCCCTATTGGTGGTGGTGGTTTCATGATAATTCATGAAGCAAAAAGTGGTAATAACTATGCACTTGATTATCGAGAAATGGCGCCCAACGCTGCTACTGAGGATATGTTTATTGTGGATGGTAATGTCAATAGACGTCTTGCTTTAGAATCTTATTTGAGCTCTGGTACTCCAGGGACTGTTCATGGTCTTTATGTAGCACATCAAAGGTTTGGATCCCTACCCTGGAATGAATTAGTAAAACCTGCAATTGATCTAGCTGAGAACGGTTTTATCGTAACTAACACACTAGCCAAATCACTTGATAAGCAAACGAATAGAAGAAAACTGAGCAATAGCTCCGATGGAAAGGAAATATTTTTTAGAGACAATGAGCCTTTAAAAGAAGGCATGATACTTTTTCAGAAGGATTTAGCTAAAACACTTACCCTTATATCAAATTTTGGTTCAGATGGATTTTATAAAGGTACTGTTGCACAAAAAATTCATTCAGACATGAAAAAGAATAATGGTCTAATTACTCTTACAGATTTAAATAATTATGAAGCTAAATTTAGAGAGCCAATAGAATTTACCTATAAAGATATCAAAATCGTTACTATGCCACCTCCTTCATCAGGTGGTCTTTTATTAGCATTGATGTTTAATATGCTCGAAAATATAAATTTAGATAAATCAAATCCTCATACAGCTAAAAATATATTGAAAATCAGTGAAATTATGCAGATTGCATATTCACTTAGATCAGTTTACTTAGCAGATCCTGATTTTTATCCTGTACCTAGTGATAGTTTTCTTAATAAAGATATTGCTAAAGAGCTTTTATTAAGTATTAATGATATTCAAACAAGCTCTTCTGAAGATTTCAATCCACAGAATCTAAAGATCAAAGAAAACACAACTCATTATTCTGTAGTTGATAAATATGGCAATGCTGTTAGTACTACAACCACACTAAATACCGCATATGGTTCAGGAATAGTTATTAAAGATACAGGACTATTAATGAATAATGAAATGGATGATTTTTCTGCTGCTCCTAATCAGCCAAATTATTTTGAACTGCTTGGAAATGAAGCTAATAAAATTGAACCATTAAAAAGACCTCTTAGTTCTATGACTCCAACTATAGTATTTAAAGATGATAGGCCAATCATTGTTACAGGTGCTCAAGGTGGATCAAGGATCATAACAGCTGTTTTACAAGTTATTTTAAATTATTATGAATTTGGTTTAACCGCAGAAGAGTCTGTTCACTTATATCGATATCATCATCAATGGAAACCTGAAACATTAATGTATGAAATATTTGATGAAGCATTAATGAACGAGTTAATTGAAATGGGATTTAACTTAAAACAAAGACCACCTGATTATGATTACAGTAACGGCATAACATCATCTATAATGATTGAGGGAGATAAATTAATAGGTGTTAGTGATCCTAGATCTGATGACTATATGTCTATTGGAATATCGAATAAAAAATGAATTTTGATCAATTCAATAATGAAATATATGTAAATTTAGGTGTTATTGCTGGGCTGACCCTTTTAGCAATAATTATAGCTCGAACAATAATTTTTAAAGCGTTATTAAGTTTTGCAAGCAAAAGTGATACTGAGCATGATGATGCTCTGATCAAGACTTTTAAAAAGCCTTTAACATTAATACCACTTGGAATTGGTCTATATGCTCTGATGCAAGCATTACCATTAACTGATAATTACAATTCATATGCAGATCTTTTAATTAGAAGTTATTTCTATTTAGCGATATTTTGGTCCATTGCCGATACTACAGACTCATTAAGAGATTTTGTTGGTGAAAAGTATGACTTTTTATCAACAACACTAAGAGCTTGGATATTTAGAACAATTAAATTTATTTTCTACTTGTTAGGGGTTGTTAGCGTACTTGAGCTTTGGGGTGTTGATGCAGCATCAATTATTGCTGGGTTAGGTTTATTTTCAGTTGCATTAGCTCTTGGAGCACAGAACTTCTTTAAAAATCTAATTGGTGGTCTTTTGATAATTGGTGAGAAAAGATTTAAGCAAGGTGATTGGATTAATATTGAGGGCGTAGCTGAAGGCTCAGTTGAAAAAATAGATTTTAGATCAACTCTAATCCGAAGATTTGATAAGGCTCCAATTTACGTACCTAACTCAGTATTAAGCGATTCAGAAATAATTAACTTCTCAGAAATGCCATTTAGAAGAATCAGATTCCATGTTGGCCTACTATATGAAACAACACCAGAAACAATCATGGCAATCAGAAAAGATATTGAGTCGTATATAGAAAGGAATAGTAATTTAGTTGATTCAGATCAGGTGCCATCAACAATAAGAGTTACAGACTTTAATGATTCAAGTATCGATGTTTTAGTAAATTGTTTTACAAAATCAACGCAATGGCATGACTATTGTGTAGCTCGAGAAGAACTAATTCTTGAGATTATGCGTATTGTTAAAAACAATGGTTCTGACTTTGCTTACCCAACAAGAACAATTCATTTAGAAAAAGATTGAACTTATTCTGTTCTAAGTAGTCAAAACTAGTATCGACATCCTCACTCGATTAAGGGCATAGAAATATGCCCTTTTTTTATATTCTGTATTAATCCATTTCTTTTGAACTAACTAATATTAAAAGTGAAGTAACTCCGAAAGCAGTAAAAATATTAGCTATAACGCCGAAATTATATATCTTCTGCACATTGTCCCAGTCAATCATGAGTGCAAAGTAAACTAAAGTAACTAGTGTAATTATGCCTACTGAAAAAAAAATTTTAGCAAATAAGCTTTTATTCATGCATTGAGTATATAAAGAAAGTTTAAGAAATCAAAATACACTCGATTTTGAGGATAGATGGAGCGACTGATGGGATTCGAACCCATACCAAAAGCTTGGAAGGCTTTTGTGCTAGCCATTAACACCACAGTCGCGAAGCCATATATTATAGTGTTTATATACTATTTAAGAAACAAGTACGTATTTGGAGACTCACAATAGGCTACATCTCTTAAATCATTTGCCAATAATCCTGATTTTCTTGTCTTAACCCAATACTCCATGAAATCTGTTCTAGATTGTTCTGATTCCCAAATATTTATCCAGATAAAATTTTCTTTGTCTAAATTTGATATTCCAGACCAAACATTGATTTCCTCTCTTTTTAACATAGACAGATAAGGTTCTAGATATGTTTCAACATTACCCTCCTTTAAAGCTGTGCAGTTTGATAATTCGAGAAAGAAGGAGTTATTTAATAGTGAAGAATAGTTAGGTGTAAGTTCATTTAATTCAAAACTTCTTAAATTACAGTCTGGAATTTGTTCTTTATTTTCCAGTATTTCAGATAATCTTATTTGTGTAAAAGAATCGGTTGTTATTAGATAATCTGCACTGAATCGTTCATTTTTATTAAGACAATTATAAAGGTTGACGTTAAATAATTTTTTTTGGAAATAATATGAATCACTTATTATTTCTGTGTCTGTTTTATTTGAATCATTATCAGAACAAGAAATTATAAATATGCTGACTAATAATAACTGACTTAATTGTCTTATCATGGTTTAATTATATTGATTTAAGGCAAAAAAATGAGACTTTTATTAATTTTATTTATTTTTCTCTCGAAGATTAATGCAGAAACATTAATACATACATCGCTGTATATTGATGGTATATCAGATGCTTCCAAAACAAATTCTTCGATTATTGTTGAAAATGGAAAAATTAAATCTATTTCAAGAGGTTATATAGATCCTAATGGTTATGATTATATAGATCTAAAATCTTTTACTGTTATGCCTGGATTGATGGATATGCATGTTCATTTTGGTGGGGAATATCAATCTAAAGCTGAAAGGCCAGTAAAAGTCGAAAGAGAAACTGTCGCCATTTTAGCAGCAAAACATGCTGTAATCACACTTGATGCAGGTTTTACTACTGTTAGACAAGTTGGTGATAGCGGTTTAGTTGCGATAAGTCTTAGAGATGCAATTAATTCTAATCAAGTGATTGGACCAAGAATATTTGCTGCAGGCAAAAGTATTGCTACAACAGGCGGACATGCAGACCCAACAAATGGTATGAGTGTCGATAATTATGATTTCCCTACTCCAGAGGAAGGTGTAATCAATGGCCCATATGAAGCATTTACTGCCGTTAGACAACGATATAAAGATGGTGCAGATGGTATAAAACTAACAGTTACAGGTGGTGTATTGAGTGTAGCTAAATCTGGTGACAATCCTCAATTTACTAAAGAAGAAATTGATGCAGTTGTAGAAGCTGCTAAAGATTATGGTTTCTGGGTTGCCGTGCATGCTCATGGCCCTGAAGGCATGAAAAGAGCTGTTTTAGCAGGCGTTGATTCAGTAGAACATGGCACATTCATGACAGAAGAAGTGATGGATCTAATGATTGAAAGAGGAACTTATTATGTACCAACAATCTCTGCAGGTGAATTTGTTGCTGAAAAATCTAAAATTGACAATTATTTCCCTGAAATTGTAAGGCCAAAAGCAGCAACAGTAGGGCCTCAAATTGGAGCTACTTTCGGTAAAGCACATAAAAGAGGAGTGAAAATTGCTTTTGGTACAGATGTTGGGGTACAAGCTCATGGAACAAATTGGAAAGAATTTGTCTATATGAACAAATATGGAATGAGTGAAATGGATGCAATTAAATCTGCCACAATGGAAACAGCAAAATTACTTAGAATATCAGATACATTAGGCTCTCTTGAAGAAGGTAAAATTGCTGATATTATTGCTGTTGATGGTAATCCCTTAGAAGATATATCTGTCATGGAAAATGTTGTATTTGTCATGAAAGATGGCGTTGTCTACAAGAATATAAACGATTGAAAAAATTAGCTTTAATTTTGGGAAATCAATTATTCCCAATAGAGAATCAATTAATTTCAAATGAAATACCAATCTTCATGTGTGAAGATTTAGCTATTTATCAAGGAATAAAAAATCATAAATCAAAGATTGCATTAGGAATCTTTGCTATGCGAAGTTACCGAGATCTATTATCCAGAAATGGCTATAAAATTAACTATATTGATTCTTCAAAAATCTTAAATAATAAATTTATTAATTTATTAAAACAGCATCTCCTTGATAAAGAAATTTCTCATTTAATTTTTTACGAAATCGAAGATAAACCCCTTGAGGAAGATGTAATAGCTCTTGCTAATGAGTTATCAATAACAATCGAGGTATTAAAATCTCCAATGTTTTTAGATACAAGAAATGATTTCTGTGAATATTCAAAAAATAAAAAAACTTTACTTCAGGGTAATTACTACAAACAAAATCGTAAACGTCTGAATATATTAATAGAAGATAATAAGCCAGTTGGTGGTAAATGGTCTTTCGACGAAATGAATAGATTAAAGCTTCCAAAGGACTATGATGTGCCTGAATTACCTTCAATAGATGATCATCAAGATAAGGAAGAAGTCTTCAGTTTTATTTCCACTAACTATTCTAATCACCAAGGAGAACTAAATGTCCTTACACCTTATACGCATGAGCAAGCAGATAATTGGCTAAAAGTTTTTTTCAATGAAAGGTTTAATGACTTTGGTCCTTATGAAGATGCTTTAGTTGAAAATAAACATTTTTTATTACATTCGGTTCTGAGTAGTTCATTAAATCTTGGTCTTTTAACGCCTAAAGATGTAATAAATAAAGCCCTAGTTTTCGCCAATGATAATAATATTCAACTAAATAGTCTGGAAGGCTTTATAAGACAGATTATTGGGTGGAGAGAATTCATTAGAGGTATATATCAAAACTTCTCATCGAAAATGATACAAAGGAATTTTTGGAAACATAAACGAAAAATGAAAGATTCATGGTATGAAGGAAATACAGGCATACCACCATTAGACGATGCCATTAAAGCAACCACAAATTATGGTTATACACATCATATAAATCGTTTAATGGTACTTTCTAACTTAATGAATTTGTGTGGAATTCATCCAGACATCATTTATAAATGGTTCATGGAAATGTTTATTGATTCAGCAGAATGGGTAATGGTTCCAAATGTGTATGGAATGGGGACATTTTCTGATGGTGGAGTATTTGCAACCAAACCTTATATTTGTGGGTCAAGCTATATGCTTAGAATGTCTAATTTTAAAAAAGGTGATTGGTGTGATGTAGTTGATGGATTGTATTGGCAATTTATTGAAAACAATAGAGAGTTTTTTAATTCAAATCCGAGACTTAGTTTGATGACCCGATCATTAGATAAGATGGATAAAGAGAGAAAGAATAAAATATTTGCCTCAGCAAATGAATTTATTCAAATTAATACCTATGAATAGGCCGGAAGATAAAGCTATGCAAATAACCTATGCGCTAGGAGTTATTCTAATAATTATCCTTTCAATTGTAGTTTTTATTTATTTACTTTATAAATTTGCAGCTAATTAAACTGATGCTAAATATTTATCGAAACTATCATCATCAACGTTTCCACCAGAGATTGTTACTAACACATTCTTGTCTTTAATATTTATTTTCTGAGATAGAATTGCTGCAAGACTAACACACCCACTTGGCTCACCCTTTACATTAAATTCATCATATAAATATTTCATAGCTTGGCAAACTTCTTCATCACTTACAGCTAATCCCTTTTTACAATTCTTTAGGTTGATAGGAAAAGTTAATTTACCAGGTATCTCTACTTCTAGTGCATCACAGATAGTTGGAGTATGGTTTTTAATTTCAGTTCTTGTTTTGTTTTCTAATGATATTTGCGTGTCATTACAAGTAAGAGGTTCCACTGGATAAATTTCTGCATCAGGAAAATAATGTTTAAAAGCTATACTTGTGCCTGCAACTAATCCGCCGCCAGATGTACAGGATAAAACAATGTCTGGTGTTAATTCATTAGCAAGAAAAAATTCACAAGCTTCTATACCAAAACTACCCTGCCCTGCAATAATTTGTTTATTATCAAATGGTCTTACCAAAGGGAAATTATTATCTTCAGCAATTTGTTCAGCTATTTCTTCTCTACTTTGCTTGTGTCTTTCGTAGAGAACAACCTCGGCACCATTAGCTTTAGTTTTTTCAATTTTATTTTTGGGTGCATCTTTTGGCATAACTATTATTGCTTTCATATCAAAGATTTGAGCAGCTTTTGATACGCCCTGTGCATGATTGCCTGAGGAAAATGCAACTACACCTTCTGTGCCTTGATTTTTTAAATAACTTAATGCTGAGAGGGCTCCTCTAATTTTAAATGAACCTGTGAGTTGTTCTACTTCATTTTTGAGAAAGATATTAGCTGCAAATTCATCATTCAACTTATCAGAAGTAAGGATTGGTGTTTTAACCAAGTAATTTGAGATTCTCTCATAGCTGTTTCTTAAATCATTAATATTTACCATTAGTATTATTTTCTTATAATAAAGCAATGAATTCAAAACAAGCTTTACAAACATTTGGCAGATCCGGTAATCCTATGTTTTCTGATAAAACTTTTTCAGAAAAAATTGTTGACGTAAGAGCAGAAAGAATGACCTTACAGGGTACAGTTAATAAGGTTGGTATAAGCCTTATATTACTTATTTTAACTGCTTCTTATACGTGGAACTTATATTTTTCTACCAATGATCCTAGTTCAGTTTCAGGTCTAATGATTGGTGGCATGATAGCGGGCTTTGTCTTTGCTCTAGCAACAATCTTTAAACGTACATGGGCACCAATAACTGCTCCTTTATATGCTTTATCAAAAGGTCTTGCTTTAGGCGGAATTTCAGCAATGTATGAAGCACAATTCGATGGTATTACTATTCAAGCTGTCTCTTTAACCTTTGCAACAATGTTTGGGTTATTGTTTGCTTACAAAACAGGCATTATTAAACCAGATGAAAATTTTCGTCTAATGATCTTTGCAGGCACTTTTGCCATTTTTGCTGTTTATATGGTTAATTTAATAATGAGCTTCTTTGGTACTGGTATATCCATAATAAATAGCACAGGACCATGGGGCATAGTATTTTCCTTAGTAGTTGTAGCAATTGCAGCTTTAAATTTAGTCTTAGATTTTGATTACATAGAACAAGGTGCGGAACAAGGTGCTCCGAAATATCTAGAATGGTATGGAGCCTTTTCTTTAATGGTTACTCTAATATGGCTTTATCTTGAAATCCTGAGACTCCTATCTAAATTACGTAGATAATGGAGATAGTTCTCTTAATTTTAGTAGCTATTATGCTTGTAGCTTCATATTTTTTATTCAATATAAGAGCAAGCAAGAAACAGACTAATAGAGAAAACCGCTTAAATTGGTATTACGGCAAGAAAAAAAAGGGTAAAGCGGTTGTTAATGTACAAGACGTAGATATTTAGTAAAAAGGGCAGTCATCTCTAACTGCCCTATTCTTCGAATAATATTAGTAATTTTATTAATTAAAATCTGAGATGCGAGCGCATTTTTCGTACTCACAAGTCATTTTTTCCCATCTGTGAGTATATTCAACATCATCCCATGTAAATGTAGTGATATAAGATTTCTTATCGCCCATAAAATTAGGTTTATGAGTAAATTTAGCGCCAATATATTGATCTAAAGAATGATTTAGAATCTCTACACTAACAGTACCATCACTTACATCATATGATGAATAGTTGAAATACTTGTTACCATCAGCACCAGTCCAATTAACCGACATATACCCTTCAGAGGCAACCATTAACCCATCAACAATTTCTTGTTCCTCGCCATTAATGAAGGCTTCAATCGCTCTCCATGCTCCATCCATATCACCTTCTTTCACTGAATGTGAAAAAGAATTCAATGAAATAAATAAGAATAAATAAATAATATTTTTAATCATAGATAACTCCAAAATTTATTAACTTATATTCTAGAATTATTTATGTAAAAAAAATATTTTTATTTTTCTGCTACAAAAAACCACGCATTATTAAGACTTTTGGGAAGATATTCTTCATAAGATTGGTCTGTGGGATGTTCAAATGGGATACAAACATAATGTGCCGAATCTAATTTAAAATTATTCTTTTTTGTAATAAAGTACTGAGCACAATAATTATTATTTGTAATTAAGCCATCGTCTTTTAAGACTTCAGAGTCAACAATCACATCTTCTAACTCGTCTCCTAGTTCTGTGCACCAGATAGTATTATCAATTGAATCCCAAATAGTATCTCCCCATATCCAACCTAAAATACCTCCAGCAATGCAACCAGCATCAAATGACGAACCCAATTCTTCAGCTTCTGATGATCCATCGGTTATTACTAGATTGTATGGTACTGATAAAATGGTGGAATTTTGGTCATGGAATTTTAATTCAGGCCAATTAATATCAAGAAAGTTATCATCATCAAAAAAAATGTATGGATTTTTGTAATCATTTATTGTCATTAATTTTTTGTATGATTGTGAAGATTTTTTACTTAGGACAACTTTAAAGTTCGGGTATATTCCTGAACCTCCAATTTTTAGTAACGAGAATCCATCATCTGTATAAAAAAGTTCAAAAACCTCGCCATCAGGATGGTCACATACTGCTAATTGTTTATGAAAAATGTCGTACTCATTTTGTCGACTAATAATCGCGCATTCTTTAATAGTGCCTTCATAAATCCAATTAAATTGATTATTCTCTATTGTTATAGGAACGTTGCAAGCACCTTCGTAATACCAAAAATACTCATCCTGTTCATTTTTGTTAAATACATCTCTTGGAGCGTACCAGTTTAGACAAAGATTGTATTCGCCATCAAATGAATAAACAGTCATATCATCTTCTATTGATTTTTTAGAACAAGAGATCAATAAGATAATTGTTAGTAATGATGGTATATATTTCATCATAAAGTCGATTTTAACTTAAATTAATAGATTTATGCAGCGACCATCGAGAATCTAACTCGACACTATAAATAATAAATTTTTTTTTATATCCTTAGGCTATGAAGGGCGAAAGAATTATATATGTAATATTAATATTAGTAGCACTAGTTATTGGTATATATGGAGGTTTATCAGGTTTATTTACTCCACATCATTACTATGAAATAGTCCATTATCGCAAGGGTGACTGCTCGTCCCCTACTGCAATGATCTATGAAAATAAAAGGGAGAATTA
>Ga0310343_10001784_pt1 | contig 11148 bp, 13 predicted proteins | sample HC15DNA2025_MG_FD_203519 | JGI IMG/M metagenome (GOLD analysis project Ga0310343, IMG submission 203519) | Marine microbial communities from station ALOHA, North Pacific Subtropical Gyre - HC15-DNA-20-25_MG | ecosystem: Environmental > Aquatic > Marine > Oceanic | place: Pacific Ocean: North...
TGATGAGACAACTAAAATGTGGTTAATCAAGGCTCGAGGAGGTCTTTAGGAAAAGGTTTGGAATAATTTTGATTTGGATTAGTAATAGGTTTTATTCTTTTGTTGTAGCCACCTCCACCAGCTAAAGTCCAAAAAAACCAGTAACTTGGAATTGCAAGAGCTGCAGCTATGAAAATCACTACAATTTGTTCTATTCTTTTCATAATTTAATTTTATTCCACAAAATTTTTTTTAGTAAATAAGCCACAAATTTTGTAAATTCTATTTTAAAACAGTGATTAGATTTGAAGGTGTAAGCAAAATTTATTCTACAGATGTTGTCTTAAAAAATATTAATTGGGAGATTAAGAAAGGAGAAAAAGTTGGTTTAGTTGGTTCTAATGGTGCAGGTAAATCAACTCAATTTAAGATTTTAATTGGTGAGGAAGAGCAAACAAGTGGAACAATTATCAAAGAGGGAAATCCTAAAATTGCCCATTTAAAACAGGAGTTTGATTGTAATTTGAATTTTTCAGTGAGACAGGAATTAGAAAGTTCTTTTAAAGATATACAAATTGTTGCCATAAAACTTTTAGAAATTGAGAATAAAATGAAATCATTGGATATAACAAAACATTCCGATGAACTTGAAATATTTGTAAATCAGCTTGCAAAATATCAAGCAAAATTTGAAGCTTTAGGTGGTTATAAAATGCAATCTGATGTAGAAAAAATATTACCAAAATTAGGCTTTTCTTTAGAAGATGCTGATAAATTAGTTGGCAATTTTTCAGGTGGTTGGCAGATGAAAATTGCACTTGGAAAAATAATCTTACAAAAACCTGATTTACTTTTACTGGATGAACCAACCAATCATTTAGATTTAGATACTATTTTCTGGCTGGAAAAATATCTATCTTCGCTTAAGATCGCAGTTATTATAATTAGCCACGATAGATATTTCTTAGATAAATTATGTAAAAAAATAATTTTTGTAGAGAGAGGAACATCTGAAATATATAATGGGAACTATACTTTTTTTGTCGAACAGAAATCTTTAAATGAAGAATCACAAAATAAGGCCTATCAATTACAACAAAAAGAAATTAAGTTACAGAAGAGGTATATAGATAGATTTAGAGCTAGTGCAACTAGAAGTTCTCAAGCAAAGAGTAGAGAAAAACAATTAAAAAGGATTTCTAAAATTGATGCTCCCATTGCAAAATCAAAAAGTCCTGCTTTTAGTTTTCCAGAATGTCCTCGCTCAGGAAAATTAGTTCTAAATATTAAAAATTTGTCTCATAGTTTTGAGGATAAAATTCTTTTTTTAGATGTTAATTTAAAGATTTCTTCAGGTGAGAAAATAGCAATATTGGGACCTAATGGCTGCGGTAAATCTACATTGCTTAAAATTATTATGAAAAAAATATCTCCTGAAATTGGAGAAATTAATCTTGGTAAACATAACATAATTACTAGCTATTATGAACAGAATCAGTCTGAAGCACTCTCACTTGAGGAAAGGGTTATTGATTTGATATGTGATAAGTCTCCAGAGTGGTCTCAAAAAAAAGTAAGAACTTTTTTAGGCGGTTTTGGCTTTCAAAATGAAACTGTTTTTAAATATATTAAACAACTAAGTGGGGGAGAAAAGGCAAGATTAGCATTAGCGCTCATGATTATTAATCCCAGTAATTTTCTTCTTTTGGACGAGCCAACTAATCATTTGGATCTGCAATCTAAGGAAAACTTAGAATTAGCAATTAAAAATTACAAAGGTTCATTATTAATCATTTCCCATGATCGGTATTTTATTTCAAAGGTTGCAAATAGAATTGTTGAAATTAAAGATTCAAAGTTAATTTCATATGATGGTGATTACGAATATTTTTTAGAAAAAAAATAAAAAGTACAAAAAAAATTAGTACTTAATATATGATTATTTTTAACAAAGTTTACATTTAGCTAAGCAAGATCACTCATTTAACTTTACATACTTTCCCCTTCTTCTCTAATCTTAAAAATACAAAAATAAGTTTTTATGATTTATATGAAAAACTTTGATTTCCAAGAAAAACAATTTCAAATTTCTGATCCTATTGAAAGTTATTTTGAATGTATTTCAATTTGCGATTTAAAAGATGGTAATTGTATTTCTAGATGTGTAGAAATACTTAAACAAGATGAGGGTTGATACTTTTAGTTGTTTTGTAGTTTGGAAATATCAGTTGGTTTTACTTTTAACCTAATTAATTTATTTTTGCGCTTCAATAATATATCTATTTTTTTATAAATACCATTATTACTTATAAGTCTTATAACGTCTGAAGCTGCTGAAATCTCTTCATTGCCCACTTTTATGATTGTGTCATTTACCATTATTCCACTTTTTTCAGCAGGACTATTAGGTACTACATAACCAACTTTTACAGCATTCTTATTTGTTTCAAAATCACTCTCATCTAAAAGGCTTATACCAATCATAGGATGTATTACTTTGCCATTATTTATTAGCTGATCGGCAATTTCCTTAGCTTTATTAATTGGGATTGCGAAACTTAATCCTGCGCCTGGCCCTGATCTGATCAAGGTATTAATACCAATTACTTCTCCATTGCTATTTAGTAGTGGACCTCCTGAATTTCCAGGATTGATAGCAGCATCTGTTTGAATCAGCTCAAGTTTTTTATCGTATATTCCTAATTGAGTAACATTTCTTTTGAGATTACTGATAATACCAAGTGTTACTGTGTTTTCCAATCCGAATGGATTTCCAACTGCGATTGCCCAATCACCAACTTTAATTTTAGTTGAATCGCCTAATTGAGCTTTTGGCCAAGGTCCTTTCCCTTCAATCTTTAGCACAGCTATATCTGTAAAAAAGTCTTGCCCTATAAGTTTTGCTTTTAATTTTTTGCCGTTTGTTAATCCAACAATCACCTGATCTGACCCATTCACAACATGAGCATTCGTCATTACAAGTCCGTCTGCGAATATAAATCCACTCCCTTGGCTTTGCTCTATCTTTGGCTGATTATCTTTCGGTAAATTTAATCCAAAAAATTTTTCAAAATATGGATCTAGTAATAGTTGAGAATTTCTGGGAAATTTTCTCTTCCTAACATATCTTTGAGTATCGATTGTCACTACTGATGAACCAGTTCTCTCTACGGCTTTAGTTATAAAAGATATATTTGAATATTTATTAATTGCATTAAATTTTGGATTAGTTAATGGTCTGGATATTACATTTGAAGGACATATAATCCCTATTGCAAGAATTGAGGATAATAAAAATTGCTTTTGGTTGAGAATTTTCAATTTTGATTTTTTTAATCTTAGCTTATGAGTTAAATAATTTATTTTATAGTAGTTTTAATATAACAACTAAAAAAATTAATATCGCTCTGAGAAATTTTATTAATCTAAAATAGCTAATTTTATTTTTTTCGGGCTATGATATTAATCATATAAACCAATTAATTTATAAGTTTAATGTCTGTTTTACTTCCAATTATATATTCTGCAGCTTTAACCTATTTAGTTTGGAAAGCCTTTAAAGTCATGTCAAATGGTTGGGCAATATCTGGGTCAGAAAAAAAACGTTTCAATAATTCTAGATTCCAACAAAAAAAGTACACAATTCATCCAGAACTTTTAGATAAATCAGGAAATATTACTGAGGAGGAACTTCTAACTGTAAGATTTTCAAATGACAATGACACTACACTAGAAGAAAAAGGTTCAACAACTGATTAATCAAATTTAAATTTAAGGAAAAAAAATTGGAATTAAGAACAAAAATAGTCTCAGCAGTTTTAAGATCTTTAAAGCTACCACCCAGGTTTAGATTGAAAATGGTTAAAGAAGATCCTGTTAGACTTGAGCTAAGCTTAACCCCTTCTTATGGTAAAAATCCAATTATTGTTGGTTTAGTAGAATCTTTAGACTTAGTAGCGCGAAGAGATAGAGAAGGTAGATTACCCAGAGATCTTAAAGGAACTTGGGATTGGACAGTTAGACATGGAAAAGTAAGTACTGGAGGGTGGAATCCTATGCTTAAGGAAGCTCTACAAACAATGTTTGAAACAGGACTGCCAGCAATTGTATATGAGGAATTAACTGGAGATGAGTATCGACCTGTTGATGGTCTTAGACATATTAAATAATTAACGAATTATTTATCATAAATTATTCCTCCAAACGTTAATATAATATGATGGATCGAATAATTAATTATGAATGATGTAAATCAGCCAAGATTTGGCTTTGTCAATTTTGCTGAAACATGGAATGGACGCATGGCAATGATGGGTATTTTGATCGGTCTTGGCACTGAATTAATTACTGGACAAAGTATCCTTAGACAAATAGGAATAGGTTAATTTTTTATTTAATTTCTTCTGCCTTCACTTCAATAGTACTCTCACTCGGATTTTCATCTAATTTATTGGGGTGAATACTATCCTTTAAATCTGCACCACAATTTAGACATGTTTCACTTAAGCCTAAGGATATTACACCACAATTACTGCAAGTATTAATTTTTGACTTGTAAGAATTAAATCCTATAAAAACTAAAAGTAATAGTAAAAGAGGAATAAGTAATAAAAGTATGAGTATGTTACCTAGAAAGCTTATTAAAAAATTAATCCCAAAAATGGGAATTACTATCAGTATTATTAAAAAATAAGTAAGAAGACTTTTATTAACTCTAGGAAAATAGTTCATGCTATTTATAATTTTTTCTTCTTCGTTTATTTACTAAAGACATACTAGCAATTACTACACTCCAGCACTGACCAAAATATAAAATTACACCTAAGAGCCATACCCATAAAGTCAGAACAAGAAAACCTCCAATAAATCCATATGCTTGAAATCTTACTCCGAGCGAAAGAATACTTTTGCTAACTGCTAAATTCAAAGTAGTTAAGCCAATTCCAATCAGAATGGATCCTGGTATAAGTGGTCTTAAAGGAACTTTCCTACTAGGCAATAAAGCCTGTAATAAAAGAGCCATTAGAGAAAAGCCAATTAGTGGGATTGCAAATTGACCAACTTGTAAAAGTGGTAATTTTAGCAATAAATTAGAAATGAAATTATTTGATTTTGAGAGATTTTCTAAAACGTTACTAGGTATCATCCTAAGATTTGCACTAATCTGATCTAATACCATTAAAAATCCTATAAAGAATACTATTAAAAAAGCTTCAACTCTATTTCTTAAAAACCTTGAAGCTTGCTCTCTCCATGCAGCAGTTGATTTTTTAGAAGGAAGTTCGTCTTCCCATATTCTATCTGAACCTCTTTGGAGAGATAGATATGCATTTCCAGCTGTAAATAGCAAGAACATAGCTCCTAGAATTCCTGCTCCAAAACCTTGATCAATTAAATTAAATAATGTAGTTTCTACTAATTCAACTACTGAAGGAGGTAAAAGCTGTGCAGCAATAGAAATTATTTGTTGATCTAGTCCCTCTTGTTTGCCTAGGAACCATGATGCGATAGAAAGAGAAATTAGAAGAATCGGAAAAAATGATTGTAGTGTGTAGTATGCAAATGCAGCACTTAAATCAATACAATCAGATTTACTCCATCTCTCGCATGCTCCCCATAAACTTTTTACTATCCATGTTGAGCTACGCTGCATATTTTTTTTCTTCAAATATTTATCTTATATATTCTGCATATTGTATCTAATTACAAAAATTTTCAAGCAATTATTTCTTAATGATGCAACTATTTTTCCAATAATAAATTACCCCATGGCTTTAATATTTTAATTTTTTCTAAAGATTTACAAGCAATTAGTGGAAAATTAACATCACTCAAATTTTTGCCTGCAACTAAATTCAAAGGATTTGTTTCTAACCATTCTATAGAACAATTGAGTTCTTCTAATAATAACCAAGCAGCTGCAATATCCCATATCTTGGGAGTTGATTCTATTGCTCCGAAAGTTTGTCCCATCGCTACGCTAATAAGATTTAAACTCGATACACCTAAGAGTCGTATTTTCCCAGGAAATATTGAGTTTGGTTTTTTTTGTAGAATTTTTATAGATCTGCTACATAAAGAAACGCATTCACTTTTTTGATTAATCTGGTTAGGTTTTATTTTCTTGTTATTTAACCAAACGCCTTTACCTTTTATAGATACAAACTTTTTTTTCAATGTAGGTATTATTAGGAAAGACGATTGAGGTTTACCATCCACAAATCTTGCGACTGATATGGACCAGTATGGAATACCTGCAGCAAAATTTGTTGTCCCATCAAGTGGATCTACGACCCAATATGCATTTGTGTTAGGAATAGATTTACCCCCTTCTTCACTAAGGACACCTTCATTTGGAGCTATTGAATCAAGACCTTCTACAATTGTTTTATCACTCCATAAGTCACAACTTGTTATTAATGATCCGTCTGCTTTATTAGTGGCACTTATATTTCCAAAATCTTTTATTTGACGTTGACTAACTATTTCAAATAGAGAATCTAATTCACTGAGTTGCTTATTAGTTAAATCTGTTGGATTCATATTGAAATATTGCAAATAGATTCGCTCTCTTTAATTTTATTATCATTGTTATTTATACATTTTTTACTTATTTCGAGAAAAGTTAATCTTTCTAATTCATCCAAATTCAAATTGTATTTATATATGGCATTAATATTTTTTGATTTTGCATTACTTAATTCACTTTGCCTTATAAGAACATCTTTAAGAGTTGAAATGCCAACATCATATCTAAGTCTGGAAAGCCTTAAAGACTCTTTGCTAGATTCAATTTCTTTTAGAGAAGAAATTATTTTTTCTTCATTTAATTTGAGATTCAAATAGGCTTTATTAATATTTGTGGTCAAAACATTTTTTAGATTTTTGAAAGCATATTCTTCAGATTCTGCAGCTGCTATTTTTGAGTTGTAAGAGTTTTTATTCTGTCCGCCATTAAAAATACTCCACGCCAAATTTAAACTTATTGTATTTGTATAGTTAGATTCAGATTTTTCATAGTCAATATTATTATTAAGCGCATCGCCCTTTGAAAATGTACTTGAAAAAGTATTGCTGATATAAATATTAGGCTTATTTTGAGATAAAAAACTTTGTGCTTGGTTCTCTTTAACAGATTTTTTAAGAAGTAAGTTTTTTAAAGAAAGATTTTGATCTAAACCTTCATTAATATTCTTACTTAAACTATGATTCCAGTAACCTGTTAGATTTTGGTCTTTAAAAATTTCGAAATCACCTTCGATATTAAGAATCTCTTGGAGAGAAATTTTATTAATTTCATGTTCTATCTTTTTTTCATTAAGAGATTGTTTATCTCGAGTTAATTGAGCTTCTGCTTCAAGAACTTCAAATTTAGTACCTATTCCAGCTTCAAATTTTGATAAAGCAGTATCTAAATTTACAATTGAAGAACTAACTAAAATTTTTTTATTTTGAATATCTTGATATGACATTTGGTATTTATGGTACCTCATTCTTGCTTCTTGAATTAAATCTTTTTTCTTAATCTCATAATTATTTTCTGCGATTTTGTAATTATCTTTGGCAATTTTAATTTCTGATCCTCTCAAGTGGTCAATTAAATCCCATTTAATATTTAGTGAAGGATTAGCCGTCCATTGCGACGTTTTTAAAGTAGTTAACTTGTTACTATATTTTTTACCTGCGACATATTTTGGCATTCCATTAACTTGAAAATCTAAGGAAGGGTACCTTTGACCAATTTGACTAGAAAGATTAAAGTTTGCAGAGGTAACTAAATTTTTTAATGATCTTAATTCTTGATTATTGAGGATAATTTTTTCTATTTCTTGATAACTAATAAAAGGCTTATTTGATTTTTTTTCTAAAAAATTATCTTTATAATCTATTGTTTCGCTAGATAATACATTGATAGAATTTATACATAAAGCGAGAGGCAAAAACAAGATAGGGTTTATTACTCTTCTAAGCATTTTTTATAGTATCAGTGTTGTTCGATTGACCAATCAAAGTATTAATAATATCATTCGAATCATCAAGAACGTGAATTTTAGTACTTAATTGATTCTCCACTTCTTTAATATTTTTGTCATCTAAAAATAAATCTGTATTAAGTTTTAGCATAATTGATGGAATGTACGTAGCTTCTCCTAGATCTTTATTTTTCAAACCATAGATTAGATCTTCGCCAGTAAGAAGACCAGTTACAACTTGTTCTTGACCCCAATAAATACTTGGTAAACCATATAAATTAACTTCCAAACCATCAATTAAGTTTAATTTTTTAACTGTAGGGATAAGTGCTTCATAAACTAATTTACCAACAATCCAACTAACTTTTTTCGGTTGTTTTAATTTTTGAGGCAGGTTGTTAGAGTTCTTATCAAGTATCTTGAGAAAGCTTCTGATTGACCCTACCCCATTAGATTCTTGTGGCATATTTTCGTAGGTTTTGTAACTAGGTAAATTTCTACCAGCTATCAAGTACCATTCGTCTGCTAGCCAACAAAAACGAGTCCCAAGACGAATTTGTAGAGAGGCTTGAATTCTCTCTACTTGTTTTATAGTTTTTATTGCATATTTTGGCCCTATTGATTTTAATCCATCATTTTCAGGTCTAAATTTCGTAAGTCCTACAGGAACTATTGCAACTGAAAGTACTGTTTGAGAAGTTTTATTATAGAATTCTGCAAGTTCATAAATTGATTTTTCAAGAATCTTCCCGTCATTAATATCTGGACATACTACAATTTGAGCATGCATTTGAATTGAGTTTCTTTCAAACCAGGAAATTTGATCAAGGATTACTCCTGCTTTTTTATTTTTTAATAATTTTTCTCGCGTATTAGGATCAGTTGCATGAACAGAAATAAATAATGGGGATAACTTTTGTCTGGAAATCCTTTCCCAATCTTCTTTTTTTAAATTCGTAAGGGTTAGATAAGATCCATATAGGAAACTTAACCTATAATCATCATCTTTTATATAAAGGCTTTTTCTTTTACCGCTTGGCTGTTGATCAATAAAACAAAATGGGCATTTATTATTGCATTGTTTAATTGAATCAAATAATGCATCTTTAAAATTAATGCCCAAATTGGCGTCTTGATCTTTTTCAATACTTATATTGTGTATTTTAAGGTTTTTATCTAAAACTGATATTTCTAAAATTTCTTCACTAATTAGAATCTGATAATCAATTAAATCTCTTGGTTTTTTGCCATTTATACTAATTATGGAATCACCCGATTCAAATCCTATTTCTTGAGCAATAGAATTATCTTCAATACTTTCAATTTCTGCAGGATTTATTTTATAAGTAATATTGGGAACCAAAAGGTCATTAGAATCTTCTTTGTAATTAATTTCCTGCCACACAACTGAATTCCAATATTCTTCTTTATCTTTATTTTAAACTTATATATGTCTCAAAGTGTATTAAATACTTTTAAAATACTAAATATAGTTATCAAATTCAGGGTGTTTAATTTATTAAAATATGGCATTCGCAGTTTTTTATACTCAGATTTAAATTAATTCAAATTACCAAAAAAAATTTTATTCATTGAAATATTTAATTACCAAAAATTTAGAAGTGAAAGATAAATTTAACTATGAAATATATAAAAATTTTGATTCAAATGAAAGTACTTTTTTATCAAAGCCAATTTCTTTAAGATTGTGGTCTTCTTTTCTTGTAATATTACCTATATTTGTTCAAGCTCCTTGGGTTAGATTAGAGCCAATTAGTGCTCTTTGTTTTACTTTTGTCATTCTTTTAGGGGCTTTTATTTTAAATAAGCAAGATTCAAACAAATGGTTTATTGTCAGTTCATTATTACTTGGTGTATCAGGTAGTTGGCTTGGTGGATGTTTGTTCTGGGGATGGTTAAGTCCATTTCCTATCCTACACATTCCTGTTGAAGCTGTAGTTCTGCCTTTAGCTCTAATTGGACTTGGTACTAATTGGAAAATTGGTTCTAGTTTTTATATTTCATCCCTGTTTGGAACTGCAGTAACTGATATTACAATTTTTTTAATCGGAATAATGGATCAATGGAGGCAGGTCATAAAAGCAGATTCTGAAACTGCACCACTTATTCTTCAAAAAACCTCAGAAAATCTTATCCACATAAAATCATTATCTATTATTTTTTTTGTTGCACTTATACTTTGGTTTATTTCAAAAGAAATTTTTGATTCCGCTACTATTAATACTACTAATGGGAAAGCACTCCTCGTTTCTAGTTATGTAATTCAAACGACATTAATTGTTGATGGTATTTTTATTTTATTAGCAATTCTTCAACCAACTTTTAGTGGATTGGTTTAATGTTAAGGCCTCCATTTTCGCAAGAACCGATTCCATTAAAAAATTGGGATGTTATTGTAATAGGCGCTGGAGCTGCAGGACTTATGACTTGTCTTGAATTACCTGCAGATTTAAAAGTGCTCCTTTTAAATAGAAACACTAGCAAGATATCTTCTAGTCGATGGGCTCAAGGAGGGATAGCATCAGTTGTTAGACAAGATGATTCCTTCGATCTTCATGCTGATGATACTTTAAAAGCAGGAGATGGGCTATGTGATTTAAAAGCTGTAGAAATGCTTGTTAGAGAAGCTCCAGGGTGTGTAGATAGGTTGCAGAATTTAGGGATGATTTTTGACCAAAGTTCTGATCAATTAGCTACTACTTTAGAAGCTGCTCACTCTCGAAGAAGGGTCTTGCATGTTAAAGATCGTACTGGAAGAGCATTAGTTGAAGTTTTAGAAGATCATATTGAAAATAAAAAAAATATTCTTCACTGTAGGGGTGTAAGAGTAACCGAACTTCTTATTGAAAATGAAGAATGCAAAGGTGTTCAGGTTCTTGATGGAGCTAATTTGTATTGGATTCAATCTAGAGCTGTAGTTTTAGCGACAGGTGGAGGTGGGCATTTATTTACTAATACAACTAATCCTGCTCAATCCTCTGGAGAAGGAATTGCTCTTGCATGGAAAGCAGGTGCTGCTATTGAAGATTTAGAGTTTGTTCAATTTCATCCAACTGCTCTAAAATTTTATGGCGCACCTTGTTTTTTAATATCTGAGGCACTTAGAGGAGAAGGCGCTATTTTAGTTGATAAAAATGGTGAAAGCCCAGTTAAAAATCTTAAAAATCGAGATTTA
>Ga0310343_10001785_pt1 | contig 11141 bp, 9 predicted proteins | sample HC15DNA2025_MG_FD_203519 | JGI IMG/M metagenome (GOLD analysis project Ga0310343, IMG submission 203519) | Marine microbial communities from station ALOHA, North Pacific Subtropical Gyre - HC15-DNA-20-25_MG | ecosystem: Environmental > Aquatic > Marine > Oceanic | place: Pacific Ocean: North...
TATTTTGCCAAACCTATATAGAAGTACAGGTTTAAAACAAGGGTCAGGAATCCAAATACCGTCCTTTTTATATCCATCTACACAAGGCTTTGATGGATCATAATTTTTCAAATTTAAATTTGTTGAATCTTCTGATGAATTTTTATTTTTGCTTGTACTATCTTGTTCGTTAGGAATAGCTATGTAACTACTTTCTCCTTTCTCTAAAGCAGCTTTAGTTAATGGCCCTAATACGCCATCCGTATTTAAACCTGATTTAGATTGAAAATCCCTTATTGCTTTTTTTGTGACGGTTCCATTTATACCATCAACAGTAGACGTATATAAACCAAGATCTTTCAATATTATTTGTGCGTCATAAATATCTTGTGAATAGGAATTTTTTGTATTTACAACTTCTGATATTTTGTTTTTTTCGTATTTTTTTATACTTGACTTATCAAGCAATAATGTACATGTCTTACTTCCTATTACTCCATCAGGTTCAAGTTGATTGTTTAACTGAAATAAAATAAGAGAATTTTTTGAGTTTTTACCAAATAAACCGTCAATTTTACCTTCATAATATCCATAGGACTTTAGAACTACTTGCATCATAATATTTGATCTAACAGGATGATTAGAATAAAAATCCTTACATGTATCAGTTACGTTACTAGGTGAAATAAAAATTGAAAAAATAAGCCCTGCTATTAAATTATTCACAATTTTATATTAGTTATCTATTAAAATTTCGCCTTCATTTGGCAATATATGAACCCATTGAGTACTAGGAGGTACTTGAATATCATTTCCATTTTTATCTGTAAGTACGAAAGGATCAATAATATCCCCCCTTCTCCAAGTTCCTTCAATGTATGTACCTTGGTTAAACACATACGCATTACCTACACCAACGGTTAAAACACTGGGTAATGTTGTCGCTTTATCTTTATAAATTGGACCTTGCAAAACAACTATCGTTTCAGTTTGTAAAACATCTGTATAGTTACCATCCTGTGAGACAAAGTTATGCGCTACTGCTTCATCATTTTTTGAATATTTATCAATAATAAATCTAGTATATTTTTCACCATCTAATTTCCAGATAACTGTGGTAAATTCTGAATATTTAACAGTTATTTTATCAGCACCTTTAACCCAATTATTTTGATTAAAACCAAATGGGTATAATGGTCCTGGGCCTGGTGCTAAAAAATAATAACCTTTCTCATCTATTTTTTCACGAACAAGTTCTGTGTCAGCATATAAGTTATGAGGAGCATTTCTGTTAGATATACGAAACATTACTGGTGAATTTTGTTCCTCTAATACAGGTACTCCTAATTCTCTAATTGCTGGAATTAAACCTGCTGTTGCTCCTGATACAACCAATGTACCACCATATGGTCTGACTACTGTTGGATCGGTTGGTCTAGCTGACCTAATAGGTCCTAGATATTTTGAGGTATTGTCATAAAAAAATGCTAAAAACCTTGTCATACCTCCTTCAACAAGTATTTCATGAACAGCATCCGCTTCTTGTAAACCAGACTGAGGTCTTGCATTTATATTGTTATCGATTTTAAAAGCAATAACTCTTTTTGGTCTATTTAGCCATATTTCTGGTGGTAATTCTTGACCTGTAAATGGTGACATTCTCTCTTCATCAAATACATATTGGATTGTAGCTTCTGTAGTTGTTGTTGATTCACTTAAATTATCTGATGTAGTTGATGGTGTTGCTGTAGTTGTAGTTGTAATAACTTCATTTACAGAACTTTCCTCACTAGTTGAACCACAAGCAACTAGTAGAAATAATAAAAATAAAGATAAAACCTTTTTCATATTTTTTATATTAGTGTTGAAAATATTAATTTAATCAAATTTATTTTTGAATTTGTAGCTTGATAATAAGTGAGATGTTTAAAAATTCTATGACTTTTTTTATTTGTAACAAACCAAGGAGGATCAATTAAAGGAGAAAGTCTAAATTTAGAATAAACAACACCTTTTTGAGGTGATTCAAATAGTAAAGAATTGTGTACATAGCCTTGACCACTCTGAATATCGTTGTCTTTATTACCTGGATACCCACCCCACGGTAATGTAGGAATTACAAAACCAAGAGCTGACCATTCATTAATTGCAACAGTTCCATATTTAAGTTCTTCAACATATGTATTAAGAATTCCATGATTAGTTTTCTTTTTATGATTTTTTATTAAAACTGTAACTCCTAAGTTACCCCATAATTCATTATTTACGTAATCTATAGAATTTAAAGCAAAATTTTCATAGCTAGTGAATGGTATCTCTTTAAAATATAACGCTGTAGACCATACTTCCTTATTTGCATATTCTTTTTCTAAATCTAAATCACTTACTAAAAATGGTGTACTGCATGATAAATTATTTATTTGATCGTAATTATCCGTTTCAATTAATTCATTTAGATTTTCAGATGCACCTGGATAGTATGAAGTGGTATCACCTACTTTTTTAAGATAGAAAATTATTTCATCTTTTAATTTTTGAGTATGTTTCCAATCTTTTGGTAATACAATTACTTGTGCAGCTATACAATTAAAACCTGAATTATTTAATTTCGCTGTTACAATTTTTTTCGCCTGATGTTTTATTTCAGAACGTGACCAATTTCCTGGATGAACAATAATAGGTGTAACATTTCCTAATTCCGTTGTAATTGGTTTTTTGTTTACTTTAGGTAATGTTTTAAGAGATCGTTCTCTATCATCAAGTACCCTACCGTAAACAATATTTTCGTATGTATAATTTGAACCTGTAAGGTGGGTTTGATGAAAGCCATCATGTTGTGTAAGATATTTTGACGCTTCCATATCTCCTTCTGTGATAATCATATATCCACGCGAAATAAATGGTTCAAATATTTGAGTAAATATAGGAAGTAAGTAATCATTGACTGGATTTAATTTCAAGTATATAACAGACTTATATGCGATCATATGAAATAAAGCATCGAGAACTGGAATTGAAGATACATTGCCAGCACCTAAAACTAAAGTTATTTTTGGTTTATTATTTTTAAATCTATTTGCAAAACCTCTATATTCATTAATTTGATCAAAGCTTAGGTTCTTTCCAAACCTGACCTCACCTTCTAGAAAGGGAAACAAAAGTTTCTCTATATTTTTTGTTGGAAATGCTTTATAACTTTTGTTTGAATCATTAAATTTAGCCTTATCGAGATCATCTTCATTCATTAAAGAATCTTTAAAATACTGTATCGCGTAAATACACGCAAAAGGACCGCCAATCCACTCTTCACCCTCCTTTGATTTGTTTAGTATTCCTTTTTTTTCAGATGCAAGTGTTGCCCAATAATAAGAGATTGTTTTAATATTATCAATTGTTTGATCAAGCATAGTAATAAGATTTTCTTTATTTAGATTTAAAAATTCGGAAGAATTGACTCTTAATTTACTAATATTTCTGTCTATATCAATCTTCGATGGATTCATATATACATACTATTCAGTTAATTCAAGAAGTTCAAAATCTCCCCAATTAACTGTTAGATGTTTAGCTGGAATAAGCTCGTTTGGCCTTCCAACAGGTAAATTTTTCGGATATTCTTCAAGAGAAACATCATCACCTTGAAGTTCATCAATAATAGCTTTTAAGGTTTCTGCTAAATCATCAAGAGTATCAACAGTTTGAGTTTCTGTTGGTTCAAACATAAGCGCTTCATCAATTATTAGTGGAAAATATATAGTTGGAGAATGAAACCCTTTATCTAATAAAGCCTTCCCAACATCGTATGCTTTTATTTTATGTGATTTCTTTAGATCTTTTACTGTTGCTACAAATTCATGCATACATGGTTCGTTATATGCGAGAGGTATAACCTTGGAAATAATAGAACTTAAATACCTTGCATTTAAGACCGCATAAGATCCAAGAGTATCTAATCCTTCTTTTCCGAGTAATTTCATATAAACAAGAGCACGTAATGCTACTAAAAAATTACCGTGATAACCATGCATACGGCCAATAGATAATTTTGGCATATACCATTCATAACTATTGCCATTTTTTTCTACAATCGGTCCTGGTAAGTATTCTTTCAAGAAAGATTTTACTGCAACTGGTCCTGATCCAGGCCCACCTCCGCCATGAGGAGTTGCAAAAGTTTTGTGGAGATTTGAATGAACTATGTCAAAACCCATATCTCCGGGCCTACATACTCCAACAATTGCATTTAAATTTGCACCGTCATAATACACTAATCCACCACTGTCGTGAATAATATTGGATATTTCCGTGATGTTTTCTTCAAATAGCCCACCTGTATTTGGATTAGTCAACATCAATCCAGCGGTATTTTCATTAACTAATGCTTTAAGGTCGTCTATATTCACCATACCTCTTACATCCGTTGATACTTCTACAACGTTAAAGCCTGCCATTTTTGCAGAAGCTGGATTTGTACCGTGAGCTGAATCAGGAACAATAATGTCTGTCTTATTTGACATATTATTTTCTTCTAAATATTTTTTAATGATTAAGAGACCTGTTAACTCACCAGAAGCACCTGCAGGAGGTTGAAATGTAGCATTATCCATTCCAGTAATCTCTATTAAAAATTTCTCTAACTCATGTAGCACTTCTAAGTTACCTTGTGTGAAAGTAGCAGGTGTAGAAGGATGAGAGTTTGCAAATGTATTTAAACTTGCGACATAATCAGCAAATCTTGGGTTGTATTTCATGGTGCAAGATCCTAAAGGATAAAATCCCACATCAACGGCGAAGTTTCTATGAGCAAGTCTTGAGTAATGCATTACTAGATCATGTTCTGAAACCTCAGGTAAGCTAGGTTTGTCATTTCTGATTGCTGAATTGTTTATTTCAGTTACTGGTACATCTAACTTTGGAAATCTTGAGGCTCTTCTACCAGGTTTGGACAACTGATTAATTGTTGGTTCCGGAAGACCTCCAACTAGAGGTAAGGAACTAGCATTACCACCACTATGCATTATTTACCTCCATTAATGCTTTTACATATTCATCAATCTGAGTCTTGGTTCTTTTCTCAGTTACTGCAACTAAAATTTTATTTTCGTCATACTTGATTCCAGCTAAAAAGCCTTTTAAGCCCATTTCGATAATTACCTCCTCAGCTGGAAGATTAGTTTCAATAAGAAATTCTCTTAAGGAAGTTGTATGATTTAATACAACAAAATTGCTATCTGAAAGTAATTGTTTCATATATGATGCTTTTTGAATGGCTTGATAACCAATTTCGTATAGGCCTTCTGGGCCTAACCAAGATAAATGAATTGTTGAGCCAACTGCATTTAATGTCTGGTTAGTGCATATATTAGAAGAAGCTTTTTCTCTTCTAATGTCTTGTTCGCGTGCCCTTAATGTCATTACGTAAGTTTTGGTATTATTTGAGTCTCTAGACTCGCCAATAATTCTTCCTGGAACTAATCTTGCTAACTCTTTTCTAGTTGCAAACCATCCTACTGTTGGACCACCAAAAGATAGGGATGAACCCATTGATTGCCCTTCAGCAACTACAATATCAAACCCCATAGAGCCGGGAGATTTTAGAATACCTAGCATAGAAGGATCCGCATAACATATAGTTATTACGCCAGCTGCTTTAGCATTTTGGACAATGGAAGTTAAATCTTGGGCGGAGCCCTCATAATGAGGTAATGAAACTACAAATGCTGCATCTTCTTGAGAGAATACGTAATCTTCAGGAAATAAATATTCAACTAAATCTACATAATTAACATTGAATTTGTTCCTATCAACAAGAGTATTTACGACTTCTTTTGTGTTTGGGTTGAAACCACTTGAAATAATAACATTGTCTCTTTTTGTTTTATTTATAGCTACTGAAATTGCCTCTGCGACTGAAGTAGCACCATCATATAGTGATGCATTAGCAAGTTCCATATCAGTCAAATCACAAATGAGAGATTGGTATTCAAATAAAACTTGTAGTATTCCTTGTGAGATTTCAGCTTGGTAAGGAGTGTAAGACGTCATAAATTCTGGACGCATTGTTAATGATTTGACTGTTTGTGGAAGATAAACGTCGTAATGACCACCTCCAGCAAAACAAATTAAATTTTGAGTGTTTTTTGATTCTAAATTTTCAAATTCACTTATAGACTCTAATTCAGACAATGATGTTGGGACATTTAGGCCATCATTAAGTTTTAATGTTTCAGGTATGTGAGTAAACAAATCATCTAGAGAGCTTATTGAAAGCTCTTCAAACATTTTCTTTAAATCAATTTCTGAATGTGGTACAAACATTATTTTAAAAACCTCTTATATAACAAGTTTCCCTCTACTAAATTACCACGAATATCAAACTCTACTAAATCGTCAGAAGGATTACTTTTGAATAAAACGAAGCCAATTGGGTAACCTAGTATTGGTGAAATATTGCCAGAAGTGACGTTTCCCTCTACCCCATCAGAAATACACTTTGTTCCTGTACGAGCGATTTGTTTTGCATTTAATTTAAATCTTTTAAGATGCTTATGTTCTTTAGAATCAATTTGATTATCGATTACATCTTTACCTAAGTAATCGTCTTTGTTTGTAACAGTCCATTTCAAACCAGCCTCTATTGGAGAAATTTCATCGGTTAATTCAAATCCGTATAGTGGTAATGATGCTTCAAGTCTTAGTGTATCTCGAGATCCGAGTCCACATGGTTTAACACCTTTAGATTCTAATTCGTTAATAAAACTTAAAGTATCAGATATATCTAGCATAACCTCCACACCATCTTCACCTGTGTATCCTGTCCTTGCATATACAAATTTACCTTCTTTAAATGTAGAAAATTTTTCTGGAACTGTCATAATATTGCTTACAATATCGATTGCATCTTTACCTTGAACTGCAATTAAATCTGTAGTTAATGTGAGGTCTTCATATTTAATAGAATTTATATCTAAATGTGTTTTTATTTTATTTGTATTACTCGCATTACAGATAAGTATCAAATCATCATTAAACTTCCAAAATATAACATCATCAATAGCTGTTCCCTCTTCAGAAGTAAAAATTGAATACAACGCTTTAGTATTACTTATGTTTTTGAGATCAGAACATATTAAATAATTTATTTCTTCAATTTGAGAATAACTTAAACGAAGTCTTCCCATATGCGATACATCAAAATATCCAGCTGATTCTCTGACATATTGGTGTTCTTTTAATGTTCCATCATAAGAAAATGGCATAGACCAACCAGCAAAATCTATTACCTTTGCATTTTTACTTAAATGATATTCGTATAGTGAAGTAGTTTTAGCTTCTGACATTAAGAAATAAATGACTCATATTGCTGGTACGACATACCAGAATCATCCATTTCTTTTATTTCAGCTTTGACCATCCAGCCATCTCCTACTGGATCATTGTTGATTAATTCTGGTTCAGTTTCTAAATTTGAATTTACTTCGGTTATAACGCAATTCATAGGTGCATATGCTTCTGCTACAGTTTTTGTTGCCTCAACTTCTACAATCGCATCACCTTTACTAAATTCTTGACCTACCTCAGGCAAAGTTACGAAAACAATATCACCCAATTCACTCTGAGCATAATCAGATATTCCAACGGTGAAATTTTCTCCATCGACAATGTACCATTCATGAGTTTCAAGATATTTAGTTTCTGACACTATTCCCCCTCTTTATCTCGGTTTTACAGTTGATAAACCACCATCAACATGTATCGTTTGACCAGTTACCCATTTCGCATCTGGGCTTAATAACCATTTTATAACAGGAATTATATCATCAGAATCTCCAATTTTCGAAATAGGATGCATGTTTTTAGATACTTCTCTAGCTGCTTCAGTAGATAGTATTTTTTGAGACATGTTTGAATCCATAATGCTGGGGGCAACAACATTTATTCTTAAGTTATCCTTTGCATATGTTGCAGCAGCGGATCTAGCAAAACCTTCGATACCAGCTTTAGCTGCAGAAATTGCTTCATGATTTGATAGTCCCTTTGATCCAGCAATAGAAGAGAAAAATACTGCAGATCCATTTTTAAGTCTTCTAGCAAAACTGGCTAAAAGAAAATAAGATGAAAAGAGATTAGTTGTAATTACATCATTGAACTCATCTAAAGATGTTCCATGAAGTGGTTTAATTAAAATTGAACCAATACAATTTACTAACCCTTGAATTTCTATATCTGAATCAATTATTTTGGAGAACTCTCTTGGTTCAGGTACATTAGTTAAGTCGATTACCGCGTAATTACATCCATACTGGCTAGCTTGTTTTTTTAATTTTTCTTCATCTCTTCCAATGAGAAAAATATCATTATCTTTAGATAACTCACTGACAACAGCGGAACCTAATGTACCCGTCGATCCTGCAATTATGTACATAAAGTATATCTTAATTTTTAATGTTTAATTTGATAAATTATTTGTTTTAGAAATTTTTCCAAACCAGTATGCAGAATTATGTGGCTTACGCGAATAGTCATTCTTATCAATTTCTACTAGACCAAAATTCATTTTATAACCTAAATCCCACTCGAAATTATCGAGAATTGACCAATATAAATAACCCATAATTTTCCCATTATTTGTTATATAACTATGAATATCTTTCAGTACATCCGTTACGAATTCAACACGCTCATTATCATCATCAGTTGCTATTCCATTCTCAGTTATAAATATATCTTTATCTGGAAAAATATTGTGAATCCTACGAAGATTATATAAAATAGCCTGCGGCCTGTACTCATATCCCATCTTTGTAGTCCTGATTCCATCTGGATTATATTCGTTTCTACCAGAAAAAAGATTTCGAAATCTTGGGTATATATATATTCTTAAAAGAGGAATTTTAATTTGAACCAAAGATAAAAATCTATAAAAAATATTAGGGTTTGTTCTTCTAATACTATATGTTTGTAAAGCAATAAAATCATCATCATCAGAAGCATATAGAAATTTATCTTCCATATGGTACTTTATATACTCTTTTTGAACACTTTTATCTTCGTCATCCCATTCATGTAATGCATGGGTCATTGCAACCCTAGCATTGGGGTTATGTTCTTTTATTTTTTTCATAGCTTGTTTATGCGCTGAAATAATATTATCTGAAGCTTTTATAAATATTTTTTCATTTTGAATACCTGGTGGAAAATTTTTTTTGATAAATAACCAAAAACTGAAAATATTCCTGGTTCATTTATTGTATTAAAAAGTGTTACTTCTTTAGGCAAATATTTCATCATAGTATCAACATAATTAACAAATGCTGTAATAACTCTATCGGATGCCCAAAGTCCATCATTCATAAGCCACTCCGGTGTTGTAAAATGGTGAAACGTAATAATTGGTGTAATGTTATTATCTAAAAGTAATTTAGTTTTATCAATATAATGATCTATTGCTGTCCGATCATATTGCCCCTCAAGTGGTTCTACCCTACTCCATTCAATAGAAAATCGAAATGCTTTGATACCTAATTCAACTAATAATTCAATATCTTCCTTGTAGTACTCATAATGCTTGCAGGCTTCATTACAGGGTTCCGCACAAACAGTATCTTCTCTATTTTCCCAGTGAGTCCAGTCATTGTTATAAATACCTCCCTCAACTTGATAAGAAGCTAAAGCTGTACCGAATATAAACTTTTTTGGAAATGAATAATTTTTCATAAATATAGATAATACTATATTTTATGGAAGTGTAATGAAAATTAACTCCCCAGATATTGAACTTACTACAACTTGTTCGTTATAAATAATTAGTGAAGTTAATCCAAAAATGTTTTCATCAATAGGAAATAAATTTACTTCATTATTTGTGATGTTGTATGACATAATTTCTTCAGATATAAAATCTGTAAAAAAGACATTAAAGTTATATTTACTGTTGAAATCATCATATACATCACCACCAATTATTGCGCTCCTTGGACCAGGTTGATGAGTATAAGTAAATTTTGGAAAAGTCGAATTACCTAATATAAATCCTTCGATATTTTCATAATTGGAATTATGTATTGAAATTCTTGATCCTAAATCATAGTCAGTATCACTATAGATATCAGAAGTGGTCTTTATACCTTCAAAATATGGCCAACCAAAATATTTAGATTCATCATCATATTTAATGATATTTAATTCCTCGTAAATATTAAATCCAACATCAAAAATCATCAAATAATTTCTAAATTCAGTAAGTTTCCATGGATTTCTGAAACCATAAGCTAATATGTTTTGCTTTGGAGATTCATCTTTATTTCCAGTATGAGGGATATTTTTGATTATATCTTTATTGTCAAGAAGAATTACTTTGCCTGGATAAACAGTTGTATTAATTGGATTTGTAGTGTAAATAGCATCTGCAGAAGCAGAAGTAAAATCTCCAATTGAAATAATATAATTATCATAATGATCAGACCATAGAACATCACCGCCGTAATGTACGCCTGTGTAGTTTTGTTCTTTTAGCAATACTTCAGTACTTGTAATATTGTTTAACGTACCTGAGTAATAATATTTTTCAAATATCAAAACTCTCTCTTTATTGACGTAGGAGATCATAAAATGATTGTTAGGTGAAGCATCAAATCCCAAAAGACCGTCTTCGTTGGTAGTTTCTAGTTGACCAACTAAGTTAATTATTTCAATCAATTCCTCTGTATCAGGATTTAACTCATACAAGATACCTTTTTTTAACAAAATATAAAGTTTGTTATTAAACTCTTTAACAGAACTGATAGTGTCTTGAAATTCTATTCTTTTGTTTACATAAGCACCTTTAATACATTTAATCATATAATCCGTTGCATTCATGTTTGCACAATTTTTGAATGTAAATAATCTATTTCTTACTTCTCCATAAAAGTTTTCTGCAACAGTTGTAGTTGTTGTATCAGCGACGGTTGTAGTTGTAGTGTCAGCAACAGTTGTAGTTGTAGTGTCAGCGACGGTTGTAGTTGTAGTGTCATCAATAGTTGTAGTTGTAGTGTCATCAATAGTTGTAGTTGATGTATCAGCGACGGTTGTAGTTGTAGTGTCAGCGACAGTTGTAGTTGTAGTGTCTGAAGAAGATAAACCATTACTGCTTGAAGATGAACAGTAGTTAAAAGCTAATA
>Ga0310343_10001788_pt1 | contig 11129 bp, 10 predicted proteins | sample HC15DNA2025_MG_FD_203519 | JGI IMG/M metagenome (GOLD analysis project Ga0310343, IMG submission 203519) | Marine microbial communities from station ALOHA, North Pacific Subtropical Gyre - HC15-DNA-20-25_MG | ecosystem: Environmental > Aquatic > Marine > Oceanic | place: Pacific Ocean: North...
CATCTTCTTCACTGGTGTGTATCCGAGGCCGATGCTCGAGCGCATTGAGCCAGCGGTCAATGCGCTCATCGGGCATGTCGAGGAGCGAACAGATTTCGTCGAACCGCAGCCGGCCGCCCCTGTTGTAGATGATGAGGTTCACTCGTACGGGGAGGAGGGCTGATGGTAGCTCAGGGCACCTTTATTGGGCCTTCAGTTGACTGGTTTGCGCTCTCACCTCATCTCGTTCTCGTCGGCGGAGCGTTGTTCTTGATGGTGGTTGGCGCGTTGACACCCGCCTGGCCGCGAAATCTGATGTCGTTGACGACGGTTGGATTTACCGTGGCTGCCGCAGTGCTGTCAGTCTTCATCTGGAATGACATTGGCGCCGAGGGGCCGTCAGCAATTGTTGGTGGCGTACTCGCAGTCGACCGCTTGTCGCTGTTCCTTACTTTTGCGGTGCTCGCGGCAACGGCGTTGGTTGCGTTGATGTCTGATGCTGAACTTCGTGGGACCGACAACGAAGGGCCAGAGATCTACTCACTGTTGCTCGTTGCCGCTACAGGAGCGCTTGTCATGGTCGGGGCGAACGAGCTCATCGTGATGTTCCTCGGTCTTGAAACCGTGTCACTTGCGCTGTACGTCCTTGCCGCATCTGATCGCCGTCGTAGTGCGAGCCAAGAATCAGGAATGAAGTACTTCATTCTCGGTGGTCTCGCCTCGGCATTCTTCCTCTACGGCATCGCTCTGCTGTACGGCGGTACTCGCACGACCTCATTGACCGACATGGTGACCCGCCTTCAAAGCCAGGTCAACATAGGCGGCAATGACGCTCTTGTGCTCGCCGGTCTTGCACTCATGTTGATTGGTTTCGCGTTCAAGGTTTCCGCAGTGCCGTTCCATGTCTGGTCGCCGGATGTGTATCAGGGTGCGCCATCAAATATCACTGCGTTCATGGCATCGGTCGGCAAGGTTGCCGCATTCGGAGCGATGTTGCGGGTGCTCACATCTGCCCTGCCGTTTTATCGCGACGACTGGCGACCGATCATCTGGGTGCTCGCCGTTCTGTCGCTCGTCATCGGTTCGCTTCTTGCGGTCGTGCAGACCGATGTGAAACGAATGCTTGCGTTTTCTTCGGTAAGTCATGCCGGTTTCATTCTCGTTGGCCTTGAAGCTACGGGCCTGTCAGCGGGTGAGAACGCAATGTTTTCCTCGGTGCAGTCGGTGGCGGTGTATCTCGGCCTCTACTCGGTGCTCGTCGTCGGCTCATTCGCGGTCATCAGTGTCGCAAGTCGCGGTGGTGACACGACGCTCGATGGCTTCAACGGATTGTCGAGTCGTCGCCCGACGCTTGCGCTTGCGCTGACAGTGTTTCTGCTCGCACAGGCCGGAGTGCCGTTTACTTCTGGGTTCGTTGCAAAGTGGGGCGTGATCCAATCTGCAGTTGACGCCGGCAGTTACTGGTTGGCGGTGATCGCCATGCTCGCTGCGGTCATTGCAGCATTCCTCTATCTCCGCATCATGGTGAGCATGTGGTTGCGACCTGCTGACGACAACGCCGAAGCGGTGACTGTTCCCGGTTTGAGCGGTATCGCTATCGCCGGAGCAGTTGGCTTCACATTGGCGATCGGCATCTATCCGCAGTGGGTGCTATCGGTAGCCGAAGACATCCTCGCATTCGCGTGAGGCCGAGTGGTTGGCACGGTGCGGGTGAAATGAGATGAGAGCCTTCACGAGATTGCCACAGGCGTTGTCATTGGTTGGCCGGATGAGTGCTATATCGATCATGGCGGTTGTTGCTCTGGCGCCGGGGGTGTCTGCCCATTCCGATTTTGAGGGCTCTGAACCGGCTGCTGGTGCAGTGCTCGACGAACCTCTCGACTCGATCACGCTGAGGTTCGCCACCACCGTGATCAGTGAGGGCTCATCGGTGGCTGCCGTAGCGCAGACGTCTGGCGTTGCGACGCAAGGTGCGCTTGTTGAAGAAAGTGATACCAACTGGCTCGCAGTTTTCACCCCGCCGCTACAGGGTGACCTGTTCCGGATCGTGTACACCTTTCGTGCTGAAGATGGTCACCTCATTGAAGGTGAATTTGCTCTCAATGCAGTGGCCACTACCACGACAACAACAGTTGCAAATGATGTGGCCACTACCACGACAACAACAGTTGCAAATGATGGGGAGGGAACGTTGGAGGTTTCCGAACCTGTCGAGATCACGTCGACGACGACCGAGGTATCAAGCACCTCACAGCCTGGTGATATTGACGCTGGGGCACCGCCTCCCGCACTGGGGCCCTTGTCTTCATCGGTTATCGACACGGTAAACCACATTTCGCGTCTGGCTCAGAATCTGTTGGGAATGACAGTGGTGGGCTACCTCGTCTTCGCAATTACGTGTTGGCGGCGGGAAGACATTCTTCCTGCGCCCCGAGTCTCAATCTCTGTAGCGGTGGTGATAGCGCTTGCTGGCCTACTCGAAATCGCAACCATCGGTCGTCAACTCGATATCGCATTTGGCGATGCCCTGTCTCACCAGCTTTCTCGGTCGCCGCTCATTACGACATGTGCCGCTGCTGGGGTTGCAATTGCAGCACTATCAGTGTTGACGGGTCAGGTGAGTTCTCGGTCGTCATTTCGAGCTCTACTGGTCATCCCATGTCTGGGGCTCCTCGTTGCACCTGCCTTCGATGGCCACACGGTCTCGATGGGGCCTCGACTACTGCACGCACTCAGTGATGTGGTTCACATGGGATCGACGTCGATGTGGATCGGGTCGGTCACCGGACTCGCCGTGGTTGCGCGAACTGATCGTCAACAGTTGAGTGCCGTCGCCAAGCGGACAGCGAAGGCGCTGATGGGCACGGTTGCTGCTGTTGTGCTTTCGGGTGTGGTGATGACGTTCATCGTTATTGATGATCTGTCGTCGCTCACCGATTCAACCTGGGGGCGCATCCTCATCGTGAAGATGGTGACAGTTCTCACCGCTGGGTTGATCGGTGCTGTCCACCATTGGAGCGTTGTTCCTCGTCTCGCATCACGGGATGTCCAAACAACGTTCCAGCGTTCGGTAACGATTGAGCTCGCAGTATTGATCGCAGTGATTGCGGTGAGCTCATGGCTTGTCGTGGCAATGCCGTAGCTGACGAAGTTCTATTGTTCGCCCGTCGATAGGTAGGGTCACGTTTATGTTCATAAATGGCGAATGGTGTGAAGCATCCACAGGTAACTCGTTTGATGTTGTCGACCCTGCAACAGGAGCAGTGATTGGCTCAATGCCTGATGGCACAACCGCAGACGCAGAACGAGCAATCGGCGCCGCTGACGCCGCATTCGCTGAGTGGTCAGCGACGACGGCCCGTGAACGCTCCGACATGTTGCTGAGAGCGTGGCAGATCATGACCGAGCGAGCCGGTGAACTTGCTGAGTTGATGACGCGCGAACAAGGAAAGCCGTTAAAGGCGGCGCGTAACGAAGTGAACTACGCGGCTGACTTCCTGCGTTACTACTCAGAAGAAGCAACGCGTGTGGCCGGTGAATGGCTGCCATCGCAACGTGCCGATCAACGGTTCCTCATTTTGCGTCAACCGGTCGGTGTGGTGGCGATGGTGACCCCATGGAACTATCCGATTTCAATGTTGACGAGAAAGATGGGCCCGGCGCTCGCCGCAGGCTGCACGCTGGTGTTGAAGCCAGCTGAAGATACGCCGCTCTGCGCAAAGGCGGTGTTCGATGTGTTCATTGAGGCCGGAATACCCACTGGTGTGATCAATATGGTGACCGGAAAAGATCCAAAGCCAATCGGCGAGGTGTTCACTTCTGATCCGCGTGTCCGCAAGATCACATTCACTGGTTCAACTCCGGTCGGCAGAATGCTCGCAGGCCAGGCCGCTGCGAATCTGAAACGAGTGTCGGTCGAACTCGGCGGTCACGCGCCCTTCATCGTGTTCCCCGATGCTGATCCCGTTCGAGCAGCGAAGGGTGCTGCGGCGTTGAAGTTCCTCAACTCAGGTCAGGCGTGCATCAGCCCGAATCGTCTCTACGTTTCTGAACAACATGCTGATGCGTTCACCGAAACGATGGTGGAGCGTGTTGCGAAGGTGAGCGCGGGTAATGGTTTCACCGACGGTGTCGGCGTTGGCCCGTTGGTGAACGAGGCCGCAGTCGCCAAGGTCGAGGCTCAAGTCGATGACGCGGTTGGCAAGGGCGCAGCGGCCCTAGTTGGTGGCCATCGTCTCACTGAAGGAGAATTTTCGGACGGCCACTTTTTTGCTCCGACGTTGCTGAGTGGCGTTACCGTGAAGAAACCTTTGGTCCGGTTGCTCCGATCATTACCTATGGGAGCGTTGAAGAAGTTGTGGCACTTGCAAACGACACTGAATACGGGCTTGCGGCATACGTGTACACCAACAACATTTCGACGGCAATTCGCACCGCCGAAGGCTTGAGGTTCGGAATCATCGGTGTGAATGATGTGAACCCAACATCGGCATCGGTGCCATTTGGCGGCATGAAAGATTCTGGGTTGGGACGCGAAGGATCTCACGATGGAATTGAGGAGTACCTCGAAACAAAGTCAATCGGCTTTGCCGTCTGACCCCTTGCTTTACGTGCCGCAGTAGGTTCGGTATCCAGGTGCTGGGTCGCCGGGCTCGGCGAAACGATCTCCACCCTCAACTCGTTCGTACGGGAGGGTGACGCGTTCGAGCATCTGCATGAACGGGTCGAGATCACCGGCAACGGCCTGAGCCAAAGCCTCTTCGACGAGGTGATTTCGAGGAACATAGATCGGGTTGATGGCGTCAAGACGTTGAACGAGTTCTTCGATTGTTGCGTTCTCGAGTTGCAAGCGAGATTCCCAACGGGTCGTCCATTCACCGAGGCCGATGTCGTCTCCTCGTAGGTGATCTGAGAGCGAGCGCATCGTTGAGATGAGATCAAGGCGTCGCTCTTGGAGAAGCTGCATAAGGCCGTTGGCGAGAACATCATCGCCTTCAACGTGAGTGGAGAGCCCGAGGCGGCGGGCTAGGCCGTCGTGCCAATAGCGCGAGAACGTTTCAGGGAATGTTTCAAGCAGTTCTGTAGCTGGTGCGATTGCGTCCTCTGGGTTATCGGCGATCAATGGCAGCAATGTTTCAGCGAATCGGGTGAGGTTCCATTGAGCGATAGCGGGCTGTCGGCCAAAGGCGTATCTGCCCCCCTCATCGATGCTTGAAAAGACCGTGAGCGGGTCGACGCTGTCCATGAACGCGCATGGCCCGTAGTCGATGGTTTCCCCTGAAATCGTGACGTTGTCGGTGTTCATCACTCCGTGAATGAAACCGACCAGCATCCATTCGGCAATGAGCTGAGCCTGACGATCGATGACCGATTGCAGCAGACCGAGATAGCGGTCATCAGCGGTGGCGATGTCGGGGTAATGGCGATCGATCGAATAGTCGGCGAGAGCACGGAGGTCAGCGAGGTCACCAAGTGCTGCGGCGTACTGGAACGTGCCGACCCTGAGGTGAGATGCCGCCACCCGAACAAGAATCGCTCCTGGCATCGGTCGCTCTCGCACCGCGAGTTCACCGGTGGTGATGACAGCGAGGGCTCGAGTGGTGGGAATCCCGAGTGCGGCCATCGCTTCACCGATGAGGTACTCGCGCAGCATCGGCCCCAAGGTCGCTTTGCCGTCACCCCCACGGGCGAAGGGGGTGCGTCCCGAGCCTTTGAGGTGAAGATCCCAACGTGAGCCGTGTTGATCGGTGAATTCGCCGACGAGGAGTGCTCGCCCATCACCAAGTCGTGGTGAGTACGAACCGAACTGATGGCCGGCATAGGCAAGGGCATATCGTTCTGCTTCGGCTGCCTGCTCGTGGCCAGAGAACAGCGCAAGTGCCTCACTGCCGTGGAGCCATTCAGGCTCAATTCCAAGGTCGGAGGCAAGCTCGGAATTCGCAATGACAAGCTGCGGGTCAGCCGACACATCAGCCTTCCAACTCATTGCAAGCGACGGAAGCGTGCGTGCATACGTGTGTTGGAACTCAGGTGACGCAGCAAGCGGAGCCATGGTCACAGGGTAGAGCGATCTTCGCTGTTGGGGTTACCCGAGCGTTAGCTCGCGGTCGACGTCGATCGACCGATGGGGCCAACGATGAAGATGACCGCAGCGCATGCAGAGGCAATTGCTCCGGCAATGAATACCGCTGGAGCGCCAGATGCGCTGAGCAACACGCCCGCAAGAAGCGGTCCGATGGTTTGACCGAGTCGGGCGAACCCCACCCACGTTGCAACGACCGCTCCCCGGTGTTCTTGAGGGGCTTCGTTGATTGCCACCTCCTGCAGGTTGGGAATGAGCGCCCCCTCTCCAAAGCCGTAACACAACGTCCCGATAATGAGCACGACGAGCACGTGAGCCCAACCGATGAACATCATCCCCATCGCCCAGAAACATGCACTGATCGCAAGCGCCCATCTCACACTTATGATCCGCCGGATACGTCCGAGATTGAATCCAACCAGTGCAGATGACAGCGCGGGAACACTGATCATGAAGCCTCGCCAGCCCGATGACATTGCGAATCGGGTGTCAAGGTGGTCGGGCATTGCGGTGAGGAAGACGCCGAAAATGATTGCGAACGACAGGGTGCCGACGGCGATGGTGGTCGCAATCACTGGTGTTCTCATTGCGGTGCCCACGCCCGTGAGCTGTGATTTCAGTGGTTGAGCTGTCCGGATGGGCTCGTCGCGCAGCACATTCCATGCATAGGCCGCGCTCAGAAACCCGAATCCATATCCGAGCGTTGCAATCCGCCAACTGAAGAATTCTGCGATAACACCCGATGCGAGCGGAATGATCGCAAGACCGATGGTGAGGATCGCTGCATTTCGCCCAATCCACGTGGTGCGTTCCTCCCCCTCGAAGTGGTCGCCGATGAGGACGACACCAAGGTTGATGAGTCCGGCCGAGCCGACACCGAGAAGAAATCGGGTTGCGACGAGCATGGCAAAGTTCGCAGCGATAGCAGTGAGCACTCCTGCGAGACCAAACACGATGAGACAGAGGGTGAGAATTGGCCGCCGACCCCACCGATCGGCGGCAAAACCGATGATCGGAGCAAGAAAAATGCCGGGCAGTGATGCGGCAGCGACGAGAGGGCCAGCCGAACCAGCCGACTGGTAGAACGTGTCAAGAATGTCGGGAAGCAACGGTGAAACGAGGCTGTTCGCCATAATGCCCGTCAGGGTGACGGCAAAAACGAGGGGAAGAACTCGATGGCCCGAAGATCGTTGCACAGGAGCACACCATAGGGTTTGGGACATGGCCTTACCCGACTGATATCGTTTCCAAGCGATGTCGCTATTTCTGCGCGATTACCTCAACGTTGTTTGGTTCGGACTGGCGGCAATGCTGTTGGCAGGTCTTCTGCTTGGTATTGCTGCGCTTGTCCGGCCGTCTCGGCCCTCCCCTGAGAAACTCCTTCCCTACGAGTCAGGTGTTGATCCGGTAGGTCTCGGATGGTCACAGAGCCAGGTCCGGTACTACGTGTTCGCATTGCTCTTCGTCATCTTCGACGTTGAGGCTGTGTTTATCTTCCCATGGGCCGCTGCCATCGAGCGTTATGGCACCTTCGGGTTGGTCACCATGCTTGCGTTCATCGTGTTATTGCTTGACGGACTCGTATATGCCTGGAAGAGAGGACTTCTTCGATGGGTCTAGTCGACCGTGGCCGTTTACCGGCTCCACTCACCAAATTGTTCAACATTGGTCGTTCGTACTCAATGTGGGTGTATCAGTGGGGTCTTGCGTGCTGTGCCATTGAGATGGGTGCGGCATTCGGATCGCCCCGCTACGACGTCATGCGTCTCGGTGTTATCCCATTGCCAGCAAGCCCCCGTCAGGCCGACCTTGTCGTCGTATCAGGAACTGTCACCGACAAGATGGCACCAGCTGTAAAGCGGTTGTACGAGCAGATGCCAGAGCCAAAGTACGTCATCTCGATGGGTTCGTGCGCGAACTGTGGTGGCCCCTACTGGGATTCGTATTCGGTGACGAAGGGTGTCGACCAGATCGTTCCGGTCGATGTGTACGTGCCCGGCTGCCCTCCTCGACCAGAGGCTCTTTTGGAAGGCGTTGTGCTTCTGCAGCAGCGCATCAAGCACGAAGATATGGGTGCTCGCTGGCGCGGTGAGGGCTTCAAGCCGATTGTGCGAGAGAGTGAGCCCATCGTCGTCGGAGGTGGCCCAATTGAGTGACACCGACACGGACGAGTCAACACCAGTCGTTGATGAACTGCGCGATGAGATCGTTGCCCGGCTTCGTGCAGATCTCGGTGATGCGGTGGTCGACGTTTATCAGGTGCCGCAGGTCGACCTATGGGTGCGAGTGACTCCTGAGTCGTGGCGTGCAGCTGGAGAAGCGCTGCGGGCACAGGGTTTTGACTATTTCTGTTTTCTTTCAGCGATGGACTGGATGCCATCGCCATTTGGTGACGGCGAGAATGATCCGACCGAGGAAGTCGAAGAAGATCCGGTTGCAAGCGAGATCCGTCAGGGTTACACCGGGGGAGACACCCGATTCCAAATGTTGGCCCGCGTCACTGACACCCGGCGGCATGTGAGCGTCACCTTGAAAGCAGACCTCCCTCAACATGACGACGGCTCAATGTCGATCGAGAGTTGGATTCCCGTGTATGCCGGTGCGAATTGGCATGAGCGTGAAACCCATGAGATGTTCGGTATTTCGTTTGACGGTCACCCCGATCTGCGAAATATGTACCTCCCTGGTGATTTCGAGGGCTACCCATTGCGAAAAGATTTCCCCCTGCTCGCACGCTTGGTGAAGCCATGGCCCGGGATCGTCGATGTTGAACCAATGCCAGCGAGCGATAATGACGAAGGAGATGACTCATGACGATGTTGTCCGAACGCCAGCAGATGTCGTATATCGCTGCTCAAGCTGCTGACGCCCGATTGAACGTTGAGCTCGAAACCGAGGGAATGACCCTCAACATCGGCCCACAGCACCCTGCAACCCACGGAACGCTCCGAATCATCGCTCGTCTTGACGGTGAGCAGGTGGTCTGGGCCGAGCCATCGGCGGGGTACATGCACCGGGGCTACGAGAAGCTCACCGAGGTTCGTACGTTCCCGCAAGTCACTGCGCTGATCAACCGAATTGACTGGCTCGGATCGTTCGCAAATGAAGTGCCGTTCATTCTTGCTGCCGAACAGCTAATGGATATTGAGGCCCCGCCTCGTGCGCAGCACATCCGAACCATTCTCTTTGAACTCTCGCGTATCGCAAATGTGAGTCTGTTCCTCGGCGATCTCGGCGTGCAGATGGGAGCGGTGACCCCGGTATTCATGGCATTCCGTGACCGTGAGTACGTGCTGAACCTCATCGAAGGCGCAACTGGCGGCCGTTTCCATCCGAACTTTGACCGCATTGGCGGGCTGAAAGACGACCTGCCGAAGGGCTGGCTTGACGAGACCCGTCAGGTCATGAAGAAACTCCGCAATTTCTGCGATGAGATCGAAGACCTGTTGTTTGGAAACGAGATTTTCCAAAGTCGTACTCGAGGAATTGGTGTGATCCCCGCTGATGTTGCCCGCCAGTACGGGTTGTCAGGAGCGAACCTTAGAGCCTCAGGTGTTGACTGGGACCTCCGCCGAGACCAATCACTTCCGTTGGCATACGACAAGGTCGATTTCCGGGTGTGGACGCACCCAGACGGTGACTCTTGGGCCCGATGCTGGATTCGCCTCCAAGAGGTTCGTGAGGCAACCAAGATCGTCGATCAACTCATCGAAACTCTGCCCCCCGGCCCGGTCATGACGAAGGTGCCTCGTATCATCAAGGTTCCTGAGGGCGAAGCATGGGTGTCAACTGAGAACCCGCTCGGTGAGATGGGGTATTACGTGGTCTCAAAGGGTGACCTTGGACCATTCCGGGTGAAGATTCGCTCGGCATCGTTTAACAACATTTCGATCACCCCGTGGGTGTTGAAGGGTGTGTACGTGCCTGACATCATCACGATTTTGGCGAGCCTTTACTTCATCCTTGGAGATATCGATCGCTAATGATGAGCATCGCTCTTGAAATTCCCTACTGGGGCCAGTCGTTGCTCCGGGTGCTCGGCGGTGTCGGAGCCGTCTTGCTGCCCGCTGGCACGATCGTTTACCTCTTTTTGTTCAAGATGATGTCGTTCATGCAGAGCCGTCTTGGCCCCATGGAGGCTGGGCCCTACGGCTCGATGCAGTTGCTTGCCGAGGTCGGCAAATGGCTGCAGAAAGAGGACATCATTCCCGAGAACGCTGACGCGAAGATCTACAAGTTGGCTCCGGTCATCGTGCTGGTGTCGACGTTCTTGCTCGTCGTCGTCGTTCCATTCGGGCCCGATGCTCTCTTCACCGACTTCTCCGCCGGCGTGTTTTATGCGCTCGCCATCGGTTCGGTATCGGTGATCGGCATTCTTGTTGCCGGTTGGTCGAGCGCGAACAAGTACTCACTGCTTGGCGGTCTCCGAGCCGCAGGTCAGCTCATCGCCTATGAACTTCCGATGGTGTTGGCCGTTGTGGGCGTCGTGATTCAGGCCGGATCAATGAACTTGCAGCAGATCGTTGTGGCGCAGAACTCCGGCTCAATCTTTGGCTGGGACGGAGTCGGCTTCCCATTCGTGCTCACCCAGTTCGTTGGGTTCCTCATTTTCATGATCGCAGTTCAGGCAGAACTCACTCAGGTGCCGTTTGACATGCCGATCGCAGAGTCAGAGTTGGTGTCGGGTTACATGACCGAATACTCCGGCTTCCGATTCCTCATGTTCTTCATCGGTGAGTTTGCTACCGCCGGTGTGTTTGCGTTCATCGCGTCGGTTCTCTTCCTCGGTGGCTGGGGTATCCCGTTCTCGTGGTTTGGTTGGGAGTCGCTCGACGCTGTCGACGGTTGGATGAACATTGTCGGTCCAGTCATCATGCTGACGAAGATGCTGGTGCTCACCGGCATCATCATGTGGGTGCGTTTCTCGTACCCACGGTTCCGTGAGGACCAACTCCAGAAGTTTGCATGGAAGGTACTCATTCCGTTGTCGCTCGCAAACATTGCGGTGACCGCCATCTTGAAGGTTGCGATCTGATGCCAAAGGTTCCTGGTCTCGTTAAAGGTCTTG
>Ga0310343_10001789_pt1 | contig 11125 bp, 6 predicted proteins | sample HC15DNA2025_MG_FD_203519 | JGI IMG/M metagenome (GOLD analysis project Ga0310343, IMG submission 203519) | Marine microbial communities from station ALOHA, North Pacific Subtropical Gyre - HC15-DNA-20-25_MG | ecosystem: Environmental > Aquatic > Marine > Oceanic | place: Pacific Ocean: North...
TCGCATCTTTTTCTGATTCCATTACATCAAACTGATCTCCTGAATTAGGTAGACCATTTAAACCTAAAATTTCTATGGGAGTAGACGGCAATGCTAAATCAATATTTTCACCAAAACCGTCAACCATGGATTTGATTTTACCCCTAAGGTTTCCAGCAACGATAATATCTCCATTTTTTACCGAACCTGAACGAACTAAAATTGTAGCAACTGGACCTTTTTGTCTATCCATTTTTGACTCAATAACTACTCCTATACCTAATCGATTTGGGTTAGCTTTTAGTTCTTGTATTTCGGAAAGTAATAGAATATTTTCAAGTAAGTCATCAACACCATCGCCCTTTAGTGCTGAAATTAAAACAGTAATCGTATCCCCACCATATGATTCAACAATTACCTCATTTTCGGCTAGTTGCGCGTAAACCTTATCCGCATCTGCCCCCTGCAAATCAATTTTGTTCATAGCGATTATCAATGGAACATTTGCTGCTCTAGCATGGTCTATTGCTTCAATCGTCTGAGGCATTACTCCATCATCAGCAGCAATAACAATTATTGCTATGTCAGTTACTTGAGCTCCATTTGCTCTCATTTGAGTAAAAGCAGCGTGACCTGGAGTATCTATAAATGTAATTTTGCTATTATTTTTTTCAACTTGATATGCACCAATCCCTTGGGTAATTCCACCAGCTTCTGAATCAACTACTTTTGTACCTCTAATATAATCAAGAAGGGTTGTTTTGCCATGATCTACATGCCCTAATATAGTAACAATAGGAGGACGAGGAAGTGCATTTTCTTCTGATAAATCTGAATCCATTCCTGTTTTTTTTGCAGCTAAACTATCTTCTTTGTCTTTAGGCTTCAATACTCCAATTTCAAAAGATGCGGCTACTTTAGCAGCAACATCAAATTCGACGATTTCATTTACAGTTGCCATAACCCCTAATCTCATCAATGATTTTATTACATCAACATTTGAAAGTTCTAAAATATTAGCCAATTCACCTACGCTAACATTTGAGGGTAACTCAACTGGAGATTTACTATCACTACTATTTGTAATTTGATTTGAATCTTGTACCATAAAAATTATTTAAGTCTATTTAAGTCGTAATTTTACCTAATTCTATCAAATATGATTATGAAAAAGTTTTAAGAATAAACTTTAGAGTATATTTATTAGAAGTTTATCAGTTTATTTTCTTCTTTTACTTTTTGCACTACTACCTCCCCTTTTCCCACCTTTTCTTCCCTCGTCAGTTTCATAAAAACCGGATATATCTTCAGCAAACCTAATTCCAGTATTTTCTTCTTTTTTGGAAGTATTAAATACTGCGTCATCTACTTGCCACAATTCATCAGAAGAAACATCTAACATTTGATTTTCTTTAGAATCCTTTTCTAACTTCTCTTGTTTTTCAAGTTCTTCAAGTTCTTTTTCCAAAGCAATAAGTTCGTCTTGAGCACTTTGTTCAGTTTCTTTAGCAAGAATTTTTTCTTTATTTTCTTTTTCTTTTATATTAGTTTGATCATTATTGTCATCATTGGGAACTTCTACTTCTACTTTTTCTAATTCTGGATTTTCTGATATTTTTACCGGAGGGACCTTGTCCTCTATAGTTTTTGTATTATCACCAATTTCAACATCACTCACTCCTTGGATATCAACTTTCCAATTAGTCAACCTAGAAGACAACCTTGCATTTTGACCGTCTTTACCAATAGCTAAAGAAAGTTGCTTGTCTGGAACAATAACTAAAGCAGTCTCTTCTTCTTTATCAATATCAACTCTGTCAACTACTGCAGGACTAAGTGAATTAGAAATAAACTTTACTGGATCTTCACTCCATTCTACTACATCTATTTTTTCACCTAGTAGCTCATTAACAACATTTTGAATTCTTATGCCTCTCAGTCCGACACATGCACCTACAGCATCTATTCCTTCTTGATTTGAGAGAACTGCAACCTTTGATCTTGCCCCAGGCTCTCTGGCTATAGCCTTAATTTCAATTACATCATTATAAATTTCTGGAACTTCCACTTCAAATAGTTTTCTAAGAAGATCAGGATGTGTTCGAGAAACTATAATTTCGGGACCTCTAATTGTTCTAGCCACTTGAACAACATAAAATTTTAATTGTTGAGATGGCCTATATCTTTCGAAAGAAGATTGTTCTGAGGGAGGCATAATTGCCTCGGTATTACCAATATCAACCGTAACCCATCTTGATTCAACTCTTTGAATAGTCCCTGTAAGAATGTCGCCTTCTTTGTCAATATATTCTTCAAAAACGATATCTCTTTCGGAATCTCTTAATTTTTGCATTAAGACTTGTTTTGCAGTTTGAGAAGCAATTCTTCCTGGATTAAATTCTAACTGACCTGTTTCGATAATATCTCCGATTTTATAATCAGGGTTAATTTCTTTTGCTTGATCAAGAGTTAAGTGCATGCCTTCATCCTCGACTTCTTCAACAACATGCTGAACTGTTTTTACAATAGTTTCACCTGTAATAGGATCCATAGTTACTATAACATCATTTCCATTAGATAATGGATCACGCTTGTATGCCGCTGCCAACGCGGTTTCAACTGCGCGTAAAACAACAGGTTTTGGCAAATTTCTTTCTGCTGCTAATTGATTTACAGCTAATAATAAATCACTTTTCAAAAATAAACTCCATTAGTTTCATAAAAAAGAAAAAGCGGGCAATGCCCACTTCTCTCAAAGTATATTATAAGTAATATTATAACATTTCTTAACCTAAAAGTCTTACATATATTTCTATATATTTATTATATTATTTATATAATCAACTAATTTAGTTTCCGAAACATAATTACTATTTGAATCATTACGTGACTTAATCTCAATATCATTTTTTTCGAAATTTTTCTTGCTTATAATTATTCTTACAGGAAATCCAACTAAATCTGAATCCTTGAATTTTACACCAGGAAGCAAATCTCTATCATCAAAAAGAACATCTATACCGTTTCTTAATAATAAATCATATATTTTATTACATTTATTTTTCACTTTTTCTTCATCAAGATTTATTCCAATTAAATTGACGGTGAAAGGTGAAATTGACGGTGGAAGATTTATTCCATTGTCATCATGATTTGCTTCTATTGCCGCAGCAAGTAATCTACCAATACCAATTCCATAACATCCCATCAATATAGATTTATTGTCACCATTTTTATCAGTAAAATCAGCTCCCATAACTTCAGAGTAGGTATAGCCTAACTTAAAAACATGTCCAACTTCTATACCCTTTTTTGAAATTAGTTCACCAGAATTATTTGGTGATTGAAATCCCTCTTTAGCTTCAGCAATATCACCAACTATTTCTGATTTAAAGTCTCTTGGATAATTAACATTTTTTAGGTGAAAATGTTCTTTATTTGCCCCTGCTATATAATTAGAACCAAGCTCTATAGAATTATCTATGACGCTTTTTATATTCCTCTTGTCAATTGGAGACGCATACCCAGGAATAAAACCAGCATTAATTGCTTCCTGCGTTGAAGCTTTTTTTAAATCTTTAGAACCTAAAATATTTCTTAGTTTTGTTTCATTAACATCGTAGTCTGCTCGTATAGTTGCAATAATAATTTCTCCATCCGAATTATAAATAACAGATTTAGCTATTTTATTTTTTGGTAACTTACAAAAATTAGATAATTTTTCTATGGTATTGATATGCTTAGTTTCAAAAAGTTCCTTATCTAATATTTTCTTTTCAGAATAATCATTTTTTATGAACTCTGCTTTCTCTAAATTTGCTGCATAACTTTCATCAGGAGAGATTAAAATAGTATCATCTCCACTATCCGCAATTAATACAAATTCTTTTGATTCTTTACCACCAATACCGCCAGAATCTGCATCAACAATTACTACGTCTAATCCACATCTGGCAAATATTTTTTTATAAGTTTTTACCATAATTTCGAAACTCTTATCCAAGCCTTTTTCATCTACATCAAAAGAATAAGCATCTTTCATTTCAAATTCTCTTACTCTTAGCAATCCACCTCTAGGCCTAGTCTCATCACGAAATTTAGTCTGAATTTGATATATTGTAATAGGCAGATCTCTATAACTAGAAACGAATGATCTAATCATTGATGTAGCCGTTTCTTCATGAGTTGGTGCAATAACTAAAGTTCGTTCCCTCCTATCTTTAAAATTTGCTAATGGAGGAAAAAAGGTTTCAGCTCTACCAGATTCTTCCCATAATTCTTTTGGCTGAATTACCGGCATGTTCACTTCAGCGCAACCTGACAAGTTCATTTCTTCTCTAACTATTTTTCGAATTTTAGAAATAGACCTATTTCCTATAGGTAACAAACTAAATATACCTGCTGCTACTTGTTGAACATATCCAGCACGTAAAAGTAACCTATGACTAATATTTTCAGCATCTGAAGGAATGTCACGTAATGTTTTTAGTAGCAGATTAGAAGCTTTCATATAAACTTTATTTCTTTTGCCCTCTCTGAGCCCATTCAGAATTAACAAACATATTTAACCCAGGATCTGACATAACTTTGGAACTAGTCATTTCAGGAGGATTAGAAAGAATAAAATCTTCATCTAATTCAATTCCCCAGCCGGGCTTGTCTGGTACAGGAAAATATCCATCAACAACTTCAGGGTATCCTGAACCAGCTTTTTTTACATGTGGATCAGCAAAGTCATTAAAATGTTCTAAAATCTTAACATTTCTTAGAGTAAGGCATAAATGTAATGCTGCCATAGTGGAAACTATACCTCCAACATTGTGCGGAGCAACCATAATAGAGTATGATTCTGCAGTTGACGCAATTTTTTTAGTTTCTAAAATACCACCGCTTTGAGTGATATCTGGTTGAAGGACATCTACACTTTGAGAATTCCATAGTTCTCTAAATTCCGGAGCACCATACAATCTTTCTCCGGTGGCTATGGGCAAAGAAGTATGTTGTCTAACAGATTTTAATGCTGGTATATCACCCGGCCTGACAGGCTCTTCAATCCAACCTATATTATATTTTTCAATAAATCTAGCTATTTCTCTTGCTTGTAATGGGGCAAATCTACCATGCATCTCAATCATAATTTGAGCCTGAGTACCAGCAACTGTTGCAACCGCTTCAATCAGGTCTAATGATCTATAAAATTCAGGCCTTTCAAGCTCTAAATCCCCATTTCCAAATGGATCAAACTTCATTGCTTTATAGCCTTTATCCAAAACTTTTTCTGCAGCAGCAGCATATTGTTCAGGAGATCTTTCAACAGTGTACCATCCGTTTGCATAAGCCTGAACTTTGTCTTTTACTTGACCACCTAAAAGCTTATAAACGGGTTGATTACAAGATTTTCCAATAATATCCCAAAATGCAAGTTCAACCAGAGCTAAGCCTGTGTAAACTACTTCTCCAGGCTTACCAAAATCTTCTAAAGTCATTCTTCTATAAAGAGCTTCTATATCAAAAGGATCATGACCAATAAAATGTCTTTCAACATCTTTTAGATATTGGGTTACTGTATGAGTTTTACCCAAAACCCTAGCCTCTCCAATACCAGTTATACCCTCATCAGTTTCAATAATACAATAAGTTAAATTTCTCCATGGAGTACCTAGTACTAAAGTCTTAAAGCCTGTTGTTTTCATATTTCTCCTTTTATTAATAAACCTTTATTTTATTCAGAATAGGTAGACATTTCATCGTTTTGCTTTGTTCTTACATCAAGTAATACACTTTTTCCCTCTTCAAAGTTAACTCTTTTGGCCTCCGCAAGAGCCTTACCTATTTCTTGAGGATCAGTGATTTTTATTCCTACACCTCCAAGACCTTCTGCTATTGCGGCATAATCTCCAGTCATATTTCCAGCATCAAATTCTTCCATAGCAGTAGGCATACCATGATTATAGCCACCCATAGTTTTATTATTTAAAAGAATAGTTGTAATTGGGGCTCCGCATCTATTTGCTGTTTCAAGATCAAGACCAGACATACCGAATGCAGCATCACCCATAAAATTGACACAAAATTTTGATGGATCTGCAATTTTGGCACCAATCATTAAGGGTATTCCATACCCTAAATGTGTACTTTTCCCCCAACCAATATAACTATGAGGTACGGTAGCTGTATAAAATGGCATAATCTCATCTCTTGGATGTCCTGCATCATGAGTCATAATTGTATTTTCATGATCAACATTTTTGTTGATTTCATTTATTAACCTATAAGGATTAATAGGAACATCATCAGAATTGAGTAATTTATCAAAGTCGCTTAACCATTCTGCTTTAACTCGACTAATTTCGTTCTCAAGAATTATATTTTTTTCTCTACCATTTTCACCTAAAATTGACTTTACTTCATCAATCATCATACATAAAGTTTTTCTTGCATCTCCAATCAAACCTATTTCTGTTGGATATTGCTTATCTATATCTTCATAATTATTTGTTGAATGAATAATAGTTTTACCCTTAGGGATATCAATACCATAATTAGTAACAGTCAAACTAGCACCTACTGCAAATAAAACATCACTTTCATATAGCCACTTAAAAACTCCTTTTGGAGCAGTCCTATTAGCAGATCCCAATGATAATGGATGCCTTTCATCAAAAGCCGATTTACCAGGCATAGTTGTAATAACTGGAATTTGTAATAACTCTGCTAATTCCTTAAGTTTTTCTGTTGCAGATGAATACAATATACCTTGCCCTGCCCAAATTACAGGATTATTTGCATTAATTATTTTCTTGATTGCTATTCTTAAATCTTCTTTTGCAGGTGCAGCTAGATATGCTTTAGGAGAATGAAAATTTTCCATCCCTAGAATTTTACCTTTTTCTTTTTTTACCTCAATCTCACTAAGACTTCTAGGAATTTCTAAAAGCACTGGACCAGGGCGACCATTTTTCAAGGCTGAAAAAGCTCTTCGCATAAGTGAAGGTAAACGATGATATGAATTTACTGAGGCAGACCATTTAGTTATATTTTTATAATTTTCAGTAGATATAAAATTAGGGTATATATCTTCTTTTTCTAATGACTGACCCTCCGGTAAAAATAATATGGGAACTCCATCTGCCCAAGCTTGTGCTATCCCACCAAATGCATTTTCAGCTCCAGGACCATGTTGACAAGCAAAAACACCATATTTACCTTTTTCAGCCATAAGCCTAGAATATCCATCAGCTGCCATAATTCCTCCTCTTTCCTGTCTAAAAACTACAGGTCTTACTCCAAACTTAGCACAGGATTCTATTAATGGATTATTAGGGAAACATGCTAGCCACTCAACACCTTCACTTTTTAATGTGTAAGCTATTAGATCAAATCCATTGCTTATTTTTTCAATATCATTCATTTTATTCTCCTAGTTTACTTAAAAATAACAAAAAATTGCTAAATCTCGTATTAAAACCTCTAAGATTCTATCTTATAAGTAGTAATAAAATCATTAAGAAATATGATTTATTTTCTATTTATATAAAAAAATAACAAAAAATAATAATCAATAAATATAAAAAATGAGTTTTTATTATGATAAATGATGATTTAGAAAAAATAATTGAAGTGGCAGAAAATGTTGGAACTGCAAACATAAAAGTTGTTGGAGTTGGTGGTGGTGGTCAAAATGCTGTCAATAGGATGTATAGAGAAAGAGTTGAGGGTGTTCAGTATATTTCTGTCAATACTGACTCTCAAGCCTTAGAACATTCTGAAATACCACTCAAATTACGAGTTGGAGATCAGACTGCAAGAGGTTTAGGTGTTGGAGGGGATCCAGCCAAAGGTAGACAATGTCACGAAGAAGATCGCGAGGAAATTAAGTCTGTTCTTGAAGGTGCTGATTTAGTGTTTATTGCTGCTGGCATGGGTGGCGGAACTGGAACAGGGGGCGCTCCTGTTGTTGCTGAAATTTCTAAAGAAATAGGTGCACTTACAGTTGGAGTTGTAACAAAGCCATTCAATTTCGAGGGGAAAGTAAGAAAATCTAAGGCATTAGAAGGTGTGGAAGCATTAAAGGAACAAGTTGATACTCTTATAGTTATTCCAAATGATAGACTAACTGCAGTTTCAGATGCAAATGTAACTATTCAAACAGCATTCAAGATGGCTGATGATGTTTTGAGACAAGGAATACAATCTATTGCAGAACTCATACTTTGTCCTGGAGAAATAAATCTGGATTTTGCTGATGTAAAAGCGGTTATGGATAGTGCAGGAGCTGCATGGATGGCTATAGGAAAAGGTTCTGGAGAAAATAGAGCAGTTGAAGCAGCAGAGGAAGCGCTTCAATCTCCTCTGCTTGAGGTTGAGGTAACTGGCGCTAAAGGTGTAATATTTAACGTTACTGGAGGACCAGATGTAACTATTCATGAGGTACAAACTGCTTCAGAAATAGTAGCTTCAACAGTCCATCCAGAAGCAAATATAATTTACGGTCAAACTACAGATCCTAAAATGGAAAATGAAATTAAAATAACACTAATTGCTACTGGTTTTCCATCTGCAACTGATATTGAAGAAGACGAGATAAAAAATGCGTCTGAAATCTTAGGTAGTGATAAAGGAATGATTGAAGTTCCTCCATTCTTAAGAAATCACCCATCTGCTAGAAATAGAATTAGGAAAAGTTTGCAAAGAAAAGAACAACTAGGTTTTCCTGAAGAGATAGTTCCTGCTGATTAGATATTAGGTATTCATCAAACTTATTTAGAGGAGAACTATAAGCCGAGTTCTGTATCTTGAAAGATTAACGGTCATCTATCTAGCCTTGTAATCGCTTACAAGATCAAGCAACCAACCCGAAAACTACGTGGATACGATTTTAGTTTTCCTATTTGGTCTTGCACCGAGTGGGGTTTACCTTACGCCAAATGTTACCATTCGACCGGGGAGCTCTTACCTCGCCATTTCACCCTTACCTAAAATTTAGGTGGTATATTTTCTGTTGCACTTTCCATCGAGTTACCTCGTCCTGCGGTTAGCAGGCACTCTATCCAATGGTGCTCGGACTTTCCTCCCCCCTTTTCCAAAATAAAAATTATTTGTAAGAAACAAGCGGCGACCGTCCGTTCTCCTCATAAAAAATATTATAACAAAGTTTATTTTTATACATATGGGAAAATATTAATTTTATTATTTTGAATAAGTATTTTAGATACAACTTGATTAAGAGAAGTTTTTGATTCTTGAATATCATTACTGAAAATTTGATGATATATTATGTGATTTGGCTTATCTAAATACACATTTTTATTTTGTCTAATTTCATCTAATCTTTTGAGCGAATTTTCTAAATTAGAAATATTATCCTTACCCATTGCATAATCTTGAAAAGCATTTGCAAAATATGAATAAGCTTGTTCTATTTCTTGCGTATATGTTTTTGAACTAACTGGCGATAAATTAGATATAAAATCTTCATCCCAATTAGAAATAATATCCTTTACATCTTTTTCAACAACATCTGCATTAAGTAAAGAATGAAATTTTGATTGATCAGAAACATTTTGAAATCTATACTCACAACGATAGTATCTGTAAACTTTTGATTTAGATTCGTTATTTCTAAGCTTCCATGTTCTTTTTCTCGTTATTCCAGTTAGGGAATTTCCACATATCTCACAAATAATTTTTCTTGATAACAAAAATGTTGATTTATAGTATTTCTTTTTGGTGGTATTTTTTGAATTTAATATAGAATTTACATTATTAAATAAATCTAGACTTATTATTGGTTCGTGGTTTGAAGTAATCCTTATACCATAACGCGTATAAGTCCCTATATAAGAACGATTAGTTATTATGCTTCGAATTGTAAGTGGTGTCCAAATCCTACCACTTTTTGTTTTATGACCTCTCTGATTTAATAATTTTGAAATTACTCTTAGGCCATAAAATGACTCAGAATACAGGTTGAAAATCAACTTAACAATTTTTGATTCTTCATCATCAATTACTAATCTACCATTATGAGATTTATACCCATAAGGTATTTTTCCTAGAACTTCCCCTCTATAAGCTTTTTTAATGATTTCTTTACCAGATTTTGAACTAGAAAAGCTCTCTTTATTAGAAAAAGATAAATACTTTAATGCATTTTGAAATGGGTCTGGATAATCTGGATTAGTACACTTAATATCAGCTCCTATTGACTTTATATGAATCATTCTTCTTGCTAAAGTTTCAATATTATTAGCTAGGTGAAAAGAATCAGGAATTAAGACTAATGCTAGTTTAGCATCTGGTTTAATAAATTCAGAAACTAACTTTCTGAAATTATCATGTATATCTGAGTCAGAATTTGATGATTTAATTTTAAACCATGAAACAATATTATGTTTGTTTATTTTGCAATATTCTTTTATTTCAGACTCAGGAATTAGTCTGTTTTCAGATGCAACTTTGTATAAATGATCATCGTAATTATCTATATGAAAACCAATTACTCGCAAAAAATCTATTTAGAAAAAATTAATAATCGATTGCAACATGAACCTATAATTGGTTTTTCTGCTAGTCGTATCTTGTTAGATTCACTCATGGGTAATTTAACTAAACAACCTTGACACACACCTCTATCAACTTTTACAATAGCTGAGCCTGGATTAGATTTAGAAATTCTATTATAGTGATCTAAAAATTCTTTAGAAATATTAGATTGTTCTTTTTTTCTTTCAAGCAACATATTATTATATTCATCCATAATAGCTTTAGCCTGACCATGAATTTTTACTAAACGTAACTTCCAGTCTTCCTCAGTATCTTTTAACCGTTTAGAAAATTCAGAAAATTTTTCATTTGCTTCAGCAGCAATTTTCTCATTTGAAGGTATGGATTCCTCGACTTGTGCTAAGTTTCTTCTCATAGACGAATATTCAATTTCTATAGCATTTAATTCCTTAACATTGGTTATAGACCCACCATAAAGTCTCTGTTCAATTTCAGAAACTTTAGATTTAAGAGAATTTAATTCTGATTGTAATCTGGCTACTTCAAGTTTAGCTTCTAATTCCTGCTGTTTTTGTTTTTCACATTGCTCTCTTAATTTTATTAGCCCACCTTGAGACTGAATTTCATTTTGTAATGTCAC
>Ga0310343_10001791_pt1 | contig 11123 bp, 11 predicted proteins | sample HC15DNA2025_MG_FD_203519 | JGI IMG/M metagenome (GOLD analysis project Ga0310343, IMG submission 203519) | Marine microbial communities from station ALOHA, North Pacific Subtropical Gyre - HC15-DNA-20-25_MG | ecosystem: Environmental > Aquatic > Marine > Oceanic | place: Pacific Ocean: North...
AAAACCTAGAATTTTCCAAAAAGAATTTGTCCATTTCTTGGTGGCAATCCCGGGAATAAGCCTTCAGGATAAACTGTCTAATTAATGTTTGCGAAGAAAACATTCCTCTCCCTGACCACCGCAATCTCCCTTCTGGCGCCGACAATCACCCTAGCCCAAGGACCCTGCGATACGCTTGCAGGCATGGGGATCATTCATGACTCCGAGGAAGCGGGATTGGAGCAGGTTAAGCTATTCGGCATGGCTCAGTATCAAGTCGGCCACGTTGACGGAACAGACTCGGCAGGAAATAGTTTTTCCGATACCCACAACGAGTTTCGACGAATCTGGCTGGGAGCCGACGTCAAGTTCTTGCGGGGCTTTCTATTCAAATCCGTCTTGAGCGTTACCCAGGGCAAGCATGCCGCTACCGGCGATCAGGACATCGAGTTCAAGCACTTTCGGAACCTCTACCTTTCCTACGATGCTAGCAAAGCGAGTACCACCTTTTCCGACTACGATCGTTTCGAGTTCGGATACGGGCGCCGCAGCCTCAAGCTCGCCGACGAGTGGCAGCGTTCCGCCTATTTGTTCAATCCCGTAGAACGGTCGCCTTTTTCCAACAAGCTCTGGCCGACTGACGAGGGCGGCTCACACCCCGTAGGAGCCTGGTTTCGCGCCGCCCATGGAAGGAATGACTTTCAAATCGGCTTCTTTTCCACCACCCAAGATGACGAGTTTCCAGACTGGGAAGATGGAACCGCCTTGTATTCCCAATGGGAGCACGATATCGCAGAAGGCTCGAACTTCGATCAAAAGAAGCTCATCCTTAACGTCTTTTCACAAGACGCCGATTTGTCCGACGATCAGCTCGCCCGGGGCAACGAGTGGGGAGGTTCAGCGATTCTCCGATTGCACAAGGGGCCCTGGGAAATCCATAGCACTATCGGAGCGGGCCAAAATGGAGGCACCACCAACCCCGATCGCCTCGGCAATTTCTGGGGACTGTCGATCATGCCCATGCGGTGGCTCGTTGAGGATCGCCTCAAGTTCGTTTCTCGGTATCAGTTGCAAAGTGCGGATGCTCCGGAGGGCATTCGGTTGAACAGCCGATACGCCCGATCTGCGGCAGCTAAAGGCGATGCCGACCTATCCCTAACCGGAGGACGGGGAGACAAACACAACAATTTGTATTTCGGATTAAACTACTACTTTTGTGGCGACCGCATGAAAATCGTCTCAGGGATCGAATACGATGACATCGAAACCACAGGCGGGATCACCGTTTTTAAAGGGTGGACGATCAGTTCCGCCTTCCGCATGTATTTCTAACACCCTTGCTGGCGAGAACAAATCGCTGGCTGCTCATCCTAGCAAATCCTAACCATGTCAGACTCCCACCTTAAACCGAAAACTCTCGACGACCTGCAAACGCGGCTCCACTGGGTCCTCCGTGTCACAGCAGCCTGCTGCTTCATTGGCCACGGGGCCTGGGGCGTCATCACTAAAGAAGGTTGGCTCCCTTTCTTCCGATCCCAAGGTATTCCCGACGATATCGCCTGGAAGCTAATGCCGATCATCGGCGCTTTCGATATAATCATGGCTATTTTGCTGCTCGTAAAGCCGCGCCGCATTATCATCGTTTGGATGATCGTCTGGGCCATTTGGACGGCTATTCTTCGACCGATTTCCGGTACACCGGGCATGTGGGAATTCTGGGAGCGGGCCGGCAACTACCTGCCCCCATTTATGTTGCTGCTGATGGGCGGCACCTTCGCAATGCGATGGAAAGATTGGTTTTCTGAATACAAAGAGCCTAAACTCTCTGAAGACAATATAGGAGTACTCCATTTCATTTGCCGATTGACGATCGGCCTTCTCTTGATTGGCCACGGAGGATTCGGGGCTTTCGTTGAAAAGGACATGCTCATAACCCATTTCGCGTCTATCGGCATTCCTGCAGATGTAGCGTTCATCAAGGCCGTAGGCTGGTTCGAAATCATTCTGGGTGTACTCATATTTATCTTACCAATAGTGCCCATTCTCTGGTTCGTATTTGCCTGGAAGGTTATCACAGAGTTCCTGTACGTGACCGAAGGCGGGCTACTGAATATCTTCGAGTTTATCGAGCGCTGGGGCGACTATGGCACTCCCATCGCCTTGATTCTCATTATTCACTACCAGACTAGCCAGCAATATAAAGCGACAGCGGAAGTGCCAGCCGGTCAAACGGCTTAAGGAATTGGAATCAGTCCAACAGATTGTCGAATTACTCGGGCTAGAACCGCATCCAGAAGGCGGTTATTTCCGTCGAACCTATACGTCGAATACAATCGCGCCAATCGGCCTCAAACAGGCTAATCAACCGACGCTCACGTGTATCTATTATTTATTGACTAGCGACTCTCCAATCGGGCATCTCCACGTAAACCAATCGGATATCGTCCATTTCTTTCATGGAGGCTCTCCAATCACGTACACGCTCGTATCGCCAAAAGGAGAGTTAGAGACTGTTACGTTGGGAGCGGATGTTAAGGCTGGGCAAAAGCTGCAGTTAACCGTGCGGGGAGGTTACTGGAAAACTAGCCAACTGATGGAAGGCGACTACGGATTGATCAGCGAAGCGGTCAGCCCCGGATTCGTTTTTCAGGACATGGCCTTTGTTAGCAAGGCGGATATCGCATCGCGTTTTCCGACTTTAGGAGAGAGTCTCAATCGCTTCGTCAAAGCGAACTAAAACTAGCAGTTCGATCCCAAACTATATATAAAACCCAAGAATCACCTTGGCTTCGCTTTACAACTGCTTTCTAAGTAGATCCTTAAAATCCCCTTGGGTGGGCTTTCGTGGATTAGTCAAGTGACAGTGATCTTTCATGGAATATTCCGCAAGCCGATCCAAATCAGATTCGTTGATGCCAAGCTCCTGCAAACGCAGTGTAATTTGCAGATCCGTATTCAACCTTTCGATGTACTCAATAAATCTATCTGCACAGCTATCATCATCTACGCCTTCCACCGAAATTCCCGCTGCTTGAGCGAGCAGGCGGAATTTGGGCAAGCAAAAGTCGCGGTTGAACTCGAGGCAAGCGGGCAGTAGTACGGCATTTAATGTTCCGTGATGCCCTCCGAACAGACCGCCAATCGCGTGCGAAAGAGAATGGATGACCCCCAGTCCTTTCGCGAAGCCCATTCCACCTAGCATGGCAGCGACCATCATATCTGATCTGGCTTCGATGTCAGATCCATCTTTGTAGGCTCTCAATATTGATGTGGTCGCTCTCCTGACTCCTTCCAATGCCAGCCCCTCTACGATGGGATTAAATTGGGGCGACAGGCATTCCTCTACACAATGCGTCAAGGCGTCCATACCCGTTCCCGCCGTAAGGCCCTTGGGCAAGCCTACTGTCAATTCAGGATCGCAAATCGACATCGAGGGGAAGAGGAGCGGTCCCACAACAGCGATTTTCGCTCCCTCGGTTTCCTCGATCAGCAACGCTCCTCGAGCCACTTCGCTACCCGTCCCCGCTGTTGTCGGAATAGCGATCATCTCCGGCATAGGCTGAGTCATGCGAGACCAGCCTTTTTCCCGAATTCCATAGTCCCGTAATGGACCTTCGTGATAGGTCAACAGTCGGATGCCTTTCGCCGCATCCAAAGCGCTGCCTCCTCCGACCCCCACAATGCAATCACAATTTTCCGAAAGGAAAGCCTCTACGCCCTTCCGGACATTGGCTTCAGATGGATTCGCATCCACCTCGCTAAAAACTGCTGATCCTTTCAGATTCGATGCATCTAGGATATCCGAAAAAAGGCCGTTCTCCAATAAGCCTGGGTCCGTAACCAGCAAAGGGCGCTTCGCGCCTAAATCGGCCAAGGCCCCTGGCAAAGCGGACACTGAACCTGAACCAAACTGAATCGTGTTCGGGAATACAAAAGTTTCCATTTTCTTAGCAATAACCTAACCGCGCCCCACGAAAGGCATCTTCGTCGTCATCACAGTCATGGAAAGGACATTGGCATCGAGAGGAAGGCTCACCATGTAAACGACCGCATTAGCTACATTATCAACCGACATGGTAGGCTCCACTTTCTTGGTCAAATCCCCCTGTAAAACACCTTGTTTCATCTTAGAGGTCATATCTGTAGTCGCATTACCGATATCGATCTGACCGCAGGCTATATCGTATTTACGACCGTCCAAAGCCGTCGACTTGGTCAATCCGGTTATCGCATGTTTCGTCGCCGTATATGGGGCCGAGTTTGGCCGGGGCGTTTGAGAAGATATGGAACCATTGTTTATGATGCGACCACCCTGCGGATCTTGGTTCTTCATCACCCGAAAGGCCGCTTGCGTACAAAGGAAAGGTCCCGTAAGATTCACATCAGCTACCGCTCGCCAATCGGCAGGGTCAATATCTTCCAGTAAGGCGGCCGGTCCAAATGTTCCTGCATTGTTGAACAAGACATCTACTCGTTCAAAGCCCTCAACGGTCCGGGCAAACAGATTGTCTACCGAGCCCGCATCCGTAACATCTGTTGCAACCGCCAAAGCCTTGCCGCCACCTGAGTTTATTTCCTCAGCCGTCGCATCCAAAGTTTCCTGACGCCTGCCGGCAAGCGAAACGGCATAACCTTCCTTAGCCAACGCCAATGCCACGCTTTTACCTATTCCGGATCCGCCACCTGTAATAATCGCTACTTTCATAAGCCTCTCGTTCAAACTGAACGAAGATCGAACTCCGGCAGTGAGGCGAACGCAACCCTTTTGGCATGTGGTATAATGGCTCCCGGCTGAACGCAGATCGCCAGACATAACGCGGAGGATTGGGCGGCAATTTCGGTCCTAAGTAGTAGCAGAGGCAACCTGCCTGTGTTTTTTGTCGATCAGACATGAGCTGGATATCGCGGCGTAAAGCCGCTCCCAAACTCGCCGTCCCCGATAGGCTCCTTCATCCATGGCCTGTCAGGGCAAAAGGACCGCGCGAAGTAGAACAAGCATCCTGCCCGGTTCGGACACCGGCTAGATGCCAAGGCTACCTCAGGAATCATCCTCCAGGCTGGGCATATCCACGGCTCCATCGCGACGTTCATCCATGTTATACTCCATCGATTTCGGGTAGCGCATGGGCAATCTCGAAACTTCATCCAACCGATCTAATTGTTCTCGGCTCAATTGAATGCGGCTAGCTCCAACGTTGTCGCGAAACTGTTCAGCATTTCGAGCGCCCACGATTACGGACGTGATCGTAGGCTGATCCAGTGCCCAACGCGTAGCCACCTGGGCCGGGGTACAGGAAAGCTCGTCGGAAAGTTCGAGTACAACACCTAGTATTTCGTCGGCATTGGGAGCGAAGAACTGGGGATTAAACACCCACTTATCCGCGGAACGCGTTCCCTCGATCTCGCCTCCCCGGCCTCTGTACTTGCCCGTCAACAAACCGTTGGCGAGCGGGCTCCAGACTGCGACACCGAGCCCTTTGTATTGGCATAGCGGCACCAGCTCTTCCTCAATATCGCGGGTCAGCAGATTATACTGCGGCTGGTAGCACTCGAAACGAGCCCACCCACGGCTATCGCTGATCCACAGGGACTCCATAAGTCTCCAAGCCTCGTAGTTGCTGCACGCAATATAGCGAACTTTTCCCGATCGAACCAAGTCGTTTAGAGCTTCCAGCATCTCCTCTAAAGGCGTCTGCGTATCGACATGGTGGATATAGTAGATATCGATATAGTCGGTCTTTAAACGCCTTAAGCTAGCCTCAATCGCTTTGAAAATCCGTACCCGACTCATTCCGGAGTCGTTGATTCCCGAGCCCATCGGATTGAAAAACTTGGTGGCCAAAACCGTGTCTTCACGACGAACTCCGAGGAGCTTTCCTAACATTTCCTCGGACTTCCCTCCACCATAAGCATCCGCGGTATCTATAAAATTTATACCGGCATCGAAACTTAAGCCCAGCATTCGATCCGCTTCCGAGATGTCGGTATGCGCTCCAAAGGTCATAGTCCCGAGACTCAACTCAGATACTTTCAAACCAGTTCGACCCATTCGTCTGTAGTTCATAAAAATTACTCCTCTTTTCTCGGAAAACAATGCCTATAAAACATAGCCTATAATGCGACGAATCTATAGCCATTCAATCTCGAAGCGCTAATTTGAATCGCCTTTCCCCATTCCACCGGCCAATGTTCGCCCGAAAAGAACTCTATGACTATGAACGTTCAAAACGCTAACCTGGTTGTCGTGGCCATTTTGAGCATCACTACGGCATTCGCGGAAACCAAAGTTGAAGACGTGTCTGTAACTGAGTTTCAGGCGTTGGTAGCTCAGAACAACGGCATCATTCTCGATGTGCGCACGCCAGACGAGGTTGCTCAAGGCCATATCGCTGGAGCAAGCATCCTCAATATCTATGACGAAGACTTCGAGCGGAAGCTGAATTTGATGCAGAAGAACAAGCCTGTTTACGTATATTGTCGATCCGGCGGTCGCAGCTCGAGAGCCGCCCAAATTATGGGCGAAAACGGTTTTAGCGAAGTCTACAATCTCGAGGGCGGCATAGGAGCCTGGAATCGGGCCAACTTGCCGACCCTTAAACCACACGCCGAAAGCGTCAATAAAGCGCCCGGTATTTCCTTGGCTGACTTCAAAAAGGAGCTACGAAACAACGATCGTGTATTAACTGATTTCCAAACCGAATGGTGCGCACCGTGTAAACAAATGGCCCCTATAATCGATGAGCTCGAAGACGAAGTGTCCGATCGGGCCCGTATTCTGCGAATCGACGTGGACGCCAGCCCCGAATTAGCTATAGCCTACTCAATTGAAGGCGTACCGGTTTTTATTCTCTTCGAAAATGGCAAGGAAACCTGGCGCCATTCCGGAGTCATTTCAAAAGAAGCCCTGGAAGCAAAGCTTTAGAAAAGGCCAAGGACTATAACTACTGGTGCACCCTGGCTTCGGTAGAATAGGCTTCCAGCCTGTGATCTATACTTTTGCAACAGGCAGGATGCCTGTTCTACTTTTAGGCGTGCTTCGCCGTAGCTGTGCGTAGGAGTGAGATCGCCCGCTACTTCGAAGAGAACCCAATCACCGCTATCGGGAAATGAGAGAAGCTACTTATTCTTTGGCGGAGTGATCATGATATGGGCACGGTGCGTGCCCGCATCCATAATCCATGGAGCGCCCGGACCTGCCGGCACGGGTGGCAAGCCAGTCATCTCCGCCGTAGCGAAGGGTATGTAGAAAACCCAGCGCGTGAACACTTTTTCAATTTCTTGAGTCGACTCGTTAACCTGACCTGTCGTCACGCCCAGCAAAGCTCGATCCGGCATTTCCAGCTTTCCCGCTTTGACCTCGTCTTCGCGAATCTGGAAGATCTCCTTATTCCTTTTGCCCTCCGCTCGTAGCACCCGGCCTCGGGCCATGAACGGCTCGAGGCTTTCATGGTAACAGGCGACGCTAAACCCTTTGCGAGCCGGATCATCTGCCAAGCAGATTAGATCATTGCTTCCCGCTCGCAGAATAGTCAGCTCGCCGTCGCTTGTGTAGCCCATCACGGTAGCATTTTCACGCTCATGCTCAGGAGCTGCCAGCACAGCCGTCTTTATTTGCCAGTCCTTGGGCGGATAATTTTGGGCGGCCAGCGATAGGGTTACCGAGAGGGGTATAATAACGAACCACGATTGCATAGACCCGATTTTGATCGGCGCGATTGAAAATGCAATTAAGCGATTCAATAAACTACGCTTTAGCCAACTCCTGCCGGTATATGTCCAAATAAGATTCAACAACGGTCTCAGCCGAAAAGTGCTCGCGGGCTCGCTGCTCTGCCTTTCTGCCCATTCGTTCACGGAGCTCGACATCATTCGCTAAGGAGACGAGCGCTTTACCAAGTCCGTCGACATCGCCAAAGGGGGCCAGTATCCCGGTTTCATTGGCTTCAACTACCTCAGGAATCCCGCCGACATCGAAGGAAATACTTGGCTTACCATGACGCATACCCTCAAGAATCCCGAGGCAAAAGCTTTCATATTCCGAAGAAAAGAGAGTGAAATCCGCAGCCGCATAGTATTCATCGACCTCGTGCACTCCAACTTGAATAATCACTTTGTTTTGCAAATCCCGCTTTTGAATTTCCGGTTCAATTCGGGCGGCCTCTGCTCCGGCCAGGATCAGCAAACGAGCATCGCATTCGCCCAATGCCCGCTTGAAACCTTCAAGCAAAAGGTCGATTCGTTTAATAGTACGCAGATTGGAGGCATGTATCGCCAAAGGCTCATCGCCGCATTTCAACGACTCTCTTACTTCCTCTCTGGGCCTGGATACCGACTTAGGTTCGTAGAAGTTCGGGATAACCGCGATTTCCCTATCAAGAGTAAAGAGTGCTTCTGTACGCTCTTTCAGGTTTCTGGAAACACAGGTAACTCGATTCGAGGCATTGAGTACGTGTCGCAATAGTGGTCGGTATTCCTCTTTCGTGCCCAGATAAATGATGTCCGTGCCATGCAGCGTTGTGACCGTTGGTGGCGACGCCTCTCCAATCAGTTCTTTGGCGATCCACGCAGCAGCCGTATGGGGGATGGCATAGTGGGCATGCATGATATCTATTCGATGGTTGCGGCAAACTTCAGCGATTCGCGTAGCCAGCGGCAAGGTGTGGTCCGGACTTTTGAACAAGGGGAATTCCACCGGGGTCGATTCGCAAAAATGGATATTAGGATGACTATCATCAAGCCGAAAGGGCGGTCGCTCGGACACCAAATAGATATTATGTCCCAAGTCGGCTAGGCGGTGACCTAATTCTGTCGCCAAAATTCCACTACCACCAACCGTAGGATGGCAAAGCAAGGCGATATTCAGTTTCTCCCTCATCGGATCTGAGAAAGTTATAGTCGCGGCACTTTCGCATCGGCAACCCCTGCGATCGAACTCCACAGAAGCGGTCCTTCAGAATAGAGCCGTACCGCATACTTGACTCCGGACTGAATACCTAGCGTTCGTGCTCGAGAAAGCTGCAAGTCAACATAATCTAAATTGCCCGTTTGGCTTTCGTGGCAAGCCATCAGGTCCTTCCAACGTTCGACTTGCCCCGATACATCTACGAGGAAAGGGGTCATTCCATCACCACCAGGCGATTCGCTCGTAATGTCGAAAAACAACAGAGCCCGAGTCGCATGAGGATCCAAACCTTCCAGTCCTGGCGTTTTTCCGTATCGGGCCAGCCTGTTGGCATCTCGAGCGATGATGCTGGTTTCCCGGTGGTCCGGATGCTGATTTAAATGTACGGAAGGAGCCAAGACGATGTCCGGTTTACATCGACGTATGGTCTTCGCAGCCATCAATGTGATTTCCACATCCGATCGCAATCTCGTGTCTCCTGCAGTCGACGGAAGATGCACTTGGGCTCCCATCATTTCAGCCGCTTTCAAAGCCTCCTTTTCTCGCACGGAGCGATTGCCGTGAGTACCCGCCTCCCCTTTCGAAAGAACAAGTAGATCAATCGAAGCCCCCTTCTCCGCGGCGTCGAGCAATACTGCCCCACAACCGAATTCGATGTCGTCGGGATGGGCTCCAAAAGCTAGGATTCGCTTACCAGTCATGTCGACACACTGCATAGGCATCTCCCGAGTTTTCAATAAAATCACGCTTCACAAACTCTATCTCGGGAGTATCCGATTGATTCAAATACTGAATCTCACCTTCTCCGGCAACGTAGTGGGTGCATCTAATCACAGACTGCATCCACTTTAATCGGGTACTTCGGGCGGGGCTCATCATCTTCTTGGTTACCTCGCCAACGTCGACATCGATGAATCGGCCGCCGCCCTTGAACAGGCCGTACTTTCCTTTCTGATAACGAGCCCGCACAATTTCTCCTTCATAGGGAGTATCCACGAAGTAGTCGTCTACATCAACCGCAGAAGAGCGAAAATCCGGATCGCTAGATCGCCGCAAATCCACTCCTTCTAGCAGTCCAGTCTTCTCATACATCTGCAAACAGAAATCAGCGACATTGTTGGTGCCCACCGAAGCAAACACGTCCACAAGTTCGCAATCCACCAAGTTAGGCAAACAACGTTTCATCTTATCCTTCCAACCGGGTTTGATCGTCTTGCAATACAAAGGGGAATAAAGCTTCTGAATCTTGTTGGAAACCTCGAAGTTCAAACGTTCCGTCTTGCCCGTATGCCGATTGACAAGAGAGACACAAGTTTCTCGGTGATCATGATCGCTATCGTGGACGAAAAATACCACTCTTCCGCCAATCTCCCTCTGCAATCTCTTGGCGGTCTTGATCTTCGCAAACAAGAATCGATTCGGGAAAATCCCGCAAGGTTGCTGTCCGAAACAAATGACAGGTTTCGGCACTATACCTCCTTTTTTCCTATCACCAATTGTATTGAATAACTGATGACAATTACCAATAAGCAGGCTATTAAATTATACCAGAGATATCCGATCTGCGCTAGGTCCGTGAAATAGAGTAACAGCACGCAGAACTGGGCGATGATAGCCGCGACAAATGCCGCATGGGCTCCAATTCTACTAATGAAGAAGGCCGCCAAGAACAGCCCTAAAACCGTCCCATAAAACAAGGATCCCACAATATTAACCGCCTCTATCAAACTCTCAACCATGCTAGCGAAAAGGGCGAAAAGAATAGCCAAACCACCCCACATGGCCGTAAAGATCCTGGACGCCTTTATGTAGTGACGCTCACCTCGGCCCTTCACGAAGTGGTGTTGATAAAAGTCGACAGTGGTAATCGTCGCCAAAGCACTGAGCTCCGATGCCGTCGAGGACATTGCCGCACTCAATATAACAGCAATAAGCAGTCCTATAAGTCCGATCGGCAACTCGTTGAGGACGAAATGGATGAAAACGTAATCAGTTTCCTTCATGCTCTCCTGGCCCGTGGTCCGAGCGATGTGACCCTTTAGCTGGGAACGGGCATACTTGACCGCCAGACTAGCGTTCTGCAGTTCCATTTTCGAAGATTCCGCCTCTCCTGGTTCTCCATTTCTCAGGGCTCCGACGTAACCTTCTATGGCGTTTCTCTGCTCCTGAAACCGATTCTCGAATCTAAGCTCATACTCTCGGTAGGTATTGGCGTCCACCGATTCCGCAATCTCAGTCATAG
>Ga0310343_10001794_pt1 | contig 11121 bp, 8 predicted proteins | sample HC15DNA2025_MG_FD_203519 | JGI IMG/M metagenome (GOLD analysis project Ga0310343, IMG submission 203519) | Marine microbial communities from station ALOHA, North Pacific Subtropical Gyre - HC15-DNA-20-25_MG | ecosystem: Environmental > Aquatic > Marine > Oceanic | place: Pacific Ocean: North...
GCAGCTTCAAATGTTTCAATAAAAAGTCTTCCAATTATTTTTCTTTTTTTCTCAGGGTCTTCACAACTTTTCAATTCTGAAAGAAATGTATCTTCAGCATTAACGCACTCAATTTTCATGCCCAACCCTCTATGTAAAGATTCCATCACATCTTCCTCTTCATTTTTTCTCAATAGGCCATGATTAACAAAAATAAATTTGCCCTGATTTCCTATGGCTTTATTAATCAAAGCTCCCATTACAGAAGAATCAACACCTCCACTGATTCCGCAAATAACATTTTTATCTCCAACTTCATTTTTAATTTTTTGAACAGCATTTTCGATAAAATTATCTGATGTCCATAATGGGCGACAATTAGAAACTTCATACAAAAAATTAGATAAAATATCCTTACCTTGCTCCGTATGATTTACCTCTGGGTGAAATTGCACACCATAAATTAATTTAGTCTTGTGCTTTACAGCAGCAAGAATTCCATTATTAGAATTTGCCAATGATATCCAATTACTATCATAAGTATCAATTTTATCCCCATGACTCATCCAAACAGAAGTATCATTTTTTATATTTTTAAAAAGATCATCATTATTTGACACTTTAATTTTCATGCGACCATACTCGCGCATATTAGAAGAAACAACTTCTGCACCAAGGTTTTTCATAAGTATTTGCATACCATAACAAATACCAAGAATTGGCAACTCTAAATCTATAATTTCAGAATTCAGCTTATACGCATCATCTGAATAAACACTCATTGGCCCACCCGATAAAATTATTGCATTTGGATTAATCTCTTTTATTCTATCAATGGTGATATCATGAGGGCATATTTCAGAAAAAACGTTAAGTTCTCTTATCCTTCTAGCTATTAACTGCGTGTACTGAGAGCCATAATCTAAAACTAAAACTTTATCAAATTCATTCATATCTAATTACCGCCTTTGAAAAATTTCATTATCTCATAAATACTCTTTTTCATATCGACCCTAGACACAATGGAGTCAATAAATCCTTTTTTCAATAAAAATTCTGCTCTTTGAAATCCTTCTGGCAAATCTTGTCCTATAGTTTGTTTTATGACTCTAGCACCAGCAAATCCAATCAAAGCATTTGGTTCTGATACAATGATATCTGCTTGCATAGCATAACTTGCTGTAACTCCCCCTGTGGTAGGATCTGTTAAAATGGAAATGAACAAACCTTTCTTTTTTGAAAACTCTGCTAATCTTGTAGATATTTTTGCAAGTTGCATTAAACTTATAACACCCTCTTGCATTCTCGCACCACCAGAAGAGCAGACTATAATTAATGGCAAATTATTTTGAGAAGCGTAATCAATACCTAAACTAATTTTCTGACCTACCACTGAACCCAAGCTTCCTCCAATAAATGCAAAATTCATAATTCCCACAACGCATCTCTCATCGTTTATTGTGGAGACATAAACTCGAATAGCATCATTATTGCTTGTGAGTTCTCTAGCTTTCTCAATTTGGTCAGAGTATTTTTTTTGACCACTAAATTTAAGAATATCTTTTGAAACTAGGTCTGCTCCAATCTCTTGCTCAACATTGTCTAACAATAAATTTTTATAAAGATAACTTGGCATTCTCAAATGGTAGTTACAATTAGAGCATATATAGTATTTTTTAATCAGTGTTCCCGTAAATAAAACCTCTCCACAATTGCTACACTTCTGCCATTTACCTTCTTCAATATCTTTTTTGTTGAATGTTGTTATTTTTGCAGTTTTTCTTCTAAACCATTCTGTCATTTTATATCCATTTTATACATGATTGCATCAGAATTATCGGAATAGTATCTTTTTCGTATACCATTTTTTTTAAATCCTAAATTTTCATATAACATTACGGCACTATTGTTAAAATTACTCACTTCTAAAAATATTTTTTTTGGTAAAAGATTTGTCACAATATTATCAATCATTTTTTTGGCAACACCAAGTCTCCTAAAATTTCTATGAGTGGCTATATTGTTTATATGAAATTCATTTTCAATTTTCCACCCAAACAAATACCCTATTAATTTAGAGCTTGAAATGTATACCCAGTTAGATGAAATTTCATTATCTATTTCATTCATAAATGATTGCTTTGTCCATGGCCTAAGATAGCTAGAATTTTCAATTTCTAATATATCATCAATATGTTCACTATTTGCTTTTATTATCATCTATTTTAACAAATTTATTTTCAGATAAATAAATAGGCTTAATTTTTTCATTATATTTTTTTACTAATTTTTTGTAATTCTCAATGGCATAGTTACCTAGCGATATCGCGCTAGGAGTAATAAAATTATTATTAGTTATGATAGTATTTTTTGAATAGATATACGCGTTATTAATTTTATCAAGATCTTCAAGGTTCAATACAAAAGGCTCATCAATTGCTAAACTTCCCTTAAATTTTTGAACGAAACATTTTTCTTTGAATGAATTAAGAACAATATAATGAGTATCCTTATCCTTTATGGGGTAATTCATAGCCTCCAATGTAGGTACTGGAACAATATCATTCTTTAAACCTAGTGTTAACCCTTTAATGATACTTATTGAAATTCTAACGCTTGTAAATGAACCTGGTCCAATTGAAACTGCAAAAGCATCTATCTCACTGTAATCGTCAAAATCATTCATGCATTGTGAAATAATGTGAGGCAAGTTTTTAGAATGCTCTTTAGAGTCAACCAAATCTATAATATTATGCAAAGTTCCATCTTTAAATGATGCAACACTGCATAAATCCGTTGAGGCTTCAACTGCAATTAAATTCATAAGAATTTTATCTCCCTTTTATCATTTTCAACATGGTTAAACTGTATTTTAATAGCACCGTTGGGTATAATTTCATTTAAAATCTCAGGCCACTCAATAATGACAATACTAGAATCATTAAAATATTCAGTAATACCTAGGCTAATCCATCTATCTACATTTTTCTCCCTATAACAATCAATATGAACAACTCTCTTATTAGCTTCATATTCATTTATTAGAGAAAAAGTTGGGGACGTTACATCATATTGATACTTAAAATTCTCTAAAATCCCTTTTACAAAAGTTGTTTTACCACTACCCAAATCTCCAAACAATAGAACTATGGCTCCAGAATTTAGCTTATCTGCAAATGAGGCACCAAGTTTCTGAGTCTCTTCATAATTATTTGTTATATATTTTTTTTCATTCATTTTTATACCTATTTTGATTTCAAAGTATATATTCCATCCCAATTATCTCCTGGTGGATCAAGTTTAAACTCATTGCATCGATCAATGAAAAATAAACTTGGAGTTGTAGGTCTTCCAATATAAACTTCTTCCAACTTATCACACTCCTCAAATAACTTTATCGCTTCTTCCCATTTTTGATTCTTATACAAATCAACCGCTTTATCCCAAAGAGGTAGAAGTTTTTTATATGTCTCAGGCTCTTTACCCTTTTCACTAATTAATTCAAACGTTTTGACTGGATTCTTTTTCCCCTTTACTCTCACGTGATCCAAATGTCTATATACAAACTGATCTTTTGTTGCCTCATATATTTTTTCACCAACCTGACTTTCAATTCCATATTGCTTAGCACCAGATTCTAGTCGCGCAGTTGTATTAACAGCATCACCCATCATCGTGTAGGACATCCTAACGGATGAACCCATGTTTCCTGCAACTATTTGGCCTGTATTTAAACCAATACGATGTCGCATATTGTGCACAACCTCTGGCCATTTTTCTCCCTCAGCCCTCCACTTCTTCCTCAACTCTTCCAATTTCTCATTCATCTGACATATTGCTAAAGCACCTTTATATTCATGATTTTTAAGCTCTACAGGTGATCCAAAAATAGCAATAATAGCATCTCCAATATATTTATCAAGTGTTCCTCCATTATCTAATAATATATTTGTCATCTCCTCTAAATACTCATTTAATAGTTCAACTAACTCAGGCGCAGTCATTTTTTCTGAAAAAGATGAAAAGCTTGCAATATCAGAAAAGAAACATGTATTGTACACATCAACACCACCAAGCTGAGGAGTTTGCTTTGTTTCATACATTTGATCTACTAATTTAGGAGATACGAATGTTCCAAATGTATCCTTCAAAAACTTCTTATTCTTACCTTCTGTATAAAGTTTGTATGATAAATTTAATCCATAGGGAATAATAACAGAAACTATTGGAAATACCGTTGGGATGACACTTGAACCTTTTACGGTAGCCATTACAGAGTCCCAATTTCCAAAAATATATCTAATCATCCATGCCTGGTTATCTACAAATACTCCAATGGAATAATTAAACCAAAATAAGACTAGGCAAACCATTGCGAATGTACTCGAATAAGTTCCTAAAACTGATACAATCATAATCGTAACAACTGTAATCGATAATATTAAGGCAATATGATATAAATAATTTCCTGAATTAATATGTAACTCTTTATACGGAGATTTGATATATGATTGATGAAGCAGTTGCTGTATAGCATTTGCATGGACATCAACTCCCGGCATAAGAACTTTTCCAGACTCGGTATTCATTAGAGGAACATTTTTGTAATCCTGTTCTTCTGCCAAAGAGGTTCCTAAAATAACGATTTTATCCTCAAAGAGCATCTTATTGTTTCCTAAACCCATAATCCATGCTGCATCTACCCAATCATCATCTGTCATACTATTTTCAGGACATATAAATTCCTCAAAATCTGAATCCCACACTAAATCATCGAAACAAATATCCTCGGTATCTAAAATTTGCTTTAAAGAGTAGTTAGAAAATGTCCCAGAGGCACCAAGAGCTTTTGAAGATGGTCCATAATAATTTAATAAAAATGAATTTCGTCCTCCACTAGTTGGAATTACCAGCGAATCGCCAATAACAATTTTTCTAGCTTGCTCATTGTAAATAGGAACAACTTCATCTGAATTTATGCCATAAAAATTTAAAACACTCTCTACTGCAAGAGAATAATTGTATTTATCATTTCCTGGTAATCTTTGATATATTGGGTAATTTCTAAGAAAACCATCCTTATCCATTTGTATATCAACCATTCCAAAAGTAGTTTCTTCTAAATCGTCATTAGATATAGTATTGCTTGGCGGAAGCACTGAATAAGGATTGGTACTGTTTGGGTCATATTCAATTTTTCCAGATAAAATAACACTCACTCCCTCAAGTTGCGCTTCATATATTGCATCAGCTAATATTTTATCATTATCTAATATTGGATATTCAGATTTAATTGAGTCAATTTTTCGCTGATCCAAATCGTATAAATCATTAATGCCAACTAAATCATCTCTCACAATCTTACTTCTAGTTGTGTTTAAATCTGGGGCATCAAAAATATAATCAAGCACTATTACCTTAGCTCCCAATAAGGTCAGATTTTCTATTGCCTTGGCCCAAACTTTTCCTCTTGGATAGGGATATGAAAATTTTTCAGAAAGAAATTTATAAGATTCGTCATCTGAATATACTATTGCAACATCCAGTCCTTTATCCCACTCTTTATTATTATTAATATCATCAAATTCCTCACCTAAATCCCATTTTTTATTATCATTTACATCAGTAAACTTTTCAGCTAAGGGCCAACTATTACTTCCATCAGCAGACAAAGCCCCTCTAATTCCAAACTTTAAGTCATACATTTTAAGTTCTAAAAAATCAAATGCTCCTAAGAAATGTAATGAGGCAATAAACACTATAGAAATAAATGAAATAATTAAACCTGGTATAATATCCTTAAACCTTAACTTTTTCATTTTATTAATTTTTTTATATATGTGGTTTGATAAATTCATTAAACATTAAAATTGATATCCAAATCTAGCATTGATTTGAGAATTATTATAGTCCTCACTACCACTAACACTTTTGTATTTCATTTGATACTCTAACATTAAAAAAAAGTCTTCGAAAATTGTACTTAAAGTTGAAAAAGAAAAACCATATTGATTAAAGTCAATTACACCCGCTGCATCAGAATAATGTAAGCCAAATTTAATTTGGTCAAATACCATGTATGACTTGAGAATAGTTTCTAAATCTATATTTTTTAGCAACTGATCTTGATATAAAATATCTCCATAATCTTCTTCAAATCTTAAAACATTATTATAAGCTATATTATAATCATAATCGTCATCCAGCTCAAAAATTTCTTGATTCTGGTCAAGTACTCTATAGTAGTTTGAAATATCTAAGCCATAATCAAATGAAGTCCCAGTAAAACTAAAAGAGGAACTTAAAAATGCGTTGATTTGATATAGCCAATTCACATTTACTGTATTAGTTTCAGTTCTTGGGGAGATATATGGGAAAGCATCATAAGTTTCATCTGACTCCATTGAAAGAAGAATATTTTCATCAGCATGAACATCCTCTGTTTTAGATTGATAATAACTTAAAGTTATATTTTGATTTCCATAGAAAAAGAATGGTGTAGTTAAAGCAAAATTATACTGTAAGGTCTTAACATTTTCTTTTCGACTATCAATATCAATCTGAGACTCAGTCTCTCCCACTAATTGATACTCAACAAAGTCATTAGATGTAACTCCATTAGTGCGATTTTGATATCCAATGGCAGAGCTGAGCCTAGGAAGATTTGCACCAGGTGAAAAATTAATCAAAATATCAAATTTATTTGTTTTACCTTTCTCTTCATCGTCAAATGCTATGCCTTCCTCAAGAAGTTTATACCTAAGATTAAGATATAGTTTATTATCAATAAAAGCCATTTTATCTGATACAGTTTGTTCTCTTATATCCTGCTGTAAGTATAAATTTCCTAGACTATTATATTCTGGACCAATTTGATTGAATTTGTATGATAACTTGTGACCATAATAATCACCATCCAAAGAAAGATTGTATGACAATGACGGCATGGACAAAACCTTAAGCAAGCTTGATTGTCCAGAAATAATATCTAGAGGTAATAAAGGGACTTGATTTATTCCAGATTGAAAAATATCCTCATATTGAGAGAAGTCTAAATTCTCTGGAATTTCGTACCCTGCTAAGGCACCATTCTGCGGATCTCCTCCCAATGTATCTAAAGATTCGTAAGTCAAAACAGGGTCCCATATGTTTTCATTAAGCAAACTAAATGATAATCCCGTTTTTAACTTTAACCTTTTTTGATCAAACAATCCTTCAAAATTTGCCCCTATAACGATATTGTCTTTTGGCTTAACACCATCCCAATTCTTTTGTAATACATTAATATTAAAAAATGCAACCCATCTTCCTCCATTGGCTTCACATGATAATTGATTATCAAAGACTAATGTATCATTGTCTCCATCTTGATTTCCATCTACAAAATCACCGTTTTCATCTTGAACATAACACGTTCCTTCTAAAACCCAGTTTCCATTAGCGCTTTCACAATCAGACTGACTTGCAAACTGACCTAAAGGTACTCCTTGATTATCAATACAACTCCCTTCACCAACTAATGTACTATTAAAAATATTTGCATAATTATTAATAAGATTATTACTGGTTACATAATTAGTTTCAACAATTTGACTTTCTGTATCAGGTTGACCATCACCATCATTGTCAACTGTATCTCCATTTTCATCTAGAATAATACTTTCAACGGTTCTTGTATCTGTAGAATATATTAAGGATGTATTATCAATATAATCATTTAAGCTATTTGGAATCTCAACTATAGCTGATGGTACTTTTTTATATACGGACTCAATATTATCTTTTCCTTTTAACACACTAAAGCCTAATGACATATCTTGTTTAATTGGAACCTTAAATTGTAGTCCGGTAATATCTCTAGAAAATGTATAGTTATCTCTACTAATATCAAAAGTAGGGTCATCTAAACCAATAAAATTACTTTGATCATTATAAACTGAGTCTAAAATTAAGTTTGAAACTACCATTGCTTCTGCAAAGGCATTGCCCTGTGAAGCTCGGTTGATCTCACCTGATATGAAATTAATTTGATATTTCTCAGAATTAAAGTTGAAGTCTAATCCCCTAATTCTATTTCTTTTTATAAACCCATCTCCAAAATTAGGATAAACATCACCTACTCTAAATCTGTAATATTCAGATCTAAAATCAACAAAAAACCTATTGTAAGGTTGGTCTAAATTATTTTCTAAAGATGATAAGTGAAAATTTGCTTTAAGCTCAAGCCAATCAAATTTAGCATTATAAATGAAATCTGTTGTTGTTTCAGCTAGGCGAGTGGTATCAATAATAGAGTTTGAGTAATTGGTTTTAAATTTACCTGATTGTTTTAAGTCAAATATTGAAATTTCATCTTCACTTATTGCTGTAAAAGACCATCTAATTGGATTATACTCTATCTGAAAATCATCTACAAGAACAACTTCAACATTATTTAAACCTATAATATCTCCCTCTGGGTAAAAAACAAAATGATTGTATCTAAACTCAACTAAATTAGATACATCCACTTCATTGTGATATACTCTAACTTTTTCAATATCTATATTATCCATTTCAAAATATGAAACAGAAATCATAACATCCTCATCAATAACTCTACTATCAGGTTCTGGTGATAAAATTGTATAATTCGCATTTAATTCATCTAAGAGATAATTAGAGGATATTTCTCTTTTTTTATTGCCTAATATTAAAAAAGGATTGTTTGGAGGATCTATATTGGGAAGCCCTATAAAGCCCATGTTATACGTATCTACAATGATAAAATATTCTAGGCCATCCAATGTTACAAAATTAGGAGGAATCTCACCTAAATACTGCACATCAATTTTAAACATTGGCAACTCAATATACTTAACATCGCCTTTTTTTCGAAAAAATAAGCTAACTTTTTTAATTTCATATTCTGGAAGATCAATAAAGGCTTCGATTAAAACAGGATTACTTTCAGTACATTCTTCAATTGGAATATGAAGTATAGATTGAGAAAAAATAAACGAAAAAGATATCAATATAAGTATTTTATACATAAATGTACTTACTTATACTTAATTATAATTTCCTTTAAAGAGCCTGAGCCATCATCCAGCTGAACTTTTATTTCACCTTCGGGCAAATCTTCGCCAGATTGCTCAACAATACTTTGATTGAATTCCGATTCATTAATTTCACCAACGTCAAGTTCTAATTCTTGAAGATTTCTAAAATCTTTTGGTTCTGTTTTTTGGATAACCATTTGTCCATCAGGTCTCGACTTTATAGTTGTATTTCGTGTTAACTGAAGTATTTCATTTGACTCAATATTAGTAACGCTAACAAGTCCAGACAAACCAAAAAACTGATCTCCTTCTTCATCATCAGTTTTTAGCCAAAAGTCCGTACCTTTAACTGAGGCAACTGATGTTGGCGTTACCACTGTAAAATCACTCGAGGCTTGTTTAGACACCTCAAATTTAACATTTCCCTCAGTTACATTTATCTGCTTAATGATTGACCTTTTATCAATCGCGCCATAAACATAGACCTCAGCATTTTTATGAACTTTTATTAAAGACCCATCATCTAAATAAATATACTTAGCAAAGCCATTAGAGCCAGTAACAATTTTATCCTTATCGTATAATGATAGACCTTTTTTAACCTCGTTTCTTTTTAAAACTGTACCATCTTCATTATTTTTATATTCTACGGCACCCTTTGTTTTAGTAATCATGGCAATGCCGTTATTAGAAATAACAAAGCTGCTTAAAAAAAATAATATAAAAATTCTATTAATCATCATTAATAATTGTCTCTATAACTGTTCTTTTACCATCATTAATATCTTTAGCGATTGGCCTTAATCCATCTTCACTTACTTCTACACCGTTAAGAGTCATAGAATAAACAAAATACCCTTCCAATGAACCCCCAGCGCCAAACAGTTGATTATACTTCGACTCACCAACTAAATCTTTAATTAATTCTAGCACATCAATCTCTTGGGTATTTTGCTCTGCCAATTCATTAGGAGAAATAATTTTAAACATAAATATTGGACTATAGTTCTCGCTTTCTCCAACGGTAGTCTCATAAATTCTTTTAATCTGCCATACATATTTTTTCCCCATCTCTAAATCAGCTGCATTGCTAGCAGGATACTGAAAAACATTTATAGACTGATCTAATTCATAAAATTCTTCACTTTGATTTAAAGGTAAGTGAGCAACATCATTAATTGCCTCAGATAAGTTTGAATGAACATTAGTGTCAAACTCTGCAACACGAATACCATAAGTACAAGCAGAACAAAAATCGGCATTCCAACTAAAAACCGGATAATTTGAAAAGATTTGAGTTTCTGTTGAATCAGCGATATCTCCTCCTGGAGAAATTAGTTCTAAAAAAGAAGGCTCGTAAATATCAATGGTTCTAGATTCAGAATCAATAATAGAACCACTGCTATCTTTTAACTTAAAATTAAACATGTAACTTCCATTTGGAATTTTACCTGACTGCAGGACCAATGAAGATAAATCTTCAACTTCTATATCGTCATCAATACTAAAACTATTTACTTCTATATTAGCTGACCCAATAGAAGTATTTGACAAATTTAAATCTGTATTTCTGAAGTGAAGAGGACCTAAAATATTTGTAATGAGAAATTCTCCAGAAGATAAGGTCTTATAAGAATCTATCCCGATACTTGGTATTTGAACCTTTATATCAAAATCAACCGTTAGTGATATAAAATCACCTGGCAAATAACATTCAGGAGAATCCGTTGCTATAGAATAATCAAACATTAAAACATTTGAGGAACCAGTAGTTAAATCAAATGCTGCAATATAGTATCCAACTATATCTTCATTAAAAAAAACCTCATCAATACTAAAAGTTTGCTCACATTCAATATTCTCAATATCAGCAAAAATTAGACATAAAAAAGATAATATAATGAATACTCTACTAATCATACATATAAACCCATTTTAACGCAAATATACATTTAAAAATATAAGAATATTAAGCTATAGCAACCTATAATACTTTTTAGGAGACCATAATAACAAAAAAGGCTTTAATTTATAAAAAATTAAAGCCTCTTTTTAATAATACCGGCAACGACCTACTCTCCCACATTATATGTATGCAGTA
>Ga0310343_10001796_pt1 | contig 11118 bp, 14 predicted proteins | sample HC15DNA2025_MG_FD_203519 | JGI IMG/M metagenome (GOLD analysis project Ga0310343, IMG submission 203519) | Marine microbial communities from station ALOHA, North Pacific Subtropical Gyre - HC15-DNA-20-25_MG | ecosystem: Environmental > Aquatic > Marine > Oceanic | place: Pacific Ocean: North...
ATCTATTTTCAATGACATTTGTTCCATCTGATACAGTTGTTTTAACACAAAGATATCCTACTCAAGAATTATATTACGATTCATTGCCATATAGAAATGACATCGTAAGATATATGAATGATAAAGATATTATCGAATATTATAAACCAAGTAATCCTATAGAAATATGAAATTAATAAATTTTAATCATTTGAAAGAAGCAAATTCAAACTACTTTCATCATTTTTACTATTCAGGTTATTGTACTCTGCTTTGCCTAGGAGCAGGTTTTTTGGGAATGATTCACACAATATTTCCATTTGTTGGTGACTTTTATGCACCAATAATGGTTAAGAAAGCAATTGAGATTACTAAAAATGAATTTACCGCACCAGATTCCATCTGATTGGGAAATACATAATTTTAAAGAAGAAGTTCGAGATATCATACATCGTTTTGAGCAAGGACAAAAAAGTAGTTCATATACAGAATGTAATTTTACATATACTTCTTCTGGTTCTACAGGTAATCCCACTACGTCTATTCACGAACACAAAGTCATAAAAGAAATATCTGAAAATCAAGTCGACCCTATGGGTTTAAATAAGGGGTCTGTTTATTTTTCTATCTTTCCACCTACGACAATCGGTTTACCTACATTGACAGTTTTACCTGCATACATTTCAGGAGCAAAACTTATATTGAAAAGGTTTGACCCAAACACATATTGGGATGATATCAAACATTACAAACCAACTCATCATTTCTTTTTACCTGAAATTTACAGAACGATGAGTAAAAAAGGGTTACCAGACTTGTCATTTATGAAATGGGCAGGAACTGGTTCAAACCATCCAGTGCCTGGAATGAAACAAGAGCTTTATAATGCTGGTCTTAAAAAGTTTGCACATTGTTATGGGGCGACTGAATGTGGTCCTTCAGTTTCATTTGGTGATAAAGAAGAATATCTTAGTGATTTTTGTCCTGACTTTCAATGGAGAATTCAACAGGGAGAGTGGGTCATCAAATGGAAGTCTATGTCAGACTGGTGGGTATCTGGAGATATGGTAGAACCAATGAAAGATGGTGTGAAGATACTCAGGAGAAAAAAAGAAACACAAGGTGAAAAGAGAATTATTAAATAATGATTACATATAGAGATTTTAAATACACAGATTATAAAGCAATACAAAAACTTATACCTGAATTTGAAAAACGAAGACTAAATTATGATATAAATTATATTAATATTGAAAAAATGCTTAAATGTTTAATGTTTTTCAATAATAATAAATTAGCGATGATTTCAGGTATTGATGATATTAGCGAATCTATACCAAACACCTATAGAATTTTAACAAAAGCAATCACAACAAAACATAGGCCTAAATGTTGGGGAATTTTTTTGGAGGAAAAATGGTTTTCAAATGTAATGGCCGGTATATCTATAGATTATTGTCAAAAAATGAATAATTCTAGAGATATAGTTATTACAACTAATTTCAATTCACGTATTGATTTGGTATTAAAAAAATCTAAAAAACAATGGATGATATTTAGAAATATCGTAGAAATAAATGGAGTCAAACAAACAGTTTGGGATATAGATATAGAGAAGTGTAAAAAAATGACATTAGACTGGATACAAAGATTAAATGTGACAAAAATACACAAAAAGGTTTAAAAAGTGCAAGAAAAATATTTTTCTGCTCATGTAATTAAAATGACAAATTTACCAATTGATGTAGATTTGATAAAAAAAGAAATAAATGAGTTTTTAAATCCTCCTATTATTGAAAATAAAATATTATTTAGACGTTTGCAATTGGTTGATAATTTAAAAGATAATGGTTGGCAAGACCCTTTAGGAGGCTATGAACATGATAATAGAATATCAGATGATAATCCGCAAACTTCTTTTTGTACTCATTCTTACAAAGAATGTAGGGATAGAAATTTTTTAAATCCTGATTGTCTATGTGGTTTAAAATGGAATAAACCAGCATTTAATGAGATGAAATATACAAATAAAATACTTAATATATTAGAAGCTAAAAAATCAGCAGTATCCATAATACCTCCCCTGACAATTATACCATTACATAAGGACCCATTATGGAAATTGCACATTCCTCTAGAGGCAGATGAGGATACTTTTTTCATGGTTGGAGAAACAAAAAAAGAGATTAATAGTTATTCTTTAGATTGTGATGGAGGTTATTATTATATTGATGTCAGAAAATATCATGGTGTTTGTAATATGTCGAATAACCCAAGAATGCATATTATAGCAGATGTCGATAAACCTTAAAAAAACTTTTTGCACATCTCCTTTTGTGAGAATGACTCGTTCACCTTCTGGTCATTATAGAACCTGTGTGTATCACCCTCCTTTAAAAAATGAATATAAAAATATTAAAGAAGCATTTCATAGTGATGAAATGAATATTATTCGTGAAGAGATGATTCATGGTAAAATAAGACCTGAATGTGAGTGGTGTTATTTTTATGATGAGTCAAATCAATTCAGTTGTAGAGCTGATATAAATGAAAGATATGACCTTGAAGAATTTATCAAAAATCCAGTAACAAATTTGCAAGAATTAGATTTTGCCGCATCGAATAAGTGTAATTTTATTTGTGTCACTTGTGATGAATCATCGTCTTCAGGTTGGGAATTGAGAAACAAAGAATTTAGATTTAGTGCAGAAAAACTTAAAAATGATAATGCGATTGATTTGACCGGTATTGAAAAATTAAAGCAAATTACAATCATGGGAGGCGAACCGACCATCGAACCTTATTATGATGATAAGTTTTGGGATTTAATAGAAAGTAAAGTTACATCAGATACATGGTATCAAATGGTGACCAATTGTTCATCTTTTCCAAAAAAAAGATGGATGGATTTTTTAAAAAAACTTAAAGTTGTATGTATAGGTATATCATTAGATGGAGTGGGCGAAGTTGGTGAATTTTGTAGACTTGGTTGGAAAGAAAGAGTTTGGAGAAAAAATTTTATAAAGTGGTTAGAATTTTTTAAAAGAGGTTATAAAAAAGAATCAAGACATGATGGACCTTGGATAAATATAGTTGTTAATAATTATAACATCTTTAACATTACAGAAACTTTAGAATATATTAGTAAGTTTGAAATGAGACATAGAGTAATGTTAACTACTGCCTTTGAACCTAATTATCTTTGTCCTGCCTATTTACCAAATAAATTTAAAGACCGAATTAGTAGTTCTAGATTTTTTGACGATAACCATAAACAGTTCATCACGGAAGTTTTAGAAAAAGGTGAAGAGTCAGATATAATTTATGAAAAATTTAAACAGTACACAAAATATTTAAACACTTTTTGTAAAGTACCAAAAGAATGTACGGTTTTAATCTGAGATTAAATGTAAATAATAATGTTTGGAATAATTCGAAAGAATTATATAGTCCAGAAAGACATATTACGATTGATAAGTATCGAGATGGATGTACACGAAATCCATGTTGTAGAGATATTGTAAATGCGAAAAATAATTTTAAAGATGGTGAGGGCATGTGGCCCCTACCTATATTTTTAATATGGTCTAATGGAATTTATGTAAATCATGTACTTTGTTTTAATACAGAAGATGAAGCATATCGTTGGTTATTGCAATGGATAAGTGAAGAACATAAGAAATTTATGTGTGGAAAATGGAACTTTCCTCATATCCACGTAAAAAATGTTTTTGGTAATGATGTCTCTTCATTTTTACATCCAATTTATGATGATGGTGAATTTGTGTCAATAATTACAGATGGTCATGTTACAAATACAAACTTTTGGAATGGTGGCACAATGGAAAATTGGCAGAAGCATGAATTCTTTGAAACGAATGCCGTAAACTCAATAGATGTTATGGAGCATTGGAATAGAATAGAAACTTATGCTAATCGGTTTATAGAAAAGTTTTATGAAGAACCTTTTCCAGATAGTTGGAAAGTATCTCTGACGATGAGCAAAGATGTTTAATAATTATTTTTTAAAATATAAAGATGATAAAATTCCAGTTTGAAGTTAGAAGTGAAATTTATTTAAATAAAACTTGGCAAAACACTATTGATTTTTGTATTGACCATGACGAATTTATACCACATGATTATCAAAAAACAATTTTAGAAATTGCATCTAATTATGGCGTATATCGAAAACTTTCTTTGTTGGACGATAAGAAAGGTATGTTAATTGTTGTAAGTTTACCAACAGGTGATTTGTTTTCTGAATGGTTAGCAAGGCGCATAGATTATTTTTATAAAGTAAAAAATTCTGAAACTTACGAAGATATTGATGAGATACCATATTTTCCAAATTCATTTCAAAAAAAATGTTGGAATTTGACCAATTTTACTCCATTAATAGATTTTGATGTTTTTTGGTACTATTTACACAAGGCTTTTGATTTGACCGATAATAAATGTAAAATAAAATTAGATTCTTTTGAAAAAAACGCAAGAGAGGCTTACATTGAACTTTTTACCTGAAAAAGAATATGAGGAGCTACATGAAAAAAATTTGGTTCCTTTAAATATTAAAATAAATGTTGAAGATTTTTTACAAGAAATAAAAAATTACGATAATAATTTTAGTCAATGGGGTGATAAATTTGAAAATTTATCTAGGTATGGTTTACCTCTCGTTAATAAAAATGGAAAATTAAATAATAATCCGGAGCCTGCATGTTGGCCTTTGGATAGGTGGAATTTTATAAATTTAGGATATAAAGATACTCCAGAAGATTTTAATAAATTTTATAAAAATGTTCAAAATAATATTGTTAATGATGATTTAGAATTAGAGATAGATTTTACCGAACCTACCGAAGCATTGAGTATGAAATCATTGGACCCACTAAATGAATTAAAAATATTTATGGTTAGAAGTTGTGTATTAAAATGGCATATAAAATCACATTTTAAACCTCATTATGATACTTGGCATCCTGTTCGTTGGATAAGATTATGGGGAACTACTAATCCAGAAGGCATGTATCTTAGATTTAAATCGGAAGATACGACTGATGGTTTTTGCATGTGGAATGATACTAAGAAAGAGCATGAAATTTATAGAGCAGAAGAGAATATTGAACCAGGTAGATTGTATATTATAAATACTTTAAAATGGCATGATGCTTTCGCATTTAATAATGAGGTTTATCAATTTTTTATAGCATTAAATGTGAATTCATATGAATTATTGTTAAAATTAAAATTATAAGGATTTTATGCAAGCATTTAAACTTAACCTTACTGTTAAGGTGCCCGAAAACGAAGCTCAAAGAACACAATTAGAATCATGTTCCATATCTTCATTACTAGAAAGTTATTTGCTTAATTTTTATGGTAAAGAAGTTCCTATTGAAAAAAACGAATATGATGGAACCGGTGTTGCACTATTCGCATATATGCATGATGGTAAACTGTCTTATTTTTTAATCCTCGAATCTCCAATAAAGGCTGTTGATATTAATTTGGTTACTGAAAATGGAAAATATGCACCATCAGATGTATATAATTTAGAATTAGGTGTTGATGGGATATTGGACATTTATCATTACACTGGAACTGATTCAGATTTGATTTTATTGTTTAATAGAATGTGTAAAATGTGTGATTTGGAATATAATGATGATAATATACCAACAACTCTATCTGAATTAGATACTTTAATTTCTAAAAATTATTCTTTTGCAGAATTTGATGATATGAAATGGGGATACCACTCACTCAACCTGAAACCTGAGCATCAATTGACTCAACTTGATAATTATTCATGGCTCAATGAACATGAGATTGGAGATTGGATTAAATCTAACATAGATAGCAATTTATCAGCAAAAATGGATTTATCAGAATTTATTACAAATTATTGTGAATAAAAAATTATTCTGTATTTCACCTTTTAGCAGAATGACAGGAGCTCCTGAAGGAACCTATAGAACCTGCTGTTATCATCCGCCAATTAAAAAAAAATATAAAAACGTTATAGATGCTTTCGAAGGAGATGAAATGAATCTTCTGAGAAAACGTATGCTCAATAATGAATACATCAAAGAATGTGAGCCCTGTTATTATTATGATTCGATAAATGAAATTTCTCAGAGACAGGTGATGAATCAAGAACATGAGTATAAAAAAAATTTCTTTCTTGAAGGTTTAGAAATATCATTTGATAATAAATGTAATTTTGCTTGTGTAACATGTAAGCCTGAGTCCAGTACGGTTTGGGAAGAACGTGAAGGAAAAGTTGATAAAATAAAACCTAATTATAATGGTGTAGATTTTAGTAAATTAAAACATTTGTCATTTACGGGCGGTGAACCTACGATTCAAAAAGAATTTTCTCCTCAATTTTTCGATATGCTTGACAATCAAGTAAATTATGATAAAATGTTCTTTTCTATGAATACGAACTGTTCAAAGTTTGTACATAAACCATGGCAAAATTTTATTAAAAAATTAAAACGTGTAATGATTATGACAAGTATAGATGGCATAGGACCAGTAGGTGAATGGGTTAGGTTTGGATTAAAAATGAATATTTGGGAACGCAATGCATTAAGATGGATAAATCTATTAAAAGATAATGACGAATACACATATGGTGATATGACAAGTGGAGTGTGGTCAAATTTTGTTATGACGAATTACAACATATTCAATATGGATGATACTGAAAAATATTTAAATTCTCTTGGTATTAAAATGAGAAAAACAAATTGTTTTACTCCAGAATTTTTAAGTCCAGAATATTTACCAGACGAAATAAAAAAAGAACTTCCTAAAGATACATTCGTTCAAAACATTTTAAATAATAACGAATTTAATATAGACCATTGTAGAGAATTTATAATTTACACAAAATATCTTGAAACATTTCAAAAAGCGCCTGAAGAAGCGTTGTTTGTATATCAAAAATTGAAAGAATATGTATAAATGGCCAATATCTTTAAATGATATAACTAGACTACAGATTGAGTTGACTTCATATTGTAATGCAAACTGCCCTTCCTGCGAAAGATATAATTATCATGTGGATTTAACAAATCCTTATACGAGACAGTTAAATACAAATTATATAACATGTGAAAATTTTAAAAAATGGATAAAACATGATTTTAAAAATTTAAAAAAAATTCATTTTTGTGGAAATATTGATGAGCCCACCTTAAATCCTGATTTAATAAAAATATGTAATTACATCAATAAAAAGTATCCTAAAGTTGAAATATGGATTGCAACGAATGGTGGCACAAAAACTGAAAAGTTTTGGCGAGAATTAGCGAAATTAAATACAACTGTAGTATTTGGTATTGATGGTTTATCAGACACAAATCACATTTACAGAAAAAATGTCAATTGGTTGAAATTGGAAAAAAATTATAAAATATACATAAAACATGGAGGTAGGGCAATATGGCAATTCATAGTATTTGAACACAATAAACATCAATTATCTTATGCAAAAAAATTATCAAAACAGGAAAATTTTTTTGCATTCAATGAAAAATATTCTGAACGTGAAAATCATGAGGTGATTGAGGTTAAAAAACAAAATATAAACAGACCAATTATAAAATGTAAAGCGACATATTTAAATCCAGAGTTAGAGAAATCTTTTTTTATTGATGTTAATGGAACAGTATGGCCTTGTTGTTGGATGGGTACTTCATATTATACTAAACAATTTATTGAGTTTTTTGATTCCGATATGAATCATGTATTAGAAAATAATTTAAAATTTAACACATTCGAGGAAATTATCGATGGCGACATATTTTCAAAATTGTGGGCAAATTTAAATAAATTAGAAATTTGTAATATTAAATGCAAAAGAAATGAAATTGATGAAGACAACTACAGAATCAATTGATATTTTTGGCGATAGTTTTTCATGCTCTTGTTGCAAATTTAATAATGATGATACATGGTTAGATATTCTTGAAAAAAAATATAAATTTAATTTGAACAATACTTCATTACATGGAACGGGTGCCCAATGGTGCATTGAAAAATTTATGGGACTGACAGAATATAGTGATTATCTATTATTTTGTTTGCCTGACATGAATAGATTGAGTTTGGATTACATCAAAAGTCATCAGACATCAGAAGCTAGTTTGATTTATAGTATAATGGAAGACCTAAAAAGTTTTGATTTTCCTGATACCATTTCCAGTGATGTTAAAAATATATCCGACAGGGTTTACAGAGATTATAGTTCATTTTATACTACAGGGTTAAATAAAATATTAGAAATTTTGTTTGTGAGTTTTATTTTTACGAAGCACGTTAAATATAAAAAAATTTTGATTTGGCCGTCATCCGGTTTAGGTTATCCTTTTAGGAATTATAATTTTACTTTAGAAATTCCTGAAAATGTGCATATTGTGTCCAGATGTATAAATTTTATTTCTTATTTTGAAACAAAAAATACTGATGTTAATAAAATATTCGATGAAAATGAAAAAGATGATGGTAAAAAAGTTTTTTTTGGTAAAGATAGACGAAATAATCACTTATCTTATGAAAATCATAAAATAATGTCTAAACAAATTTATAATTATTTTACTAAAAACAAAAATCCTGAGATATCTGAATTTAAACGAGAAATATATGAAATGCAATAGATTGGATGGTTTTCTTGATTTGAGTTTAGCAGATGGTAGAATTACACCTTGTTGTTTATTTGATACTTCTCATGGATGGAAATCAAACATTTATAGTGGAGATGTAACCGAAGAATGGGTCGATGCAAGAAATAGATTGAAAAAAGAATGGATTCCTGAATGCGTTATTTGTGAGAATAATGAAAAAAATGGTCACGAGTCAATGAGAAATACGGCCATCAAAAATGGTATGCAGATTTCATTAGATTTTACTTGTAATTTTATGTGTAGAATTTGCAGACCATCTCTATCGTCTAAATGGGATTCTATAAATGAGAATTGGACTAGATTTGATAAAGAGCATTACTATAAAGATAAAAATAGAAAATTGTTTTCCGATGCACAGGCGAGATTTTTAAATTATTTAGATTTGTCGCAATTAGAAGAAGTAAGTATAGTTGGCGGTGAACCATTTCTTTCAAAAAAATTATTATTATTTTTGAAAAAAATACCAAAAAATGCAAAAATATCGTTCAATACGAACGGAAGCATTTTTCCGGATGATAATTTGTTAAAAATTTTAGATACTTTTTCGTCAGTTCAGGTTGATATAAGCATTGATGCTATAGGACCATTAGCCGAGTGTATAAGATACGGTACAATATGGAACGAAGTCGAAAAAAATATAAAAAAACATATTGAATATTGGGATGAAGTTTACATCTATTCAACTATTTCCATCTTAAATGTAAATAAAATGAATGAGGTATATGATTTTGCTGGAGGTGATGAGTATCATGGAGGTAGAAGTAGAATGAATGCTCTTTTTAACCCTAATTTTTTGAGACTTGAACAAATACCTCTAAAGTATAGAAAAAAATGGGGTATTAAGGAGTTGAAATCAAATGGTGATTTCAATAATATTATTTACAGTAATTCAGAAGTTAAAAAAGAATATGATAAAATTAAAGATTTTTTATTAACCTGTGATAAACATCAAAACATAAATTTTAAAGATGTGAATCCAGAAATATGGGAATTATTAAATGAATATTAAAATACCAAAAACCGTTAAAAAATATAAACCTGAAGTGATGAAAAAACTAGAAGAACTTGGTTTTTTTGATGATACTGACACCATGCGTGATAAATTTCATTTAATAGAAAAAAATGTTAAGCAAGATTTTTTTGAGAAACCTGTTGAGACTGTTGGTATGTGGATGTCAGGCGGAGCAGATAGCTCAATATGTGCGTATATGATATGCAAAAAGATAAAAGAGGAAAACCTCAATATAAAATTTCAACCATTATCAGTTCGAAGAGGAAGGGGATGGAATCCAATATATGCAGGACATGTAATAGATTTTATTGAAAATGAGTTAAATTTTGAAATGAATGAACACATCATTTATTATCCTGATATCAAAGATGAATATCAAAGAGAGATTAAAGAATTTAGAGACAGAGATGTTGATAATTTTAATTCAGGATTAATAGATATTTTATATAGTGGTATAACATGTAATCCTCCTGAAAGCGACAAAACTATTTCTAAAAATAAAGAAAGAACAAGAGATGAATCGTCAGAAAGACCATTAGAAACATGGAGTGGATTTGCACATTACATTAATCCCTTTTTTCAAATTAACAAAAAGGATATTAAAAAATTATACGACAAATACGATTTGACTTATACATTATTTCCATTAACGAGAAGTTGTGAAGGTTCTGATTATGAAACAGGGAATTACACTTTTCATTGCGGTAAATGTTGGTGGTGCGAAGAAAGAATGTGGGCATTTGGTTTTTTAGATAAACCTGAGCAGAAATTTATTTATGATTGATAAAGACCCTACAAATTTACCATCGAATACATTTTGTGCATTGCCTTGGATGCATATATCAACAAGACCGAATGGACATATGCGTGTATGTTGTACTGCAAACGCATCTGCCGTCCAAGACAAAGATTCGACAATCAAAAAAGTATCAGAATCAGGCGTGCTAAGAAGAGATGACGGCAAACCTGCTAATCTAGCAACAACAAGTTTGCTTGATGCGTGGAACAACGAATACATGAAGTCGGTTCGCAGAATGATGCTAAACGGAGAAAGACCTGATTCTTGCATCAAATGTTTCAAGGAAGAAGATGCAGGACATAGAAGTAAAAGACAATGGGAAACGGCCAAGTGGGTCGATGAACTTGGATTAGAGGATATTATAGGCGAAACAAATGAAGATGGTTCCATACCACCTAGAGTCAGATATATTGATTTGCGCTTGGGCAGTAAGTGCCAGTTGGCTTGTGTCATGTGCAGTCCACATGATTCTTCTGGTTGGGTAAAAGAATATAAGCAAATTTACCCAGAAATTAAAAATGAGAGATTGCAAAAATCTCAACTATGGGAAAAAGACTCTGGTAAGTTAGCATGGTCTGGTGGCTCATATGCTTGGCACAAATCAAACCCAACATTTTGGGATGAGTTTTGGA
>Ga0310343_10001797_pt1 | contig 11116 bp, 5 predicted proteins | sample HC15DNA2025_MG_FD_203519 | JGI IMG/M metagenome (GOLD analysis project Ga0310343, IMG submission 203519) | Marine microbial communities from station ALOHA, North Pacific Subtropical Gyre - HC15-DNA-20-25_MG | ecosystem: Environmental > Aquatic > Marine > Oceanic | place: Pacific Ocean: North...
CCACCCATATCTTTAGGTGCGTTAGATATGTTCCAACAATGTATGAACTCTTGATATAGACGAGGTGATCTAACTACCTTATCAAACATGTGTTCATAAGATAGTGGTGACTTGTTACTATAGTGTCTCCAATATTCTGTATCAGTTCTAGGAGAGAGATAATAGTGCATCTCTACAAACTCTTTCATTGCTTCTAGTTCATAGTGTACAGCATGATTGTATCCATCTATGTCTATCTGTGTAATGTGTCCGTCTCTACGTTGGAACGTATCTATTAATCTAAGTATGTTCTCATGTGTAGTGAACAAACCAGTAGATTCTAATGGTTCTAGGAAACCATATGATAGACCAATACCAATAACATTCTGAGACCATCCTAGTCTTCTCTTACCATGTTTAAATTTTATATGTTCTACTTCACCACCCCAGTCTAGGTGTTTTCTAAACTCTTGTTCTGCCTGATCTTTACCACAGAACTTACTAGAATATACATATCCCTTTCCAATATTTTCCCACAGTGGTATAGTCCAACACCAACCATTATCCATAGCGTAACCATCTGTCTGATTTTTCATCTCTGACTCTTTGTCAGTATATGGTACATGTGTAACTACAGCAGAATCATTTGGTAGATTGGGGAACTCTATAAAATCTTGACCCATAGATTTCTCTAGGAGTACAGATCCAAATCCACTACAGTCTATAAAATAATCTGCCTCATAATGATGTCCTTCATCATCTACAAGTGCCTTGACGTTACACTCATCATCATAGAGAGTTGTTATAATTCTTGCTTTTGTATGCTCTACAGTTTGACAGAGATTATCTCTTAACCAACCGCCAAATTTTGTAGCATCAAAATGATATGATGTATCCCACGTCCTTCTAAAATTACGCACATAGACATTGTTGTCTACGATCTTATTTGTACTTGCTAGGTAACTAACAGGGTTATAGAACTCACAGTATGTTGTATCAGGAAATAACTGTGGCCATGTATGATGTAGATAATACCATGTTAGAAAGTCACCGTTAGTATAATCAAAATCACCAAAAGGGTATTGAAATACGTCACCCTTATTCTGCCAGTTAGTAAATTGAATTGATAGTTTATATGTGGCATTACAATCTTTCATCCAATCTTTATCTTGTATACCTAGACAGTCTAAGTAACGATTGAAATGACCAAGAGTAGACTCTCCAACACTCAAAGGTTTTTGAGTTGGATTCTCTATTAATCTAATTTTATAATGTGGAAACTTTTTAGCAAAAGCAGAAGCAGTCATCCATCCAGATGAACCACCACCAAGAATACAAATACTAACCATGTAATGAATGATGGAAGTCTATACCCGCTACATCTTCGTAGTAAAATTCCTCTGGTGTAGGGAACTGATCTATCTCAGCGTGTATGTTGGGGTCAAGTTGATATCCTGAGTTTAGCACTTTAAATGATGACATGTCAATGTTTCCTCTCTTTTCCATATAATCACATGTCCATGGTGTCGCAGGAGTGTGCATGTGTCCCGCACAAATGAAAGCATTTCCTGCTAGCTGTTGGAACTGGAACTGTGCTATCTCATCCATCTTCAATGGGAAATCATCTAGTGGGTATCCACCATGTGTACCTCTCTCATCCTCTGCCTGATCATCCATGTAGTTGATGTTCTCAGATATATGTCTCCAATACTCACTGTTATCTTTTGTTGTCATCATAAAATGATTACCAACGAAGTGAGCAAATTGACTCATATGTTTTCTACATCTTCTATTGAACTGTGCTCTCATAAGAGTATTGACTTTACCTTCATGCATTGACAAAGCATCTGCTAAGAACACAGCAAAATTATGTACAGATAGTAGTCCATTAGATTCTAATGGTTCTATAAATCCTGCTGATAATCCTACACCTACAACGTTCTTAGTCCAGATCTTCTTCGCTATACCGTTCCTCCATTTTACTAAACGTGGTTCAGATAGTAATGGTCTGTCACCTAGAAATTCTTTGAACTCTGCTAACGCATCTTCTTCTGATATAAACTTGTCAGAGAAATTATATCCTGTACCTATTCTAGTAGTGAGTGGCACGTGCCATACCCAACCATTGTCTAGTGCTGTACACTGAGTATGGTTAGTCATCTCTGTTGACTTATCTGTATATGCTGTCCTAACTGCCCATGCTTTGTTGTTGATAAGGAATGGAAACTCATCCCACTCTATACCCATCATACCACCTAGTATCTGTGATCTAAATCCAGTACAGTCTATAAACATATCAGCAAGATAGATATCTTTCTCACCTACAAGACTTGCTATATTACCATCAGTATCTTTAATACAATCTTTGATAGTGTCAATATGATGTACTACACCACGTGGGAGACAGAAGTCTCTCTTAAGCATATTAGAAAACTTAACTGCGTCAAGATGATACCCTGCGTTTTTATATCCTTTGAATGATTCAAAGTCATTAATAACAACTCTGTTCTCTTCTATAATTCTCCAATATGGTGTCATCCACTCAGCAAACGATACCTCTGGATTACCATTGGTTGCTCTATAATGGAAGAACCATTCTAATATATCACAACTACTATTTGATGGAGCACCACCATCCCAGAAAGGATAATGGAAGTCACCATACTCACTAAAGTTTTTAAATTTTACACTGTACTTATATGTCGCTTCACACTCATCCATCCAGTTATCTGGTAGATTCATCTCAAGTGTCCAGTCACGAAAAAATTGAGTGGTTGACTCACCCACACCTATGGTAGGTATATCATCCGACTCAATTAGAGTAATCTTCTTTTCTGGAAATGATTTAATCAGAGTAGCAGCGGTCATCCATCCTGCGGTACCGCCACCGACTATACAAAGTGATTCAATTTTCATAATGTAAGTTTTATCCTACGTACTTAGGTCTGTTAGTTGTTGGATCTAATTCCCAACCAGGTTCGTATACAGTTTCGTTTTTGAACTTAGTTACCTTTGCTCTCTTAGCAGCTGGTAGTCCATTCCAAGCGGGTGCTTCTTCAGTACCCATCTCAAATTCTTTTTTACCATCATAAAACGTCGCATCCGCATCTGCAGTTGTCTGATTTACAATGTTTGCTTTTACCGATGCTACGTGATCTTTCCATGTGGTTGTACCATTTACTTGATCCCAATACATCATGTCGAGTTGTTCTTCTACAGAACCATACTCAACTTTTCTTTTCATCTGTTGGTTTCTTTCCAGTCTGTCAGCACTGTCAAAAAACTCACCATTACATAATACCCATAGGTTTGTGACGTTATCATCGTCGCAAGTTACCCATTTGATTGGGGAGTCATCCCCTTGATAGACCTCGAACTCTTCACCAGGCTCAACCACATCGGTGATGAATCCACGATAGTCTACTAAACAACTTTTAGCCATGTTACTTTGAATCCGTAATTCTATTTAGACAAACTCTAAAATAATAACCGCACCAGCCATACCGTTAGCACCCTGATAAGAACGCTGATATCCTGATGTTCCACCCGCACCACGGGCAGCTTTCAACTGAGAACTTCTTGCTCCTTGGTTCCAGTTACCATGAGCACTCATAGTTCCTGACCCGAAGAAAGATCCTCCACCGTGACCCATGTAGTTCATGTGTCCGATGCCACCTCCACCATAAATGTTGAGGTTACCGCCTGATCCCAGTCCTCCAAGACCACCGCAGTGTTGATATGTTTGGTTAGCACCTAATCCACCACTAGCAGAAACATAGTTTCCGAATGATGAGGTACCGCCCCCGCCACCATTTCCAGAGTAGTATGTACCACTTCCAGAACCGCTTCCTACTGTACAGTATACACTAGAAATACCTCGAACGTCAATGACCTCTTCAGCATACCCACCAGCTCCTGCTGATTCAGAGTGTCCTGATCCACCGCCACCGCCTCCGACAACGCGAACTATAACTCTGTTTATACCATCTGGTCGTGACCATGTACCACTGTTAAAGAATGTTGATATACTTGTAGGTCCTATGTGTCTAAACACAGCGTCAGTATTATTACTGACTAGATATTTTCCTCCCTCATCCTCTGGATCAGGGGGTATAGAAGAACTATTCAATATGGTACCACCCAAGGATAGGTTGTATCCACTGGGTATTAATATAGATTGTCCCGACGCAGCGTCGAGTTCATTTGTGTAAATGTTTGACATAGTTATCTAAAGTTCCAGACACATACAACACCCGCCATACCACGAGCACCTCTACGAGATGTATGATAGCCAGGTGAACCACCACTTCCTACAGCAGCTCTGTATTGATGGTTGTAAGCATAGTGACCACCACGAGGGTGACCTGTTGCTCCTGCTCCTCCAAAGAAGGAACCACCACCAGGATAACCAGACCAGTATTCGTGACCTGATCCTCCTCCACCATATATATTCAGGTTTCCACCAGACCCTACGCCAGGTAGTCCTCCACAGTGCTGATAATTACGGTTAGCACCGTTACCACCACTAGCACTCATATAGTTTCCGAATGATGTAGAACCACCGTTAGCAGCACCACCAGAGTAGTATGTACCACCCCATGAGCCAGGTTGTCCCACAGTAACAGATATAGATGATACACCTGTTACATCAATAATTTCTTCAGCATATCCTCCTGCTCCTCCTGCTTCTCCAACTCCTGATCCTGCTCCTCCAGCTCCTGCTATTCTCACAAGGATTCTTTTTACTCCAGTAGGTCTTGTCCATGTACCACTAGATGTCCATACAGACATAGAGACAGCACCATGATCTTCCCAACTACGAGTTGATCCATTACTTACAAGTATCTTACCATTCTGACCACTAGGTGATGGCATGACACTACTAGAGTCTAGGTTTTTACTTCCTAGTCTCAATGTATATCCTGATTGGATAGTTACGTTTGAACCCGATTGGGGTCTCAGTTCATTTACTTTTAAAATACTCATTATCTAAACTCCCAAACTACACACATACCATGTTTACCTTCAGGTCCTAAGTAAGATCTAAACCATCCGTTTGCTCCACCTGAACCAGGTGCTGAACGAGATTGATGGTTTCGTGAATAGTCACCACCTCTGGGGTGACCTCTGGCAGCTGAACCACCAAAGAAACTATATCCTCCTCCACCATTTATTCTACCGTGTGCGGAACCGCCACCACCGTACATATTAACATCTCCACCAGCTCCAATACCTCCAAGTCCTCCTGCGTGTTGATAGGATTGGTTCGCACCATCTCCTCCAGTCGCTGAGAGGAAAGCACCGAATGAGGATGAAGATCCTTGTCCAGATCTTCCAGAATAATATGTACCTGTTCCTCCTGTCCCAATGACAACAGATATAGAACCCACACCAGTAACATTGATTATTTTCTCCGAGAATCCACCAGCTCCACCAGCTTCACAGTGTCCAGATCCACCGCCTCCTGCGGCTACCAGACGTACCATGACCTGATTAGTTCCTGCTGTTTTTACATATGTGCCAGATGATGTAAACACCTGCATACCTGTAGCACCATAAGTGTCGTATAGGATTGATGTACCATCACTAGCTATTGCTTTGTTATTCTGTCCTGACGCTGAAGGTAGAACAGAGTTTTCACCAATAGTTTTTCCTCCCAACGATAACTTGGTCGTCGCAGGGATTGTAATAACTGAACCAGAGTATGCTCTGATATTGTTAACTAAAAGTCTAGACATGTTTTAAAGAATTACCCAACTACCGCCATTTGCGATTTGAATTGTATATCCACTACTGATTGTTAGAGGACCGTTAGAACTACAGGAGTCTCCATTATTTATAGTGATACTCTCAGAGATACTTTGACGGTTTCTCTTGATAATACCATATCTATCAATCCACTGTTTGTCACCATCAGCACGAAGAACAACAGATCTTTGACCACTTGATACACCTACAGAAGATGTGTTGATGTTAAGACCATTGTCTCCTCTGATCTCCATTCTATAAGATGACTGTGTTGTGTCACCGCCTGGTTCGTAGAATGTCCAAGTACCTGCATCACCATCACATGAAGCAATACTGTAGTCAGCATTGTTTCTCCAGTAATAGTTATCACCACTACTATAGTATGTATGTGAGTCGTTAGCGAAGTAGAATCTTCTTTGACCTTCAGCAGATGTGATCCACTCGTTAGTTGTTCTCTTCAAGTATGGAAGACCTAACGCTGTGTATCCTTGTAGTAAGTTAGCATTTAAGTTGTTAACTTCTGTAGTAGAATCAATATAGAATGGTGCTGTACCTTGTGCTACACGTGATCTAATCTGTCCAAAGAAATGTACAGTAGAATCATTGTAGCGATACTTCATAACACGAGAATCAGATCCTGCGTTTCTTCTGAAGAATGTTATGTCATCACCAGACTCAGAAGCAAACGCAGCAGGAGAGTTATCTCCGTTGTAAGCAATACCACCACCATAGGATCCTGATTGTCCAATGTATAGGTAACCTGTACCTTGGTTAGAACCATATGCTTCAAAACCACACTTATATGAGTCACCCGCATTTGCTAAGACAACTGTGTCAGATGCCTTACTTGTAGTACCAAATCTAACAGACTCATTAGAATCTATTGAGTAACTAGGATTGGACTGACCAATACCGATACGTCCATTTCTGAAGTATACATTGTTGTATGATAGGTATGTGCCATTGTAACCGAAGGAGTTACCGTCATTACCAAATCTGATGAAACCTTGAGAACTGCTATTTCTACCTTTGATAGCAAGAACGTTAGTAGTTGCCTTACCTAAAGTAATACCATTACCATCAGCTAATAGTAGGGTTGATGTACCAGTGTTAGTAAAGATACCTTGGTCAGCATATAGATCCTGTACGTTGATGTCACCATCTGATTCTCTACGTACAAGTGTGTTACCAACGTTGCTAGTATTCTGAGTGTAACCATCAACATAGTGTGCATCAAGTTGTGAGTTAACACCATCGTTACCCGCATGCCATACTGTGTTGCTGTTGATAGTAACGCTACTGGACTTGATGTCCATGAGTCCGTTACCATTAGATGCGTTACCACCTGAGAACTCAAATCTTACATCATAGTTATTTGATAGACCACCAGATCTTACATCAAATATTGGTGTAGAAACGATTCCTGCTCTACCCATTTCAAACAGAGCACCATCTTCAGTATTACTTAACTGGAAGACCTGTGAAGCACCTGTTGTTAGTAGGTTAGATGATGTAACTGTCCACTTAGAGCCAGGGTTAGGACCGAAGACTCTGATGTCCTTGTTACCATACGCACCAACGAATGTGATAGAACCAGTAACAACTGTATACTTAGCATCTACAGTAGTATCATCTGTTTCTGTGATACCGCCTGGATCAATGGTGATTGTACCAATGTTGTTTACAGCAGCATCGTCAGCATATAGAGTGTATGTACCACCCGCTGATAAGTTACCCGCAGGGTTTGTACCTGTTGCTGCGAAGAAGTTAGGAATGTATAGTTGATATTTTTCTCCAGATGATACAACATAGAAGTTGTCAGCGATAAACTTATCTCTACCTAATAGAGTTGGTAGAGCTGGATCACCAAGAACACCTATTGTTCTCTGGTCATGAATGTTATAACCTTGCTGATACCATAGACCCTGTTGATTATCTAAGAAGTCAGCGTTAGGACCTGGTAATGTACCACGACGAGGTTCGTTAACATCAGGAGGACCATCATTCTCTGAATGCCATATCTTCGCCCAGTTACCATATACGTTAGATATGTCTGAGTTACCACGTAAGTATAAGTTATCTGTAGCAGAGAATGCTAACTGAGCAACAGAGTTACCAGTCGCAGATCTTCTGAATGTTAATGTACCGTTTCTATCTCCACCCGCGTCAGTTGGAATACCGTTAACGTTGTTAGATCTAAGAGCTAACTGAGCACCAACGTTAGCTGCTGATACTAGGTTAGCGTTAGCAGATGATGGAGCAGTTGTTTCAGCGAATAGTACGTTAGCAAAGTCAGCAGTACCAGATATAGAAATGTTATATGTAGTGTTTGCTAGACGTTGTGGATCAATAACACCTTCAACTAGGTTGGAAGCATTCTGATAGAACGCACCTTGGTTACCATCTAGTTTGTCAGCATTAAGTTCTGATCCCGCACCTTGGTCGATGGATACTTCACCATTGTCTGTAACTCTAAATCCACCTTCTGTCTGATCACCAAGTGCTTGTTCAGCAACGTTCTTACGGAACTTAGCAATACCATAGTTACCAAATACTGAACCACCAGCTTGTAATGTTGTTGGTGTAAGTTTGTTTGCTTTCTTAACGTCAATAGATGCGTTACCGAAGAATCTAGGTAGAACACCCTTACGTGCGTTTAATGTAGCTGCCTGTGATGGTGTACCTAGTTCGTTTGGAACTGTTAGTATGAAGTCTCCATTATATCCAGTACCTGGTGTAACCACAGATACACTGGTTATGACACCGAATGCTTGTGATGAAGTTAGTGTCGATACTTGTATTTCAACTGGTTGTTGTACTGTACCACCGAATAGAGGACCATCAAAGGTTAGTGTGTCACCACCTAAGTATCCAGATCCACCATTTAGTATGAGGTCAACTGATAGTGTACCTACACTGTCAGTAACGAATCTGATGATAGCACCTAGACCCGCACCAGTTGTTGTGGATGGCGGTACGTCAAAGGTTGTGTTTGCTGTATATGATTCAGGTGTCTGATTAAGGTTACTTGTAGAAGCAATGATACCACCAGTAGTAACGTCAGCAACAGTGTAAGTAGCACGTGCTACTCCTGAGTCAGAGATAGGTACGTTACCACCCAACATTGGGATGTTCTGATATGTACCGTTTGTATATCCTGTTCCTGCGACTGTTATGTCAACCTTCTCAATATATGATGTGTCAGATAGACTTGACTCAGCAACCATACAGTCAGCAGTTGAGAACTTGATAGACTGTATAACGTTCTGGTAAGAACTATCACCTCTTAAGAATGTGAATGAGTTCGCTATACCTGTTTTACCTAAACGCTCTGGGTCAATAGTACCCGCAACGATGTTAGATGCGTCAATGTTAGTTGACGATAACTGTGTCCAGTTAGAAGCGTCGTTAGCAGATGTGTTAACTGTCCTGATAACATCAACGATCTTCTTACGTTCGTAGTTACCAGATGTTAGCAGTGCTATTTCTGTTATAACTGTGTACTCGTTAGCATTAACTGGAGTTACATCATAGAAACCAGATGGAGATGAACCAGATGTGAATTGTAAGAATACAATATCACCTTGACTAAATCCATGATTGAGTTCTGTGACTGTGATATCAAATGTATCATGTACGTATGTACCTGTAGCAACTGTCTGATTTGCTTCGTCTTGTAAGAAGTCAACGTTACCGAACTTAATGTTGTTCGCTAGGTCAACAGCTAATCTTGCTTCAACTCTTGCTACGTTACCTTGAGCAGTAGCAGTTGTACCACCTGTAGGAGCAGCAGTGAATGTTACAGTAGGTTGTGTGAAGTATCCAGAACCTTCGTCTGTAATAGTGATTGTGGAAACTTTTCCGTTAACGATTGTACATGTCGCTGTTGCTTGTGTACCACCAGATCCTGTTGGTGCTGAGATTGTAATACCTGGAGGACCTGTGTATCCGTCTCCAACATCATCGACTAAGATATCTCTAACAACACCTTGCTTATAACTTGTAATAATACCCTGAGCATTAGTAGCAGAACCAGTTACAAGTTCACCTACTGTATACTGTAGTGTAGTATCAGGTGTGAATGCGATGAACATAGAGTCCAAATCATTCTCAAGAATGTAGGATATAGCAGCACCTTCAGTACGTAATGTATGAGTACCAGATCCTTGACTTGATAGAGTTCTAGCAGTACCAGCTTGAGCATCAGATAATGATGTAGCAAGTTTGATGTAGTCTGTGGTGTTAGCACCTACAGAGTGTACGATAACATAGTACTGAGCACCGTCTGCCAAGTTACCAATGTTACCAGTTCCTTGGAAGTAAGTTAGAATATCACCTGTTGCTAATCCGTGACCAGGTATTGTGATGTAGTTGTTAACTGTATCAACTGAAGCTGGTACGAACTCGAATGATGTAGATGTAGTTTCAATAGCGATGTCACCAGCTGATGCGTCTTCGATTGCTAGTCTTTCTGCTGTAGAAGCTACAGATGTAATATTGAATGGACGTAACGCAGGGATCTGTTCAATGTTAATCTTACCAGAGGTAGTTAACTGTACAAGAGCAGAAGGAACAGCGTTAGTTGAGAATGGCTGGTTTAGGTAAGGTCCTAGTTTGTTAGTGATGTAGTCCTTAACCGCAGCCTGTGTAGGTAGTAAGGAGTCAGATGCGAACGCACCACCTAGTTCATCACTGTCTGAGAATCCAGTGATAGTAATGGATCCACCAACAATCTTAATAGATGATAGTTCAGAGATACTAACAGTACCAACGAAACTAATAGAACCAGTTCTGTTGAAGATAGTAACGAAGTCACCAACCTTGAAGTCACCAAACTCGTTAGTACCTGAAGTATAAACCTGTCCGAATGCTTCTTCAACAGCTTCGTTAGCAGGGATACCAACACCACCGTTTTGTGGTAGTGCTAAGTATGTGTCACCCGCACCAACATATTCCCACGTATGTGATGATGAGTTACATACAGATGGTCTGTGTAATCTTATAGTCTTACCAACCAGAGTATCTAAGTTACCTTGATCGTATGATACTTCTGTTCCTGTTGCGGTCTCTTGTAAGGATATTCCTAGACCGTCGTTTGTTGTAATATTAGCAGTAACCTGTGTACCGATAGAACCAGATAATTTCTCTACACCTAGAATAAAGTATTCTTTAGCAGGGTCAGTATTGGTATAACCATCAAACTTGATGATGTAATCTTCAATCGGGAAGTTAGTTAGAGTCTGTCCACCAACCTCGATGATTTGACGACCTGTCTGAGCACCGTTGTTATCAGTTTGGTTAGTAACGTTTGTAACTGTACCTATGTCAAACTCGTATGCCTCTGTTCTGAAACCAGTCGCTTTAAGAGCACGAGTACCAAAGTTAGACG
>Ga0310343_10001800_pt1 | contig 11111 bp, 9 predicted proteins | sample HC15DNA2025_MG_FD_203519 | JGI IMG/M metagenome (GOLD analysis project Ga0310343, IMG submission 203519) | Marine microbial communities from station ALOHA, North Pacific Subtropical Gyre - HC15-DNA-20-25_MG | ecosystem: Environmental > Aquatic > Marine > Oceanic | place: Pacific Ocean: North...
GGGCTCGGCCGAAGTTGCCTCCCTCAGCTACCATGCCCACAGCGGCAGCGCCGATCTGGCTCTGGCTGTATCCTGTTCCGATTCCACATAGACCCAGTGCTATTCCAGCGCCGATGTACTTGTATGCCTCGACCGTGCTGGGGTTGTCTACTTCCTGTGCTGTGACTACTGATGCAATCATCGTGATCGCGGTCAAGGCCATCAGTGCGTTCGTTCCTCTCATCATATTTTTCTTCATTTTTTTTCCTCCTTTTTTTCCATGCTGTGCAGGAATGTCATGTTGTTTTGTCCACCTCGATGTATCTCTCTTCGAAGCCGAATGCCTCAAAGGGCTCGCCCTCTGCTACGTAAAATTGTTTCATCCACTCAACGAAATGTAATCTGACTGCGTGTATGTTGGGGCTGACGAGGCCCAGCACCCATGCAAACATCTGTACCCCAAACCATCCCACCAGGGCTATTACTCCGATGAGGATTCCAGTGCCCCCATCTTGAAAACCCTCGACGGCGGCAGAGTAGAGCATGTCATTCCCGGCGTAAGCTATCTTTACACCGACTATGCCGACGGCAAACAGCCTGATGTAGGAAAGTGTGGAAGAGAGAAGGCCAATGGCCTCTATTGGGGCTAGAATGATGGATATCGCTAGGGGAAGGCCCTCATGCATCAAGTGAACGACCAGTAGAACTAGTCCGATTGAAACCAATCCTAAACCGGGGACGTGGATCGTGTCCTCCTTGTAAAAATTATAGCAAAACAGGAACCCGCCCACCATTATTATCATCCATGAAAATTTCCCGTACAGTGCTCCCTGCCATCCGTGGCCCACCCTGAATTCGTCGATCGCGCCAAGAACGAACCCAACCATGAGGTGGAATACTCCGATGTAGATGGCTATGACGATGAGATTCATCAAGTCCGAAGAGACGCGATGGAAGGGATATGCCAATGTTAGATCATATGGCAATTCGAGTACGTAGTGGATCTTGCCACCGTCTGGATAGAGGGCCGTCATCCATGAGGCCCAGGCTGGAACACCCTCTGCGAGTTTGTAGCAAGCTCCGTTAGCCCATTCATAGTTGCAGGCAGCTTCGGTAGCATATTTCGGGTACGCGTGTGGGAGGAACTCAAAACCTGCAAATTCGCCATAAAGATATCCGAAGAAGACCGTGGCGGTGCCGATGTAGATCAGAAGCATCCCAAAATACCTAGTGAGCTGGTTTGCACTGTCTTCTGGGAAAGAACGGCGGATTATGAGGCCCAAGGATATCGTTAGCAGACCGTAGGCCATGTCACCCAGCATGAGTCCGAAAAAGAGCGGGTAGGAGAACAGCATGAATACTGTCGGATCCATCTTTCCATAGTCCGACCTTCCTATGGCGTCCGTGAGTAGTTCCATTGGCGCGGAGGCCCCGTGGTCTCCGAAAGCGACGGGAGGCTTTGGCTCGGAAGAATGATGGTCATGGTGATGGTGATCCAATATCGATGGTTTCACCGGTTCGTATTCGATGTGCTGGCAATAGGGGTTCAAGGCTTCAATTACTTCTTCGGATCTATCATCAGTGACCCAACCGTCAATCACGAATGTGTGGTCTGTGACTGCAATCTTGACGGGAGCCTCGGATTCGGAGAAATCCATCTCTAGGAGTTCCAGTCCGACACACAACTCAGCCCCATGTTCCTCTGTCCAATTCTGAATTTTAGTTTCTATCGAAACGAGCTCCTGGCTTAACTCCGTCTGAACATTCACAGTATCTTGGATCAGATCGGGCACTGAGCCTTGGCCCGAGGGGATCTCCAGTGGTTGAAACCCAGAGGACTCCAGGAGTGAAGACATCATGGCTTGGTGTTGAGGAGTGCAGAAAACTGCCACAATATCGTTGTTGGTCGCCATCAAGACTCCTTCGGGGAGTTTCATGTCCGTTATCTGTGATGGCTTGAGGCATGTTCCGACAAAACTTGTGATGGATGAGTAGCCTCCAAGAAGATCAAGGTCAATACCTAATGGTGCAAGTTTTGTCAGAACCTCGATTTCACCAGAGATGTTGTTCATCTCATCTTTTATTTGGTCAATACGTGAAAACATATGAACCAGATTTTCGACAGTAGCTGTGAAATCTTGACTGATTGTGCCCCTGGCGTAGTCCATAGACACGGCCTCCAATGGGCCTTTTGCACCCGTCTGGGACACGATGGACCTGTAGGTTGACAGTTGGTTGCCGATAGAATCGTTGTTGTCCGAGGGAGTTCCGAGGTTGAAGCCCTCTTGATCGTCTTCATACTCGTTCACGTGAATGGCTTTTAACCTCGAGATGACCCTAACGGCGTCGTCAATGAGAGATCTTGAGCCCGCAGCAATCAGCCTCCCAACCCTCTTGTTGGTGTATTCCCCGACCATTCTATCCACCTGACTGAAGAAACCTACTGGGTGAACGATCCTATGACTGCGTCAACGGCTTTCTTCTGATTTGACTCACCATCGGACTTCAGGTTGTCGATTTCCTTGTTCCCTGCCTTCCTGGTCTTTTCTGCTGCTTTCTCGGCTTCCTTCCTCGCGGCGGAAATCAGGGCTTGAGCTTCTGCCTCTGCGTTGGTCCTCCCTTTTGCGACTATCTCGGATGCGTCACTTCTGGCGGTGGATAGGATCGAAGCAGCCTCTTTGTTGGCGGTTTCCAATAACTTAGTCGCTTCAGATTCCGCTTCCCTAATTGCCTTGAGAACATCGTTCTTACTCATGATGACCGCCTGTTCAGATGGGGCCACCATCAGGGGGTATATCATGTTGACCAATATCAACAATTTTCTCCATCAACAACCCGCCCCTCACAATGTGCCAAATACCCCCCACTCTCAGGGATAACCACCATGGACGCTGAAGGGATGGGAGACGTCGATTGGAACGAGCTCCAAAGGAATCTAGAAGCGACGATACCGGTCTATGACAAAATCAATCGTTTTGCAACATTCAGGCAGGTTGATCGATGGAGGAAGATGGTCGCTGCAAGACTGCCGGCAGATGGTGAGATCCTAGAAATTGGTTGTGGCCCGGGTTCTTTTGCCGAAATTTTGGATGGTCGGAATCTGACTTGCCTCGACCCAATACAAGCAATGCTCGAGGCCGCAGAACCCAGAGTCAATGCAAAGAGGAGGGAGCGTGGGGATCCCATGGCGAAATTCGTCGAGGGCACAGCCGAAAAACTCCCATTTCCAGACAATTCCTTCGATGCAGCATGTACGCTTTTTTCCTTCCGTGATTGGTTTGACAAAAGAGCAGGTCTCTCCGAGACACTGAGAGTGCTAAGACCGGGAGGGAAGTTAGTAATTGTAGATCCTGCGAAAATAAACGCTGTCCATGGGTGGCTCGGACATGGATACATGAAGTACTGGGTCGGAGGCTATGCAAGGTGGATCTGTGGCGTCGAGGACCACCCATGGAAATGGCTAACCAAGACCTATGTCCATTTTGGAACGACCAGAGATTATGTGGAAATGATGAACGAAGTCGGATTTGATGAGGTCAAAGCGAAGGTGATATTTCCGGGTATGGCGACGATATGGGAGGGTCTTGCCCCCTCAGACCCTCAATGAGAAGAGCGATCTGCACGTCACAGCGCGCCAGATGAATGGTTTGGTGATAGGGTTGAACAGCAGGTCCACAACCCAGTCCGGGAGCCTGAACAAGATCGAGCCGAGCCCAAATGCCCTCTTTGATCTGGCCATCACAGTGCCCATCTGACGTTTCCACTCCTTTTCATACTCGTCAAGGGTCTTGCCATCTAGGATGTGATCCGCTATTGCATTCGCTGCGATTCTTCCACCTATCATTGCTATGGTGATGCCAGCGCCGTTTGAGGGCAACACCATGCCAGCGGCATCCCCCACAACTACGTGGTTCCCCTTAGAGAAGGAAGAGATCGTACCAGACATCGGGAGTGCGCCTGCTCCACGATAGATCGTATCACCGTTGTATGAATCGATAAAGCGCTCTGCATAAGAATTCAGGCTAACTCCTCTTGCAAACCTAGTCTGGATTCCGAGACCTATGTTTGAGCACCCGTCCTTTGGGAACACCCACGCATATCCCCCCGGGGCAACAGAGCCAAAATGGAGTTCAAGTGCCTCGGTGTGAGTGCCCTCCTTTATTGCGAATTTCACGGGGATGTTCAATGACTTCTCAGACCACATGGTCCTCCTGATAATATCCAGATGCCCCCCCGCACCGACGATGATATCGGCTTGTATGGTCCTGCCGTCCGAAAGGACTGCATCCTTGCCTGAGACCCTCTTTACCCTGACGCCAACGAGGTACTCCGCACCAGCTTCCTTCGCCCTCTCAACTAGCGCCTCATCGTGTGCGACTCTATCTAGTACCAAGCCATCGAAATCGTACCTCAGCCTCTTCCCTGATGGGGTCACGAGATGCATTTCTGGGACTTTTCTGCAGATTGCATTCTCCGGCGTTTGAAAGAGGTCGTCGACCTCTGGCACCTTTGGGCACAGCCTCTTCATTTCCTGATTACTTGGAACGAGCTCACCACATTGAAGGGGGGTGCCGATCGGATCCCTGCCATCGATGACCAGGACCTCTATTCCCCTCTTTGCAAGGTATATCGCCGTAGTCGAGCCGGCTGGACCTCCCCCAATCACGATTACCTGGTATTTCTTTTGAGGTGACATTCCAAGTCACCTCATGTGGATCTCAGCGCTGATTTTCTGGCGAATTCGATCATCAACTCAATCTGGCCCGAGTTCGGGAGTATGGCTAGCGACTCTACGGCCCTTTGGATGTGAGAGTCAATCAGGCTTCGAACGTAGCCAATGGAACCTGAGACTTCGAGCAATTCGATTAGTTCGTCCCACCTGTCCTCACTGAAATCCATCAATACATCCTCGAGGTTCTCGCGGTTGTTTCCGTGTAATGTGGTCAATGCATGGATAATCGGCAAGGTCATCTTTCCCTCGTAGATGTCCGTCCCCCTAGGCTTTCCCATTCGGGGATTACCGGTCAGATCAAGCAAATCGTCCACCATCTGAAAGGCTCTTCCGACCTCCCATCCGAAACTTTCCAGTGCCTCCACGATTTCTTGATCAGCATTCGCTACCATACCAGCAACTTTGCACCCTCCTGCTATTGGGCCGGCAGTTTTCCCATCGATTATCCTGTAGTAATCCTCAGGGGATGTCCCCAAATCGCCTATGTGGTCAAATTGCAGCAGTTCCCCATTGGCGAGACCTATGCAGGTTTCTGCGAGGACTTTGATTACCTCTGGACCTTGCTCAGCACCAAGCCAATATCCCAGCGTGAAAAGGTAATCCCCCGATATTATGCCATGGGCTATCCCGTGTTGGCTGTGGAGCGTCGGCCTGCCGCGTCTCAATTTCGCTTGGTCATAGATGTCATCATGCACAAGTGTCGCAGTGTGGATGATCTCGGCAGACAATGCGGTTCTGAGCATCTTGTCATCCAAGGTTGCACCTGCTGCCTCGTACGCGAGACAGCCCAAGACGGGCCTGAATCGTTTGCCTCCAGCAAGCAGGATGTCCTTCGCATACTTCATGGCAGGGTCTTCTGACCGCTCATCGACATATTCGATCAGGGCTTTTTCTACTATGCCCTGGACCTCTCGGAGGTTCCTCTGGGCAAGTACACCCCTGATGCCCTTCATGTTCCGTTGGGTGGGGGAGGGATATATCAACGGCTGTGCATACGGGCCCCTGAGGCATGACGGGTGCCTTCGAGGTTGCGCGATGTCTACTGAGTCGATTGGTTTTCTCAATCACGAAACTTGTTGGACTGCTTCCCGTGTGAAAGAAGCCTTCGATCAGGATTGTTTGGAGCTCAAGGACCTTGGGGAGGCATTCGAAAGGCTCTCTTCAGATGCGCTGGATGTTGCCGTCATTCCGGCAAGAATGATCCATGGAAATCAGTTGAAGCTTCTGTCAAGTGGCCTGGTTGTTTCAGGGGCTATGAACCAAAATCGGCCATTCCATGTAATGGTCTCGGATGACAGGGTGAGGCATCTGCCTAGGGCCTCCATTTTATTGAGCAACTCAAGAATAGTAAGGAGGCAACTAAGAAGGCTCAGGCGGGACTTCCGTGTCCTCTCACCCAAGGCATGGGCCGGAATCAATGAGGTCGACCTACCAGAAGAAGGCTTAGAGGCCTGGATGGAAGGACTCAGGGTCTCTGGAGAGATTGATGGGTATACCTTGCCGAGGGACTCCTATGACAAGCATGTTCTGAAGTCCAGGAGATTTGCGCTGTGGCCAGAACCCAAAGAAGCAGGCGGCTCGTTCTTTCTACCTCCGATCTACATTGATTTGCCACTTTTGATCACAAGAGAGGGGTACCCCAAGACAAAACTCACTCAAATAAGAGGCGAGGAGGGTCTGGCTGCATGGCATGTTATGAACGAGCTATTCGGATCCGAAAGTCCGGAGATCATCGAGGGCATGGGCATGCTTGTGAAGCATCGATCAGTATCCAGCCTCCTTCAACAGGCAGAATCGACAAGGGATCTCGTTCTTGAGCAGGCCTGTCGGGACTCCGAGGGAGACATGTTGCCGGACGAGACTAGGTTGATGGTACGAATAGAGTACGTCTCTGACAGCGGGACAAGGACCTTCAGACTTGACAGGATAATCAATCTGAACAATGTTCATGGCGGGTGCGTTACTATGGACAGGGAATGGAGATCAGTGTTCAGCAAACTGAGTGAGCCCCAGCCAGACCACCCCCGATGGGGGCCAGCGTCTCCCGCTTTCTTCGTTGATTAGGCGAATTGACCGACGACCCCCGATTTCGGCAGTGTTTCATACCCGATGCCCTGCCAGTTGTGTTACATGCCCATTCCGAACATTGGCCGAGAGCCACTAAACGGCCTGTATCAAGCAGATCTGAAAAGGCTCAGATCGATCGCAGACAAAAACGGAATAAACAAGAGGGGCTCAGTAGAGGTGCTTAGGGCCAGCTTGATTCATAAGGTCGTCTTACCTAGTGTTGATTTGTCGTGGGAGGGCATCCAATCGAAGAGCAATGCAGAGCTCGGCGATCTGCTCAGAATATTTGGCATAAAGGCATCGGGCTCCCACAAGGATAGGCGTCAGAGGCTTTGGTTGCATGTCACCCAGGACGTCAACAAATTGAAGATTGAATCCCTGGCATTAGCCAGCCGCGAGGAGTTAGTCGAGCTTTGCAAGCGGCTCGAATTACCCACCGAGGGCTCAAGGACCCTGCTAACCGGCAATGTTGAAGAGGTTCTCACCAGTCAGAACAAGGCATGGGGGAAAATTAAGAGGAGCCTCAGAAGAAGTGGACTCACCTCAAAGCCGAAGCTGATGACGACCGATTTTCAGGACAATCGTGATGAAAAGTTGATCTTGGTCAGAGAAGCCACACCCGCTATTTTGGAAAATGTCCGTCAGATTTTGATCCGTTTGGGACCGAAGGATGGACTTGGTTCAAGATTAGAAATCTTGGCTTCCAACCCCTCTGACTTTGCAAGGATGGTCCAGACCGTTGGGTTGGTGAGGGGGCCGCTTTGGTCCCGAGAGGCTACAAGTTTTCTCCTAGAGATGATGCATGCTCGCGGATATCCTATTACAGTAGGGCATACATCGGAGGCGATTCACAAGGCTGCCATAGCCATTGTGGATGATTGGATGCATGGCGATTCTCCCTCGATCAGGACCTACGGAATAACCTCCTTGAACGAGCGATTTGATCATGCCGGAATCGAAGATCTGAGGGCTCGCGTCAATCGTCTCAAACCTCGGTCAACCTGAACCATCCGAACTTGTGCTCGGATATTCTACCTCCGACTGCCCTGAGGGAGTCGATAGCATCCTCGGCATCTTGTCGTGAGTGGCCATGAACGCTACATTCTCTAATTATCGCGTCGTAATCCACCCCCTCTCCCCGATCCCCTGCCGCTATGGTGGAAATGATGAGGTCATCGAGTGACATTGCACTGCCATTCTCGCTAACGATATTCTGTGGGGGTTTCTCCTCAACCACAGGATTCGAAGGGACTGGCTCCGGACTCCTATTCACGATTTCAACAGACCTACCAAGTGCTGCATTTAGTGCTTGGAGCACATCCAGCATGTAAACCTCAGACTCAAAATCAGGGTAGTGGGCTCTGGATAGCAACATTCCATCGACTAGGTCCTCCGGAATCCCTGCTCCTCTGAAACCGGCCATGCTCTGTTCGGCAGTGAGTGCCTTCTCGTAGGCGTCTATTCTGCGTAGCGTGGCATCCGCAGTCTCCGCCAGCCACTCGGCATAGATCTGGCTGTTTATCTCACGCATCTCCTGTGCATTATACGAGGTGAAAACACCTCCATCCTCAGTTGTAAATGATCTCTGCTTTCCCACGACCATCATGATGAAGCGGTCACCTCTCTCGAACCTAGCGTGGATCTCCTCTGCCTCTGGGTGCAGCTCGGGATTGAATGGAGATACCTCTACCCTGTGTGTCCCAGTGACATCAATCAGATTGAATCTGAAACTCTGGCCACTCTCACTCTCTCTCCGTTCCGAGCTATCGATAGTTCCGGCAATCAAGGCCCGATTAATCTTGGCTCCCAGTCTTGTGACCATGAACCCTGGGTCGTACTCACCTGATCCTTGTTCTGGGAGTGTTGCATCTCGATATTCATGTGCGAAGACACGGATCGCTGACTGTCTTCCAACCCTGATTGGATTCGAAAATGTCACAGGACCACCCCCCATCTTTCGATTACGGACTCAGCGATTTCAACAGGGATTGTCTCCGACACAACGAGGCTCTCAGCTTGAATCATGCATCCGCGGTCATCGTTTATTGATCGTCCGTTAACAGTCACTCGATGTCCAAGAAACCTTTCTTTTAATTCTGACATGAAGGGCTCCCGGCCACTTGTCCTGATCCGTTCAGTTATCTCCTGGAAGGACTCTCCGATTACAGACTCTGCAGGCTCTCTAGAGACAAGTAGGCTGGCGTTTGAGACCCCCGAGTCGATGACCATCATCAGCCTGAGATCCTCAGATCCCTCGACCTCACCGTGTTCCCCACACATTCCGTCCCTGAGAACCCTGCGACAGCCCTCCTTGGTGCACCTCAGGATTATGCCTGAGTCCGACCTCACAGAAACAATTCTGCCGGAAGTTGATATCCCCCTTCTTGAGCCTCCTGATGTGAGAACATCCAAATCCTCTGTGACCCAGTGGTTTGAGGAGTCGATTGGTCCGAAGGGCGCCTTTTCCAAAACCTCAATTTGATCGGGACCGTCTGTCACCAGATCTGGAGATCCTTGCCATGCCTGTACCCTAGCATTTTGGATCTTGATGAAAGAGCCGGGTATGAGGTCTACCTTCGCCCATGACGTCAGCCTGCACCTTCCACTTGGATCTTGCACCTCCCCGCTCCTGACCTCTCTGGACTCGCCGTCCTTTGTGGTAAATGATCGAACGGTCCAATCGACGACCTGCAACTCGATCTCGACATCCCTCATACCATCGCGGAGGTTCATTATGGTCGATTTTGACTCCTGTTGGATGTCGTCCTTGGTCGGGAATGCGCGGTCATGGTATGGCTCTATTTTCGTGTAGTCACCGATGTTGATTTCTGGGGTCTCTCGGAACCTCTTAACCTGTGCGTTCTCGATCTTAACCAAGTCTCCTTCCTTGACCTCGAGAGCCTTCCATGACAGGAATCCAATACTGCCGGTCTGATCCCCAACCCTCCCCCTCACTACATCGATGGAGCCTGAGCCGTCTCTTCTGATAATTTGGTCAGGTTTTACCGAAAGCACCCGAGCCACGACGGTCACAGTGCTTTCTCCTTTGGACGCCTGTTCTATGGTGATTGGTTCGCTGGTTGGGACTGAAGGTGTGCCTGATCCTTCCTTCAACACTGAGACTCTTGATGTCTGATTGATGTTGATCGACTTCTTCCCATTCCACTCGTTGACAGATACCCCTTCTAGTCTGACAATTGAGTTTGGGAGAAGGTCTTGGGCCTTGTTCCCCCAGTCCTTATATTCCCATTTAGTACGCTCTCCTTCCCAAGGCGAGTCTTCGATAAAGCCGAATCCGATTTGCCTTTCTTCGCCCCTTACTTGTTGCAAGCGGGAGTTATATGAGGAGACGAGTACCTCGATAGACACATTCCTATCATTGGACCCTAGCTCCGAAAACCTTGATACCTTCTTCGCCACAATAGCCGGTTGGCTCACCGTTTTGTCAGCGTCTGAGCCGGGCTCCATGAATTTCCTGACTACCGACCTGAGTGCGTCCCTAGGAGGTATCAAAAACTCGTTTTCGTATCTCTCGAATTCCTTTGCCACCTCTGCAGGGTCTGCATTGCTTACCTCCTGAAGAACTAATTTTACCTCTGTGTCATATTTGCCATCACTCAATCATACCACTTCCTACAAGCTAGAGCATCGAGTCTGCCATAGCCTGTTCTGTGGATTGAACTCCAATCAGTACAGTGTGCAATGCGAGGGGGACCTGTGCATGTTGGGGCAGACTCGACACAACCTCACCTTGGATTCTATAGTTAGATTAAGGCGGTTATTGAACATAGCCTGCTGAATTCTCTGATGGTACTGACTGGATTTATTCGTGGTTCACCTCTCCGAGGAAATAATGTCCAACTCAAGTCTAGTGCAGATTGGGATTTTAACAGCCTCGGACCGAGCGGCATCGGGAGAGTATGAGGATCTCAGTGGGCCCGAGATTGAAAATTTCCTCAACGAAATATTATCCTCGCCTACTTCATTTCACAGAAAACTCGTCCCGGACAACATCGATGACATATCGGATGCTTTGATGCATTTGAGCGATGATCTTGGTTGCGCTCTTGTTTTGACCACAGGTGGAACCGGGCCAGCCCCAAGGGATGTAACCCCAGAAGCCACAAAAGCCGTTTGCGAAAGGGTCTTGCCGGGATTCGGTGAGAGAATGAGGTCCATTTCTCTGAAATACGTACCCACAGCCATCCTATCCAGGCAAATCGCGGGGACCAGAGGATCCTGTTTGATTGTCAATTTGCCTGGATCACCGAGGTCAATCAGAGAGACTCTTGAGGAGTTATTCCCTTCCATTCCATATTGTGTTGACTTGATC
>Ga0310343_10001801_pt1 | contig 11108 bp, 17 predicted proteins | sample HC15DNA2025_MG_FD_203519 | JGI IMG/M metagenome (GOLD analysis project Ga0310343, IMG submission 203519) | Marine microbial communities from station ALOHA, North Pacific Subtropical Gyre - HC15-DNA-20-25_MG | ecosystem: Environmental > Aquatic > Marine > Oceanic | place: Pacific Ocean: North...
GATGTATCATTTTTAAATGCATATACATTTTCTTTTGCATACATTGACATTTTAAAAATATCGACGGCAACATTTGTCGTCATGTGTTGGTCTAATAGCCTGCACATCATTGGCCGTAAAGCGGTGGTGTTGTAACCAATTGATGTACCTGTGTATGCTACGACATCCAACGTATGTACGTTGTTCAATGAAACTTTGATATCCAACATAAAATAGTCTTCTTCACATTTTATTATACGTAAAGGTGTGAATTTGAAAATGGGAATATTTCTGTAAGACTCTTCTGCCTCTAAAATTTGAGACATATGTTGACGCATACCTGGCTGGGTCAATAAAGCTTGTATTCTTTGCTGCACTTGTAAGAGTTGAACCATATTATTGGTTTTAAGAAAATAATCTTGTTTGGCCAGCATAATTGTTTTTAATCCATCCATTTCATAGCTATCTTTGAACGGTGAGTACAACGGGCGAATCAGGTAGGAGTGATGGCTCCACAATTGGTAAGCTATACCGTATAAAACAGAGTTGTTTGAATTTGCTTTTGCATGTTTTAAAATATAATAAAACATTAATTCAAGATCGTTTCCTGCTAATTTTAACAAATTCTCAACATCGGTTTGAGAGAAACAATGCAAATACTTTACCTTTAGCACATTATTTTCAAGTTCAACATCATTTCTCAGGCTTATCTTGTTCTTTGGGAATCCCAATATAGTAATTTCCTCTTCAGGAACCCACTCTACGTAATTCATATGAGAATCAAAACGATGATGTGGAATAAATTCACTAGCACCAGAATCTTCCACGTAACAGAATAAATTTTTACCATCGTCAACACCATAATCAACGTCAATGATAAACCCTGCTTTGTCGAGACTTTCTCTGCTCTTAATCTTACACCATGCGCCTAAATATTGACATTTGCGGTCCATGCTGGTGCACATGGCGGTTTGAATTATATAATCACGTTCATAACGCAATTCATAACGCTGGTATGTGGTATTAAATAGTATGAGAGGTTCAATCTGTTGACTGTATTTCTTCACCTCTTTGATTAATTTAGAAAACTTTGGTTGGATGCTTATGGTATCTTCTTGAACATCCACCACAACACAACGAAGGCGTCGGCGTTTTTCAAAAGAAGAACGAAACCATACTTCTTGATACTTTTCAATATTATCTCTCCATTTATAAACAGGAGAATCAGCATCCAACTTAATCACACGATCATTAGCGTGAGGCTCAGTTGTTATCTTTCCATCGTCAGTTGCTATTGTTGTTAAGTAAAACTGATCGTATTGTGCCGATCGGTTGTAAATGTGACTGAAATTCCCATGACTAACAAAATTTGGTTCTACTAGCACCACAACTCTATTGTATGAATCGCCAAATTGTCGTAGTTTTGTAGCTACAACCTTTCCTATCCATTGATATCCATTGCTGTGAAATACTACAGGGTCATCTTTTTTCAGATGACACTCCCAATCAATTCTTCGACGTTTAACTCGCATTGTCATATACAAGCATTCGGAAGCGTATATATAGTAAAACTTTTTGAATAAAAATGAGACCAATTGTTGAACTAGAAATCTCAACTACCACAGAATTTATACAGTATGATCCAGAGGGCTATTTTATCACGTTACATACGCCAAAACCCCTAGCATATGATGCTGGAGTATACGAAATACCACTACCAGTAAAAATAAAAATACCAGCAAATTATACCTTAATTGTGGATAATTTAAAGGAAAATTTACTTAATGGTATGACGGTGCTAAAGTGTATTCATGAAAATATATATTGGTACAGTAGTATTATTATCAGGGTAGATAAAAATTTTGTAGTACCTAAAGGTCGCGCCCTCTGCAAATTAAAACTATGTAGTACCTCATCTTTCGAAATAGATTCCACACATATATAAATTCAACAGAACGATTTTAAATAAAGAAACAAACAAATAAAACACATATGCCGCACATACTTAACAATGCCAAAACAAAACGTATCCGTAAGTACCAAAAGAAGAAGAGTAACCTTTGCAAAAAAACTAGAGGTAAGAGACCTAATGGAAGAAGTGGCAACTCGTGCTTTGGCCGCATCTTCTTTAAAACAAAAGGTAAAAAAGAAAATGAAGGGAATCTTAAAAAAATCGTCGTATAAAAAGAAAAAGAAGGCAACAAAAGATGTTTCAAGTAAGAAAAAAAGTGTTAGATACGTACATGATCAATAGATGCAAACGGGATGTCTGTAAATGCATCGCTTCGTTGAACAAGAAAGAAGCCATCACCGTGAAGGATGCGGTACAACATCGTGAATGCTTCAATTGTGATACGATAAATAGAACAATAAAACAGAGAGAGATGCGAAAGTGCATTATCACACCAAAAGAGGATAGATCCTATCCACCACTTCTATAATATAAATATAACTTCTGTTTTACACAATATAATGTCTAAATTTAATTATTCTAGCGAGCTTTGTGACCAGGTTGAACAGTTGGACGAAAAGCTAGCTGAGGTTATTACACTTATGAAATCTATTGAAAAGCGAGTTGCTAAATTGGAAAAAATAGCACGTAGCAAAGGCTTGATATCAAATACAAAAAATACAGCGGAGAGTAATCAGGAAGATACGTGTTGTATAGTGTGATAATAGAGTATAAATTATGTAAATATATTGTTAAATGACCAGTTTGTATTTCGAACAGTGTATACACAATACTAAAATTCCCACTAAAACACTTATCAAACTATCTGAATGCCAACGTGCCTTCAACAAACTCAATAATTTAGATACGGTGGAGCAATACTATGATCAACTCAAAGGTTTGATAAAAATGATACGATATCGTAGGATCCCTATCAAAGTCCATCCACAGTTCGAATGTGAAGGTTACCAGAGTACAAATTGGAATTTTGAATTGATACGAGTTGCTCATTCATACAAAGAGCTTCTCATTGCGAGCTGTGAAGAGGAACAGGACTTGAAGAAAAAGAATAGACTACTTCTTCAAGCAATGAAATTATCCAACGAATGTTCATTAATATGTACTTCGATTCTTTATGATAAAGAGCACAATAAATTGTTTAAGTTTTTAAACCCACAGTATCATCTGTCGCAAACAATGCGATTAGCAGCATCACGGTTTTACAATATGTACAAATTTAAACCCAACTACATAGCAATCAAACGTGCTTTTCAATTACAAGAGCTATCGTATTTACTGTGGAAAAAAGATGAAGAAATTTTGGATGTTATTAATTACAAAGCTAAAGCCCTACTAGAATTAGCACAAAAGTTGGAGGACGATGAATGTGGACAAAAAGTTGCTCTTCTGCAAAAAATCGTGCTGAAGGAAGGTTGTCCAGAAGATGTCAAATCACAATACGAAGTATGGAGGCAACAAAATGACTCTGTTTATTATCAAAGTGTATTGACGGATAAAAAATTAGATGTTATTTCGTTGAAGGAGGCTTTTGATATTTTGTCAGGGTCTTTTGAAATTCCTTCAAAATAGTCTGTACATCAGGTACATTATAATTCTGTGCTACATAAACACCTACAGCGAAGCCAATTAACTCTCTAAGCATATTTTTTTACATGATGATTATTTTAAAAATTTATACTATTTTCATTTCTTTACACTTTTTTATATGGAATGTCCAATATGCTTTGAATCTACCCTTCATATTTTTAAAAATATTTGTCAGCACAGTTGGTGTAAAAAATGTCAAAATAAATTAATTCATCACAATCTGACTAACTGTCCTATATGCAGATGTGATATATACTTGAAAAAGGAGTTGGATACAGCGAAAGAGCGTTTCTTATGGACAATACATGGGGGTAAAATACTACCACGATGGTATAGAAAATACAGAAAACGTACGTCAAACAACACAAAAAAATATATATTAGCGCATTAATAAAAATAGTAATGGGATGTAAATTAAGCGTATCCGTTGTACACCCAGAAAGTATTGTAAATAGAATAAAGGAAACAATGAGTCCATCAAAAAAAAATCGAAAAATGTCAGACCCGGATATTAAAATTGCACCGGATGATCAATTGAGTACAAGATCTGAAATACCAGCCAGCCCAGATTCAGTAGACACGTATAAAACAATATATCTCGATTCACCTTAGTGTTTGTATATAAGTTGAGATATGTATATAAAATGGGAAACTGCGCCACCGTACAAGTAGGCAACACAAATACTGGTCCTGTATCCGAAGGAGGGGGTGGAGGAGGTACCAACGTCAATGTTGGAGGAGTAGAAGAAGAAGAGGAGGAAGAAGAGGAAGAATGTGGACCAGGATGCTTCAAAGCTATTGGTTGTGCGATGTGTTTATGATAATTTAATATAAATATGTACATAATGTAATTATAATGTCTAGTTTTGTTAGAATATATGAAGTCCGACGTGAGAGAACAGACTCCTTTAGACTTCCTTTACCTCGACCCAGGAGAGATTTAGACGAGCATATATTTGGCGCGGTTCGTAGTAATGTATTTAATTTTGTTAGATGTTCATGTAGAAATGGGCAAACTTGTCCCAGGTGTCAACATAGACAAGCTGTAAGTTTACAAGATGTCCCTCAGGTCACAGTAAGCATTGCCGATGCGGTAGAAAGAGCGTTAGCCGGTGAGGAACAACAACAACCGTCAAATAACGTAGCCGTTATACCAGAGTATAAGGCAGATGCAACGTTGGATGATGAGTGTGCTGTATGTTTCGAAAAAATAAAGAAGAATCAAAAATTTAGAGCTTTGCCATGCTCAGAAGTGAAACAGCACTGCTTCCATACACGGTGCATAGATCAATGGTTACAAAGAAATAACTCTTGTCCCGTATGTAGAGCAACCGTATTGTAGATTCCAACGGTTCTTGTTTAAACGATCTCATTTATTAAAATTTTAATTGTTCTTTATACGCTCTTTTAATTACTTTAATTTCTGAAACAGACACTTTTTCCTCTTTCTTTCTAATCAATAATATACCACTATGTGCATAAAAAACTGATGTAAATACCAACGCATGCCATACAGAATGCCGGTGGTATTTGTTATCTAGTACAGGCCAGTATCTACTAGATACAGCTAGCATAAGTAGTGTAAATGATAGCATAAGGTGACTATTATATTTTTGGTACAGTAATACAGCCATAATAATAAAGGCTGCCACAGCGAGGAAATAATACGTACGTGGGTTCGTTAGGAAGGCAATAGGGATAGATGTTACAATAAGAAGTACTATCATACCCCATTCCGGTATTTTTTTGTAAGCCACCTTAAATGTGATAAGGTAAATCAAAAATACACTCCAGCCATGATCAAATCGCCTAAACTCCTTATCTTCGTCTAAGTCATAGCCATCCTTCAATATATGAAACAGTAGTGAAGCTAACACAGTTAAGGAGGTTGATATGCTCAAGATATTAGGAAAGTCTGCATAAATTACTGGTAAGGCAAATGCGTGTGTCAGTATCGATAACCAAATCCCAACACTTTTTGATACCCACAGAAAGTAGAAAAAAGTATATATGATGCACATTATAAGGAGACCATAGTATACAAGTTTATTATATCGAAGACTCCACATTTCCTAGTTAAAAAAAATAGCTTATACTATCTAACGGCTTTTCATCTATCCTATTTTTATATAAATACTTTCTCTTCACGCTTGTGTAATGAACAAGATTGTAAATACTCCACCTTGTCCTATATGCTTAAAAAATTATAGTTCAACGGTAATACCAAAAATATTGTACCCTTGTGGACACGGCATGTGTAACAAATGTTTAAGTGATTTTAAAGCGCACGAGGAAGAAGTAAATGGAAACATAGATGAGGTCCAATGCCCACAGTGCAGAGGAATAATTATACAAGATTTTGAAAACTATGATCTTCAACACATAACGAACAATGTAGATTTAAATTCAATGCCTTATTGGTCAAAAAGGTTGTTGGAAGCAGTAGATACTAGAGGCGCGGTCATAGACATAGACGAAAAGGTAATGCCATTTTGCAGAACACTTTTTACACGCATTGTATATAGTGAAGATTTGAATACGTTAGGTCATATTAAAACTGAGAATTGGACAGAATGTGATAGGCAAAAAGTACAGAGTATTATTAAATCATTTCTCAGCGCATTGATCAATTCAAATACACCGGTTAATGATGCACTAGATTGGATCTCAGTGTTGAACATGCCGCAACGTGTAGAAATAAAATTATTACAAGATGTTAATAAATTCTATAACTGTAAAGATTTTTTGAAAAGGATGAATGCGGAATGGTTGATGGATACCTTATTCGAATAGTATATATACAATTTGTACATACATAAATGACCACAGTATACAGTGTTGATAATAAAGAAGATGATTTCGTCTCTAATTTGAAGGAAGAATTGATAGCCAGTGATTATGGTAACAATACGGATTTACACATAGTATTTGAAGGGTATCTTCATAACAAGTCTGGATTTAAACTAAGGGTTGAAAATATAGAAGTTTTTGATGCAAATTTGCTTGAGAATTGGAAAGTGATAATTGAACAGAAAGGCATGCATTCAGATATCACTGCTGATTTATCTAATGCGTGGGTGCAAATCACGTGTAAGAGAGTGACAAGACATAGGACGAGTATTCGAGACCGGTTGAAAATGCCAAAACTTCCAGCAATAAAATGTCCCCACATACCTTTACAATTATTGCTCTATATATGCATACTGGTTGCTAGTATAATAATACTATGGCAGAGACACAAAGAAAAATTTCAAAAATAGCGACAAAATTACCATCCAGCAATCTTAAACAAGAAGATTTAAAATTTGTAGCAGAGCTGGTCCAATACATCGGAGTATTGAATGGTCGTAACAATCTATCCATTAGTATTCATGACGCATTCAACAGTAAATATAAAGTAATCATCTCTCAGATGCCATCTATCAACTTTGATGATGTTAGACAGATAGAAATGATGAATAAGAGAATCAGTAAGATTTTATTGGATTTGAATAGGGGATACCTTATAGTAGAAAGTTGGAAATTTAATAAGGAGAAACAATCGGTGAAAAAAAGAAGGAGAATAGATGATGAATATATTGATTTGCCAAAAAGTTTTGATCTGAAAGCAGTAGAAAAAAATGATTTGTCACAGGTTGAAGGTATACTCAAATTATTTTTAAATGCCACGGAATTAGAGTTTGCTGTGGACTTACAAAATAATTTACAATCATACGATCTACTTCTGTCAAAAATGGAACCATTAAATATAACAAGCATAGATGCAGTGTTAACAAAATTTAAAGCTTTTGTAAATCAAATAGACATCAACTACCCACAAAAAATGTTGAAGGTTGTTATTAGAAAAACAGACAGTCCATTAGAAAAAATTGCACCGTACAGGCGTAAATTAAAAATACAGAAAAACGATTAAATATTATCACCTTCAATTATTGATTTCCATTCTGAATCACTCAAATTAATCTTAAATTCATTTGTCCAACGTGTGTGTAAACGTTCCAAAAGTTTTATTTTACCGTTATCTTTTTTAGATATATATATTTTCACGTTGTATTTTTTGGCGATTTCAAACCCTTTACGTACCCTACTCTCCAAACCTCTGCTGCTGCTCTTCCATTCTTTTTTTAAGACTTTACTTGAAAACTCTCTTTTTGCTGGAAGTTCAAGAATCATTATAGGCACCCAAAAACCAGCTGCTCTTCGTGTTATACGTGGTCCTCCAGGAGTTTCCAAATTATGTTGTTTTAATCTTCGAATAAAATTTCCAGAAGCTCCAATATATGTGTGAGTTTTTATTTCCTTTTTATTGTGTGATATTAAGTACAGAAACATCTTTTTCTTCAGTTCCATTTTTACAAAATGAAATTAACTTATATATACTATCTTTTCTTAACCATATGAGTGACACTAAGAGTGCTCCGTTGACCGAAGAACAAAGAACAGAAGTTCGTGTGCTGCTACAAAAGTTATCACAACAAAGCACAGCTCGTGCGCTACGGAGAGGTACGACACGACCAGCATTACAGAAAACGAAAAAGTTGAAGCGACAAGTGAATCCGTTTGATGGTATAGAACCTAATAAGGCTGTAAATGGCGTACAATTGGCAGCAGATTGCTGTGTATTGCCATTAATACAAAGAACAAGGATTATATTATTGCCACTCCACTTAGATCAGATAGCAATGACTAGAGATGAATGGATTGAGACCATGAAGTTTAATTGTGGACTAGACCTGAGCGAGTCAGATGAAGGTGCGGAATTATATTTAAGGTTTATTGTAGAGGCTAATCCACCTGTACGCTATTTACATATCTACTTAGAGCGACCTCCTGGAGAAACCTTAAAGGCTGTAGTATCTAATTGGGTCTACGGTACGTAGCTCGCATAGAATTTTGGTGCGTGATAGTAAAAAAAAATTATGAATAATTAAACTTTAATATCGAAGTGAATCAACTAAGACGCACGACATGCGAAACATAAAGTAGTTAATAGAAAAGAAACGAAGATGAATAGAAATGAATACATTGATTCAACAGACCGATATAAGATGTTTTCTTCAACTATAACTGGTAAGAAAGGATGGCACATAGCTTCCCATCGATATGTTAAAACAAAAAAAATATGGAAAGTGACATGGCAAAAAACTGGTTATAAAATAACTAAGAGAAATCAGCAACATGTAAATTACAAATGGCACGAGTTGCCTCGGGAGTTAATGAAGATGTATACGCCAAATGGGATGCTAGGTAACGAGTACAACGGACCGCTTATTGCGATTAAGAGGAAGAATCGCAGGTTAAGAAAAGTAAAGGAAGCAGAAAGAATTCTTGAAGGACCGTCCATTGGCGACATCTACCAGGCAGAAATACCTGATTATGAAAAAAACAAGTTGATCGATGAAAATAAGATGGAGCTTATTGAAGCACAAATGGTACATCAAGCTTTTTTATGTAAGAAAAGAAAGAGGGAAGAAATAATGACACCACAACAAGCACCTTCAACTAAACGTTTGTCAGACATAAAAGAGGCTGAAAAATTTGTAAAAGAATGTGAAGAAGCGAATGTAAGTGCTTTAGTATATCAAATGATACAAGCAGAGAAAGGGAGTAAAAAAAATCCAATAGACTTAACATAAAGTATAAATGTATTGTTTTATTATATAAATGAAATGTAAGGAAATCATTCTACAGTTCTTTAATCGTATCGTTGGAATTATCGTTTGGGTAGCCTTATGGAATCTACTCGACATGCTTATTAAAAATGATGATGTCGTAGCAAATACAGTTGTTGCGTTTATTGGATTGATTGTATGGGGGTTTTTAGGTGAATACACTATTCAACAGCAACGTGGATACACTGATCTAACACCAGTTTAAAACGTTGAATCCAAACTAAAATTCTCTAGATATTGTACATCCGATAAGTTACCAACATAATGACCATCATTGAATATCATCGGAAAAGTACGTGGATATTTATCACCACATAGATTCCATACATGGTCGAGGAATTCATCTACATCCTCCTCTAAATACTTATCACAGTTGTGGTATACAGCGTCTGGTAGTAGTTTTTTTGCTTCAACACATGCTGTGCAGTCGGATTTAGAGTAAATAAAATAACCTTTTTCAGTTGGAAATGTATACGGCATTTATTATATATTAAAAAACCTTTATACTAAAATTTTAATTTTGGCTTGTCCTCCAGCAATAAGACTTCTTTTTGTTCTACCTCTTTGCTCAACTCACACAGTACAAAAAAGGTTTCTAATCTCGTCATAGAATTGTTCTTCAACACATACGATACGACTGGTTCGTTCTTCATTCCCTTCAATTCCACGATGGATACACCTAATATACTGCATACTGCCATGGCATCGTAATACCCATTAGGACTTGTACCTATCATTTTATTGCTGAAACCGGGTAAAGCAGGAAGTTTATTTCGTATGCCCGTCAATACAGAACCTACAAATTCTTTACCATCACTTAATAATTGAGGAACATTCTGGAGGTTCTCAGCAATAACTCTTAACTTCTCTGCTGTAAATTCTGCTGCTGCTGCTGCTGCATATTTCGCGTTTTCCGCTGCTAACGCCATCATACCTAAAATCCAATCTATTACAAACTTTATTATACCAAAACCTGTCTGAATACCATTTAACAGCAAACGTAATTCCTTACTCGATTTTTTTAAGGTGTTAAAGAATGTTGCAGCGTGACCTCGTAGATAATCTATTAACCTCTGCATGAAAAACCACAATCGTGTATTTTTTTCATTATTAATAACCAAATCCTTAAAACTTCCTGGTTCTCCTCCGCTCCACATATAACATATACTACGTATAGGCAATAGGACGGCATCACAGAGTAACGAATACAACATTTCCGATAAATTATCAATAAGACTACGCATGTAAGAAACGAATATGGTTGTTCCTGTCAAAGACGATACCAGAGCAGCTATACCAAAAAATATCTCTAGATTAATCATTATCCAAAAGATAGAGGTTCCTAATATTATTGCATCTGCAATTGCTTCACCTATGAACTTTAACGAATTTCCTATACCTCCACCGATAAATGGTATAGCGCTGAACCCTGCCATATTTAGCTTGTAAGCAACTGATAAGGTTTTTTTTAGGATCTGCCAAAGTGATTTTAATATTGATTCTGCCCATGCCGCTCCTAATTTTTTAAGACTGGGGAGCCAACTAGTTTCTTGTCCAGTAGCAGCAGCGGTCAAATTTCCAAATATTAATTTCGAAAGCTCTTCGATAACTTTAAAGTATATTTTAAATTCGTCGGTTTCTATAAAGTCAGAGAATCGTTTTGACCACGTTTTCCCTGGTGGTTGAGGACCTATAATAGGTTCAACTGGCTCTTTTTCAAGCTTTTTCAATTTCTTATTCATATCTTGAACCATATTAAAAATTGCATTCATCTTGTCATCGGATGACAGTTTGGCGGCGGGGTTGTTGATAGCGTTATCCAACGTTTTCTGAATCTTTTTTTCATGCTTTTCTACATCATCATCAAACAGATTTACGTCTATATTAGATGAGGTAAG
>Ga0310343_10001803_pt1 | contig 11104 bp, 7 predicted proteins | sample HC15DNA2025_MG_FD_203519 | JGI IMG/M metagenome (GOLD analysis project Ga0310343, IMG submission 203519) | Marine microbial communities from station ALOHA, North Pacific Subtropical Gyre - HC15-DNA-20-25_MG | ecosystem: Environmental > Aquatic > Marine > Oceanic | place: Pacific Ocean: North...
ATTCGGACAAATAATCTCCCATTTTTAAACGAGCTTTATAAACAGAAATTCCATTCATAATTGAATCTGGCCTGGCTAAATAAACATATTCAAACGCACAAGGACACAAAATTGCATTTGCAGAACATTGCTTAGAAAAAAATTCGCCATTAATATTTATAAAAATAGCTTCTCCAGGATCTACATCTCTAACTACTTGATAATCGTTATTCTCAAGTACAAGAGATTCACTAGCAACCATCCACTCTTCTTTTTTTGTCGTTGAAGAAAATCTTTTACCTATAACTAGAGGTCTAATACCAAAAGGATCTCTAAATGCTAATAAGCCATGACCCGAAATCAACGCAATTGAAGCATATGATCCCTGAATTCTTTTATGTAAAGATTTGACAGCATCAAAAATAATATCAGGTTCTAATTCTTGATTATGAATTTGTTCCTGCAATTCTGTTGCGAATACATTTAATAGCATTTCAGTATCGCTTGAAGAATTTGTATGTCGCTTATCTATATTAAATAATTGTTTTTCTAAATCTCTTGTATTAGTCAAGTTGCCATTATGTATCAAAACAATTCCATAAGGAGCATTAACATAAAAGGGTTGGGCTTCCACAACACTTTCTGCTGATCCTTTTGTTGCATACCTAACATGGCCCAAACCAATTTTCCCGATTAAGTTTCTCATGTCTCGCGTTCTGTAAGCAGTATTAACCTGACCTTTAGCCTTATGTATATGAAAAACAGTATTTTCCATTGTTGCTATACCTGTTGAGTCTTGTCCCCTATGCTGCAGAAGTAAAAGACTATCATAAATTTGTTGATTTACATCATCAGAGGAGACGATTCCAACTATTCCACACATGACTTAATTTCGTAAAGATTGTAATCGTTGAGAAGTATTTTTCATTTTAAAAATGGCCTGAAATACTATTATTAAATTTTTCCGTTAATTCCTCAACCCTAATATCACAGATATTTCTATCTTGGATTTTTATCATTAGAGTTTCATCCGAAACATAACCTATTTTTTTTATATAGACACTTGATTGGGAACTTACTTGATTTTTTATTAAATAATCAAGCCATTCTTTTTCTTTCATTTTATCTATTGAGAAAATAATTCTAGAACCTCCTTCTGCAAACAATACATTGTCTTGTCTATTATGGTTTTTTTGTAATTCTATAGTTGCACCTTTTTCAGATAAAATACAACACTCTGCTAAAGCTATAGCCAAACCACCATCACTAATATCATGGGAAGAAATAACAAAACTTTTTGAAATTGCATCTCTTAAAAAACTCTGGCATAACTTTTCATCTTGTAAATTTATTTCTGGAGGCCGGCCTGTAATTTCTCCATGAATATATTCCAAATACGAGCTAGCTGCAATTGTTGTTTCTGATTTATAAGAGCCAATTAACCAGATTTGATCATCAATATTTTTCCATTCACTATTAATAGCTTTTTCTACATCATCTATTTTCCCAACCATTCCAATAACGGGAGTTGGGTAAATAGGTGTAATTTCATTATTTTCATTTTTTGATTCATTGTATAAGGATACATTACCTCCCGTAACAGGAGTTTCTAAAATTTTACAAGCTTCAGAAATGCCATTACATGAAGATGAGAGCTGCCAATATCCAATTTCTGTATTGGGGGAAGAAAAATTTAAGTTATTTGTTATTGCTACAGGTTCCGCACCAACACAACTAACGTTTCTAGAAGATTCTGCAACTGCAGCGATAGTTCCTCTATAAGGATCAAGATATACCCATCTACTATTACAATCAACTGAAGCAGCAACACCAGAAAAAACTTTGTTTTTGTTTTTTTCGTTTTGGTCTCTTAGTCTTATTACAGCTGCATCAGATTTGCCAGGTTTAAAAACTGTATTTAACTGCACTTGCGAATCATATTGTTTATAAATCCATCCTTTAGAGGCGATTGAAGGATTAGAAAGAAGTTTTAAAATAATTTGTGAGTAAGAAAAAAATTTATTTTCCTTCAATGACAAAATTTTTTCCTCTTTGATATCTGGGAGATTATTTTCTGTCCATTCCCATTTTTCTAATACGTAATCAGGTGGGGTTTTTATCGCTTTATGAACATTCACAGGAGTATCGTCTGATAGAGCAGAGGTAGGAATTCGCGCAACAATTTTATTTTTATGAGAAATAATAACTTCATTCTTCTGAATCACTTCCCCTATAACCTTGGCATATAGTCCCCATTTATTAAATTTTTTTATAAGATTATCAATTTTGTCTTCTTTTACGACAAATAACATTCTCTCTTGCGATTCAGATAATAAATATTGGTATGAGGACATATTATCTTCTCTAGAGGGAACTAAATCTAAGTCAATAGATATACCTAATTTTCCATTTGATGCCATTTCGGCACTACTACAGGTTAAGCCCGCTGCACCCATATCTTGAGCTGCAATTACATCTCCTGTCTTAAAAGCATCTAAACAGGCTTCTATAAGACTTTTCTCAATAAAAGGGTCGCCTACCTGCACTGCAGGTCTATCATCCAAAGAAGAAGAAGTTAATTCAGAACTTGCGAAACTTGCACCACCAACTCCATCACTGCCGGTAGTATTCCCAACATACAAAACTGGTGAACCTACATTTTTAGCTCCAGAGCAAACGATTTCATTAGTCTCTAAGAGTCCTAGAGCCATTACATTGACTAAAGGATTTCCAGTATAACTATCATCAAAATCAATTTCACCTCCAACAGTAGGCACACCTACGCAATTCCCATAATGAGCAATACCAGATACAACTCCTCTGAGCAAATCGATATTTGATGATTTATCAAGATTTCCAAATCTCAATGAATTCAATACTGCTATTGGCCTTGCTCCCATTGTAAAAATATCTCTTAATATCCCACCGACGCCTGTAGCAGCTCCCTGAAAAGGTTCAATCGCTGAAGGATGATTATGACTTTCTATTTTAAATACAAGTTTTTGATTATTTCCAACATCAATAACTCCAGCATTTTCTCCAGGGCCAACAAGTACATTTTTTCCCTCAGTAGGAAACCTAGACAATAATGGTTTTGAGTTTCTATAACAACAATGTTCAGACCACATTACCCCAAACATCCCTAGCTCAGTTCTGTTTGGTTTTCTCTTTAATCTTTGGCAAATTTCTTCATAATCAGTAAATGTTAAATTTTCAACTTTAAGTGCTTTATTAAGATCATATAGATCATTATTTTCTGAATTTATCATTCTTTAAATCCAAGGGTCATCTTCACTTTTTTCACTAAAAGATCTTTCACTATTATAAAAACTTTTTTGTTTTAAATCTAAGTTTTGGTTTATATCTTCATCTTCTTCAAGCCAATCTTCTAGTTTATTAGTAGCTATATTTTTCATATCATCAAATTTTTCAATAATATTTTTTCCTTTTTGCAAAAAATCATTTTTAAGACTTGATTTCATTAAAAATAAATCATCTAAAGAATTACTTTCACAGAAAACCAAACCAGGTTGTTGATCATTAATGTCTTCAATATTTAATTTCCATCTGCTAGATCCTGGAATCTTAGGATTTGATCGAGATACTAAATAATATTTAATTTTACCAGTTTTCATTTCAAATAAAAAATCTGCAATAACACCTATTTTTGAACCATTTACATTTATTAAATTAGCTTCTAACAAAGTTGGGAATCTATTTAAAGTAGCTAAATCAGAAATTGCAGGATCACCTTTCACGTAAATTTCATTATTAATTATTTGACTAATTTGATTTAATCTCCAAACATTTCTTTTGAGATCAAAATTTGAAGGCCGAGAATACCATCCTAAAATCCTATGAACAGGGGGATGCATCCAAACATTTTCTCCATTCCCATAATTAAGGGCAATATTACCCTTAACATTGTATTTTAATAGTTCACTCAATAAAATTTCTCTGGGTAATTTCAACTTAAGAACGAACCTGAACAGGCATGACTAAATAAGTAAAAGAATTAAGATTATCTTCTGGAACAAGAACGGCTGGAGTAGTTGGAAGATTGCACTTTAACAAAACATTTTGGGAAGTAATAACTTTTAACCCCTCTAAAAGGTATCTAACATTAAAAGCGATATCAAAATCTTCCCCAGAATAAGAAACAGATATTGATTCATTTGCGTTTCCAATATCTTGTGCATCTGCACTTATTGAAGCTAAATCTGTATTATCTAATTTAATTTTAACAACACTGCTCTGCTGATCTGCAAGAACGGCAATTCTTTCTAAAGCATCAATTAACTTTTTTGTATTAAAATTTAAAGTTTTAGAGAAAGTGTCTGGGATTAATTGTGAATAATTAGGATAATTCCCTTCAAGAGTTCTTGTTGTAATTATTTGATTAGAGGAAATAAAAACAACTTGACCTTTATCATAGAAAAGCTTTATTGAATTTTCTGAGCTTTTTAATGTGACTAGTTTTTCGATTTCTCTCAATGATCTAGTCGGAATAGTTACTGATAAATCACCTTCACTTGAAAGCAAATGCTCTTTATTTATGACATTTTCTTCATTGTCAATTAAGGCTACAGCTAATCTATGACCATCTGTAGAAGCGGATTCTAAATAGTTTTGTTTGAAAGTAAAATTCACTCCTGTAAGTAATTGTTTTGAATCGTCATTACTACTAGCAAAAATAGTAGATTTCAACGCTTTCAAAAAAGAATTAGGATGAAGAATTAGAGAAGTACCACTTTCAACAAATGGCAAGCTAGGGTAGTCATCTGAGGGGATACCTTTGAGGTTAAAAGAACCCCTATCACTTTTGATTAAAATATTGTCTGAATTTTCATCTACATCTAGAGAAACAGGTGTTTCATTTGGAAGTTTATTTACTATTTCAGATAAAAGTTTTGAAGGAATGGTAATAGCCCCACTTTTTTTAACAGTGCCATCAAAAGATGTTTGAATTCCTAAATTCAAATCAAATCCTGTCAAGCTAATTTTATTTGTGCCTTGATCAGCTGTTAAAAGTATATTTGCAAGAATTGGATGAGTTGGTCTTGAAGCAACTGCTTTGTTAACTAATTGAATTGCATTATTCAACTCATTTTGATTACAAACAATCTCCATTGGAATTTGACTTTTATTACATCCAATATACTTTTTTCGTTAATTAAATTCAATAAGTTTATTTTACTTTCTTCTAATTTTTATATTAATCAAATAATTAAAAAAATTAGTAGTAGTAGTTATTGTGGAAACTGTGGAATTTTTAATTTTATTACCTTATTTAACTAGTTTATAAAGATTTAAATAAGTGGAAAAATCTGAGTATTTGTTAAATAATTTTTTCTTTTTTCAGAGAATTAAAATTTAACTAACAAATGAAAAAACTTTTCCAATGTTATTCAACAAATTTTTATGATTTTTTTTTGATTTCCACAGACACTAATTTTTTTGGATTTTAATAACCTAATATTTTGGTTATATTTGTTAACGAAGGTTCAACGTTTTTCCTAAAAACAGCATCATTATTTTTAATAGCGCAATCAGGATCTTTTAAACCATTTCCAGTTAGAACACAAACAATAGTTGAATTTTTTTGAATTCTATTTTTATTTTTTATAAGTCCAGCAACAGAAGCAGCACTGGCAGGTTCACAAAAAACTCCTTCTTTAGCCAAGATTTTGTATGCATTTATTATTTCTTGATCTGTAACTGACTGAAAGTCACCTTTACTCTCCTTTTTTACCTTTTTTGCTTTTTCCCTGTTTACAGGATTTCCAATTCTTATCGCCGTAGCAATTGTCTCTGGATTTTTAACTATTATATTTTGTACTAACGGCGCAGAGCCTTCTGATTGAAAACCCATCATAATTGGTAATTTTAGATTTCTTTTTGTTTTTGAATATTCCTTAAATCCTAACCAATAAGCTGTTATATTTCCTGCGTTTCCCATTGGAATACAAAGCCAATCAGGTGCAATACCTAAATCATCGATTATTTCAAAGGCGGCTGTTTTTTGCCCTTGTATTCGATAGGGGTTAACAGAATTAACAAGTTCTATGGGATGTTCAGAGGATAATTCTCTGACAATTTCTAAAGCTTTATCAAAATTTCCGTTGATTGATATTATTTCGGCTCCATACATTAAAGCCTGAGCGAGTTTTCCTTGTGCAACAAATCCTTCTGGAATTAAAACATATGGTTTTAATCCTCCTCTAGAAGCGTATGCGGCCGCAGCTGCAGAAGTGTTTCCAGTGCTGGCGCAAATTACCGCTTCACGGCCATTTTCTTTTGCTTTGCTGATAGCCATAGTCATACCACGATCCTTAAAGGAACCTGTAGGATTTAAGCCATCATATTTTAAAAAAACCCTTGTTTCGTTTCCAATTAGTTTACTAATTGAGTCACTAAGAATTAATGGAGTGTTTCCTTCATTTAAAGATATAATGGGAGTCTTATTTGTAACTGGAAGATGTTGCTTATAAGCTTCGATTAAACCCGGCCATCTTTTTTTTCTGTAATTGATACGCAGTTTATTTTTGATTTTATTAAATAACACCATAATTGTTCAATTTGTTTTGATTTTATCTAAAGGAGAATTTGTGAAAAAGTCTAGTAATTCTGAAATTGATTCTACTTTATTCATAACTTTGCTTAAAGCGTTGACATTTAAAATAATAGTTTTTGTTGGATATACTTCAAAAAATTTTATGAGATTTATTTTTCCATTTCCTACATTGATACCTTGAATAACACTCGATCTAAGTGCTAACTTACCAGTTTCTTCATCATTTGCTTTGGTTGGGTGAATAATAGATGAGAGTCTTGTTAAAAAAACATTCCCTATTTCTGAATAGACTAATTTGCTTGCAATTGTAATAGGGACCTCAAATTCTTTATTTAATACTAATCTAATTTCTTTATCGGTAGACCCAGTTGTTTTTAAAATTCTTCTTAAATTTTTTGTTGAATAACCTTTTTCAGCAAAAGTTTTTAATGAGTTAACTTTTATTGTTCTAGAAAATATGCTGTACACAATTTTTATTTCATCAGCAGCCTTGATTTTTGAAACATTAAAAAGCATCTGAAAATTTAATAAAATAAAAAATATTTTGATTATTAGAAATTTATTCAACTTCATCCTAAATATTTGCACCGGCTGCAATTTTTACAAGTCTTACCATTCCTTTTTCAGTAACTTTTTTTGCGATTTTTAAGCCCATTTCTCTCGTGTAAGGTTCATTTATCATTCTAGGAACCCTCTTTAGGAAGATTTCATTGGAATAACCCGGCACTTTTTGTAAAATTGCTAAAAAATTTCTTAATGGCTCAATGTAAAGTATAAGTTCACTTAGAGTGTTGTTCGTATCATTCGTATTTAATTTAATTGAATTTGGGAGGTAGTTGTTTAAATTCTTCAATATTTTTAAACTGAGTAAATCTATTTGATTTGTCAATTCCTCAACTATTTCATTTCTGAGAAATCCTCCTTTTGGAGAAAAGAGAAGATTTATTACCTCATCTAAAAGTTTCTCTAAATTAAGGTTTGTTTGTTTTGCAGCGTTAGTAAGTAAATCTTCTAAACGGTCCCATTTAAATTTTTTATTATTATCAAAAAGCATTTCTTTTAAACTTTCCCTTAATTGTGGATCAGGATCCTCCATCAATCTTCTTGCGAAATATGGATAAGCTGCACCAAGGATTTTAAAATTCGGATCTACGCTTAATGCAATTCCTTCTAATGTAAGTAATGATCTAATAATAAGTGCATAGTAAGGAGGTAATCTAAAAGGGAATTTGTACATTACTCCAGACATGTCATCTGTAACGCTTTTGAAATCCATTTTTGAAACTCCTTGTTCAACAGCGTTAATAAAAACATCTTCAAATGCTGGAACTATAGGTTCTAGATTAACTTCTTCTGATAAAAATCCCAACTTAACAAAATCTTGAGATAATTTATCGAAGTTTTTATTCACTAGATGTACAACTGCTTGTATTAGTCCAGATCTAGAGTCTCTGGAAACTTCACTCATCATTCCAAAATCTAAATAACATAATCTGCCATCTTTTAAAGCTAATAAGTTTCCAGGATGTGGATCAGCGTGAAAAAAACCATGTTCTAAAAGTTGTTCTAAACTGCATTGCACTCCAATATCAATCATTTTGTCGGGATCGATTCCTAATTTTTTTACATCTTCTAAATTAGTTAACTTTGTGCCATCAATCCATTCCATTGTTAGCACTCTTCTGGACGTTGTTTTTTTATAAATTTTGGGAACAGCAATCATATTGTTATGTTTGTGCATATCTCTAAATTTTTCAGCGTTTTTAGCCTCATTTAAATAATCCATCTCTTCAAAAACTCTTTTTCCTAATTCATCAATCAATGCTACGAGATCACTTCTTATCAATCCAATATTGTTTTTAAGCCAATTAGCAATATTTCTAACAATATAAAGATCTAAGGTTATTTGTTCTCTTAAACCTGGCCTTTGAACTTTAACTGCAACTACCTCCTCATTTTTAAGTTTAGCTTTGTGCACTTGTCCTAAAGATGCAGCAGAAATTGGCTCTTTATCAATTTCCAGAAAAAGTTCATCTATTTTATAACCTAAATCTTCTTCTATTAATTCCATAGCCTTATTACCATCAAATCCTGGTAATTGATCTTGTAATTGAGATAATTCTTCTAGAAGAATTCCTGGAATAATATCTGGTCTTGTTGATAACGCTTGACCAGCTTTAACAAATGCAGGCCCGAGCTCTACTAATAATGTTGTCAATTCTTTAGCTCTATATCTTGCATGTTTTTTGTTCTTTAATCTACCTGTTAATTTATCCCATCCAATAGAAAAAATATAAGCAAAAATTGGAATTAGGGTTTGCCAGAGTCTTTTGAGAAGTCTATTTGGATTTTTTTTATAAATTTTGGAAATTTCCTCTGGATCATAATCAAGTAATCCAGATATCTCTATAAAATCAGTAAAATCTTCATTCATAACTTTATATATTTAAAACCTTTATTTTTTTAAAAAAGAAGTTAATTTCTTTATATTGGAGATTTATCATGTTAATACAATTAAAAATAGAAAATCTTGCCTTAATTGAAATTATAGAAATTAATTTCGAAAAAGGTTTGAATATTATTACTGGTGATTCAGGTTCTGGTAAATCACTAATCTTAGATTCATTAAACACTTTGTTTGGTGGAACTAATATACCTCTTAAACATTTAATACGTCTAGGAAAAGATAACTGTGTAATTGAGGCAACATTTTCTTCTTCCTTGCAAATTAATTCATGGTTAAATAGTAATGGTTTTGAAGGCGTTTTCTCTGAATTAAAAATTAGAAGGAAATCTTATAAAAAAAACAATAAAATTTTATCTAAATATACACTTAATAATTCATTAATCAATAAACAATCTTTAGAAGAACTAGGACGTTTGTTGATAGATTTTGCTGGACAATCAGATACTTTTATTTTCAATTCTCAAGATAAGAGAAGATTAATTATTGATGATTTATGTTCGCAAGAAGTGAGAGATACTAATTTAAACATCATAAATAAATGGGTGGAATGTGAAAACTTAAAAGGATTATTGAATGAAAAAAAAGAAGCCTCTAGGAAACAAGAAGAAAGTAATTTAGCAAATGGAGAAATGTTGAAAATTTTAGAGAATGCTAATTTAAATTCTAAAAATGAAATCCTAGAATTAGATTTAATACAAAATAAACTTGTCAATAATCTCGAAATAAATAATTCAATTCAAGCCTCTTTAGAAAACTTAAATAATTTCACTCATGACCAACCATCAGTAGCCTTTTTAATAAATCAATCGATTAAAAGTTTAAATAAAACTGCTGATTTTGATTTAAAAATTCAAACTTTTAGAGAAAAGTTTTTAAGTATCCAGGCTGATGTTGAAAATTTAATTTTCGATTTAAACTCGTATATTCAAGATATAGAGAATGATGAATCTAATCTTTCAGAAATCCAAAAAAGATTATTTTTTTTAAAAAATCTGGAAAGAACTTTTTCCTTAGATTTGCCTCAATTAATTGAAAAGCGAGATCAATTAAGGACATTTTTCAAAAAAAATGATCATGATAGTGAGATTCATAAGATTGAAGATCAAATCAAAAAATTACAAAGTAATTTAGACTCACTATTTGCTATTCAATCTTCGGAAAGAAAAATAGTTGCTAAGCAACTTCAAAATTCAGTATTGTCTATTTTACGAAATTTAGGTTTAGAGAATGCAAACTTTTCTATTCAATTTTCTGAATGCAGTCCTTCATGTTATGGAGTTGATAATATAAATTTTTTATTTTCTGCCAATCCTGATCAGAATCTTGCGCCTCTATCAACTGTTATTTCTGGTGGAGAAATGTCGAGATTCTTGTTAGCGATTAAGTCTAGTATTTCTAAGAAACCGAATACTTTCTTTTTTGATGAAATTGATAATGGTTTGAGTGGTAAATCTCTTTTCGCTTTGGTGGAGCTTATAAAGGAAATAGCAAAAGATCAACAGCTACTCTGTATTACACACCAACCTTTCCTCGCTGCTGCAGGATCAGCCCATTTCAAAGTGCAAAAAAATGTAATTGAGGGATTAACTTTTACTTCAATATCAAAATTAAATTCAAAAAAACAAAGAAAACAAGAATTGATAGAACTTATTGGTGGTGGTTTTGGTGAGGCAAATGATTACGCTTCTAGACTTCTTGATAGGGAAGCTGCATAAAACCAAAAAAATTCCACTATAATAATTCTTTTAAATCATACTCAGATTTAAACATGGTTAATAAAAATGATAATAGTTTTGAACGAGATAATTCAATTAATATCAGAGGAGCACGTCAGCATAATTTAAAAAACATTGATCTTTCTTTACCTAGAAATAAATTTATAGTATTTACTGGTGTAAGTGGAAGTGGTAAAAGTTCTTTAGCTTTTGATACGATTTTTGCTGAAGGGCAAAGAAGATATGTTGAGAGTCTTTCAGCATATGCAAGGCAATTTTTGGGTCAAGTAGATAAACCAGATGTTGATAATATTGAGGGCTTATCACCTGCTATTTCAATTGATCAAAAATCTACAAGCCATAATCCCA
>Ga0310343_10001804_pt1 | contig 11104 bp, 11 predicted proteins | sample HC15DNA2025_MG_FD_203519 | JGI IMG/M metagenome (GOLD analysis project Ga0310343, IMG submission 203519) | Marine microbial communities from station ALOHA, North Pacific Subtropical Gyre - HC15-DNA-20-25_MG | ecosystem: Environmental > Aquatic > Marine > Oceanic | place: Pacific Ocean: North...
CTTTTAGAAAATCAAACCAACCAGAAGATCTATTAGAAATAAATTTTTCTGATTTTATAATTTGCTTCATAAAAATATTTGAGTCCATAATCAATTTTGTATGATTATTTTTTACAAAAAGATTATTTAATTCTTCTTCATCAATATTTACATATACAAATTCCTGAGATTTCGAGATCTTTGTATAATTATTACCAGCTTGAGTTACAGAAAAATGACATCCTATAAAGACTATAAGGTCAGAAGCTCTGATAGCAAAATTTGATGCTTGTTGACCATTTACCCCAAGAATACCAACATTTAATGCTTTCTTACCGACTATGCCAGCACTCCCCCAAGTTGTAGCAATTGGAAAATTATTAGCTCTTGCAAAAGATAAAAAATTATCCAAAACTTCCATTTCACAATTCTGTCTTCCTAATACAAAAATTGGCTTTTGAGCATTACAAATTTTTTCTAATACAGTATCTAGTGATTTTTTTGAAGAGATTTTTTCGGAAGCTCCTTGTTCAATTTTTTTTATATTTTTAGAAATATTAAATTCTACTTCTTTCCATTGAAGATTAACTGGGATATCAATCCATACTGGTCCTTTTCTTGGCTCTTGAGAAACTTTTATTGCCTCTTTTATTATAGAGTCTATATCTGATTCATCATCAATTAAATATTGTGCTTTAGTCCATGGCGATACAACATCAAGAATATTGCATTCTTGAGAACCTCTTTGCCTTACTTTCATTCCATAACTGGTTTGTTCTTTTCGAGTTTGACCTGAGAGAAATATTATAGGTATTGAATCTTGCCAAGCGGATAATAAACCTGTAATAGCATTTGCACTCGCTGGTCCAGTTGTAACAACACAAATCCCTACATTATTACTAATTTTCGCATTAGATATTGCTGCGAGAGCAGAAGCTTGTTCATGATGGTTATAACTAATTTTTATATCAGTCAATTGATGAATAGAATCAAATATATGAACGACTCCTCCACCTTGAACTCCAAATACATTCTTTATGCCATATTCCCAGAGATTTAAAGCAATTACGTCAGTAAGTTTCTTTTTTTTACTCATTGTACATAATTAGATTCTAAGATTCATCAAGATAGAATATAATCTAAACTAAATGTTGCTCCAATAGCAAAAGAAGATCTTTTAAAAAAATAATTTAACAAACAATCCCGAATCAAGAGGCTAGGTTTAATTTCAGTTGGTTTAACTTAATAAGTTTTATTAGTCGATCCAGATAGCTTTTAATTTCAAATACTATTTTTAATTAGTTCCATGAAATAAGAAATAATTAAATATTCAAAATTACTTTATCTAATGTTTAGAAAGATAGTCTGATTAGATACTAAGAAAGTGATGATATCATAATTTTTTCTATTTAAGAATCTTGAAATATTTTATTCTTCATATCTTCAATTTGATTAATCAATTGATCCTGCCAGTCTGTATTATTTATTATTCTTTTTTTTAAATATGATATTTTAGGTTGATTGATTTCAAGTGTCTCGTAATCTCCACTCATAAATTTTTCTTAATTAATAAATGCTCCCTAATTTATCTAAAAAATTTAATTTTATCTATAAGCAAAAATACTAATAAAAACTTATTTTAATTTTCAAATCAAACTAAAGATAAAAAAATTTTACTATATTCTTATTAAGGGCAAGAAAAAGAGTACATGAATTTTTTTTAAAATTAATTACTCATTCAAAGTAAAGTAAACAATTTTGATTCATTGAATATTCTCTACATTCATTCTCCCAAAAGTTTTAATTACTCTGGAGTACATTTCTAAATTTCTTGCGGAGTCTCATTCAAATTTAACCCTGCGTAATTAAATGCAGTTAGGTATCTTGGAATAAAATTGAATTGATTGAATAGTTTCATAAGACCTCCTAGATCTACAACTTAATATTGTCTATTGTCCTTCTTTTAACTTGCAATTAATAGAGTATTATTACCAGAGTATTAGTGCTTTGTGGTTGTCATAACTATCTTTTTCCATTCAATGGGAGTAGAAATAATTCAGGAGTCAAAAGCACTTCATCGACTTTGTGGACAGCTAGGTGCATAAGACTCTAAGAGGGAAAACAAATGCCCTCTTATTTTATTTTTATGAAAAATAATGGAAAGTAAAAATCTTTGAAGAAACTAGTTGTTCTTTAGTTGTCTATTATAAAAAAAATGGTTTTTTCTAAATGACAAAAGGTTATTGGTTATCAAAAGGATCTATTAACGAAGGTGAGGAAATGCAACCTTATTTAAAATCGCTTCAAGGTTGGTTGCCTGCCGTCAATAGAAAATTTTTTGCTAAAGATTTGGCAACTATAGGTAAGGAAAGAAATCCATATTCTGATCTGACTCTTACCATCTTTGAGGGAGTTTTTTGATCTATTACATCGTTGTAAGATTGATTAAACTTATTTTATGAAAAAACTTTAGATCAATTGATTAGAAATCATGAATAACCCTAGGGAGATTTTATGTCCGAAAAAAATTTTTGATATTTGATGTTTCGACTACTTCCTCTACCGATTTTTATTGGCATTTTTCTGCTCTCTTACTGGAGATGTAAAAAAAATATTGCTGATAGTGATAAGCAACTAAAACCATGCATTGATTGGGCATATTTAAAAAATTTACCACTCCCCCCAAAACCTTCATTTCTCGAGTTCTATATTGTTTATGTTTCTTCTTTTTTTAAATTTCCCTTTGGGATAATTATTCAACAACTACCTTTCTCAAAGAAGGTAAGATGCTATGAAAGAGAAATGAAATTAATATTTGATAAATGGAATTTAGAAAAATTAAAAAATTAAAAAAATAAAAAACTAATTTATTAATGTATAGAGAAATTTAAAACTCTACGATTTCTCTATAGAGACAAAAATTTTAATCTAAGGGAAACCTGAAGGAAACTAACTTATTTAGACTATGACTGACTTTATAAGCCTTTTATTATTCCCACTCTATAGTACGGGGGAATTGGACTGCCAGAAACATAGTCATATCAGTTGATTTGAGGGATGAATTAGACAGATTTCTTCACGTGTAACCCACGTGTAACCAACTTTTTAAGACTATAACTAGGTTTATACCCTATCGATCACTCCCACTCAATAGTGCCAGGAGGCTTACTTGTAATATCATAAACTACTCTATTAACTTGAACTACTTCATTAACAATTCGATTAGATATTCTTTCTAAAATTTCAAAAGAAAGTTTTGACCAATCAGCTGTCATTCCATCTTCACTAGAAACACATCTTATAACTATAGGCCAGGCATAAGTTCTTTTATCTCCCATAACTCCTACAGTTTTTACTGGTAACAATACTGCAAATGCTTGCCAAATTTCATTATAAACTCCTGCTCTCTTAATTTCGTCTCTCACTATCCAATCTGCATCTCTTAAACAATTAAGTTTTTCATCAGTGACTTCTCCCAAAATTCTTATTGCTAATCCTGGACCTGGGAATGGATGCCTTTTAATAATTTCATCTGGTAAGCCTAAAACTCCCCCAAGTTTTCTCACTTCGTCTTTAAATAGTTTTCTCAGTGGCTCAACCAACTTAAATTGTAAATCTTTTGGCAAACCTCCTACGTTATGATGACTTTTTATTTTTACAGCTATTCTCTCGCCGGTGTTTGGATCAACGTTCGTGCCAGCACTTTCAATAACATCAGGATATAGAGTACCTTGAGCTAAATAATCAAAAGGTCCCAACCTATTACTTTCTTCTTCAAATACTCTAATAAATTCTCCACCAATAATTTTTCTCTTTTCTTCTGGATCAGTTATACCTGATAACTTTCTTATAAATCTTTCTCTAGCATTAATATATTCAACCTTGATATGAAATTTCTTATCAAAAAAATCCATTAAAAATTCTGGTTCCCCTTTTCTCATAAAACCTTGATCAATAAACATGCAAGTTAATTGTTTACCAATAGCTTTATTCAAAAGAAAAGCAAGCGTCGATGAATCAACTCCTCCAGATAAAGCGAGCAAAACTTTCTTATTACCAACCTGCTCTCTTATTCTAGGAATAGTCTCTTCTAAGAAAGTTTCAGCAGTCCAATCAGCTTTACAGTCAGAAATTGAATAAACAAAATTTTTAATAACCTGCATCCCATAATCAGAATGTATTACTTCGGGGTGAAATTGAACCCCAAATAATTTTTTGAAGTCATTTGAGATGGCAGCATGAAAAGTATTTTCAGTATGAGCAATTTTCTTAAATCCTTCTGGCAAATAATTTATTGAGTCTCCATGACTCATCCACATGGTCGAATTATCTTTTACTCCACAAAGTAAATCACTTACTAAATCAATACTGATTGGTGCTTTACCATATTCAGCTTTTTTAATTGCTTCAGTAACTGTTCCTCCAAGTTCCTTAACCATTAATTGCATTCCATAACAAATACCAAGAACTGGAATACTTAAATTAAAAATTTGATGATTACATTTTGGTGCATTTTTTTCATATACAGAATTTGGGCCTCCACTTAAAATTATGCCTTTGGGATTAATTTCATTTATTTCCTCTATCGAAATATGATTACTTACTACTAGAGAAAAAACATTGATCTCCCTAATTCGTCTAGCAATCAATTCGGAATATTGTGATCCGAAATCTAGAATCAATATTGACGGATCTCGTTCTTTTTTTAATAAATTATCGCTCATATATCAAAGTTAGCTTAATTTATTTGCAAAAGCATAATCAATAATTAATTTATTTACTCTGAAAAGAAGAAATAAACTCTTGACCATTATCCCCAAACCATCTTGGGATCCTTTGTCTGTCAAAAATAACTGCTGCAATTTTCATATCCGTTTTTACATACCTATTTACGTATTCAAAAGAACGCTTTTCAATTGTTTTTGATATTGTATTCCATAGTTTTTCGGCTTTTGATTTACTAAACTCTTCAAGAATTAATAAAGCTTCTTCAATTGAATTAGATTTTGATAGATGCATAATTATTGCACTTGGTATTTGCTCTTTAACTGCCAAATAAACAAGAATTTCAATTCTTCCATCAGCCAAATGATTATGAGTATGAAAAATACCCCCAGCTAGTTTAATAAGTTTTCCGTGATAACCGAATATGATTACTGTCTTCACTCTATTCATAGCAGCATCTACGAGTAAAGGTCCTATCCAATTGCCAACTTTGATAATAGGAAACTTCAAATTACGACTTTTCGCAAGATTAAGGCCATTTTCACCAATAACAAAAACCACCTTACCCTTGAAATCATTTTTAATTATTTGCTTTAAATTGTTCTTGGCAATTTTTAATTGCTCTGGAGATGCACTGGAATGAGTTTCTGCACTTGTTCCTATTATTGATAATCCTTCAACAATTCCAAATGATTTATTGCTAGTTCTCTCCGCTAAAAATTTTCCATTTGGGAAAATTATTTCAATGTTTAGCCTTAAACCCTCTGGGACAAATTCTAATAAATTTTCGTATAAAAGTTCTTTTGCAAAATTAGAAATACATATATCTGAAGTTGATGCAATAACACCAACTCCATATCCAGCGATAATATTAATAGAATTTGTATTGTTGATCTTTTTTGTTGAATTTTTATCTAAAGAAGCTATTACCCATATTTCCATATTTTGCGTAATATCAAGATCCAAGTCAGACTTCGCAAAAGAAATTCCAATTGCCTGAGACTTACCATTAATTAATGCAGCAGAGTGCACCTCAATTTTTATGAATTTATTTTGATTAGGTAGTTTTATTATTTCATTTTTCTCAAATGTTAAGCCGAATAAACTTTTTACAGCTGATTTAGATGCACCAGCAACCCATAAAGGTAGAGAAAATCCTTTTTTCAAATCAAATAATTGAATAAATAATTAATGACAACTAATCTAAGAATGACCTATTTAATAAAAAGTGGCCATACAGCAAAAATTATCATTGATGATTCCTGGTCCTACACCAGTACCAGAAAAAGTACTTCAAGCTTTGGGAAAGCATCCTATAGGGCATAGAAGCAAAGATTTTCAAGATCTTGTAGGAATAACTACTGAAAATCTAAAATGGCTTCATCAAACTCAAAATGACGTATTAACAATTACTGGAAGTGGAACTGCTGCAATGGAAGCTGGGATAATCAATACTCTCAGTAAAGGAGATAAAGTTATTTGTGGAGAAAATGGAAAATTTGGCGAAAGATGGGTCAAAGTTGCTAAGGAATTTGGATTAGAAATAATAAAAATAAAAGCTGAATGGGGCACTCCACTTAACCCAGAAGATTTTAAAAAAATCCTAGAAGAAGATAAAGATAAAGAAATAAAAGCAGTAATTTTGACTCATTCTGAAACTTCAACAGGAGTAGTTAATGATCTGAAAACTATTAGCTCTTATGTTCGTGCACACAAAACAGCTTTATCAATAGTTGACTGTGTTACAAGCATTGGAGCTTGCAATGTACCTGTAGACGAATGGGAATTAGATATCGTTGCTTCTGGATCTCAAAAAGGTTACATGATACCCCCTGGTCTTAGCTTTATATCTGTTAGCGAAAAAGCATGGCAAGCATCAGAAAAATCTAACTTACCAAAATTTTACTTAGATTTAAAATCTTATAGAAAGAGTCTTGCAAGTAACAGTAACCCATATACTCCGGCAGTAAATTTAATTTTTGCTCTTGATGAGTCTTTAAAAATGATGAAAGATGAAGGCCTAGAAAATATTTTCAAAAGACACAATAGACATAAATTAGCTATGAGTAATGCTGCAAGATCTCTTGGCCTTAAATTGTTTGCGGAAGAGAATCATTTAAGCCCTTCAATTACTGCAATTAAAACTGAAGAAATGGATGCTGAAATTTTTAGGAAGGAAATTAAACAAAAATTTGATATTTTACTAGCTGGTGGACAAGACGACTTAAAAGGGAAGATATTTAGAGTTGGTCATCTTGGATATGTTAATGATAGAGATATAATTTCAGTAATAGGGGCAATAGGAAGTATCCTTCTTGAAAAACAAAAAATTACCTACCAACAAATGGGAGATGCCTTGAATACAGCTTCAAAATATTTAAAATTATGTTGATTTAAGTCCCGGGTTCTTCAATATTTCCACCTAAATCAACTATCTTTTTTCTTAAAATTAGTGATTTTTTTTCATCGCCCCTAGTCTGAGCAATTGCCAAAGCAAATTCTAATTTTTCTAGCTGGTGTCCCCCCTCAAAAAAAGATAATTTTTTTTTGATTGGATTTTTATTGCTCTTGAATGAAATTTGTGAAGACATAATAAATCATGCTTTTGTTAATATTATGCCAACTCAAGGTGACATTATGAGGAAAAAATATAAACAAAATTTCTAAATACTTATTTTTTTCTTAAATTAAAGTATTTATAAGGAAATTTTGAGGTTTAAAAGTTATCTTAAAAAAAAGAAAATTAAAAAAATTTTCGTCAATATACCCAAGACTAAATATTTTTTCTATTTTCTCCAAATACACTCAAAATTTATGCCAAATATAAATCTTTTATATTATCTTATTGCTGGTGGGATTTTTGGGGTATTAACTCTAAAAACTGGTATACCTGCAGCTCCACTAGCTGGAGCTTTACTAGGTGCAAGTATTCTAAGCATTAGCGGTAAAGTAGATATTGCAGAATGGCCAAATGGCACAAGAACAATACTTGAAATAGGTATAGGAACTGTTATTGGCACAAGTCTTACAAAGGAATCTTTAGTTGATTTACAAACATTGTGGAGACCTGCGATATTAATAACTTTTACATTAATAATTACAGGTTTAGCTATTGGTTTGTGGACTAGCAGACTACTCAACGTTGACGTTATAACTACAATTCTTGGAGCAGCTCCAGGTGGAATTAGCGGAATGAGTTTAGTAGGTTCAGAGTACGGAGTAGGTGCTGCAGTTGCTACTCTTCATGCTGTTCGATTAATTACAGTACTCCTCATAATTCCACTAATTGTTAAATTGCTAAACCTATTTGGAGTAATAAAATCTTAAAAATGTATAGACATAACGAGAATAAAAGATAATTTTTAAGTATAACTAATGAAATTAATGAAAGTAAACGAGTTCAGCAAGATACCTACTTTTGCTTTAATAATACTAACTCCATTAGTATTTTTTTTTCCAAAAGTAAATGCAGGTTCATTTGGAGCTGAAATATTTTGCACCATGAGGGATGGTGGTAATGATCATGAAAGCAGTTGGGAAGCAGCTTATACTTACATAAAAAAACAAAAAGGTGGGTTTTTTAAAGTTTCTCCAAAGCAAGCAGCATCTCAAATTGTAGAAACGGTAGTGAGAGAAAGAGAAAAATTTGGCTATTGCGTTGAATACTTAGATTTACTTCATCCTAATAGAAAGCTTGAAAGAGATTTAAAAAAAGAAGAAGAGAGGAAAATTAAAGAAGCTAAAGAAAAAGAGGAGAGAAGGAAAAGACTAGAAAGAGAATTAGAAGAAACTGAAGAAAACTTTAGTGAAGAAACTATTGACAGATATAGTTATTAATTTGCTTTAGTTTAATATTTTTATATTTATTTTATCGATTAATTAATTTTTTATTTTTTGTATATACTGATACTTAAATTACATTTTTATTAAATACTTTTAATTTTTAAATGATAAATAACATTGACATTTATTAGATACAAGTCATTATTTATTTAATTAAATTGTCTGAATGCATAGCAATGATGCGGTTTCTTTAGAGGATTTATGTCCTAAATTCAGATTTAGACAATGGCGAAAATCTATCCATAGATTTACTGGTAAAAGTTGTATTTATTGCGGAAAACCATCGGAGTCTATAGACCATGTCTTACCAAGAAGTCAGGGAGGTCTAAGCACTACCGAAAACTGCGTTCCAGCTTGTCTATCCTGTAATGGAGATAAATCTGATGAAAATGCATTGTATTGGTACAGAAGACAAAAGTTTTATGATCCAAGAAGAGCAATGGCTATAAGAGCATGGTTAGAAGGAGACTTAAGACTGGCTTTAAGATTATTACAATGGGCTAATCCAAATCGTAGACTAAAAAATAAAAATTCAGAAAAAGAAAAAACTGAATATAGAGCGGCATAACTAACTACCAAACGTTGCATATTGAATTAGGGTTATAAAATGTGCAAATTATTTCCGATTCTTTTGGCGACTCCGGAAATATTAAAATTATAGAAAATGAAATCAGAAGAACAATTAATTTTTGATAGAATTTAGAATCACTATCAGACTTTAAGCTATTAAATTTTTCTTGGGAATTAAAAGTTCTATTATTGATTCTGGCAGTAATAGATTGACTTCTAGGTTTTATTAATGTTTTCATTTTTAATTAATACATATGTACTACCATAATAACAAATGAAGGAAATTGCAAGCTCCCTAACAGCAAAAAAGAAATTTTTAGTTTTCGGATGTGGATTTAGCGGCAGTGTTTTCGCAAACAAAGTAAGAAAATTAGGCTGCACGACCTTTACTAGTTCACGTTCTCGCAAAAAAGATCCTTACAGTTTTGTCTTTGATAGTGAAAACAAGAGTATTATTGATGATAAAATCTTTGATGGGGTAACTCATGTATTAAGTTGTATACCTCCCGACAAAAATGGCAAAGATCCCGTTCTTAAGATTCTAAAAAATAAATTTCAAAGTCTATCTCTTGAATGGGTTGGATATTTATCAACTACTGGGGTATATGGTAATACGAATGGGAAATGGGTTTCGGAAAAAAATCCTCCTAATCCTTTTCAAAATAGAAGTCACAAGCGACTTAATTGCGAAAAGGAATGGCTTAATTCAAACTTACCGATACAGATTTTTAGATTGCCAGGAATTTATGGACCTGGGAGATCAACTTTTGAAGCAATTAAAAATAATAAAATCCGCGTTATCACTAAAGAAAATCAGGTATTTTCAAGGGTTCATGTAGCTGATATAGCCAATGCAATCATTTATTTATTGGAAAATAAGCATTTTTTAGAATTTCATCAAATTATTAATATTGCTGATGACGAGCCCTGCTCCCAACTAGATGTAATTAAATATTGCTATGACTTAATTGGATTAAAAATGCCAAAACCTATATCATTTGAAGAAGCAAAAAGGGACTTATCTCCAATTGCTCAATCATTTTGGATAGAGAATAGAAGAGTCTCAAACAATTTGTTATGTAAAAAACTTGGTTATAAACTAATTTATAAAAACTACAAATTAGGCTTAAAAAATTGTCTTATAAACATCCAGTAATAAAAAAGGAGTAATAATTTTTTTTAATGGTTTTAAAATTTTTATAAAAGCCAAATAGCTAAATTAAATCAAAGATACGATGAATCATTACGAAAAAGACAAAGAAAAATTAAAGATCGTAATTACTGTGGGTGATGAGTCAGGAATCGGTCCTGAAATAATTTTAAAAGCTCTATCTTCTGATGAATTACCTAAAGATGTTGATACTTTAATAGTGGGTTCAAAAAAAAATTTGCAAGAAACATTTATGGTTCTTAAATCTTTGGGGGTTAAAAATATTGCAGATCCAGGCAACTATCAAATTCATAACATTGATATTCCTAGTAAAAATAAAGAACCTAAATTTCTTTACGGTAACTCTAGTTTTCATTATCTAAAAGAGGGAATTGATCTTGTCAAACAAAATCCTTATTCAGCATTAGTAACTGGACCTATTTGCAAAAAATCTTGGTCAGTAGCAGGTCATAAATATTCTGGACAAACAGAAGTATTGGCAGATTCTTGTGGTGTAAAAAATGTTGGAATGTTATTCACTGCCAAATCTCCTATTACTGGATGGAGATTTAATACACTATTAGCGACAACACATATAGCTCTCAGTGATGTCTCAACTCATTTATCTGATGACCTGATCCAATCAAAACTAGATCTTCTATTAAATTTCTGCAATATGTACAAGGAAAATCCTACTTTAAAAGTTGCAGGATTGAATCCTCATGCAGGAGAGGAAGGTTTGCTGGGAAGTGAAGAAATAGAGTGGTTAAATAATACAATTACTTCTTGGGGTAACAAAAACAAATCATTAAATTTATCTGGTCCTATTCCCCCTGA
>Ga0310343_10001805_pt1 | contig 11102 bp, 7 predicted proteins | sample HC15DNA2025_MG_FD_203519 | JGI IMG/M metagenome (GOLD analysis project Ga0310343, IMG submission 203519) | Marine microbial communities from station ALOHA, North Pacific Subtropical Gyre - HC15-DNA-20-25_MG | ecosystem: Environmental > Aquatic > Marine > Oceanic | place: Pacific Ocean: North...
ATTCGCAGCGACACAACGTCGCCTTCAACGGCAAGCCACTCCAGAACGTGAGTGTAGAGCCCCACCGACGAGACCCTGGCCTACCCGCAGCTCTCCCCTTCCGGCGGCTTTCCGATGCCTTCCGTCGGGATGGTCGTGGTCGTCGTCGGAGCGACCGTGGTCGTGGTGGTTGTGGTTGTGGTCGTTGTTGGAGCGATCGTCGATGTTGTCGTCGAACTCGGAGCCGCGGCCACAGTGGTGGTCACCACGGCGTCGAGTGCCGGGATGGCGACTACACCGAGGGCGTCGATTGCGGCACGTGTCTCTACCTCGTCTTGGGGAAAGAACGATGCGATGCCGTCGTGGCCGGTGCCGAGCACCAAGGTCATCTCCAACGCCGAGGTGTCCTCGACCAGCGCCGGCACCGGCACGACATACCGGGCAAGAAGCTCGGCCTCAGCCCGTGTTCCCGCTGGGTAGACGATGACACTGTCGGAACCGGTCGACTCGACGACGCGTTCTCCGCCGACGGAAAAGCCCAACGATCGAAGTCGTTCAGTGTCGTCGACCACGGTTTCGGCGTCGGTGCCAGCAACGGAGACCCGAACGTCGGAAAGAGCGATCGCATCACCGAGACCACGGAAGATCTGGAACATCTCGGCGTCAAGATCCTCCGCCAGGCCGAGGCCCTTCCACCGGCCCGTGTCAGGATCAATCACGTCGACAACGCGGGGCGAGAAGTTTTGCAGCGTCGAACTGTCGAAATCGGTGAACGCTTCGGCCAGTCGCACCAGCTCGGCCGTGGTGAGGTCTTGGTCAAGAATGACGCTTTCGGCCGCCGAGCTGACCAGACCCGCCAGGGTGGTCGGATTGCGAGCGCCGCGCGCAACCGCTCGGTCGATCGCCGCCGAGATGAAGATCCGCTGACGTTCAATCCGACCGAAATCGGAGTTGCCCACGGTGACAAGTTCGCCGTCCCGCAGCTCCTGGTAATTTCGAGCTCGAACGAAGCCAAGCGCCTGCTCTCCATCGAGCACATGGCAACCCCGCTCCCCGATCGCGAAGTGAGCACGCTGATCTACGGCAGGCGCCGGGAACCACATCGGGACACCGCCAAGCTCGTCGACCACGCTCCGGAAGGCGAGGAAGTCCAGTTCGACATAGTGATTGATCCTTATGGCGAAGTTCGACGACACCGTCTCGACCAGCAACGGTGCCCCACCGATGAGCGACGAGGCGTTGATCTTCTGCACCGGGACCCGAGCGTTCGGGATCTCAACGAGGAGATCTCTCGGGAGAGAAAGCGTCCATGCTTGCCCACCGACAGGATCGATCCGAAGGATGGCGATCGTGTCGGCGAGACTGTTGCCACGTGGATCGACCTCCCTCCCAAAGGAGGCTGGGTCGTCGGGATCAAGCCCAAGCGCCGAGTCGACACCGATAATCAAAAAGTTGACCGGCTCAGATGAGCTGGTCTCAGTCTCGAGCACATCGCCAGAGAACTGGATCCGCCCAAGATCGGCGACGCTGTTGTACAGCTCATCAAAGAGCAGCGACGCACCGATCGACGTACCGATCAGGCCGACGCACAGGAGGATCATCAATCGTTGCGGCCAACTTCGCCGCAACACCACCGTCTCGTCGCGCACCACGGCGCCAGAGCGTAGCGCCAAGGATGCGCCTGCCGAGATCAGTCCCCGGGCCGGAGATGGATCACGTCACCCACCGAAACCTCAACCGGTGACCCATCGACGGTGAGCAGCAACCCACCGTCGGCGGTGAGGTCGGTCGCGATCCCAACGAGGTCGCCGCCGGAACGCTCGACGCGTACGCGCCGACCCAGCGTTGCCGATCGGCGGCGCAACTCGGTGCGGACGAGATCGGGGTTGCCCAGGAGCTCTGGCAACCGCTTGAGCAGCGTCGCGAAAACCTCGTCCCGGGTGGCGGAACCGCCATTCGCAGCCAGCGAGGTCGCGTCCGCGACCGGCGCCGACGTGACGTTGAGGCCGAGACCGACCACGACGCACGGAGGTGACGAGTCGACGTACTCACTCAGCAGGCCGGCGAGCTTGCCGGGGGCATCGCCATGTTCGACGACGAGATCGTTGGGCCACTTGATCCCTGCGTCGACACCGGCAGCGGCCACCGCCTCATGGGCAGCGACCACAACCGCCCCCGGTACGGCCTGAAGTTCGTCATCGACCGGCGTCCGGAAGCTGAACATCAGCTGACCCGAGCGGTCGTCCTCCCAGCTCCGGTCGAGCCGGCCCCGACCCGCTGACTGATGGTCGGTGACCAGCAACTCGATGCCGGTCGATCCCGCCCGAGCTGCCCCGGCAAGGTCAGTGTTCGTCGACCCTGTCGACAACACGTGCGTGAAACTCCAGCCGTTGGCGATCGCCGCAGCCCGACTGTTCGCAAAGATTCCCGAGTGTGGTGTCGCATCGGAGGGCGTCATTCGGCTAGTCAATAGCACGTGTTCTCCAAAGTCCTGATCGCCAACCGTGGCGAAATCGCCGTCCGTGTCATCCGCGCCTGTCGCGAACTCGGCATCACCTCCGTCGCGGTGTACAGCGAACTCGATCGAGACGCGCTGCACGTCCGGCTCGCCGACGAGGCCTACGCGCTTGGTGGCCAGACCGCCGCAGAGTCCTACATCAACACCGACGCCATTCTCGACGCGATCGAAAAGTCCGGTGCCGATGCCGTCCACCCCGGCTACGGCTTCTTCTCCGAGAACGCCGACTTCGCCCGGGCGATTACCGAACGCGGGGTCACCTTCGTCGGCCCGCCACCTGCGGCGATCGAGGTAATGGGCGACAAGATCAGTGCTCGCGAGGCCGCCGAGAAGGTCGACGTTCATGGCGTCCCCGGGAGCACCGCCATCCTCACCGACCCGGCCGAGGTCATTGCGTTCGGCGACGAGTACGGATGGCCCGTTGCCATCAAGGCCGCCTACGGCGGTGGCGGACGCGGCATGAAGGTCGTCCAGAACGCCGATGAGGCCGCCGACCAACTCGCATCCGCCCAGCGCGAAGCGCTTGCGTACTTCGGGCGCAATGAGTGCTACATGGAGCGCTACCTCACCAAGCCGCGCCACGTCGAGGTCCAGGTGCTCTGCGACACCCACGGCAATGCCGTCTACCTCGGTACCCGCGATTGCTCGGCCCAACGCCGCCACCAGAAGCTCATCGAAGAGGCGCCCGCCGCAGGTATCCCCGACGACATCATCGAGCAGATGGGCCAGGCAGCCGTGGCCGTCGCCAAGGGCTGCGACTACACCAACGCCGGCACCGTCGAGTTTCTCTACGAAGACGGCGGCTTCTACTACCTCGAGATGAACACCCGGCTGCAGGTGGAGCATCCCGCCACCGAGCTCATCACCGGCGTGGACCTCGTCGAACAGCAACTTCGCGTCGCCGCCGGCGAGCCGCTGCCGTTTACCCAGGACGAGGTCGAGATCCGCGGTCACGCCATCGAGATCCGCATCAACGCGGAGGATCCTGCCGGCGGTGCGTTCCTCCCGTCCCCCGGCCCGATCACGGCGCTCACTCCACCCGACGGTTTTGGCACCCGCTGGGACACCGGCTACGAGGCCGGCGACGAGATCAGCCAGTTCTACGACAACCTCGTCGGCAAGCTCATCGTCTGGGGCCGGACGCGGGAGGTTGCCATCAACCGCGCCCTCCGAGCACTCGGCGAGCTGTGTGTCGAGGGCGTCGCCACCACCATCCCGGCCGACATCGCCATCCTCCAGCATGACGACTTCCGCAACAACGAGCACTCGACGAAGTGGGTCGAAGAAGTCCTCGATCTCACTGATGTGTCCGCAACCAGCGCCGAACGAGCTGACGACGACGAGCCCAAGATCAAGCGTGAGCTCGATGTCGAAGTCAACGGCAAACGCTTCAGCGTTGCCATGTGGGTCCCTGAATCCGCTGGGGCTCCTGCGGCAGCCGGCGGAGGCGGTGCCGCTCGACGACGCAGCGGCGGCGGGGCGAGCGGCGGCGGCTCCGGCAGCGGCGACGTCACCGTACCGATGCAGGGCACCATCGTGAAGATCAATGTCGCCGTCGGTGATGAAGTCGAAGCCGGCGACGCAATCGTCGTCCTCGAGGCAATGAAGATGGAGAACAACGTGACCGCCGAGAAGGCGGGCACGGTCACCGAGATCCGCGTCAGCGAGGGCGACTCCGTCGGGGGCGGCGACGTCGTCGCCGTCATCGAGTAGACGGCGCCTCAGCGCGCCTGCGCCTACTCCGCTGCTTCCGTAAGCGCCTCGGCAAGGGTCGGGTGGACCAGCATCGACTCGTGGATGTCGGTCACCGTCAGACCGTTTGTCACGGCCACCGCCAACACCGAGATCAGCTCGGCCGCATGGCGCCCAACGATCGACCCGCCGAGAATCACGCCCGTAGCCGGATCCGAGATGATCTTCACAAACCCCCGCGGATCATCGTTGATCAGCGCTTTCGCATGCGTCGCAAACGGCACCTTGGTCACCCGGACCTTGCGGCCCTCAGCGAACGCATCGATCTCGGCCAAGCCGACATCGGCGATCTCGGGCTCGGTGAAGATCGCCGAAGCGGCCTTGTCGTAGTCGATCTGGCGATCATTGCCGCGGGCGGTAAGGCCCATGGCGTGTTCGGCAATCTTGCGTCCCTGCATTGTGGCGACCGACGAAAGCGGAAGGCGTCCTGAGAGGTCGCCGGCGGCGTAGATGTGCGGGATGTTCGACTGCATATGGTTGTTGACCGGCACGTACCCGTGATCGGTCTGTACACCCACGTCGTCGAGACAGAGACCATCGGAGTTCGGCACAGAACCGATGGCAAGCAGGGCGTGCGAACCCCGGGCGATGCGGCCATCGTCGCAGGAGACGATCACCTCGTTGCCTTCCCGAACAATCGACTCGGCTCGTGCACCTTTGAAGAGCTTCACACCGCGCCGGAGAAAGTCCTCCTCGAGCGCAGCAGCAACCTCGGGGTCCTTTTGGGGAAGCACCTGCTGGCGACTCACGACGAGTGTCACCTGCGCCCCCATCGACTCAAACATGTGCACGAACTCCACGCCCGTCACACCCGAACCGATCACGATGACGTGCTCAGGCATGACCGATGGCGGGTAGGCGTCACGGGTCGAGATCACGCGTTCGCCATCGACCGGCGCCCACTCGGGAATCCGGGGACGGCTGCCGGTCGAGAGCACCACCACGTCGGCGTGAAAGGTCCGCTCGGTACCGTCGGGCAGGGTCGCGACGACCGTGTGAGCATCGACCATCCGGCCAAACCCGTCGACCAGCTCCACTCGCTGACTGTCGAGGAGACTGCGAACCGTGGTCTCGAGCCGAGACTCGATGTGCTTGAGACGGTCGCGCAGTTGGTCGAGATCGACGTCCGAGCCGACCTCGGCGAGTCCCATCCGCGCCGACCGGCGCAGGAACTGGCGGGCGTTGCCCGTGGCGATCATCGCCTTCGACGGGATGCAATCCCACAGATGAGCGGCCCCGCCGATCGTGTCGCGCTCGATCACGACCACGTCCGCACCCAGGCGCGCCGCAGTGCTTGCGCAACTGTGGCCGGCCGGTCCCCCTCCGATGATCACCATGCGTGTCGTCATTGACGATCAGCGTACCGTTCCTCTTTCCACGGGGAAGCTCCTTCATGACGGTCAAGGGGCAGCGCAGGTGAACGGATTAGGGTCCCATCCCGATGTCCAGATCCACCGTACGGGTCGCCGTCGTGCTCGTGATCATCGCCGGAAGTGTTCTCCGGTTCGCCACTGCGTCGCCGCTGTGGCTCGATGAGGCGCTCTCCGTCCACATCGCGACCGGCGACGCTTCACTCACCGAGGCCCTGCGCCAAGACGGCCACCCGGCGCTCTTCTATCTGTTGCTGGGGTGGTGGATCGACGTGTTCGGCGATGGCGACACCGCCGTGCGGGCGCTGTCAGGCGTGCTGTCGCTCATCACCGTGCCGGTGATCTGGATGGCAACCCGGCGCTACGGGCGCGACGTCGCAATTGCCACCCTCCTCCTCGTCGCCACCTCCCCTTACCTCATCCGCTACGCCACCGAGACCCGCATGTACGCACTTGTCGTGCTGATCATCGCTCTCGGCTGGTGGGCACTCGAAGCGGCATGGGAACAACCAACCGCTCGCCGTCTCCTTGCTGTCGCCGCCATCACCGCCGCCGCGGTGCATACCCACTACTGGACCTTCTATGCGATCGCCGCCGCCGGACTCATCGTGGTTACGGCAGGCCGTCGAACGAACAAGCACAACACTGCGGCCCGTCTCCTCCTTGCGATGGCTGCCGGTGCAGCGACCTTCATCGTCTGGCTCGGAGTCTTCATCGACCAACTCGCCGAGACCGGCACCCCGTGGGCCACTCGGGCTCGACCCACCGAAGTCTTCATCGAGACGCTGCAGGGAATCGGGGGCAATAACCGGTTCGAAGGCGAGTCGCTCGGCGTTTTGCTCGGGTTCTCCGCGGTCCTCGGAATGCTGACGATCAGCCCGGCCCGAGACAAGGTGCTCCAACTGCGGTCGTCGATCCACCCATCGATGCAGGTTCCGGCGGCGGCCGCCGGCCTGGGCCTTGGGATCGGTGCTGCCGCTGCCGTCGTTTCGGGCAGCGCATTTGAGGCTCGCTACGCCGCCATCGCCCTTCCCTTCATCTTGCTGCTGGCCGGGCGTGGTATCGCCCTGCTCGACACCCGTGTCCGAATGTCGCTGCTCGCAGTTCTTGTCCTGCTCGGAACGGCAATCAGTATCGATGAGGCCCGTCGGACTCGATCGCAGGGCGAGGAAGTAGCGAGTGCCATCGATGACGCAGTCGGACCCGGCGACGTCATCATCTTTTGCCCCGATCAGCTTGGGCCGGCCACGACGCACTACCTCGAGACCGATGTCGAGCGGCGGGCGTTCCCGAGCGGCGACGGCTTCGCCATCGACTGGCGGAGCTATCTCGACCGGATCGCTTCGACCGACCCCATCACCTTTGCCACCCACGCCCACGAGGCAGCGGGCGACAGTGCCGTCTGGTTCGTGGGTAGCCCCAGGTACCGGGGTTTCGACCTCCCGTGCAGCACGGTCGAGGCCACGCTGCAAGAACGGCGCAATTCCGAGAACGTCGTCAGGTTGGAACAGATCTTCGAGGGCATGTACGCCACCCGGTATGGCGTTCGCTGAGACCAGCTTCGTCGGCCCATGAGCGGCGTGGTTGCCACCCGCGACCACACATCGCCCACATCGTCGTTGAGCACACCGACCCGATCCGGGCAATCCACCAGAGCACACGTGCTCGCCGAACCTGGCGAGGCGTCCCGTTCTTCCCTTGATGGCGGGCGTCGGACCGGCGATCCAGGCCCGTGCCATAGGATCCTCTCGTGCCTGCGCCACCCGCCGAACTCGACGTCTCGATCGTTTTGCCGGTCCACAACGAGGCCGGACATCTCCAAGCCGAGATCGATCGGATCGCTCGCGCCATGGACGTCTCGGCCTACTCGTGGGAGCTGATCATCGTTGATGACGGCTCAGACGATGGCTCCGATGAGATCGCCACCGCCGACCAACGCACCCGGGTGATTCGGGCCGAACGATGCTCAGGCGCTGGCGCTGCCCGCCGGATCGGCACCGAAGCAGCGAGGGGCAGTGTCGTGGTGTGGTCAGACGCCGACATGTCGTACCCCAACCACGAGATCCCGCAGTTGGTCGACGCACTCGGCGATGCCGACCAGGTCGTGGGCACCCGCACATCCGAGCAAGGCACGCTCAAGTTCTTCCGGGTTCCGGCCAAATGGTTGATCCGCCGGCTCGCCCAGTACCTCACCCAAACCACGATCCCCGATCTCAACACGGGGTTCCGAGCGTTTCGACGCGACGTAGCGCTTCAGTACACCCACGAACTGCCGGTGGGCTTCAGTTGCGCCACCACCATCACCATGGCGTTTCTGATGAACGGCTACCGGGTCGACTTCCTGCCGATCACCTACGAGAAACGGGCGGGAAAATCAAAGTTCCATTGGTGGAGGGACACCCGGAGCTACGCCCTGCAGGTCATCCGGATGATGCTGTCCTACGACCCACTTCGGGTGATGCTGCCGGTCGCATCGCTGCTCGGGCTGATCTTCATCGGCAAGCTCGGCTATGACCTCGTCGACAAGGACCTTCGCCCGGCCGCGAACACCTTGTTGCTCGGCTTCGCAGTGTTGCAGACCCTCGTGGTTGGCCTCCTCGCCGACCTTATTGTCCGGGTCAATCGGCCGTTCCATCGCGAACTGCCGTCGGACGTGCGCGAAATCGGCGACGCCGACGAAAGCGCTCACCTACCCAAGGCTGACGGCGTCCCCGAAAAAATCACACCGGGTCCCGATGATCCAGCGAGCGTCGACCTGCCACGACGAGACCGCTGAGGAGCCAGGCGAGCACGGTCATTGCGATCAGCGCCAGCCCTAGCGTCAGCCCAGGCGGTCGATACCGGATGTCGACCTCGCTCACCCCCGGCGGCACCCGCACACCGAGCACGACATCACCCTGCAGTTCGCCAGGTGCTCCGTTGACGAGTGCCGTCCATCCCGGCCGATGGACGATGTCGGTCCACACCTCAACGAACTGCGCACTTTCGACGGTGAACTGCAATCGACGATCGTCGACGCGGTTGATGACAACGTCAGCATCGCCGGCATCGGTGACCGCAGCAACGGGTTGATAGACGATCGACAGCCCATCGGCAGTAACGAGCGTGCCGCCACCATCGGAACCGATCACACCGACAACCACCACACCGTTGTCGTCGACGCCGAGCGTCGCAGTGCCTTCCTCAGCGAGCACCCGAACGGTCACGGTCGCTGGCCCCACCAAGGGATCGCCTTCGATTGGGACGACCACCGGCGATCCAGTGAGTACCAGCGCCTGACCAACGACCAGACGACCAGCGACGACGACATCGACCTCGACCGGCGTTGCGAACGGCGCCAGAAGGTCGAGTTCGACCGCACGGAGTCCGGCAATGAGTTCGACCGTCGCCGTGAACGCACCACCAGCGGGATCGATCCGATCGGTCGCCTCGGCGAGCTGGGTGGTCACGACTCCTGGCGGGCGGCGGCCAGGCGCGAGCACAAAGGCATCGACGCCGAGCCGACGCCACGCAGGATCGCTCACGTCGACTCGACTCAACGCTGGCTGGTCGACACTAGCGCCACCGCGAACCGCTCCAGGGTCAAGAGCGGCCAGCACATCGATTTCCCCACGGGAGCGAGGGCGAGGCACTCGGACGTCGTTCGGTCCAAAGCGGGCGGCAACGACAGGAGCGAGGACTCGCCTCTCCCCCACGACGAGCCCGTCCTCACCCACAAGACCGAGCAGTTCGGCGTGGGTCTCAGTGGCGACGAGCCGCTCGGCTCGGTCCGTGACGGTAGGGATCGCAACCCCGAACGTCAGCGCCTCCACGGCGACAAGCACGGCGGCGACAAGTCCGACCGCCTCTCGCGCGAGCATGCCTCGGCGCCAAACGCCGACAACGGCGGCAAACACCGCCGCGGCGAGCAACGAGGTGGTCGACTCAGCAAGCGCTGTCCGGGTTACGCCGGCGGCTTGCGCCGCAGCAAGCCACTCGGTCCCGCTCCACCCCATCACGACAACGACTGCCAACCCGACCATCACGGCGAACCGATCCGGCCGACGAAACCCATCTCCCCGCTCAATCACATCGACGGTCTGCGCAGCCGCAACCACTGCGCCAAGAACGAGCAGGACGCGGGCGTGGGTCATTTCTGCCCCGGCGCCCGCCACCACGTGCGACAACCACCCAAAGGGTCCGCCGACATAGGCAAGACCAAAGCCAAGCCCTACAAGCACGAACGGCAGTCGTCGATCGTCAGGCGCAAGCACCGCAACGAGAGCGAGCATCCCGGCGACAAGGCCGATGGTGGCGACCGACAGTTGCGCGGACAGCGAACCGATCCATGGATACCCAACCGCGTCAGCTCCCCATAGCGAACCGAGACCGAGCGTGATCACGCTCGACACGGCAGCGGACGAATCGCCGATGGACGTGGCCGCTGATGTATCCGCCCACGACCACCGAGTCGCCGAGGCAAGCAGGTGCGGTGCCGCAAGTGCAAGACCCGTCGCAGTGCCGACGACGACGGCGAGCAGCCCACGAGGACGGCGACTCCTGAAGCCGAGAACGGCAACAAGGCCGACGAGGGTGTAGCCGGTAATCGCCCAAACTCCGCACCACGCCAGAAGGGCGATCGAACCACCAAGCTGCAACGTCGTGCGCCGGTCCGCGACGGATACGGCATCGAAGCCGCTCGAGAACACCCACGGCACCAGCGCGACTGCGGAAGCGTGGGGCCAACCAATCCAAACGAACATGAGACCCGACAGTCCGTAGGCGAGGCCACCGACACTGGTCGCGACCGGACCAAACCCGAGCCGTTCGAGCAGCCGGGCCGTACCCGTCATCGCAAGCAGCACCGCAAGGGCGGCGATCAAGCCGGGGGCGAACCAGGCCGGAACGACGGCGTAGACGAGATGGGTGAACGGGACGCCATCAGCGAGCACCGGAGCGCCCGACCGTCCATCTCCAAGCTGGGTAAGGGACCCCGAACGAACCTCTTCGCCCCACCGCGACCAGGCCGAGTGCGCGGCAGCTGCATCCAGCTCTGCAATCTCAATCGAGAGTTCGGCCGGGACATCAGCGCTGAACGGAGCCGTTGACCAGACCTGATCGTCGGGGGCGAGCGTGCCGCCGGCGAACAGCGGGCGCCAAAACGCAAACGCTACGACGGCGACAAACACGAGCGTTCGCGTCGTGCCAGCCGAGCCCGATCGTTCCATGCCGGGACGCTACCGTCGTCGGCAAACCGGGGTCGTGCTCGTGAGCCCTGCCAGCTTGCCCCGCCCACCCGAATCGGAATCGATCCCGGCAAGCGGTCGCCCGCCAGCCGATCGGCGACGTACTTCGGAGCCAGATCGCAACGCTGCGGCGATGAGCAGGACCCAGTTGTACGAGAACCAAAGTACGAAGCTCTCCGTGAGGTTTTCGACCACCAAGAAGGTGACCACCGCCAGCCACAGCCACGCCTCGGTGTCAGGCTGACGCCACGCCCGCGC
>Ga0310343_10001807_pt1 | contig 11102 bp, 6 predicted proteins | sample HC15DNA2025_MG_FD_203519 | JGI IMG/M metagenome (GOLD analysis project Ga0310343, IMG submission 203519) | Marine microbial communities from station ALOHA, North Pacific Subtropical Gyre - HC15-DNA-20-25_MG | ecosystem: Environmental > Aquatic > Marine > Oceanic | place: Pacific Ocean: North...
TGTTGCGATGTCGTCGTCTTTGCGTCGTCGTTATCGTCGTCGTCGAAGCAACAGCTCTCGCCACAACACCCGACCGACGCGTCCCACTGCTGCGCGTGCGTGCAATCCTCGCGCCACAACTCGCGGAAAGTGGTCGCCTTTTGGGACTCCGTGAGACCGAGTTCGGTGATCCACTCGCCGTTGGCGCGGAATTGATTGGCCACGCGCAAGGCGTTTTGTTTGTGCAAAACTGGGACGAACGCAAACTGGCTGTCTTTATTGCTTTCGTCTTTCAGTTCGGCGAGGATTTTCGGGTCGACGTCGAACGCAGAGAAAGAGGAAGCTTGGCCGTAGAATTTTCCTCGCGCGGTTTTTGGCGTCCACTCTTTGAGCATTCGGCGACTGTTTTTAGACGTAAAATCGACTTCGGAGGAGACGACCTGGTTCGTTTTGGTCTTTGTTTCTTCGTGCTGTAAATGATCGGAATATTTTTCGACCCATTCGGATGGAATTTCGGGCGCGTCGTGGTGCTTCGCCATTTCTCGTAAATTCTTGATCGCCGAGAGACGAATATCATCGTGTAACTCGTCGTGAATGGCCGTTTTCGTTTCGTTGTTGTATAGCTTTCTCTTGGCATTATTTTCCAATCCTTCGATGGCGTTCCAGATTTGCGTAAAATCGTACTCGTCGTGTTCGTTCAAACCTAAATAGTCCTCAACGCGTCTCGTCGTTGCTTCTAAATTCTCCTTGGTAGAGAAATCTTCATCGAACAATACCAAAAGATCCGGAAACGCGTCTTTCCACAAGGACAAGTAATGGTCATACCTTGACGCGCCTAAAACCGGGTGCGCGTCCAAACACTGGCTCAGACTGTCCTCGTTCGAGCGACTAAAACCGCCGCATTTGTTCAAATCCTTCTTCATCTTTTTAAACGCTTGCACGGATGATTTCGATGTTTTCGCGCACGCACCGACGCCACCGTAATTCGCCGCATTCGTATCATCGCTATGACTATCCACATTCTCCATCGCATACCTCTCCATCGCTCTCTCAATTGGTTCGCTTAAAACAACAATCGGCCTCAGCCTTGGCAAAGTGTTTCTCATAGCTTTCGCGCAACACGAACAACTAAAACTCGTATCCGACCAATCCCCGTAAACCATCCCTTTATGCTTATCCTTATCGTACGGCGTCCCGGTTGGAATAACGTCTCGACTATCCCATTTGCCTTCCTTTACCCTTTTTGGCACGAGCGCGTCCACGTACGCCTTCAACATCGCCGCTCCTCTTTCCGACTGATGCCCTTCGCACATTTCTCCACCACTCGCTCTCGTCCCGTAAGGTGTGTTCCAAAAATGCACTTCTTTCGTATCGCTATCAATCATCGGATGTTCCTTCAGCGCCGCTTTCAACCTCCCCGTGCTCGTACTCGCGCCAATAATCGCAAAGTGCGGTAAACAGTGTTCTTCGCTCAACTTTGCGTCTCTGAAGCACGCCGCCGGGCCAAAATATCTCGCGTGGCCTCGAAACTGGTCGTACCATCTCGCGGCTTTGCCTGATTTCCAGACGACATTCGCCGCGCTAAAGAGGAAGAACGCGACGGCTATCGAGACGAGTCCTGGGCAGAAATCTCGCCATCCAACAACAAAAGAAGAAAAAGAAAAGCGTCGTGGTCTCTCATCATCCGTCGTCCTCGTTGTCGTTTTAATTCGCGGCAGACCTTCCGGCGCGCGCGCGACGACGTCCTTCGCCAGCGGCGTCCGCTCGTTGGCCGCGTCGCTCGTCGCGACGCCCACTCCCTGAAGACGCGCTTTTTTTTCGACGCATCCATCCATCATCGCTCCTCCCAGACGCGCCCCTTCGGCGGCATTTTGCGACGACGAGAAAAGGCCGCCCCCGGGGCGTCGTTGGTCGGTGCTGCTCGTCGGCGACGCTCTTTGAAAACTCTCCTCCGACGACGCGAGCGTCGACGGCGTGCGAGACGCCCGCACGCGAGCCTCGCGAGGCATGTCGCGAGACCACATTTGTGATGTCGGTCGTAAAAAATGCCGCTTTTTTTTATTTAGAGAGAAGAAAGGATGGAGAAAAAATGGAGAGAGAGAGACAAAAAAACAACTATATATATATGGTTGTGACGGACACGCGCGCGCGCGCACCAACGCACCACGAAAAACGACGAGCACGACGACGACGACGACGGTAGTACGGTAGTACGGTCTATGACGACGGTAACAACTGGTCTTTAATTTGGTCCAACGCATTCTCGAGCTTGGCGGCGGTCGCGTCGACGTTTTTCAACTTGTCGTTCCCGAACAAACCGAATCGAACCGTGGAGACGTCGCTCGGTTGCGAATTTCCCAACATCCACGGGACACCGGCGGCAACTTGCGTAAAAACGCGCTTGAAACTCTTCCCGGCGTTCGAGTCTTTGTTTATGTACACGACGACGATGCCGGAGGCTTGGAATTTTGGATGCGCGACGGTTTGGAAGCCTTTCGACGCGACCATGTTTACGACCGAGGAACCGAGTTTACTAAACGTCGTTTTCGCGCGGCCTAAGTCGTACTTTTTCAAATCTAATGCCGCGTTCCGAAACAATGCGATGCAATCCGTAGGTAACGTGGTGTAATACGCAAAACCGCCTTTATCGTACGCGTCAGAAACTTCCAACCATTTGCGTAAATTCAACGCCATCGAATCCGATTTGCTCCCGATCGAATCCGTCCCTCTTACCGCTTTTTCACCTCGTTCGTTTAACATGACAACACCAACACACGCCGGCGCGCTCCACCCTTTTTGCGGTGCCGTAATGTACGCATCCACCAAATTCGATTTTGTATCAATCCACGTCGTTCCGGCGGCGATCCCATCCAATACGAAAATTCCGTCGGATGCCCTCCTCGTCATCTCCCCAATTCTTTTTATGTACTCCAGCGGTAACTCCACCCCAGTGCTCGTTTCCACATGTGGTGCAAACACTACTCTCGGTTTATGTTTCTCAATCAATTTCTCCACATCCTCGATGGCCATCGGTTGAACTCTCGGCCATTGATCGCCGTCTCTCTTTTTCACCTCCGCTCGAGCGACGATAGACTTCGCGCCGAGACTATTCGTCACTTGCTCGATAATATCCGTCCATCGGTAGGAAAAGTACCCGTTGCGAATAATCAATACCGTATCGCCGTCCGACACAAATTGCCGAAAAACTGATTCCATGGCGTACGTGCCACTTCCGGGTAACCACACTGCGTTGTCCGCGTTATACGCCTCTTTTAGAACCGCTTTCAACTCTCGGTGAATCTGTATGTACGCGTCGGACATTGAATTTAATGCTCGGTCGGTATATACGACCGAAAATTCGTCCAAAACTTTAGGCAAATTCTCGTCACCGTGATAGTGGCCTTCGAGTGGTTGCAGGTGGTATTTAGACGCGTTTTTGGCGTGCGGACATTCGGCCGCCGCCCCCTTGTTCGGGAAAACAGTTGAAAGAATCCCGAGGAGAACTAAGGGTACCTTTAGACGACGAATCATGTTTTGTTTCGATACACTTCAGAAGAAGAAGAAGAAGAAGAAGAAGAAGAAGAAGAAGACGGGAAGGACACCAGAGCAGATGCGGACACGGGAGCGTTAAAGTGCGCTTCACTTAGGATAGAAAATAAACTTACAAAGTCAAATCGAAAATGAGGTTCGTAGCCCACACACAAGAAAAAGTTTGTTTAAAATTCTTCACTATTCGCATTCACACGGGTCCTACGACGGCCAACACAGCCGTCAACACGAATGCACTCGACAAAACGCTCAAACATAAAGTAACTATGACGAATGCGCCGAACGTGGTGAAGAAAACGATGACGCATCCGGTGAAAAGGAACGTCGCGGCAGAGGCAGTGGTTAACGCTCCACCGATGACGGATGGACCAACGGAACGTATCGCTTGGAGCGCGCGCGAAGCGCGACGCTGATCTTTTGCTGTCAAAATGGCAGGGGAAGAGAAAGAAGAAGAACGATCGTTTTCGAATGATTCTTTGTCTTTGTCTTCTTCTTTTTCTTTTTCATCTTCTTCTCCTCCTCCTCCTCCATAGTTGTCGTTTTCTAAATTCGAGGAAGCTGCGGCGTACGCACTAGCTACGTGTAACGGATAATCTACGGATAAACCGACCAATAGTGTTACACAAACGCTCTCGATAACCCCAAACTTCCAGTTTCGGAAGGTGACACTCAAACCAAGACTCGCCGAGCACGCGAACGCGACCGAGAAGCACGTGGCGAAAGCGATAGTAAACGATCGGCTTGCGATGAAGGCGACGACGAATGCGAAGAAGAAGGAGGCGATGAGGGCGGTTTTCGCGCCTTTAGCGAGTTCCTCGACGGTATCAGCGTAAGACCATGCGGAGGAGGTTTGGAAAGCGGAAGATCGGATGGCGTCTGGCGCGGATGAAAGTGTCTGTTGGAACCATTGTTCCCACTCCTCGCGTGCATTCATTATATCGTGCTGAGAGGCTGTGCTGGAAACATTTATGGATGCGGAAATGATGATTGCTCGTTTGCAGGTGTTTTCTTCGCTTATTTTTGAGCATGCCATCGCTAAGTGTTTCATGTTTTCGTCAGCATTCGAGGTTGGTGGAGTCGATGGTGTCCCATAATAATGGTGTCCAGGAGGCAAGAAGAGCGAGGCAGGAAATTCACTATCCTTCGTCGCGTTCAGACTATACCCTTCGTTCTCGTTTATGAACAACGAAGCTAGCTCGAACGCACGGCGTTGCTCTTCGGTCCAGGATAATGATGCACTCATCGTTGAATTGATATCGCTACCGTTGTTATAATGATGGGTATTCACCAAAGCCAAAATTTCCTCGTCTGAGAGAAACTCGCATATCTCCAGTAACCCAATTCTGAGCGAATCTAAAGCATTTTGGACGATGGTTTCGTCTACAAACCCGTACGCATTTTTGTTCTTTAGTGCACACGCATCGGTGGAAATAATATGTGGTATGTGTAACCCGCCTTTCTCTCCGGCTCTAAACGTGGCGTCGTTGATAAAGTCTTCCACGTACCGTTCATACTGCGTCGCGTTTGCAAACGGGACGCGGTATGGGTACCGGAAATTTTGAGACCACTCGTCGAGTTCTTTGGTGAAACATTTCAAACTTGGTTTCAATATCCGCGCGTCGTTGTTTAGCGTTTTGCAAAACTCGAGCATCCACTTCTGAGCGTCGACGTCGGCATCATTGAAATTATTGGCGAAAACAACTTTGGTGTCGTCAAAACGCAACGTCTTGTCGAATCCGAGTGATTGTCTGGTTTTTATCGGATCAATGCCGAAGATAAAGCGTAGTTGAATGGCTTCCTCGCGTTTGGCATACGAAAAATATTCACGGTTTTGTCGCGCAAAGACGTTCGGGTTGTAAGACTCGGGCCAAATCGAGTGCGATGAGCCATCTGGCGGTTTCAACGTTGATGCTACATACGCTTCATATGCAGCGAGAATGAATGAAAATATTAGCACTGGGATTCGTTTTGAAACCGCGAATTTACCAATACCCTCGCTGATGGAAGCGGCGAACCCGAGTGCTGCGCGACGTGCGGTGTCTACGCGCGTCAACGCGTCGTTAATCGGTTCAAGTACGCGTTTCAGTCGATTTCGGCGGTCTCGGTCTCGCGCTGTGCTGGCGTTGTTAACCGTCCTCATCGAGTTTTCGTGCCCGTCGCCGTAAAACCCAAACGACTTCGCTCGTTTATGTTTTTTATCCTTTCTGTGTTTACTTCTCGTTATTTCCTGCTGCTTAACAATATTGCTGTCGTCGTCGTCGTCGTCGTCGAAGTAACCGTCCATCAGGTTGCGCATCGTGTTCATTTTTGTCATATTTTTTACTTTTTCATCGTCATAGTTATCTGAGATCGTCGTCTTAAACGGTGAGGCGAATACTTCAGTTTCGTTGCCGTAGCTTTTCGATCTTCTACTCGTACGCGGAAACGTGCCGCTTTCAATCTGCTCGAGTCTTTTCTGTTCTTCTTCTTCTTCTTCTATTATTTCTTCTTCTTCCGCTTCTCTTCCGCTACTGTCGCCTGCACCGCCGCCGTCGCCTTCTAACGCAGTGACAACTTTCAAGCGTCTCGGTACCACTTTTGAAGATCGTCCACCGGGCGCGTTGACGATGGCAAAAAACCGTCGTCTTCGCTCGGACAAGCGCACGTCTAAAATTAAACTCGCGGGAACCATCGCTATAGTCACGAAGAAGCAATACGCCACGGACAGCGCGGCGAAAATTCCAAACAATCGCAAAGGTTCAATTTTTGAAAATATGAGCGTAGCAAAAGCAGTTGTGGTTGTGGCGGAGGTACAACAGATGGAGAAGAAGGACTTTTGAATCGTCCACGTCATTCGATCGATGAACCACGATTCTTCGTCTATCGAAATACCACCATCGCGCATTCTGCACCGTGACGAGGTCTCGATATCATTATTGTTGTCTTCTTCTTCGTCATCGAAGCGTGATTTTTTAGGCACTGGAACGAGTCTCGCAGAAAGTTTCCAGTGATCGACCAATACAAAAGCATCGTCCGCACCGATGCCTAAAATACAAAACACGCCGAGAAAGTGTAAAACACCAACCCAGACTTTATCTAAACCGAATATGTAGGTGAATATTGCGAACACAAGCGACGAGGCTACCGCGATGCATGAGATGACAGTGACTATAATGCTTCCGGTGTGAAACAGTACGAGTGCAAAACACGTACCAAATGCTGCGATAATCCATCGACAATCTTTCCCAAGTTGTTCCAGCTCGAGAGAGGCGTAGGTTTGCCAATGTCTCCACGCGATTCGTTCGGATTGCAGCTTCTTGTTTTCTTCAAATTGTAACGCGCTTTCGAAGTTGTATTTTTTACTCCACTCTCGTATAGTCCGCTCGAACGAGTGTTTTACCCAACTAATGGCGTCGTCTTCAGAGACGGCATAGAGCACATCGCGTTTCTTTCTCTGAAATATGAGTCGAGATGCGCCGAGCGTTCTTTTAAAAGTAATTCCTTCTGTTGAGATGTTGTTATGACGTATGGTCGTAACAGCTTCTTCTTCTTCTTCTTCTTCTTCTTCTTCTTCTTCCTCGCCGAAAAGGAACGTGTCGAAATCTAATATTGGTTCCCACGGACGCATCACGATGCCAAACGGCTCCCATTTATTTGACCACGATGTCAAGACTTTCAAACCGCGCAAACTTCTTCGCACTTGATCCAAAAGCGTTACCGAATCACAAGGCGCAAACGCGTTTTCAATCTCCTCCTTCACAGACGGCATTTCGGAAATAATTTTAATTTCCTCCGCTGTCGGTTTAGCGTGCTCGATCCAATCGCAGACGCTCAAGTTTCCTATTAAGTTACACATTTGCGGCAACGTACTATTCTCGATACCAAGATCGTTTTCGTGCACTTGTTGCTCGCATCCTCGCGCCTCACACGCGAATCCATCGTTTTCACACAAGCGTTTCGCTTTCAGAAAATCGCTCGTATTTTTCTCACCGCAAATATTCACGGCTAGTAGAAGCCGTGATGTTGTTGTCGTTTTATTGTCCTTATATCTGTTATTTGCATCATCATCATCATCATTGTTATGCACGTAAATCCCTTTCAACTTTTGGAACGCGGTGTGCCAAATGTCCACATTCATGTAAACCAAGTTCACGTCAAAAATGCTCCACGGAGGTGCGCACTTTTTTGCGAAGAGGGGTCCCCCGAACCCCGCCGACTCCGCATGATACCACCCCAAAATTTGATCGCGAGTCGCGCACGCCTCTTCATATCCAGGTGACGACTCAATCGCTCGTTTCAGTTCACACAATTTAATCACATTCTCCTCTCTCCCGTACAAGTCTTCGATATGCTCTTTTCCTCCACTAAAATCCAACATCGCGTTTACGATCAACTCGTTCCAATCGACGCTATTCGGAATCGTCCCGAATCTCGCGCCTCTTTCCACTAGCATCAAGTCCATCATCGATCTCACCTTTATCACTCTCTTCCCATTCCTCGCGGGATCTCCTCGGTCTCTTTCGCTCCCCGTAAAAGCGAGCGGATACTCGCGATAAAAATACCTCCTCTTCCCTTGCTCTTCGACCAAGTGTTTCCGCGCGGCGACAAACGTTTCGTCTCGATCGGCGTGCGTGGTCAATCTGGCGCGATACGCGCTTAATTTCACGTCCAAGACGATCTTCGACCGGCGCGCGTGTATCGCTCGAGCGGCGAGCGCGATCGCGGTCAGGCACAGGAGCACCACCACGCCTGCGTTTTGAAGAAAAGAGAGAGAGAGAGAGAGAAAGAAAACGCTCGTCAATGCCTTAAAAACCACAACTCCCCTACACTACTAAAACCTTACCCGGTCGTCGACAGCTCGCGCGCGCCCACGCGCGCGCAAAGAGCCACCAAAACGACGACGACGACGACGACGACGACGACTTTTTGCCGCCGCGCGCGGTGTTGTTCTTGTTGCGTGTCAACGTCGTCGTCGTCGTCATCCCAAAAGCACGACGCTCTTTCTCTTCGAGAGCAATAAAACTTTCTTCTTCGTAAAGGGGAGCTCTTCAAAGTCTTTCTTCTCCTTTGTGTATTTTTAGAAAAAGCAAAAAAAGAGGACACACACACACACACAATGGTTTAGGGTCTTCCTTTTTGTGGTCTTTCTTTTCCTTCTTATTTCTCTTCTTATTTAAGAAATTGGAAACGCTCTCGATTTTTGAGACATGACACACCACGACTTTTATTAGCGGTGGTGCTCTTTGTGGCCTGCGTTGGTTGCGGTGAAACGCGGAGGAGGCGCGACCCGACCTCCGGTCGTCGGAGCACCTTCCGCGCCTTCTCGGACCCATCCCCTTTCCCTTTGTAAAAAGGTGTTGAGACGATGAATAACGACGACGATTTGAGTCATCATCATCATCATCATCATCATCATCATCATCATCATCATCATCATCGAAGTCGAGAAAAGCGAAGCAAATCGTCGCAAAAGGCAAAGCGGTGTCTTTCCGATCTTCTCACTCCGATCACGAAAACGGCGGTGCTTTTGGAGAAGACGGTGGTCGAGAAGGAGGCGGGCGCGAATGGATCCGCGGAGACGAGACGGCACGAAACGAACAACTTTTTGTTCGAAAGTCCGATGATGCCGAGGATGAATTTAGCGAACGATTTTCAGGCGACGACGACGACAACGACGACGACGACGACGACGAGAGGGAAGAAAAGGCAAACCCGGGAGGAAGAGCACACGCCGGCGCCGAGAATGGCCGGTGGGTTAAGTTTCTACGGCGCGGGAGATGAATACGAAACGAAGAACGCGGACGAAAGAATTAGAAATTATCGAAACGACGAGGATATCGACGACTTTGACGATTGTTTTTCTATCGGGATGCGGATGCGGAGAATGGAGGCGCGTGAGACCACCGCTACTCCTATTACTACGAGTGTTCCAAGCGAAATAGATTCTTCGCACGCGGGCGTTCCCATGGTCACTCCGAACACCGTTAAACATTTGCTTATCGAAGACTCGAATAGAGTCGTTTTAATCGATTGTCGATATTTTTACGAGTACCAAAACGGTCACATATCGGGTGCACACAACGTCGTGTTCCCAGACGATTGTCAGAGAGGTTTTATTATCGCCAGAGATATGATGACGTTGAATACTACGAATAGAACTAGCGCGAAGGATTTGGTGTACGTGTTTTATGACGACGGCGAAGCGAACGCGATGGCTATGCATCATCGAGCAATGCGGTTGTTTCGGCACGTGCGGAACTTAGATCGGTTGGATAACATGCACAATTATCCCAACTTATATTTTCCAAACATATTCGTTTTAAAAGGAGGATTTAAAGCGTTCGTGGAGTCGTCGAGAGATCGAGAGTGGGAAGACGACGATCGATTGCTTTACGAAGGCTCTTTTGTCCCGGTGGACGATTGGCGTTTCGCAAACGAGACGAGAGAGTTGCACAATCAAGTCGTCAAGCGTTGGAATTTGGCGAAAGCCGCTCAAACATTGAACGATTTCCCAACTCGAATATAACGAGAGCGAGCGTTCGATTTCGCTTTGCGCAGTTTTCTTTGTATATAATAAAAGAGCGCTTTGTTGTATATCAATTGTATATGTACACGTGTATCTAAACATAACGAATTAACATGAATCTTCTAATTATAAATTACGCCGCGGCGCCGCCCCCTCCGTTCTCCTCCGACGGAATCACTTTCAACGCTTGAGTCAAAATCGAAGTCGCCGCCTCGGTCATCTCCGGAATCACGGAATCCGGCCCACACCACGATCCAAACAACGCCCCACACAATCTACCATCCTTAATCGGCTCACCAATCCGTTTCCCTCTCAATTTCGTCGTCAACGTTCCCTTCTCGTCCGCGCTAAACGTCAAACTCGCGCCCTTCTCGATTTTCACGTTCCGAAACATCGACTTAAACATCTCCAATCCTTCCTTTGCTTTCCTCTCCGACTCTTCGTTTCTACCACTTTCTGCTTTCGATCCCAACTTTTTCTCTATGTTCTGCGCGATTGCCTTCGCGACCGACGCGCCGCTCACGTCTCGGACGAATGTCAGTCTCACGGTCTTTGCGATCGAACTGTCGTTGGCGACGGCGTTCAAGACGTCGTCTTCCCGTTCGTGCTTTTTGCACGCTTTCGGCATAAAATAGAGACCGATGACATACACGTCCACTTTTACCATCGCGGCGGCTATTTTCTTCGTTCTGACGCCGCCGGCGATTAAAGGCGCGTTCGATCCGTCCTCGTCTTCGAGCAGGTGATGCGACGGCATGCCGACGGTGTCGCCTTTCTTGCCGTACGGCACGTCCAAGATTCGCGTCACGCTGGCGAGAAAGAATCTCGATGCTTTCTTCCTTCGTACATAATGACGATGATGCCGTTGTATAGGTGTCCACCATTTCTTTCCTTCTCGCTCTTTTTGATGGACTCGTTGTTGTTGTTGTTGTTGTTGTTGTTGTTGTTGTTGTTGTTGTTGTCGAGACGACGACGACATCGTGGTGGTGTTCTGGTGGTGGTGACAAAGGGGAGACCAGAAGAGAACACGAACAACCGACGACGAGACGATGTGAGTGATGATGTTTGA
>Ga0310343_10001808_pt1 | contig 11085 bp, 8 predicted proteins | sample HC15DNA2025_MG_FD_203519 | JGI IMG/M metagenome (GOLD analysis project Ga0310343, IMG submission 203519) | Marine microbial communities from station ALOHA, North Pacific Subtropical Gyre - HC15-DNA-20-25_MG | ecosystem: Environmental > Aquatic > Marine > Oceanic | place: Pacific Ocean: North...
CTACGTATATACACTACTCCTTTAATAGAAGAGAAGGAACACGAATCGTTTTTCTTCGAAGATGACGACGGCGACGACGACGACCTTGGCGACGCGCGTGGTCTCGACGAACGCGTCGAGACAAAGAAAGCAGACGACGACGGCGATCGGGCATCATCATCATCATCATCATCGTGGTGGTGATGTCCAAAACCAAAGCAGCGTCGTCCTCGCTGTCGAACGGAGGGTTAGAAGGAGAAGAAGAAGTCTGATCGTAACAGTTTTGGCGGCGGGAAGTCAGTCGTCGTCGTCGTCGTCTCCGACATCCGCGAGAGCGGCAAAATCCGATGACGAGTGGAAGAAGCTCGGGAACGTCTGCGCCGTCCTCGGGTCGCAATGGGGCGACGAAGGGAAAGGGAAATTGGTGGACATCTTAGCGCGGGAATACGAGGTGGTGTGCCGATGCCAAGGCGGCGCGAACGCCGGACACACCATCTACGACGACGATGGGAAGAAATACGCGCTGCACTTGGTGCCGTCTGGGATTTTAAACGAGAAAGCGCTGTGCGTCGTCGGCAACGGTGTGGTGGTGCATTTGCCTGGGATGTTTGAAGAGTTAGACGCGCTGGAGAAAGTTGGAGTGGATTGCGCGGGAAGAATGATTGTCTCCGATCGAGCGCACTTATTGTTCGAGTTGCACAAAGAAGTCGACGGGTTGAGAGAAGCCGAACTGAGCGGAGACAAGATTGGGACGACGAAGAGAGGTATCGGTCCAGCGTACGCGTCGAAAGCGACGAGAAATGGGATCCGAGTCGGCGATATTAAAAACATGGACACATTTGCGGAAAAGTTGAAAACTTTGGCGGCGGATGCCGGAAAGAGATTCGAGGGGTTTGAATACGACGTGGACGCAGAGATTCAGAGATATGGGAAAATACGAGAACGCATTTTACCGTTCATCGCGGATACGGTGGAGATTGTCAACCAAGCGCACGCGGATAAGAAGAAAATTTTGGTCGAAGGCGCGAACGCGACAATGTTAGATTTGGATTTCGGCACGTATCCATTCGTGACCTCATCGAATCCGAGCTTAGGTGGTGTATGTTCCGGACTTGGTTTGGCGCCGAACAAGTTTGAAACCGTCATTGGCGTCGCGAAAGCGTACACAACGAGAGTCGGAAGCGGGCCGTACCCGACGGAATTGTTTGGCGATTTGGCGGATGATTTAAGAGCGATCGGCTACGAATATGGGACAACGACTGGGAGACCGAGACGTATTGGATGGTTGGATATGGTCGCTTTGAACTTTGCGAGTAAAATCAACGGGTTCACGCATTTGAATATCACCAAGTTGGATTGTTTGAGCGAGTTGGATGAGATTAAAATCGGTGTCGCGTACAAATTACCAGACGGTACGACAACGACTGCGTTCCCAGCCTCCATCGAAGAGTTGGAGAAGGTCGAAGTTGTCTATGAAACTTTGCCGGGATGGAAATCTGATATTTCTGACGTGAGAGACTGGAAGGATATGCCAGAAAACGCGAAGAATTACGTGAAAAGAGTCGAGGAATTATCCGGCGGCGTCGAGTGTCGATTTATCGGCGTGGGCCCGGGGAGAGACGCGATCGTGATCAAACCGTAATACTACAGTGAGTAAGAATGATTTTAATGTAACACGTAGGTACTACAACGTTGACTTTTTAAACAATAACAACAACACTAATACAAAAATACACACATATACTACTTAGTAACTACGATTGCGACTTTTCTTACTTACGTTTGCTTTATTACTATGTTTCTACGATTCGCGTTCCGCCGCCGGACAAAATAGTCACGCCAGCTGCGACAACGCCGGCAATGCCGGACCCTGCTAATAACCCAGCTGCGACTAATTGCGATAAACTTTCGAACGAGTCTCTGTTCCGTCGTCTCCACGATCCAGATAAAAACGCGCCAAAGAAAACCATCACGGAAAACTCTGGAGGAATGATAAACGCTATTCCCAACGCCATCGGACTCGGCGTGATCTTATCCGCGAGGAGTTTCATCCGTGCAGTGCCTTTATATTGCATTTTAAACTCGATGACTCGAACGAAAACGGCAAATAAGGCCGCTAACACGCTTAAAACGATCGCCTGATGTGGAACGCCAACCGTGCTGCTACCATCTTCGCTCGATCCAGTCAACACTTCCGCCACCGCCTTCCACGCAAACGCCGAAGGCGCCGGGTACTCATCGCCTCCTAATTCGTACGTTCGCAAGAACAACAAAAAGGAAGGTACGGCGCCAAGTACACCAAACGGTACTCCTAACATTTGCGCAATCAATTGCGTGCGAGGCGGTAAACGTAAAATGGATCCACACTTGAAATCGTGCATTAAATCTCCCGCCTGCCCAGCACCTCCGCACGCCACCGCGGCTGTTACCAAGTTTGCAATCAATTGTCCGGGGTCCAGAAATGCAAAGATTAATTGAATGATTTTACCCATAGGTCCGATTGGATTTATATCGGTTTCACCGGCGCATCGGATGGCGATGTACGTCATGAACAATCCAACTGGAATAGACATGAAAGAAGTGGTAAACTTCAAGCCAAAGAGTATTCTTTGCGAAACCATGGAACTGAACACGGCAAAGAGTATACCGATGATCCACCAATTTCTCGGGACGTTTTCTTCGTTTGAAAATGGGGTCGCCGAAAGCATCGCGTCGTTGTCGTTTTCCTCTGAGTCGTGTTTGATTTCGGTGTTCGTTTCGTTGCTACCTTCATTACTATCGTTCGCGGCGGCGAATTTAGCGACCACCATCGCTTTGAACAGTTGCGAAAACGAATCCACAGCCATGAACGTCACACCCGGCCACAATAACAACCCTCTCGCTCCATTTTTCATGTTAAAAACGTTTTCGGTATCCGACACCCACCCTTTCAATTCCGCGAAAGGACCAATCATTCCCCACGCGAAAATAGCACCGGCTAATACCGAGTACCCGACTTTCTCGCCCATCAACATACCTCCGCCAACTAAGGCTAAATCTATTCGAATCCCAAATCCACGTCTAGCCAGCTCGTGTAAACCGACGAAAACCAGTATGGGTGGTTTTAAAAACTTCGGAAACTTCCAGGCAACCATCGCCGTCGCGAACGAGAGGAACGCGGCAAACAGAAGCGATTTGAACTGTTTTCTCGCTCGATCTTCCGATTGTTGTTGGAGGTGATGATCTTCTGTTGTTGACGCATTACTACCTTTCTCACTCATCTCCACGCCATGACTACCTCGTTGACTGCTACTATCACTCGGTAACGCAAACGCGGCTCGTATGCACTCCGCCGTTGCTGTTCCACTTGGAAACTTTAACCGATGTTGCACCAAAAAGTGGTCTCTCAGCGGCACGGCGAGGAAGACGCCTAAATACGCCACCGATATCGACCAGCTCGCCAAACCTAAATACGTGTGTTCGTACCCGAGCAAAGCTAACGCGGGCATTGGACCAATTAAACCTGCGGACATTGTCATCGACCCAGCCGCGGAAGCTACCGTCTGGGCCACGTTCGCTTCCTCTTTCGAGAACGGAAGTCTTGGTTTTATCAAAGCGAATAAACCAATCGAAATGCACGCGGCGAGAACCGATCCGGCTTGCGACCATCCGGTTTTCAACCCGAACGAAACGTTCATGGACGCTATGACTATGCCAACCGCAGAGCCGGACAGAATCGCTCTCACCGTCAGCGCTTTCGGTTGGTGGTGGTGGTGGTGTTGAAGGTGGTGTTGGTGATGCATTTGCATCTCAATGCGTTTTCAATTCTTTTTATTAAAAAAGAAGACACACTACTTTGACGACACCACCAATGTAACAAAGCGTTGTTGGTCGCGAGACGTATAATATAGCGTGTGATGAATATCGATAAAAGCGTTTTATGTTGTGATGATGTTTTTCGTGTCTCTCGGTTTTGTCTCTCTCGCACTACTACTACTACTAATAATAACTACAGTATGTACGAAGAAGAAGAAGAAAAAAAAATGGGAGATGAAAAATCCAAGAATAATAAAAAAAAAAGAATTGGAAAAAAAGAGTGGTTCATAATACTAAAAAGAAAAGGAGAGTGGATAAAATTTTTGCGTTTTGTGGACACACCTTGGCGTCACAACGAAAACTGACTTTTTTCTCGCCGCCAAAGCCGCCGCTTCATCATCATCATCATCGTCGTCGTCATCATCGCTCCGACGAGCGCGACGAGAGAGCGAGAAGTGAGAAGCGCCTCCGAGTAAAAGAGACGAAACCACCAGAAAGAGCATCGACACACACCTCTCCTCCGCGTGACGACGATGTTTACCGTGAGCGCACCTTTAGCGTCCACAACGCGAAAGCCAATTGAGGGGCGACACTTTACGAAGAAGAAGAAGAAGAAGACGAGCGAGAGCGTCTGTTTTTTCCCGAAGGAGAGATGGGCGCCGCGAGGCAAGAAAAGAGGCGACGGATTCGTCGTTCGTTCGACGGATTCCGAGGACGCCGCGAGGAAACTTTTAGGCATCTCTGACAACGACGACGCTTTAGCCGTTCAACAAGCCGTCAATAAGAAAAAGATGCTGTACAAAGGCGATAACGAGAAATTGAAAGAAGTGGAAGCAGCGTACGACACGTTGCAAAAGGCGAGTTTGCAAGCGAGATTATCTGGGAAGAATGTAGAGTCGCAGTCGGTGTTGAATGCGGATCAAATTCGATCGAAATGGCAACCGCGATGGTGCCCTTCACCGAACAAAGATTTGTTCGTAAACTATGGCATCGCGTTGGCGTGTTTTATTGTCACGTGGGCGCAACCGCACAACATGAGGTCGTTGCAATTGACTATTTTTGGCTCCATTGCGATGGCGTTTCGCATGTTTATTAAGCTCGTGGACGTGGACCCGGGACCTAACCCGAAATTGGACCAAGCGGGCGCGGCGAAACATAACAACATGAGATTTGCGAGGTCGTTCGTATTTTGCATAGGCGGGTTTGCCGCGTCCGTATTTGCATTTTACTGGTTGCCGAACCTGTTGATTGAAACGTTGAACATCAAGGTGCCGCTGTGGGCGTTGTTGGAACAAGAGTTGGGAGTTTCCTTTTTGACGTTGAGTTCGTTGGCAACGTTGGTGACTTTCTATCGCTAAAGAGATGCGCACAGCATCGAGAGAGAGAGAGAGAGAGAGAGAGAGAGGAAGAAAGAAACAAAGAAACAAAGGAAATATTTTAATGACGTAATACAAGTGCCATGCGACCGTTGCGTCGCACGAGATGCTCTCACTTCCTCGTCTTCTTATCGTCTTATCGTCGTTTCTCGATTTTATAAAGGTGGTTTTTTCTTTCTATTTTAAGAATTCATCGAGTCAAAAAACGCATATTTTTTTCCAAATTCAGTCAAAAAAAATAAGGAAGAAGAAGAAGAAGAAGAAGAAGAAGAAGAAGAAGACGTCGCTCACCACCGAACGCAGCGCAAAGATACGTGCAAGAATGTTGACCAGGCAAAAGGCGATGAGAGAGAGGAGAGATCTCGCGCCGTCTGCCGCCGCGTTTGGGAGTTCGTTTAATCTTCGAGACGAGGACGAGGACGATGCCATCAAAAATAAAGGAATCAAAACAAAAGACCAATCGTCATCGAATCACATGCGAGAGACTTTCGTTTTACTTTTCTTGATCTGCACGATATCGTTTTCGTACGTCTTACTATTTAGCGCGAAACTAGGCTACGGGAGAGAGACGTTTCGATTCTTAGCGAGCGATAAAGACCAGTACGAGTTAGAGTTGATTTCGTTGTCTGTGCTTTTGATGGTTGTTTTGTACGTGTTTGATGCTTTGTTTCATTTTGATAGCAGTAATGATATCGATACGAATGGAAAGGTGGACCAATCGGCGAAGAAGGTGACAATCAAACGAACAATGAGAAACTGTGTTCTTGCTTTGGCTATTTTACTCTTCGTCGCCGCGGCGACTTTATCTGCAAGGACGTACCCGCAAGCGCCACCGACGATGTTCGTCTGTTGCGCACCAATGTTCGTCGCTTTGTGCAAGAGGTGGTTTCACAGCTCTACATCGAAGTTTTTAATGAAGATATCCTTGACGTTGATATTTTCAGCACTTGGTATTGCTATTTGGTCGGCATTTGCGATTTACTTTACCGAAAAAAGAGAAGGAGATGATAGCGATGGGTTATATTGGTCGGAGGTGAAGGAAGAGTATACGGAAGACGCCGGATGCGAGAAGGAAGACGAGAACGGTTGCCTCGCCGCGTATATCATGTGGTTCACCCCTATGCTTGCAATTTTAACGTGCACTTTGTTTTCGTGTTTCGCTTACGTTCTCGGTCTCGCTGTGCGAGATGAAAATAGTACTACCGAAAATATTTCCACGAGCGATAAAACAAAATTCGCTGCGAGGGCGTTCGCGTTCACATTCGCCTTGGCTGGTCTAGGCATTTGGATCTCGGCGTCGCTATCTGGCGGCGCGGAGGAGTTATCTACGTTACTCTTGTCTTTCTCCATGGCAGCTTTATTCGTTATCGGTGTCGGTGCCGTCTTTGCGCTCGGTGGCGCCGAAAACGCTAAACAGAAAGCGTTGGAATCCTCCTCGTTCCTACGAGCGACGTCGAAAGCAGTCACGGAGACACACGTGGACGTGTTTCGAGCGATTGCTTTATCCACACCGTTGACGTTATTGATTCCAATATTCTTATTTCTGTCCATGGTTAATCAATTCGTTCGGAGATTTGTTCATACTTCTCAGAGAAGATTTTCGATGGATGAAAAATTACACCGTGGGTGGCTCACCTATCGCGTGAGCGCGTTTGTTAACTCCGCTTCGGAATGGCGATGGACGGCTATTTTCACCAATTTACACTATTGGATTTGTTTATTATTCTCTTTGAACGTTTTGGCTGGGACGTTTACGGTTGTATTTTTGTCGTGGTTGCGAGTGAAACTCGCGAAAGCTGGGTTTACGTTAACCTACGTCATCTTCTCTTTCGTCGGCTTGGCGATGTTTTTAATTCCAATCATTCCTGGTATTCCGGTGTATTTGACCGGTGGCATTTTGTTGACAGATGAAACGTCGGTTCATTTTTTCAAAAATGCCTTATCTTCGAGCGGAGAATCTCCGAGCGAAACGAAAAGTTACGTCTGCGCTTTACTTGCAGCCTCTGGCACCTGTTTCGTCGTCAAACTCCTCGCCGTCGTCATGCAACAAAAACTTATCGGCGAAAGACTCGGACGACGCGTGTGGGTTCGACAAGCAGTTCGTGTAAACTCAAACACCATGCGAGCGGTAAAGTTGGTTCTCTCTAAAAAAGGATTCTCGAAAGCTAAAGTGGCTATTTTAGTCGGCGGCCCGGATTGGCCGACGAGCGTGTTGACCGGCATTCTAAATTTGAACGTGTTTGAGATGTTGTTAGGAACGGTCCCGGTGATATTTCCTGTGATTGCGACGGTTTTGGCCGGTGCATTCATGTTAAAGCAAGGTACAAATTCGAATTGTTATGGTAATATCGGTAGCGACCAAACTGATTCATCATCCTCAACTACAAGCGGTCTTTGGAGTTCCGTCGCCGACGTCGCGTTACTGGTCACCGCCATCGTTCAAGGCACGTGTTTTCTCATGGGCATTTATTACGTCGAGAAAACGTCGAGAGAATGCAAAGAAGAACTGGTCGAACTCCCGTACGATGAGGAACTGATGCACGTAGAGGAAGAGACTAAAAGAGAAAAAGAGATCAAAGAAAATATCGGACACTTTTCCAAGCTCGAGCCGCGCGAACGAACGTTGCTCGTATTTTCAACCATGATTTGTTTACTCTCGTTTTGGGTCATTCAGCTCGGACCAACGTTTATTGGTGACGACGAAGCCGTATTGAAAGAGTATAATTTGACTGATTGCGTCTCGTATACTTTGAAAGGTCGAGTGTGGACGGTGGTGACTAGTATCGGATGGCTCGCCATTCTCGCGTTTACGCTCTCCATGTTCATGCTGTGGACGTTCAGCGCCAGATTGAATAGGAAGGTACAAAACGTTATTGATGAAGAATATGCGATTGAAAACGGATACCACCAAGATATTTCCGACTATGACGACGACGTTAAGGATGATACCGATGGATAGTGATATCATGTCATTGTAAAAAACTCTGCTATTTATTTTATGATTGCGACTCGGAAAATTCGCTTCCAAAGGATTCGCTCCGCGCCCTCTTCGTTCTCTTTGGCGAAGCACTGCGGCTACCAAAACTTCTACTGGGGGAGCGTCTGCTTCTTCTTCCGTCCCGACTATCGTCTCTGTATCTTCTAGTGTTTCGGTGTTGTCTATCTCTGCTCTCGTCTCGTCCTCGTCCTTTGTGGCGATCGTCGTCTCTGCCTCTTCGTCGTCGTGGTCGCGTCGGCGATCGAGAACGAGAACGAGATCGAGAACGACTTTCGGATTTCGAGCGTGATCGAGAACGAGAACGAGATGTTCTTCTCTTTTCTTCTCCTCTCGTCGCTGCTGGTGGTGGTGGTACGTTTTGAAGCGTTTTTACTGCGGGTGCCAATGGAGGAGGCGGTGGAACCTCTGCTCGTCTCGTCGGCGGCGGCGGCGGCACGTTCGCCTTCTTCCTCTCTCCTTTCTCTTCTTCTGAATCGCTCTTCTTGGAGTCTTTTTCCTTCCTCGACGATTGCTCTTTTTTCGCCGTTTTTTCCTTCGGTTCCAATTTTTCTTTCAACGCCATCAACCCGCCTCGTTTTTCAATCTCTTTCTCAATCTTCTCCAATTTCTCTCTCAACTTTGGCAATCCTTTCTTCGCTCTCTCTCCGTTCCTTAAAATCTTCTCCTCTTTCTTTTTCCTCTTCTTTCTCTTCTTCTCCTCTTTCTTCTCCTCTTTCCTCCTTTTCGCCATTTCCTTCTCCCTTCTCAAAATTTCGTCTTCGCGTTTCCTTTGCTTCTCCTCTTTCAGCTGTTGCTGCAACTCTCGATCGAACGCTTCGCCTTCTCTTTTCTCGTCGTCGTCTCGCGAGATGCCAAACGCGGTTCTCAAATTCGCCATTTTCTGTCGTTGCCTCTCCGCGATTTCGTGCGTGTTTTCTTCGTTTTCCATGTCTCTGTTTCTTTTAAACCCTCTTCGTTGTTCGTGCTCTTCATCCTCTTGTTTCATCTTCCTCAGCAATCGTTCGCGTTCGTCTTTCACTTTCGATTCAATCTCGTTTTCGCTCAATTTTCCTTCCTCTTCCAGCGCGTCTCGAAATTCGACCAATCGCACTTCGATCTTCCTCTTTTTGTTGTGCTCCAGTATATCCGCGTTCCCTTCTCTCTTCGAGATGCCTTCTTTTCCTCCTTTGTGTCCCTGGTGGATCTTTTTGAGGTCCTCGAATTGCTCGCGTTTCAATCGACTTTGCTGCCTGTGGAATTTGTTCGATTGCACGTACCCGGACGTGCCGGACCCACGCGCGGTGGTTAACCCGATGCCGTTGTACATCTTTGCCGACACCTTTTGGGGAGTCCCTCCGTCGCTCTTCCAAAGATTCTTTTTACCTCGCGCGACGCGTTCTTAGATCTGTGTCTACTCGCCCGCGTAAAGTGTGGTTTTTCATCAAGAGAGGATTTTTTTTCTCTCCTCTTTTTAAGGGTGTTGTTTAGGGTTTTAACAGAAGAGAGAGAAAGAAAGCGACGCTTTGAAAAGAAGGGATGTAAGGTGTTATTCGTCGTCATCGATACTACTACTCCTAGTACTGCTATTACCAGTGGTACTTACTACTTCTTCTCGAACAGACCGACGTGCGTATCGGTGGTGCACATGAACAAGGGGTTTTCAACCGTCATCACTCTCGTTTCTTCGGCGAGCAACTTTCTCAACTGCTTCGGCGGGCTAAACATTCGAGCGTGCGAGATGGAATCGTAAAATTGCAACGCGGTGTCCAGCTTCCTTTCTTTCAATCTCTCGTCGACTTCGTTCATGCCTTTCTCGCGTAAATTCGGTTTCGCCGGGTCTAAACTGGCGATGTTAAACCCCCACTCTGAGGTAAACGATGGGACGCACATGGTGTATCCGCTGACGTTATCAAAGACTTGTTTTAACGTGTTATGAATTGGCGACCAGACGAATTGCGCGTCTCTGACCGATGCGCATCCACTTTGCGTAACTAAAATACCGTTCGGTTTCAATTTCGATTTCGCGGTTTCGTAAAACGACGTCGTGTAGAGCTGGTAACACGGACCTCCGTCCAACGGGTCGGATAAATCCATAACGATAACATCGAACGATCCTTCTGGGTAATCTTCCAATCCTTTCTTCGCATCTCCGATGACCAACTTTGCTCTCGGATCGTCGTACGCGTTGTCGTTATAAAATGGACAGTGTTCTCTGCATTGTTCGACGAGAACGCCGTCTATGTCCACCATCACGCACTCTTCCACGCTCGGGTGTCTCAACACTTCTCTCATCGTCGCGCCTTCGCCTCCGCCGGCGATGAACACCCGTTTTGGATTTTCGTGCAGCGTCATCGCCGGGTGTACCAGTGCTTCGTGGTACACGACTTCGTCGCATTCCGACGATTGCATCAACCCGTCCGTGACGAGCAATCTCCCGAACGGCGTCGTTTGCACAACCTCAATCTCTTGAAACTCAGATTTTCCTCGGTGATACACTTGGTCGACGCGGTAGGACAGCGCTAACCCGTCCTCGATTAACTCGTGGTACCACGTTTCGTTTTTATCGTTCGCGTTAAATATGTCTTTCCCGTACTTTTGCCCGTTGTTGTTGGTGGTGTTGTCGGTGTTGTCGTCCGCTTTTGCCGCCGGGGCGTCTTTCTTTTCGTCTTCTGCTGCCACCATGTTTTATATGTTTCGTTATTATGCTCTCTTTACTCCTAAAGTTTGGTCGTCGTCACGCCTTTGCGGTGTTGGTCTTTTTGACGATGAATCCCCGACGGCGCGATGTCTTCTTCTTCTTGAATGAATGAAGAACGAAACGAAAGGTCTCGCAACGAAAACACCACACCCCAATGGAGAGAGAAAGAGAAAGAAAGAAAGAAAGAAAGAAAGAAAGAAACGTCTATGGGAGGGTGGTGGTGGTGGTGGTGTCTTTTCGTCGTTCCCAAACAACGCGTT
>Ga0310343_10001809_pt1 | contig 11084 bp, 5 predicted proteins | sample HC15DNA2025_MG_FD_203519 | JGI IMG/M metagenome (GOLD analysis project Ga0310343, IMG submission 203519) | Marine microbial communities from station ALOHA, North Pacific Subtropical Gyre - HC15-DNA-20-25_MG | ecosystem: Environmental > Aquatic > Marine > Oceanic | place: Pacific Ocean: North...
GTAATTGGACATCACCTTCATTTGGTTCGCATCAATCAGCAGTTTATTCTGTAGAACCGGGTCAATATGGTGTAGTAAGTATCGATGCAAAAACATCAGGAACTTATGGATTAAGTTGGTCGGTATTAGATGCAATTACCAATGAACCGATAATAGGCTTCGAAAATTTAAATTCTAGGATGGTTGATCTTGGACCTATTGATTGGCAGAAATATCCTATGTTAAGGATTTATATTAATTCTGAGAATGGTCCATTTCAAATAAATTCAGTAAATATTCAAGGTAAAATAACTGATACATTTCTCTCAGACCCTAGTACCTATTGGACTGGAGATTATACTTGGGATCCAACTAATCAGAGAATTTCGACATCAAACACTATTACAAGTTCAATAATTAAATCACATAGACCAATTGCGGGATGGGATTTAGACTTTGAATTCCAATCTGTTGGTATCGTAGAAGTTTCTGTGGATAGGGGGCCTTTTTATGAGGTTGCGTATGATGATTCTACTCAAGATTTACCCTCACCTGCCCATACCATCCAATTCAAGATTTCTCCCGCTCTAACACAATCCACAGCTGTGCTAAATTCTTTTAATATTGAATTAAATTATGCTTCTTTACCTGAAAATTTGAATTTAAATATAGCAGATGATGAACGAATAGACTGGAGTCTAGACATTGATCAAATGGGTCCTTGGGGTTGGCAAAATAGATTTGCAGATGGAAATATGACTCAATCATTAGATTTGATAAGTTCAACTACCGCGTCAACATCATTTTGGTTACCTTCAAATTCAGTAATGAACTCATTTTCCTTCGAGTTATGGTCTGATGATTCCAAGCAAGATGTAGGCGGAGTCCAATGGGAGATAATTTGTGGAAATATTTTAGTTAATCAAGTCAACTACGGTCCAATTTCTTCTGAAAGGGTAATTTATAGATTTGCTGAAATAGATTTAAATTCATTGAATGATGCATTAATAAATGGTCAAAAAACCAGTATTTCTCTTGAAGGGGTAGATTTTGTAGAGTGTATTATTGAATTTACGGGTTCGGGTAGTAATTTGATGGTAGATGGTTTGTTAGCAAGATATGATGAATCTATAAATCTAGAATTTACTTCTTCATCTTTATTTATGAATGAGTTAAATGCTTATACTTCAAGTATACAAACTGGAACAAATAATTATCTCAATATTGCTATTCCTGTTACAACTGCATATTCTTCAGAATTGAATTTTGAAATAATAAATATTGATTCTGTAAGTGGAATGACTTCTACTTTGATTGATTTTGTTAACGTTTCAACTACTTTAACACCTTCAGAATCTTGGTTGGAAATGGTTACTACTCATACTTCTGCGACAGAAGTATTAGAGAATATTCAAGTTGAAATTGCTGGTCTGAATAACAGGGTTGTAATGGACTGGCCAATCTTGGGCGGAACTCCGATAATAACTTCAAATGTAGAAGATGTATCTGAATTAGTTGAATTACATCCTACTAATCCAGGGGATATTGCATTGGTAAGTAGTACACCTCAAGAAGTAGATGCAACTTTCAAATTTAGATTAAATCCAGGTTGGGATGATGAACCATTTATTACAATTTCATCAAAAGTAACTACCCCCGAAGGTTACAAGAGTTTACCTGCGGTACAAAAATTTGGTATGGGTGAATCAAATGGAATTGAAAATGATTATTATATTTCAGAATGGAATGTTATTAATGATTTAGGTGTTGTAATTCCGTCTGATTTGTCTTATCTAAAAGCAAGTACTGTGGTTACTTTTAGTGCTACATTGGCATTCGAGGACTTAGAAGATGGCAGTTCCCCAAGAAGTGATTTACTATTACTAAAATTGTTACAAGATGATTTAGTTGTAGGCCAAACTCAAGAAGTAGATGGTAATTTGATGAATATCTCATTAATCCTACCGCCCACGGAACAAGAATTAACCTATACTTTAGAATTAGAAGAACTTGTTTCAGGCGGAGATGACTTGACTTCAATCAATCTTAGTAGAGATTTTCTCACAGATTCAAGGGCTCCAATGGTCATGGGTTCGAGTATAGAGGAATATGACCATAGAGAGCCAAGTAATGAACAAACATTATCCTTTGAAATTGCAGATCGTCCAGTTTTACCTCCTAGTTTAACATTAATGCTATGGAGACAATGGATGGATGATTCTGATTATGATGACTATCCCGACCCTGAGGAATATCAGCCTCAACTATTAACTGCCCCAGAAAATTTGAGTGTACTTCAGGATAATTTTACTTATGTTTTCAGCGATTTATTGGGTGATGAAGGAGATATAGTTACTGGATATTTAGTCGGTGCCGATGCCGCAGGAAATGTTTTGGAACTTGGTGGTTCCTCTGAACAAGATCAGCAATTATTTACATATCAATTAAAGGAAGATGGAACTCCCGAATTAGATGGGAATGATGCAAAATGGGATATTGAATCGACAGATGCATTCCGTCATCCTATGATTGATTATACTCTAATTTTTCCAATTATGGAGCCCAATGGATTGAGTGATATTAATTTGATTTCTTTAACACTTGATCAAGATACATTTGATGAAGATGATTTAGAAGGATCGTTAGAAATTAGGTGGGATGGAGAAACGAGACAGTGTTCTACAGAATCTAAATATCTTATTTTAGGGACTTGCGATGTTTTTGCAGAAATAGGTTCTGTTGGGCCTTATACTTCTGATTTAGAATTTAAAGTGACCTTTTCATTTAAATGGAATTTAGATGATAATGGTCAGATTAGAACACCAGAAATTTTGGTTGTGGATAGAGGTGGTAATGAAGATATAAATTCATATCCCAATTTAGCATGGAAGTTTAATGCTGAAATTTGGATCCCTTATGACACGATTCAACTTGATTTTACAGCAGGTAACCAAGATTATTGCCCAATCTCTCAAACAACTCAAAATCCAACATTAAAATGTGCATGGGTATCTCCGGGAAGTGAAATTACAATCTCAGGACAAGTACAGTTTTATTGGACAAATGCTCTTCCTACAGAAGAATTAGATATTGAAGTGCTTATCTCAGGATTACAACCAACCTTAGCAACGGTAGAAAACGGATATTTCAGTGTTACACTAATAGCACCTCAAGCAAATGGAGGTTATGCATTATCATGGGAGTTATTTGCATTACCATTGTCGAACATTGATCAAACTAGTCAATCATCAGTTTCATTGGTAGTAGATAGTGAAGAGCCTGAAATTTTAGAGGTCGTGAAGCCGAGGACCGATGTTGAAATTTCTGAAGAAGACATGTATAGTATTGAATTTGAAGCGAGTTTCAAAGAAACTTACCTAAATTCAAGTAATGTTAAGTTACATTGGAGGGTAATTTATGATGAGAACCCTTCAGTAACTCTAATAGAGGGGGTTGAAGGATTAGAAATTGTTAGTACTGCAGGCACAGGTACTTTGACTACAACAATTCAGATAGGCGGACAGCTTTTAGATTCTCATTATAATAAACCATCTACCCTACAATTATGGATCTCTGGAACAGATATGGCTGGTAACCCATTTAATTCAGAAGAAAATAGTGCCTCTAACCCTTTGGCAGAAATACCCATTCATCATAGACGTGCGATTGTTTCTTTAGCGCCTTCTGACATTCAGTATTCACCGCCAGGTGAACAAAATTCAGGAGAAGTAATTCAAATTACAATTATGGCCAAAAATATAGGTGATGCACAAGGTGATATCTTCTTCACAATCTATGAAGTACTTCCTTCAGGAGCAACAAAGACAATTGCTAGTAAAAATGAAACAATTCCACTCGGTTCTCAACCAATTCAATTGAGGTATGAATGGGTTCCAAATATGGAAGGTTTACATCATGTGAGGGTTGAGTGGGGTGAACAGACAATTGAAGGTCCTTTTATTGAAATTTTACCCCCTAAGGCGACGGGATTAAATGCAGTATTTGAGGACACTAATCCATTGCTGGTTGTTAGTTTTGTAGGATTAATTGTTGCTGTACTGATTTTATTAGTTGTAGTTTTACGCAAAGGTAAGGATGATGAATATGAGTGGGTAGAATGGGAAGAGAATACATATGATTCACCCTCTAAAGTACCTCCAATTCCCCAAAATGCTCCAGTTCAAACTCCAGCGCCAGTGCCCGCTACTCCACCTCCTCAAAAACAACCAGAAGCACGGTACCAAACAGATGTTTATGGGGCGGCATACGAAGCGGCTACTGAAGGCAAAGGTGATGGGTGGTGGCAAGATGAACACGGTCAATGGTGGCAAAAATCAGAAGATGGCTCCTGGTGGCATCAATCAACAGATGGAGAATGGCATAAACTAGAAGGGTATTGAACTTGAAATTATATTTTAGTCTGAAAAAGGTGTTAAATATGCAAAATTGGCAAGATTTAGGTTCAGAAATTACAGAGTGGATTAAGTCATATGCTGAAAAAAATAAGATTAAAACATTGGTTGTGGGTGTTTCAGGCGGAATTGATTCTGCAGTAGTCTCTACACTATGCGCTAAAACGGGATTAGACACTATTGTTTTGAATATGCCAATTCATCAATCAAACAATCAATTGAATCTTTCGAATAAACATATTGACTGGTTAATATCAAATTGGGAAAATGTTGAGGGTCATTTGATTGATTTAACCGAAACTTATGATTTATTCTGTGAAAGTGATTTAAAAAATCATCAATTATCAGATTTAGTTCTAGCCAATACTAGAGCAAGAGTTAGGATGGCAACGCTGTATGCAATTGCAGGATCGAATAATGGTATTGTTGTTGGGACTGGGAATAAAGTAGAAGATTTTGGAGTAGGTTTCTATACAAAATATGGTGATGGTGGCGTTGATATTTCTCCAATAGCGGATTTATATAAATCGGAAGTATATGCTTTAGCAGATTCTTTAGGAATCATCGCAGAGATTCAAGAAGCAGCCCCTACAGATGGTTTGTGGGGTGATGGTAGGACTGATGAAGAACAAATGGGTGCAACATATGATGAATTAGAATGGGCCATGAAAGAAATTGAAAATCCCAGTAATGATGAATTAAATGATAGACAGAAGTCTGTGATGGAAATTTATCTTAAATTAAATTCTACAAACTCTCATAAAATGAACCCAATTCCTATATTTAAAAATAAAATGACGGATTCTATGGAGGAGTGATTGATGAATATTCCTTTGGAATTAAAAAAAATGTTGAATGGGGATGAAGGTTCGACGAAGCAAAAAGCAGCAAGTTTGGTAGTTGATTTAGCCTCTACAGCTGGAGCAAATGAATTCATAAAATGCTCTCATGCACATGTTAGTGGAGTATCTCCATTAACTGGAGGTCATGGATTGCGAAGATTTTTGCAAGATCTTTCTGAAGATAAAAATGCATCAGTAAAAATACCTACAACATTGAATAGTGCTGGGTGTGACAAAGAAAAAATAAAAGAAATGGATATCCAAGTAAATGATTTTCTCGAACATCAATTTGAAATTATTCACTCATATTCTAAACTGGGTATTGAAGCAATTTTATCTTGTACTCCCTACGACAGAGGAATTGATGTGGATGGAATTGGTTCTTGGGCGGAAAGTAATGCAGTTGCCTTTTCTAATTCATATACGTCTTTAATCACAAATCGTGAAAGTGGGTTGTCTGCATTATCCACGGCACTTACTGGATGGGCTCCAAAATGGGGATTACATATTGAAGAAAATAGGGCGCCCAATATTCATGTAATTGTTGATTGCGAACTAGAATATATTTCTGATTGGAGTATTCTTGGTGACTGGATTGGGAAGCAAATTGACCCTGGGTGGAACTTGCCATGGGGTATGATGCCCTATATCACAGGATTGCCTGAAAACCCCTCTTTTGAATCAAAAAAAGCATTAACGGCTGCCGCTGCAAATTATGGATGTCCGATGTTATGGGCCGATGGCATCACTAAAAGTCCGAATGTTGACAAGAATTGGGTGCCCCAAGCAGAATTAAAATTCACAAAAGGCGATTTATCGTCGCGTTATGAAGAATTATCTCCTAAAGGTCAAGTTGATTTAGTGGTGATTGGTTGCCCACAGGCAAGTGTTGGTGAAGTTAGGGCTACTGCAGCAGCCGTTAGGAGTAGAATGGAATTTGGCGAAAAGATTCCAGATCAAAGACTATGGGTTTTTACTAGCGGACGTAATCATGAACTCTTAGAGCAAGAAGGAACTTTAGACGTTCTCGAAGAGGCGGGAGTGTTGATTTTAAAGGATACATGCCCAGAAGTTACACCTTATAATCGTATTAAGTATAATCATCTATTGACTAATTCCTTAAAAGCTGAACATTATTTGACTAGTGGGTTAAATAGGATTCCAACTAGCGTTATGAATATTATTGATTGTGTAAGTCACGCATTTGATCCTGATTTGTCCAAAGGTAAACATCCTGTTCTTGGTTCTAAAGTAAAAGAGACATTTTCAACAAATAAAGTACACAAAATTGGAAATTTGATTTCACAAGGATGGGGGCTCCCATCTCAAAAAGAATGGTCCGTGAAAGGAAATGCATTGGTTACGGACGTCCCAATTACTTACTTGGGGTATGTTAACAGAGATACTGGTGTTATTGAAGAACCAGGCCACCCTTTAGATGGTCAATCTATTGAAGATACAATTTTAATTTATCCAAAAGGTTCTGGTTCTACTGTTGCTCCATTTGTTCTAATGGGTTTAATTTATACAGGAAAAGGTCCTAAAGCAATAATTAACAATGATGTTTGTCCTCTAACTTTACCAGCTTGTTCTTTGTTGAATCTTCCTTATGCTTACGGTATGTCTGATGATCTTTGTATTGAAATTAATACTGGAGATGAAGTAGAAATGAATCTTATCGATGGTGAAGTTCAATTAGTTGTTACAGAAAGAAAAGTTTAGTCTATGTCAGGGACTTGGTTTAAAATCAGGATTATTCAGATTTTCAATCCATTCATCTAAGTCGCCCTTTAATAATTCTTTAATCGTATGTTCTGTGAATTGTTTGTAGGATTCCCATTTTTTAATTTCATTTTTTGCGATTTCAATTTTATCTTCTGATAATCCTGCCAATCTTTTTCTTTTCCTATTGAGAGAGCCCTCTGAATAAGAAATACAAAGTTTTAGAAATCGGATAATATCTTCCTTGATTTCTTCATGTTGTCTCATACTGATTCCTCATATACCTAATTCACTAATCAACAAATCTACATGGCCCTTGGATTTAACGTTGTACTTTGCGAATTTTATTTTCCCATCAGAGCCAATAACGAATGTTGATCTTGAAGTCCCCATGTACTTTTTCCCGTACATGCTTTTTTCTCTCCATGCACCGTATTTGTTATGAATCTCTAAATCTTCATCTAGTAGTAGAGAAAAATTTAATGATTGCTTCTCAATAAAATTTTGATGACTTTTTTCAGAATCTTTACTTACTCCAAGGACAACCAAGTCATTGGATGATAGTCTTTCCATATTGTCTCTAAAATCACAGGCTTGAACTGTACAACCTGGAGTATTGTCCTTTGGATAGAAATATAAAATAACCTCTGATCCTTTTGATATTATATCACTTAATGAAATTGAAGTTCCGTTTGAGTCTAATGTTGTAAATTCAGGAGCTATATCTCCAACTTGGAGGTCTATTGTATCGGTCATATACTTCGTAATAGGTATGGTTTTTGATGGTTTTGGTATTTCTGATGGTTTATGAATAATTCTCTATTCACTTTGCATAAAATCCTATGATTCATCCGATTGATTAATTATCCCCATAGTATACGAGAGCCGTGGCGAACGCTAGGCTTACCCGACTTGCAAGACGTTACATGAAGAAGATTAGAAAAGCGGGAAGTCATTATGAGTTACAAGAACTTGCAAGCAATATTCAAAATGAAGTAGATAGAAGAAAACTATCCTTTGATGAAGCATTATCATTAGGAAACTCAATACAATCATATGCAGATCGCTTGCCAGGAAATACAATAGTCTATGCAATCAGTAATCGAGATTCATACAGAGGTACTCTAGAATTATATCTCAAAGATGGTTACTTATCTAAGACAGAACAATTATTGCTTTGGGAAGAGCGTAGGAGGCTCGGAATCTCGGATGTAGAGCACAATAAGATGTTAATTCAATTAGTTGAAATCTTAGAAAAAAGAGGTATGAAAATAGTAGTTTCAAGATTCGAAGAACCAGTAGGTGGTGAAGTGAATGCATAAAAAATCAATAGCAGTAATTTTTACATTATTTATTCTTCTACAACCTTTGTTCATCCCGGTTGATGAATTAGGTTCTCGAGATGTCAACGAGGTAGAGGGCCGAAGCACTGCTCCCGATATGATGGTAGTTGAAATTACAACAATATTGGGAGGGGGAGTTAGGGACTCAGGCGTAAATTATCTTGCTACTGACACTCATCAAATAAGTATTAATATTACAAATCAAGGATTAACTACAGGAACTTCGTTGCTTTATTTGAAGTATTCACAAAATAATGGTGTTGATTTCGTAGAAGTTAATACTGGTGGGACATCAGTACAATTAGATCCATTCGAGTTTCAAACAATTGTCTTTTCACACTCGATTTCAAGTACCGGTGCAGGCCATAAATACCAAGTGATATTAACTGATGCTGGTGAAGATGATTTACTAAATAATATCCAAACACTAGATTTCGAAGCACAAAATTTAGAGCAGGGAAATCATTTAGATGATAATTTGCCTCAGGCAGCATTTCCCCCTCCAAGATTGGCTTTAGGCATGACGACTTTCAATGCGACAGTAAGAAATGCTGGAACAGTAGCAGTTAATGCATTATTTGAAATTCAATTACAGTCTTTAGCAGATGGAACAACACAAACGGAGTCAACAGGAGCTATACCAATATATCCAGGGAGTTTGAAATACCCCGCAAATGCACAAAACCTTTCAATTTCATTTGATAGCAGTTCAATGACTGGTAGTTGGTGGATGAATTCAACTTTGACATTTAGCGGAATGGGTTCTAATGTAATTGATTTAGGATCGAGGATAGTAAATTTCAGCCAATATAGGGCTGAAATTATACCTGCACCAGATCAAGCAGTAACCCCAGGATCTAGCACGATGCTAACTTATTTAGTAACAAATGTTGGCGATTTAGTAGATTCTTATTTGGTTTCGGTTGAAGATACTAAAGGCTGGGCTTCCGCAGCAGCACTACCTCCGATAATTTCTGGACTCCAACCAGGTGCTAGTGCCGCAACCGCAGTAGTAATAACCGTTCCTAGTGATGAAAACAGAGCTAATTCCTCCAGAATTTTTGTGAATATAACAAGTGGGGATGGATTTATGCTTTCAACAAATAATTTGGTTATGGCTGGAGATTTACTATTAGCATCGGTCACGCCATCAATTGCATTACCTGTTGTTCCAGTTCAACCTGGAAATATGACACCAATTATTTTTGATATCGAAAATGTAGGTAATGCAGCGACTTCATTTGATCTAACATCAGGATTGGGTGGCTCAGCAGTAGATTGGGATGTTTCGTTACTTTCTGTAAGGACTTCAGTATTAAGCCCCGGAGAAAATGAAAGTGTAATTCTACAAATTTCTCCTCCAGCATTATCAAACCCTCTTAATCCTGCTCATCAATTGATGCAAGGTACACAAATGATTGTGTGGGTTCAAGCAACCGCCACAGTAGGCGGAGTTCCCGTTACTGGTCAAGCCGATATAGAAGTACAGCCTGTAATTGCTGTAGATCCTGCGTTAGAAACCCTAGAATATGTACTTTCAGAAGGCGAATCTCGATATGGAGAAACTATTCAAGCAATAGATTTTGGAATTGAAATGAGGCATAATTTAGTCGATGACCCTGCAGATACATCAGGAGCATCACTAAGCGTTGGTAGTCTGGTTTTCACTCCAGCAGATGATTCAATAACAGGTACACAAGAGACTACAAGATGGAATGCGACCATTACTCCCGATTCACATGCAGCTCCTCTGATTGACAACGCAGGAACTCCAGCAACTAACCCCAACTATGGAAACCCTGTATTCTCAGCATTAGCAGTTTTACAACCATCCGCAGATGGTCTAGGCCCGCTTGCAGGAACGTTGCAAGTTCCGGTAACAGCACAGATTTCAGATACTACAGGTTTGGTTGTGGACACCTCTCCTGTTACGCGCACAGTAACGTACATAGTTCCAAAATTCCATTCAGCAGAAATCATTGAGCTAGATTCACAAAATATCATTCCAGGAGTTGCATCAACATTTAACCTATCAGTACTTAACAAAGGAAATGGTGTGGCTAATTATTCCATACAGGTTAGTGCTTCAGACGGATGGTTAGTAAATATTGGTAGTTCTACCTTCTCAGTAAACCCTGAGATGGCTGATTGGCCAACACTTTCTGGTTTGAATGTAGAAAATACAACATTGACTGTTACTGCACCCTTAGGAACACTAGAAGGGCATGTTGAAAATGTCGTAATTACGGTTTTAGATGCCGATACGGGCGATGAAGTGTTAATCCACACATCTCCTGTTGCAGTTGGAAAGCAAGCATCCGCTATATTGACACCTTCTATAGCAAATGTAAATATTTCATATCTGGGAAACCAAATTACTCTACTTCAGGTAAATAATACAGGTAATACACTCTCACAATTTAATATTAATACATCTGTAAAGGAGGGAGATCCAATAGATGTTGCTATTGTTGGTAGTAATGAATTTATTTTGAAATCGGGACGTACACAAGACATTCGATTCCAAGTTACGGCTTTAGAGGGAGCTTCTTTCGATACAACATATGAAATTGATATTCAAATAACCTCTGAAGATGGTATAAATCTAACTGGAAAAATTATTGTTGAAATTCAAGAATGGCATAATTTAGTGGCCTCACTCCCAATAATTGAAGTTACCCCAGGTGAAAATGAAACTGTCAATTATTGGGTTACCAACTCCGGAAATTTATTTGAAAATATTAATATTGGCGTATATTTAGAAACAGGTTGGAATGTTTCTTTAG